>Ga0070665_100000192_pt1 | contig 108722 bp, 96 predicted proteins | sample KBSS13metaG_FD_65862 | JGI IMG/M metagenome (GOLD analysis project Ga0070665, IMG submission 65862) | Switchgrass rhizosphere microbial communities from Kellogg Biological Station, Michigan, USA - KBS S1-3 metaG | ecosystem: Host-associated > Plants > Roots > Rhizosphere > Soil ... | reverse complement strand
GCCGTTGCCCGTCGCGGCGATGTCGTTGTTGTTGATCGTCGCCGTAAAGGCGCCGGTGCTGCCGGCGTTGAGGTCGATGCCTTCGAGCCCAGCGCCGCTCACGGTGTTGTCGCTGATCGTGACGCCAACGACGTTGGCACCCGAGGCGGTGACGTCCACGGCGTTGGTGCTGCCCTGGAGGTCGAGACCCCGGATTTCGACGTTCTGCCGGTTGCCCGCCGTGGCCGGCACCGATACCGCGTCACCGCCAGCGTTGTTGATCCTCGGCCTGGCGGTGGCGCTGACCAGCACTCCAAAGCCGGGCACGTTGAGATCGATCCCCTGCCCCCAGAGCTTCTGGCCGTCCTTGAGGACGATGCCCCCGGCGAGCGGCGTGGTGCCGGTGTTGCCGCGGAAGATGTAGATGATGTCGCCGTTGTTGGTCGTCGCCGCGTTGAATGCCGCGATGCTGTCGAAGGCGTTGGTCGAGCGGCCGTCGCCCCCGGCGGCGTTGTTGGCGTCGACCACATCGCGGATGTACCAGACCCGCTGGCCGACGGTGATGCTGACCGTACCGGTAGCCGTCGCCGCCGGCGAGCCGTTGTCGGTCACCAGGTAGGTGAAGCTGTCCGTGCCGGTGAAGCCCGCCGGCGGGACGTACGTGAAGGCGCCGTCGCTGGTGATGGAGAAGCTGCCTCCGTTCGCCGAGCTACCGGATGCCGCGACGACCTGCAGAGGGCCCGGCCCGTCGACGTCCGACGGGTTGGACTTCGCCAGAGCGTTCTGGGCGTCGGTCCAGAAGGCGACGCCGGGAAGCGTGGCGCCGGCCACATGAAGCTGGGTGTTGCCCGGCGTCGTGTAAGTGATCGTCGGATTGGCCAGGACCGGCGCATCGTTGACGCAGGTCACCATCACCGACACCGTCGTCGAGGAGCCCCCCGGCGCCAGCGTGTAGGTGAAGGTGTCCGGCGTCGTGCCCGGAGGCATGTTGCAGTAGTTCAGGTTCGGCGCGTAGGTCAGTCCCGTGCCGCCGCCGGTGATCACCACCGTGCCGTTCGCCGGCTGCGTCACCGAGGCGACGCTCTTCGGACCGGCGTCGATGTCGGTGTCGTTCGCCAGCACGTTGATCGCGTTGGCGCCCGAGTCCTCGATCACCGTCGTCGAATCGGCGACCGCCACCGGCGGATCGTCGACGCAGGTCACGCTCACCGTCACCGTCGTCGAGGAGCCCCCCGGCGTCAGCGTGTAGGTGAAGGTGTCCGGCGTCGTACCCGGCGGGGTGTTGCAGTAGTTCGCGTTCGGCGTGTAGGTCAGGCCCGTGCCACCGCCCGTGATCACCACCGCGCCGTTGGCCGGCTGCGTCACCGAGGCGATGCTCTTCGGACCGGCATCGACGTCGGTGTCGTTCGCCAGCACGTTGATCGCGTTGGCGCCCGAGTCCTCGACCACCGTCGCCGAGTCCGCCACCGCCACCGGATTGTCGTCGATGCAGGTCACGTTCACCGTCACCGTCGTCGAGGAGCCCCCCGGCGTCAGCGTGTAGGTGAAGGTGTCGAGCGTCGTGCCCGGAGGCGTATTGCAGTAGTTCGCGTTCGGCGCGTAGGTCAGGCCCGTGCCGCCGCCCGTGATCACCACCGTGCCGTTGGCCGGCTGCGTCACCGAGCCGACGCTCTTCGGGCCGCCGTCGACGTCGGTGTCGTTCGCCAGTACGTTGATCGCGTTGGCGCCAGAATCCTCGTTCACGGTCGCCGCGTCGGCCACCGCCACTGGGTTGTCGTCCACGCAGGTCACGTTCACCGTCACCGTCGTCGAGGAGCCTCCCGGCGTCAGCGTATAAGTGAAGGTGTCGAGCGTCGTGCCCGGCGGGGTGTTGCAGTAGTTCGCGTTCGGCGCGTAGGTCAGGCCCGTGCCGCCGCCCGTGATCACCACCGTGCCGTTCGCCGGCTGCGTCACCGAGGTAACGCTCTTCGGACCGCCGTCGACATCGGTGTCGTTCGCCAGCACGTTGATCGCGTTGGCGCCCGAATCTTCGACCACCGTCGCCGCGTCGGCCACCGCCACCGGATTGTCGTCAACACAGGTCACGCTCACCGACACCGTCGTCGAGGAGCCCCCCGGCGTCAGCGTGTAGGTGAAGGTGTCCGGCGTCGTGCCCGGAGGGGTGTTGCAATAGTTGGCGTTCGGCGCGTAGGTCACGCCCGTGCCGCCGCCGGTGATCACCACTGAGCCGTTGGCCGGCTGTGTCACCGAGGCGACGCTCTTCGGGCCGCCGTCAGGATCGGTGTCGTTGGCCAGCACGTTGATGGCATTGGCGCCCGAGTCCTCGACCACCGTCGCAGCGTCGGCCACCGCGGTCGGGTTGTCGTCGACACAGGTCACCGTCACCGACACCGTCGTGGACGAGCCACCCGGTGTCAGCGTGTAGGTGAAGGTGTCGAACGTGCCCGGCGGGTTATTGCAGTAGTTCGCGTTCGGTGTGTAGCTCACGCCCGTGCCGCCGCCGGTGATCGCCACCGTGCCGTTGGCCGGCTGCGTCACCGAGCCGACGCTGATCGGACCGCCGTCGGCATCGGTATCGTTCGCCAGCACGTTAATCGGGTTCGCGCCCGAGTCCTCGACGACGGTCGCCGAGTCGGCTACCGCCACCGGGTTGTCGTCCTGGCAGGTCACTGTCATCGACACCGTCGCCGTCGAGCCGCCTGGGCTCAGCGTGTAGGTGAAGGTGTCCAGCGGACCCGAGACGCTGTTGCAGTAGTTCGCGTTCGGCGCATAGGTCAGGCCAGTACCGCCGCCGGTAATCACCACCGTGCCGTTGGCCGGCTGTGTCACCGAGGCGATGCTGATCGGGCCGTTGTCGGGGTCGGTGTCGTTGGTCAGCACAGGGATCGGGGTCGCGCCCGAGTCCTCGGCGACCGTCGCCGAATCGTTGACCGCCGTCGGCGGCGTGTCGATCGCCGTGATGGTCACCGTCGAGGTCGCCGTGTTGCTGTTCGTGATGCCGTCGTTGGCCACGAAGTGGATCACCCGCGCCGTCGTGTCCGGGTCGACGTCGGTGTTCTGATAGCGCACCTTCCGGAGCACGGTCTGGAAGTTGGCCAGCGTATCCGGGCCGGTCAGCGTCAGCACACCGGTGGCGGCAACGTAGTTGGCCGTGATCGAGGTGCCCGTCACGTCCGCCGTCAGAATCTCGCTGCCGGTGTCGAGCAGGTTGGTGATCGTGACCGTCAACGATGCCAGGGTCGGGCTGTCGACGTCCGTCACCGTCGCATCGGTCGGATCCTCGAGCAGCACCGCCGGGGTCCCTTCCGTGAAGGTGACCGCGAAGTCGCTGCCGGTGGTGCCCTGGCTGTCGTCGGCGTCGAGGTCGACGACTGGAGCGTCATTCAGGCAGGTCACCGATACCGACACCGTCGCCGAGGAACCGCCTGGAGCCAGCGTGTAGGTGAAGGTGTCCGGCGTCGTACCCGGAGGCAGGTTGCAGTAGTTCGCGTTCGGCGCGTAGGTCAGGCCCGTGCCACCGCCGGTGATCACCACCGCGCCGTTGGCCGGCTGCGTCACCGACTGGACCAGCTTCGGCCCGCCGTCCAGGTCCGTGTCGTTCGCCAGCACGTCGATCGCGCTGGCGCCCGAGTCCTCGGCGACCGTCGCCGCGTCGTTGACCGCCACCGGCGCGTCGTCCGCGCAGGTCACCGACACCGACACCGTCGCCGTCGAGCCGCCCGGCGTCAGCGTGTAGGTGAAGGTGTCGAAGGTGCCCGGGGGGTTGTTGCAGTAGTTCGCGTTCGGCGTGTAGCTCACGCCCGTGCCGCCGCCGGTGATTGCCACCGTGCCGTTGGCCGGCTGCGTCACCGCGGTGACGCTGATCGGGCCGGCGTCGGGGTCGGTGTCGTTCGCCAGCACCGGGATCGGGTTGGCTCCGGAATCCTCGGCGACGGTCGCCGTGTCGGCCACCGCGGTCGGGTTGTCGTCGACACAGGTCACCGTCATCGTCACCGTCGTGGAAGAGCTCCCCGGCGTCAGCGTGTAGGTGAAGGTATCGAGAGCCGTACCCGGAGGCGTGTTGCAGTAGTTTGCGTTCGGCGCGTAGGTCAGACCCGTGCCGCCGCCGGTGATCACCACCGCGCCGTTGGCCGGCTGCGTCACCGAGGCGATGCTGATCGGGCCGCCGTCGGTGTCCGTATCGTTCGCCAGCACCAGGACCGGCGTGGCGCCCGAATCCTCGGCCACCGTCGCCGCGTCCGGCACCGCCACAGGCGCGTCGTCCGCGCAGGTCACCGACAGTGTCACCGTGGCGGTCGAGCCACCCGGCGTCAGCGTGTAGGTGAAGGTGTCGAGCGCCGTGCCCGGCGGGGTGTTGCAGTAATTGGCGTTCGGCGTGTAGGTCAGCCCCGTGCCGCCGCCGGTGATCGCCACCGTGCCGTTGGCCGGCTGGGTCACCGAGGTGACGCTCTTCGGACCGCCGTCGATGTCGGTGTCGTTCGCCAGCACCGGGATCGGATTGGCGACCGAGTCCTCGGCCACCGTCGCCGCGTCGTTCACCGCCACCGGCGCGTCGTCCGCGCAGGTCACCGACACCGACACCGTCGCCGTCGAGCCGCCCGGCGTCAGCGTATAGGTGAAGGTGTCCGGCGTCGTGCCCGGAGGCAGGTTGCAATAGTTCGCGTTCGGCTGGTAGGTCAGCCCCGTGCCACCGCCCGTGATCACCACCGTGCCGTTGGCCGGCTGGGTCACCGCGGAGATGCTCTTCGCTCCCCCATCAGGATCGGGGTCGTTCGCCAGCACGTTGATGGGCGTCGCCGGCGCGTCCTCCGCCACCGTCGCCGTGTCGTTGACCGCGGCCGGGTTGTCGTCCACGCAGGTCACCGTCATCGACACCGTCGCCGTCGTGGTGGGGCCACCCGGCGCCAGCGTGTAGGTGAAGGTGTCGAGCGTGGTGCCCGGCGGGGTGTTGCAGTAGTTCGCGTTCGGCTTGTAGGTCAGCCCCGTGCCGCCGCCGGTGATCACCACCGTGCCGTTGGCCGGCTGGGTCACTGACTGAATGGACAGGGTGTCCCCCACATCGGGATCGGTGTCGTTCGCCAGCACGTTGACGGGAGTGGCCGCGGCGTCCTCGACCACCGTCGCGGCGTCGGCGTTCGCGGTCGGCGGCGTGTTGAACAGGAGCAGCGCGTCGATGCGGAAGCAGAGGGCGTTGAGCGCCGCGTCCTTGAAGCCGTAGAAGGCCCGCATGTCGGTGCCGGCCGGCGCGTCCGAGGTCGGCTCGCTCGCCAGCAGGGTGGCGATGTTCCACTCGCCGATGGTCGTGCCGTTGAGATCGCACACCGCGGCCCAGGCCACGCCGGCCGCGCCGAGGAGCAGGACGGCCAGCAGCACCGCGATCACGGTGCGCCGGCGCAGCAGGGCGACCGCCGCCACCGCCAGCACGAGACCGAGGAGGAGCAGGCCCCACTCGGAGAGAGTCGGGATCTCGGAGATGCTGGCTCCCTGCAGCAGGATCGGCGGCCCGTTGCCCGGAGTCGGCTGCGTCTTCAACAGCTCGTCCCGCAGGACGGCGCCGTTGTCGAAGGCGAGCACCGCGAGCCGGATGATCGGCGGCTTGGTCACCGGCGACAGGCTCAGCGGATAGAAGGTCTCGATGACGCTGGTGCCGCCCGTGCCGTTGCTGACTCCCACCTGCCAGGGCAGGGGGTGGCCGGCCGGCGGGGTCACCGGGCTCGCGGCGCCGAACGTCGTGCCGCTGACGCAGCTCTTCACCGTCGCCGCGGTCACCTGCGCCGAGGAGCCGCCCGTGACCACGGTCGTCGTCAGGATCTGCTCGACCCCTTTGAACGTCCCGGTCAACGTCGCGACGTCACAGCCGGTGTTCTGGTGGTTGTCGAGGTCCAGGAGGATCTGAAAGGTCGACGTCGCCGCCGAGGCCGCGGGCACGAGGCCGGCTCCCAGGAAGAGAACGGCGAAAGCAATCCTGGACACAGTAGATTTCAAGAAATTCATGGAAAAGGCTCCTCGGCAGGACATCACGCGCCCACCCTCCGACCACGGAGGGGCAGACCACGGGCGAACAGATCAGCGATTGCGGACGGCATCGATGGCGTTCCTACACTTCACTCCCGCCCGAGCACCAGCCACCCTGTGAAACCGCTCCTAGGAGACAGACGAACTACTACACACGGGTGCTGCGGACCGAGAGACCTGTACTACGGTGGCATTACCTTACCACGAGATGGGCGTAAGTGAAGAGCCCAATGAGCAAACTCAACGTCTGTTCAAGTGCAAAAATGGGGGGTCTGGGAGAGCGGTCCGCTCTGGTATGCTTGCGGAGAACTCCCCAGCCGTCGCCCGATGCCTGACACGTCCCCGCCCGCTCCAGTTCTCGATTCGCTGCTCGCCACCAAGCTCTACATCCCGGCCCTGCGCCCCAATCGGGTGCCCCGGCCCAGGCTGACGGAGCGGATGGAGGCGGGAGCGGCGGGCCCCCTCACGCTGGTCTCGGCTCCGGCCGGGTTCGGCAAGTCGACGCTGCTCTCGGAGTGGATCCACCACGGCGGACGGCAGGTCGCCTGGGTGTCGCTGGACGAGGGGGACAACGACCCCGTCCGCTTCCTCTGCTACGCGCTCACGGCGCTACGGAAGCTCCAGTCCGGTCTGGGCGAGGATGCCATGACCGTGCTGCGGCACGCGCAGAGCCCGGACCCGGAGGAGCTGGAGCCGGTCCTGACCGGGCTGCTGAACGAGATCGACGCCACCGCCGGCGATCTCGTGCTGGTGCTCGACGACTACCACGCCGTCGACAGCCCGGCGGTCCACAAGGTCTTGCAGTTCCTGCTCGACCGGCTGCCGGCGCGCCTGCACCTGGTGATCGCCACGCGGGTGGACCCGCCGCTCCGCCTCTCGCGGCTGCGCGCCAGGGGGCAGCTCGCCGAGCTGCGCGCCCGCGATCTCCGCTTCACCTCCCAGGAGGCCGCCGACTTCCTGAACCAGGCGATGGGCCTGTCGCTCTCGACCGCCGACGTCGAGGCGCTGGAGGAGCGCACCGAGGGTTGGGCCGTAGGGCTCCAGATGGCCGCCCTCTCGCTCGCCGGGCGGCGGGACGTCGAGGGGTTCATCGCCCAGTTCACCGGCAGCCACCGTTTCGTCCTCGACTACCTCACCGACGAGGTGCTCTCCCGCCAGCCGGAGCCGGTGCGCGAGTTCCTGCTCAACACGGCGATCCTGACCCGCCTCTCGGCCCCGCTTTGCGATTCCGTCACTTGCGGGAACGACGGCCAGGCGATCTTGGAGACCCTGGACGCCGCCAACCTCTTCCTGATCCCGCTCGACGACACCCGGACCTGGTACCGCTACCACCACCTGTTCGGCACCCTGCTGCGCCACCAGCTCGAGCGCAAGGTGGGCAGGGCGGGAGTGGCGGCGCTGCACGTGCGGGCCGGCGACTGGTACTCCGCCAACGGCTACCCCGAGGACGCGCTGGAGCACGCGCTGGCGGCCGGAGCGCTCGACCGCGCCACCGAGCTGATCTCGCAGCACGCCCTGCCGCGCCTGATGCGGGCCGACGCCGGCACGGTGATCCGCTGGATCCGCTCGCTCCCCGCCGAGTGGCTCGACCGCCGGCCGGAGCTGCGCCTCACCTATGCCTGGGCGCTCGTCCTGCAGCTCGAGGTCCGGGCCGCCGAGGAGGAGGTGCGGGCGGCCGAGCAGGCGTTCGCGGCCGGAACGAGCCCGGAGATCGAGGGCAATCTCGCGATCCTGCGCGGCATCCTCACCGTCGTCGCCGGCCGGACCCGCGAGGCGATCGATCTCTACGAGCGCGCCCTCGAGCGGCTGCCCGAGGAGAGCGACACCCTCCGCGGCTTCCTCTTCCTGGAGCTCGGCATGGCCTACCTGATCGACGACGACGTCGCGGCGGCCGAGCAGCTCTTCGAGCGGTCCCGGACGGCGAACGGCCGCGCCGGCAACACCTTCTGGGTCCTGGTCTCCGAGTGGCACCTCGCCGAGATCCGGATCACCCAGGGGAGGCTGCATGAGGCCCTCGCGCTCGCCCGGCAGTCGCTGCGGCTGGCCGAGGGGGGCGGGCGGAACGCTCCGGGCGCCGCGATGGCGCACGGCGTCCTGGCCGAGATCCGGCGGGAATGGAACGACCTGCCGGCCGCCGTCGAGCTCGCCGGCCGGGCCTGGGAGCTGGGCAAGCACGGGGAGATCGCCACCGGGCTCCTGGTGGGGAGCTTCACCATGGCCCGCGTGCTGCAATCGCTGGGGGACTTCCCCGGCGCCCTCGCCGCCCTCGACCGCGCCGAGGAGATCATGAGCCGCGCCGGGCAGCCGCGCTTCGTGGAGATCATCCACGCCCTGCGGGCCGGCATCCAGCTCGACCGCGGCCGGGTCGAAGGCGACCGGGACGCCCTGGAGGCCGCCACCCGGTGGGCGCGGGAGACCGGCCTCCTCGATGGCTGGCGGGAGGGCCTCGAAGAGAAGTTCCCGGGGATTCACCGCCGCGAGTTCCCCTTCCTGGTGGCCGTCCGCATCCTGATCGCCCGCGGCGAGACCGGCACCGCCCTCGACATGCTGCGGCACCTCCTCGTCCTGGCGGAGCGGAGCGGGCGCACCCACTCGATCGTCGAGATCCTGGTGCTGGAGTCGCTGATCCGGAATGACCGAGGGGAAGGAGAGCCGGCTTTGGCCCCCCTGCGCCAGGCTCTGCGCCTGGCCGAGCCGGGGGGGTTCGTGCGCACCTTCCTGGACGAGGGACCGGAGCTCGCGGGGTTGATCCGGCAGGCTGCGCCCGGGACCGTCTCCACCGACTACGCCCGCCGGCTCGCCGAGGCGTTCGGACCGGAGGGGATGGCCGAGATGGCTGTCCCGGCCGCTCCTCCCCCGCCGCCGCCGGTTCAGGATCTGCCGGAGCCGCTCTCGGACCGCGAGGTCGAGGTGCTCCGGCTGATCGCCACCGGCCTCTCCAACGCCGACGCCGGCCGCAAGCTCTTCATCGCGCCGAGCACCGTCAAGAAACACCTGGAGAACATCTACGCCAAGCTCGGCACCCGCAACCGGACCCAGGCGATCGCCCGAGCCCGGGAGGCGGGGGTGCTGTAGGCCGCCCGGGCGGGTTTACTTGACCTCCTGCGCCGCTCCGCTCTGGATGGCGCGCTCGATCAGCGTCTTCATCTCCCTCTCGGCCTTGCGGCCGAGCTCTTCCTGCTGACGGCCGAGCTCCTCCTGTTGCTTGCCCAGGACTTCCTGCTGGCGGCCGAGCTCTTCCTGCTGGCGGCTGAGCTCCTCCTGTTTCCGGTCGAGCTCCCGCTCGCGCTTTTCGAGGTCCCGGTCGTCGTCGTCGCCGCCCCGGCGGGCGCGATCGGCGGCGAGAGCCGCGTGCTCGGCTCCGAGGGCACCCTGCCTGGCTCCCAGCGCGCCCTGCTTCGCACCCAACGCGCCCTGCCGCCCGCCCAGCTCACCCTGCCGGCCGCCAAGCTCCCCCTGGGCCCTGGAGAGATCCTTGACCTGCTTGAGAAGGGCGGCGTCGCGGACGACGTACTCCTTGCCGTTGTGGCGGAACCAGAGGAAATCCTCGTGCGAGTTGGTCCGCATCCGCTTGACCCGCCTCAGGTCATCGCTCGAGCCGCTCATCGACGCCGAATCGTCATCGCCGTACAGCAGCACATAGGAATCGCCGTGGTCGCCATGCTGATACCAGGACCCGGAGTGCTTGGGCGGGGCCGGCGGCCGGGGGGCCCGGGGAGGCGCGGGAGGGGCCGGGGGCGGAGCGCTCGGCTCGTATCCCTGCGCCCGCGGGGCCGGAGCCGGCATGCCCGCCCCGGCCAGCATTGCCATCGGTCGCGGAGCCACTCCGGGGCGCAACGCTCTGGCCGGCGGCGGGGCCGGGAGGGCGGGAGGCGCCGGATGGTATTCCGTGGGAGCCAGAGCCGGCCGCGGGGGAATGGGGGCCAGAGCCGGCCGGGGGGTCGGCGCCGGCAAACCCGCCGCGCGAGGCGCGAGGGCCGGCCGGGGCGTCAGAGCCGGGGTCGGCAAGGCAGCGCGGGGAGCCCGCGCGGGCCGGGGAGTGGGAAGAGTGACCGGGGTGCCAGGAGTGGCCAGGGGGGCCGGGGTGCCCGGAGTAGCCAGAGTGGCCGGGGTGCCCGGAGTAGCCAGAGTGGCCGGGGTGCCCGGAGCGGCCGGAGCGGCCGGGGTACCCGGAGCGGTCACGGGTGCGTACTCGTGCCCTACCCCACCCGCTACGCCGTCGGCGATGGCGCCTTCGACGCCTCCCGCGACACCGCCTTCGATCCCATCCTCCACGGCGTCCGGAGTCTCCACGGCTTCCGGAGCCGCCGCCGGTTCCGCGGCCTCGGCAGCCTCCGCGACCTCGGCCACGGGCGTTCCCTCGGCCGCGCGGTCCTGCGCCACGATCCGGAGCGGCACGAGACCGGCGAGAACCGCCGCCCCGGCGAGCCACCACCAGCCGGAAACACGGCGTTTATTATCGTTCTGCTGAAGCATCTGAAGTCTCCTTTTCAGGTTCTGCAGGGAGGGCGAGGCACCCGCGGCGGCGAGACCGGTCTCTCGCGGGGCCACACCCCACCGTAGAAGTAGACGCCCGTAGGCCTGGGGCGCCGACCCCAGGATTCGGAGCACTTCGGCGTCGCACGCGGCTTCGCGGGCGATCGCGTATTCGCGGACGGCCAGGGCCGCCAAGGGGTGAAAGAAGAAGATCCTGTGCGCCAGCGCCGGCACCCATCCGAGCCACAGGTCCTTGCGGCGCAGGTGAACCAGCTCGTGGCAGAGCGTCATCGAGACCTCGGCCGGCGTCAGCCGCTCGAAGCCGGAATGTGGGATCAGCACGACCGGCTGCGCGAGACCCGTCACCTGCGGCGTCCGCACCTCGCCCGAGCCGCGCAGATCCGGAGCCCGGCGGATCCCCAGCCGCTCGCAGATCTCCGCGAAGGCCGTCCGCACCCACCCCTCGCGCACCGGCTCCGCGGAGCGGACGATCCAGCGGGTATACCGGAGCTGGCGGAACGCCTTCCGGCAGAGGATCAGGAGCCCCGCGATCCAGAGCGCCGCCAGGGCCGCCGCACCGGTCGTTCGCAGCGAAATCCTGTTCCCCTCTCCCGGTGAGGGAGGGGACGAGGGGATGGGAGAAGGATCAGGGGTGAGGGTCCGGCCGGGAGCGGCGTCCACAGTCCTTATAGATAGAGGCCGGACGTCCGCCACGGGCGCGGCGCTCATCGCGGCCGGCAGCAGCGGGAGCCGCACCGCCGGCAGCGCGACCAGCCCCAGCAACAGCTTCAGGCACGCCGCCCACCAGAGCCCGCACCGTAGCGAGGCGGGCAGGCGCGGCAAGAGGCGGCAGACGATCCAGACGCCGGCGATGAAGAGCCCGCCCTCGATCGACGCCCGCGTGAGCGTGCCGACCAGCGTCTCGAGGCCCCCCCAGGCGCTCATGCCTCCTCCTTCCGCTTCGACTGGAGCTTGGCGACCAGCTCCTCGAGGTCGGCGAGATCGGCGTCCGAGACCTCGGCCTCTTCCGTCAGATAGGTCACGAAGGGGGACACGGAGCCGCCGAGCGTCCGCTCGACGAACGACTTCACCACGTCCCGCAGCACCTCGCCGGCCGGCGCCGGGGAGAAGTATTGATAGACCCCCTCGACCTGGCGGCGATCGAGATGACCCTTCTGGCGCAGCCGCTCCATCATCGTCAGCACCGTCGAGCGGGCCAGCCCGCGCGGCGCGCCGAAGCCCTCCGCCGCCTGGCCCACCGTAGCCGCCCTCTGCTCCTCCACATACTGCAGGAGCGCCAGTTCCTGGTCTCCGATGGATTTGGGTCTCATGCGTTCTCCTCCCACCTGCAGCCGTTGCCTACATCTGTCGTCATGGTACTTGTGACGACATCTGTCGTCAAGAGGGTTCTACGAGGGAGGAGCGGGAAAGTTTTGGTGGGGCTCGATGCCGCCTAGTGGTACCCTGTGGATGAGGAAAGAGAAATGGCAAAGCTGACCTTGGAAGTTCCATCAGAGGTTATCGACGCGGTGAAGCTGCCTCCGGCTGAGGTGGAAGGGGAGCTCCGGAAGGAACTGGCCCTGGCGCTCTACCAGCGAGGCGTGCTCTCACTGGGCAAGGCGCGCATCCTCGCCGGGATGACGCGGTGGCAGTTCGAGCAGGTCTTGTCGGATCGTCAGATCCCTCGCCACTACACCGAGACGGACCTTCAGGACGACCTCAGCTACGCGCATGGTCATCTGTGACTCCTCCAGTCTCATCCATCTCTCCGCAATCGGCCGGCTCGGCCTCCTGAAAGATTTCTACGGCACCCTGGCCGTTCCTCAGGCGGTCTGGCAGGAGGTGGTCCAGCAGGGGCTCGGCCGGCCGGGTGGACGGGCCTTGACCTCTCCTTGACGTAGAATGTGCTCATGCCGAAGTCGACGATCACAGTCAGGTACCAGAAGAGCACCACGGCACGAAAGCCCCCGCCGGGCGCTGGTGTCTTCGATAGCGGGCATACAGATACAGCGGAACGCGCTGAAGAGACGCTCGGCGTATTGGGCTTTGGCAAACCGTCGGAATTGCTTCCCAAGGGTTAGCAACTCTAACGAGAGCATGCAGCCTCTCACGCCCATCTACACGGCGGACCTCTTCCCGCCGCTCCACGGCGAGCTCATCGAGCTCCTCCGCGGCCTCTCACCCGCGGACTGGGAGCACCCGACGGTCGCGGGCGACTGGCGCGTCCGCGACGTCGCGGCGCATCTTCTCGACGTCGATCTTCGCAAGCTGTCGGTGAACCGCGATGGATTTCTGGCTCCTCCGGACGAACCGATCGGCGGCTATGGCGATCTTGTTCGCTTCCTAAACAGGCTGAACGCGGACTGGGTTATGGCGTCGCGGCGCTTGAGCCCGCGCGTCCTCGTCGACCTCCTCGCGGGGACCGGCCCCGCGGTCTCCGAGCTGGTCGCGGCGCTGCCTCCGCACGAGCCGGCGCTCTTTTCGGTCGCCTGGGCCGGCGAGAGCCAGTCTGAAAACTGGTTCGACATCGGCCGCGACTACACCGAGCGCTGGCACCACCAGATGCAGATCCGTGATGCGGTCGGCGCGCCGCCGCTGCTCGCGCGCCGCTGGCTCCATCCTCTGCTCGACCTCTCCGTCCGCGCGCTGCCGCGGGCCTATGAATCCGTGATCGCGGAGGATGGGACGGCGGTCGTCTTCGAGGTCGCCGGAGAAGAAGAGGACGCCTGGTCGATGATTCGGGAAGCCGGGGCCTGGCGGATTTGGCGGGGAGCGGCGCCTGACCCGGCGGTGACCGTGCGGGCCGATCCCGATATGGCCTGGCGGCTGCTGTACAACGGGCTGCCGCCGGCGGTAGCGCGGGAAAAGATCTCGATCCAGGGCGACGCCACGCTCGCGGCGCCTCTCCTCTCGACCCGGTCGGTTATGGTGTGAGGACGGGACCAACGAAAGAGGAGCGCGGAGATCCACGCTCCTCCCAGAGGATCCGCTCGCAAGAGTGCCTAACAAAACCGGCCCAACGGGCCGGGAGAGCATAGCCCAGGGCTGAGGCCGCAGGCCGATGCCCTGGGTTCACGGGCGCCACCTCCCGGCGGCCTGAAAGGCCGCGAGAGGCTTCAGTCCCACACGTAGCGCTCGTCAAATTCGATTTCATAAGCCTCGCTCAGCGCCTCGGTCCGTGCGAGGAGAAACAGACCGTGCAAAGGGTCGGGCTCGGTGTTGATTTCGATCGGGGAGCTCTCGCGGCCTTTCAGGCCGCCCGGAGGTGGTGGCCGTTGACCCAGGGCATCGGCCTTCGGCCTCAGCCCTGGGCTCTGCTCTCCCGGCCCGTTGGGCCGGCAACCGGTTTTATTAGGCGCTCTAAGCCGCGTCAGACCTGGAGGCGCTTGGCGATCAGCAGGGGGAACCCCGCGTTGTCCCCGTCCTGCACGACCAGGAGGTCGGTCGTGAACTGCACGCGCTTGCCCACGGGCAGGGCTCCGCAGGTGGAGGAGGCCGAGGAGCCGAGACAGACGATCAGGATGAACTGCGACACCGGCTTATTCTGCCGGAGGGCGACGATCCGGAACGGCGTGCCGTCCGACGTGGAGAGGAGAGAATCGACCTCCAGAACCGTGCCGATGATCTGGCCCTCGGCCTTGTCCACCTTGGGGACCTTCTTCTCCAGCGGCCCGAGGGCGATGGGCTGCTCGCCGATGGCCTCGGCATAGCGGTCCACCAGACCGTAGAGAGCCGGATCGACGACGTGGACGGAAGCCGCACGGCTCGCGCCGGCGCCGAGAATCAATAGAGACAGCAGGAGTAGAGCCTTGCGCATGGTACTTTCTCCCTTGAATTTTTCGATCGCGTCATCCGCGATCTCCATGCCTCCAGTGAAGTCGTGGCGGAAAACGTTTCATGCAGGGTTCTCGATCCGACGTGGTATGGGTGTGCGGCCAGACATCGCATAGAATCGGCAAAGCTCGCGCGGCTCCTGGACCCGAATCATGAACACCGCTGGAAACTTCACGCTCGAGCGGCTGGACGGATTCCGCGACCACCGGCAAGGCGCAAGGTTTTGGACCCGCGAATTGAATGATTGGACCCCTGGGTCCGACCTCGCGATCCACGGGTCGAGGTTCACGACCCAGGGGTCCGGCACCACGACCCATGGGTCCGATCGCACAACCCATGGGTCCGACTCCGCGACCCATGGGTCCGGCACTCTGGCCCATGGGTCCGGCACTCTGACCCACGAGTCCGGCACCGTGACCCACGGGTCCAACACCACGATCCGCGGGTCCGGCAACGCGACCCACGGGTCCGGTCTTCCGATTCATGGGTCCGACAACGCGAACCGCGGGCACGACAACGCGGACCGCGGATCCAACTCCTCAAATCGCGGGTCCAACTCGAAGGGAACAACCAGCCGTGATCGATCTGATCTGTAGCCGCACCTGAGGAACCTGCCGCAAGGCGGTCGCCTTGCTGGAGGAGAAGGGTATCGAGTACCGCTTCCGCGACTACGTCAAGAATCCGCTGACCGAGACCGAGATCCGGGACGTTCTCGCCCGCCTCGGCCTGCGCCCCAGGGACGTGCTCCGCGCCAAGGACCCCGCCGTCCAGGAGTTGAGCCTAACCGGCGACGAGCCGGACGCTCGGCTCATCGCCGCCATGGCGCGGCATCCCACCCTGCTCCAGCGCCCGATCGGCGTCTCGGGGGACCGGGCCGTCGTGGGACGTCCGCCGGAGCGGTTGCTGGAACTGGTGAGGCCGGGCCAAGAGGAGTGAATTTGACGATGACAACCCTGCGGATTGGAAGACGGGCTCTACTGCTCTCTGCTCTCCTGCTGATGCCCCGGCTGGCGAACGCCAAGCCCCTCGGCCCGGGAAGCGTTCGAATCGCAAAGCAGACGGTCCGCTTGCAGAAAACGAAGGGGGAAGCCGTCATTCACTACCCCACCGTGGAGGGCTCACGGAACGAGCCCCTCCGGCGCCGCATCGAGGAAGCAGTCGGCCTGAAGGCGGGCACGGAGATGACGCTGGAGGAGTGGAAAATCGACTGCGAAACGGGCTGCTGGCTCTATGAGATCGACTATGAAGTCAAGCACAACCGGAATTCCATCCTCAACCTGGTCTACACCGTATCCGGCGTGGGAGCTTACCCCGACAGCTTCTCGAAGAGTCTGGTTGTGGATCTGAGGACCGGAGCTCGTCTCACAGCGGCGGACCTTTTCAAGCGTTCCTCCCTGAGCGCGCTCGCGACCAGACTCAACACAGATCTGAACACCGAGGTCGAGAGGACGCGGCGCAAGTGGGGAGCCGATGGCGAGGGCATGGAGGAAGAGCTGCGGGAGGCCCGGTTCGACGCCGGCAAACTCGACGACTTCACGATCGACGAACGCGGCATCACCTTCCACTACGATTTCGGTTTCCCTCACGTCGCCAAAGCCCTGGAGCCCAACGGGTATTACCGCCTGAGCTGGAAAGAGCTCAAGCCCTACATCGATTCACAGGGGCCTCTGAGAGTCTTTCTGCACCTTTGACCGGAGGTGCATCGCTATCCCATGGCTCCCGTCAGCTTCTCGATCACCCGGTCCCAGGTCACCTCCCGCACCTTACCCTGCCCGGCCAGGCCCATCGTGCGAGCCCGCTCGCGATCTTTATAGAGCAGGTCGATCCTCGCGCCGATCTCTTTCGGGGCGTCGGGCGCGCAGACGAAGCCGTTCACGCCGTCCTCCACGAATTCGAGGACGCCGCCGGCGTCGGCGGTGCTGATCACCGGCTTGGCGGCCTTGAAGGCTTCGACGGTGACGTAGCCGTAGTCCTCGTCGTAGGGGGCGTAGTAGACGCCGAGGCAGCTCGCGTAGTGCTCGACGACGTCGCGGTCGTCCACCCAGCCGAGGAGCTCGACCCGGCCGCGCAGGCCGAGGCGATCGATCAGGGCTTCCAGGTTCTCGCGCTCAGGGCCGGTGCCGGCGATGCGGCAGCGCACCGGCGTCTCGGTCTGCTTCATCGCCCGGATCAGGAGATCGAAACGCTTCAGCGGATCGAGGCGGCCGATCGAGAAGATGAAGTCTCCCGAATCCCCGGAATGGTAGAGCCGGTCGAGCTTGGGCGGCGGATAGAGCACCTCGGCCTCGACCTGATTGAAGCGGCGCAGGCGGTCCGCCACGTTGCCCGAGATGGTGTAGACGGCCCGCGCCTCGGAGAGGGTGCGCCGGTCCATGGCGCGGATCATCTCCAGCGCCCGGGCGTCCCGCGGCTGCTCCGCGGAAAAGTCGCTGTAGCGCGTGCCCAGCAGGTCGTAGGCCTGCCGGAGCTGATGGATCAGCCAGACGACTTTGTTGGGATGTTTGATCAGATAGGACGGAAAGCGCGTCGCGATGACGAGATCGATCCGCTTGCCCGCCGCTTCGGTGAGGTTCACCAGCCGCCAGGCGAGGCTCCCTTTCAGCAGCTCGGTCCGCGTCGGCCAGTGGAAGGGGAGCGCGACGACGTCCACCTCGAAACCGCGGGATTTGAGCTCGTCGCGCAGGGAGTCGACGAGCATCTCGGCCCCCCCATACGCGAACGGGATCTTGGTGGCGCAGATGACGATCCGCGGCTTCACGCGCCGTCCTCGCCGGGACGGTTCTTCTCCTCGAGGCGGCGCTCCAGGACCTCGATCCGGCCGCTGAGCTGGCGCAGCTCGCGCGCGGTCCGCTCATGGCCCTCCACGAGATCCTCGATCAGCCGCGCCGCCGCCTGGTTGTAGCCGTTCTGCTGCTCGAGCACGGGGCGCGTGAACCACTTGAGGAACAGTTTGTAGAAGGCCTTCCGCGCCAGCACGATCATCCGCCCCAGGCCGGGACGGTGGGAGAAGGCGACCGGCTCCTGCACGTACTCCTGCTGTTTCAGGGCGAGCAGCCCGCTGCGGGTCTCCTCGCCGCCGCCGGCGAGCGTGGTCGACTCGGCGCGGCGCTGCCGCACGCCGGAGCGGACCTTCTGGAGGACCTCGGCGACGCGGAGGTCTTCCGGTGGAGGCGGGACGGGATCGGGCATGCCGGGGTTGATCATAAGGCACGTCCCGGCCCCCCGGGACTCGCGGCCTCAGGAACCGATGCGCCCGCTGATGCTGGCGAGGACCGCCAGGAGCTCCTGCAGCTCGATCGGCTTGGCCAGGTGGGCCTGGAAGCCGGCCAGGAAGGCCCGTGACCGGTCCTGGCTGCTGGCGTAGGCGGTCAGCGCGATGGCCGGGGTGCGCCCCCCCTGCTCCTGGGGCAGTTTGCGGATGGCCTTGATCAGCATGTAGCCGTCCATCTGCGGCAGGCCGATGTCGGAGATCAGGGCGTCGGGGAGCCAGTCGGAGACTCGCTGGAGGGCCTCGGCCGCCGTCTCCGCCAGCTCGACGACCGCGCCGCAGCGCGACAGCTCCGCCAGCAGCAGCTCCCGCGCGTCGGGCTCGTCGTCGACCACCAGGATCCGCAGGCCGAGCAGGTGCGGCGGGCAATCCGCGTCCCCGGCCGCCAGCGCGCCGCCGGCCGGAATCTCGGCCGATTCCCCCCGCAGCGGCGACAGCGGCAGGTGCACGGTGAAGACGGCTCCCTTCCCCTTGCCCTGGCTGAAAGCCGACACGCTCCCCCCGTGCAGCTCGACGAGGTGGCGGACGATGGCGAGCCCCAGGCCGAGGCCCTGGTGGACGCGATCGATCCCTCCGTAGGCCTGCCGGAAGCGGTCGAAGACGTGCGGCAGGAAGGCGGCGTCGATGCCTTCCCCGTCGTCGCTGACGGTGATGGCGGCGGAGGACTCGGCGCGGGTCAGATGGAGGTGGATGTGCCCTTCCTTGCCGGTGAACTTGACGGCATTGGAGAGCAGGTTCCAGACCACCTGCTGCAGCCGCGCGGGGTCGCCCATGATGATCGACGCCCCGGGGTCGAGCACGGAGTGGACGGAAATGCTCTTGGCCTCGGCGCTGGGCCGGATGCTGTCGAGGGCGGCCCGCGCCACGTCGAGGAGGTTGATCGCCTGGACGTCGAGACGCATCTTGCCGCTGATGATGCGCGAGACGTCGAGCAGGTCCTCGATGAGCTTGGCCTGGGTCCTGGCGTTGCGTTCGATGATGTCGAGCGCGTGGGCCATGCGTTCCGGGTCGAGCTGGTTGGTGCGCGCCAGGCGGATCCATCCGAGCATGGCGCTGAGGGGCGTCCGCAGCTCGTGGCTCAGGGTGGCGAGGAAGTCGTCCTTCGCCAGGTTGGCGCGCTTCAGCTCCTCGCTGGTGGCCCGCAGCTCGTGGTTGAGCGCCTCCAGCACGGCGGCCCGCCGGAGCACGATGGCCCCGATGGCATGGGCGAGCTCGACGGCGATCTCGACCTGCCAGGGCTGCCAGGGCAGGGATTCCCCCTGGACCGTCTCCTTCCACAGGGCGAACGAGCCGCGCGGGCTCAGGCGCGGCGCGCCATCCTTCAGCGAGACCGTCTTGTTGGGATCGCCGGCCCAGTTGACGGTGCGCTCGGCGCCGGGGCGAAACCAGAGGAGGTAGCTCTCGCCCGCGCGGTCGAGAGGCACGGCGAGGAGGCCCGCCGCCACCTCGACGTAGCCCGCGGCGATCGCCGTCTGCGACGCCAGTCGCTCGGTGTAGAAGAATCCCCGGTCGTCCCGCGATCGCAGCCACCGCGCCAGCGCCTCGACGATCACCGGCGGCGGCGGCGCGCCGAAAGCCGTCGTCCGGCCGGCATGGACCAGCGCGGCGCCCCCGGCGTCGACGATGGCGAGCAGGTCCTGGGCCCCCAGCGTGAGGCCGGCGGCGAGATCGTCGGTATCCGAGAGGTGCTGGATCAGCAAGCGCAGCCGGTCGTCGACCCGGGCGCGCTGCTCCAGGCGGTCGAACCGCTCGCCCGCGGTGATCAGCCACGACAGGGTCTGTGACAGGAAGTCGCAGGCGGCCCGCACATCGTAGGAGACGAACCGCGGCGCGTAGTGATGGCAGAGGAGCAGGCCCCACAGCCGCCCTTCGACCACCAGGGAGACCGACATCGAGGCGTGGATGCCCATGTTCCGCAGGTACTCGACGTGGATCGGCGAGACGCTGCGCAGAACGGAGTAAGTGAGGTCGAGAGGCTCCCCGGTCACCGGGCTCAGGGGCGGCTCGATGGGCACCGGCTGGTAAGCGACGTCGACGATCAGGCGCAGGCGGTTGAGGAGGTAGAGCCGGCGCGCCTGCGACGGGATGTCGGAAGCCGGGTAGTGCAGGTCGAGATACGACTCGAGGCCCTCGCGGGCGCTCTCGGCGATCACGCGGCCGTTGTCTCTGTGATCGAAGCGGTAGACCATCACCCGGTCGAACCCCGTCATGGCCCGCACCTCGACCGCGGCGGCGTTGCAGAGGGCTCCGATCTCGGTGAACGCTTGCAAGCGCGCCACCGCGGTGCGCGCCCGCAGATAGAAGTCGTTGAAGGAGAGGCTCTCGGGCGCGGTCGCCGGCTCCAGCTCCACCAGCAGTCCCTCGGGGATCCGGCGCGCGATGGCGTCGAAGAGGGCGCCGCCGTGGAGCGCCTTGGTCTTGATCAGCGTCGCGTGGGCCGGGGAGCTGTCGTACGCGAGTTGGCCCAGAGCGGTGACGCAGTCGCCGTCGAGCAGCTCGCCGATCGGACGGCCCGGCCCGGCGGCGGCGCCGAAGACCTGTCCGGCGTTGGCGCTGAGCTGGAGGATGGCGAGCCCGGGGATCGAGAGCACGAACAGGACCCCGTGCGGCTGAATGGCGCCGCTGAGATGGATCGGCTCGCGGTCGCAGTTGCCGAGATCGACCTGGAACGTCGTTCCCCCCTCGCTCATCGCGCGCTCCAGCCGGCGAGCAGAGCCCGGAAGGTGTCCACGGCGGCGGCCACCAGGGCGCCCCAGGCCTCGCCGTGAGCCGCCTCGCAGGCGCCGACGGCGGCGCCGAAGCGCCTCCACATGACGCCGACGTCGGAATAGGCGTCGAGATAGCTCGTCGCGCCGTCGACGCGCGAGCCCAGCACCTGGACGAGGTGGCGCCGGATCAGGCGCCCGCCGAGGGTCGATCCCTCGAGCACGTAGAGAATGCCCAGGGCTTCGGCGGCGCTCGCGCACGGAAGCGTGCGGTAGCGGTCCGGCACGGGGGGCGCGAGCGCGCCGTGGGAAGCGGCGAGCCGGTCCAGATCACGTTCGAGGAGGGGCAGCTTGCGCCGGTCGTCGACGTCGGGAAGGACAGCCGCCAGGCCGGCCACCTGGGCCAGGCGCGGCTCGACGGCGGCATGAACGGCCCGCATCTCCTCCAGATAGTGGCGATAGCCGTCCAGCGACAGATCGGGGGCCATCATCCCCGTCGCGCGCTCCAGGAGGGCGTGCTCGGCGGCGGTCTCCCGGCGGAGCCGGTCCATCATCGAAGGCGCTTGCACCCGCTGCAAAGGCTCCCCTGACACTTCCTCAACGAGACTGCTCAACCCTGTGCCTCCCTGCTGAACGAACTCTATCGACCGATCTTTGCCGCCGGGGGGTTGTGCAGCAATGGTGCCATTCGGCGCCAGCCGCGGTCTACGGCCCCTCGCCCGTGAAGTCCAGGAACACCCCGAGATGGCGCGGGTCCTGGCTCGCGGGATTGGCGCGCGCGGGCACGACGCCGGCCGTGGTCTCCAGGGTGAAGCGGTAGAAGCGCTCGCGGGGGGAGGCCGGGAAGAAGCCGAGGTCGCGGGCCACGGGGGTCACGGCGAGCTCGACGGGGGTGCCCGCGCGCTTGCCTTCGGTGTTGAAGCGGACGGTCAGCCAGTCGGCGCCGCTGTCGAGCGTCAGCACGTTGCCGGCGGCCAGGGAGTAGACGGTGAAGGCGAGCCGCGCGATCGGCCGCGGAGAGACGACGATCACCTCGGAGCGCGTCGCGCCGCGCACCCAGACGCCGTGCGGGTGGCGCTCCTCGGCAAAGAAGCTCGCCTGCGGAACGATCCAGACGGCGTCCCCCCAGGTCTGGGTGAAGAAGCCCGGGAGGTGGTCGCCGGGGAGCAGGGTCAGCTCGAGCGGCAGACGCTGGAAGGCCGGAGCGGCCGTGGGGTTTTGAACGATGAGCGCCAGGGCGGTCCAGAGCCCGGCGGCGGCGTAGGGGATCGCGAGGCTCCGGCGGGCCTGGAGACGGCCCGGCAGGAACAGGAAGGCCGGGTAGACGAGCGCGAGATAGCGGCTGCCGAGGAAACCCGGGGCTCCCGCGAAATCGTGAGGGTGGCCGATCAGGACCAGCCCGGCGTAGGCCAGCAGGGCGGCCGCCAGGAGATGCCGCGAGCGGTCTTTCGGCCCCACGAGATAGAGCGCGAGCGCGAAGAGAGCGAAGGGGAACCAGGGCAGCAACCCGGTGAAGCGGCCGGCGAGGAGGTACCCGAGGTTGCGCGGCAGGAGCCGCAGGCCGGCCGCGAGGCTCGGGCGCGCCTCCTCTCCCGGGTACCCCTGCCAGAGATCGCGCGGGCTTTCGAGCGGGAACTGGGCCACGAAGGTGCGGCGCTGGACGCCTCCGAAGGCGCTCCACTCCCCCGTGCCGGCGCGCTGGAACAGGGCGAGGAGCCCGGCCGCGAGCAGCGCCGCGGCGACCAGCGCCGCGAGCCCGCGCCAGCGGCGCCGCGCCGCGAGATCGATCAGGATGGGCAGTCCGAGCAGCGCGAGCAGCGGGCTCGACGTCAGGGCCGCGCCGAGCAGGATCCCCGCCCCGGCGAGGAGCGCGAAGTGGCCTCTTCCGGACTCGGGGAGATTCCTCAGGCGCTGCCAGGCGAGCAGCGGAAAGAAGCCGCAGGCCATGAGAAAGACGTCGGGCTCCAGACGGAACGCGGAAGCGAACGCCGCCGAGGCGAAGAAGAATCCGGAGATCAGGACGCTTTTGAAGGAGGAAACCTCTTCGGAAAAATGCCAGAGGGCCGCGCCCGCCATGGCCAGGAACAGCGCCATGTTGAAGAGGGCGATCCCGCGCGGGCCGAGCAGGGCGTAGAACGGCAGCGCCGCCAGCGGATAGGCGACAGGCCGGCCGTAGCGCAGGGTCTTGCCGCCGTCGTCGGTGAACAGGGTGAGGCCCGCCGGACCGCCATCCCAGAGCCGTCCGGCGCGGGCGAGGTCCGGCTCGCGGTAGGCGAGGTCGTGATCGTGCCAGAGGCTCTGGACGATCATGACGGAAGTGGCCTCGTCGCCGGTCGGGAGAGGAGCGCGAACGCCGGCGAGGGACCACGCCAGGGCCAGGAGAAGCAGCGCCGGGCAGAGGAGGAGTACGGGTCGGGGGCGCATGGCTCTGTGGGGGGACGGAGCTTTCGGAAACGGCGTAAAGATACACTCTTCGCCGGAATGAAGGAAAAATCGAGCTCGCCCGGGTCGCCGCCTCGCCGCCCGGGATTGCGCCCGGGATTGAAATCCCGGGCTACCAACGGGCGCCCCTTCCCGGGGCTTTGCAAGAAAACCGGGTTGAGGGAGTCCCGGAGGGGACGATCGTCGGTAGCCCGGGATTTCAATCCCGGGCGGCGAGGGCACGCTGATCATTCCGGAGGGCACCGCCCCTGAGCCTCGCCCGCGCCGTCCTCCGCTTCGGCTCCCCGCGCCGGCTCCGCCTCACGTTCCTCTGGCTGCTGGAGATCGCGGGGGCGATCCGCCGCCGCCGCCGCGAGCCCCGGCTGACGGTGGCGGTGGACGTCAACTCGTTCTACGAGGCGCTGACCGGGGTGGGCTGGTATCTCCATCAGATCCTCGTCCACCTGGCGGATCGGGACGACCTGCGGCTGCGGCTCTACGGCCAGAGCCTGGTGGAGTCGGACCCGGGAGCGCCGCGTCCGGTGGTGGCCTTTCCGCCGGGGCCGGCGATCGAGCGGGTCGTCTACGAGGCGCCGGATGGGTTGGTGGTGCCGCCCTGGCGGGCGAATCAGATCCTCCGCCGCCTCGCTCCCCTGCTGGCGGCGGCGGACGGCAACCGGGTGATCTTCGCGCCGAACTACCTCTTCCCCCCGCTCTTCCGCTTCGCCCGCGGGCACCGGGTGGCGACGATTCACGACCTCGGACTGCTCAAGGTGCCCTGGGCGGTGCGCCCGGATTCGGCGGTGGCGCTGCGCGAGCGGCTGGAGCGGACGCTCTTCGAGGCGGATCTCCTGCTCACCCCCTCGGAGGCGGTGCGGCGGGAGCTGATCGGCATCGGCGTGGCGCCGGACCGCGTGCGGGCGATCCACCACGGCACCGGCGTCCTGTCCGAGGCCGCGCCCGCTCCCCTGCCGCCGCGAACGCCGGCCCGCTACGCGCTCCACGTGGGAACGGTGGAGCCGCGGAAGAACGTCCCGGCCCTGCTCGCGGCCTGGCGGCGGCTGCGGGGAGCTGGGATCGATCCGCCGCCGCTCGTGCTCTGCGGCGGTTTCGGGTGGAAGTCCGAGACGGTCCGCCAGGAGATCGCCACCGCCGAGCGGGAGGGGTGGGTGGTCCATCTCGGCTACGTGGGGGCCGGCGAGCTGGCCGCCCTCTACGCCGGAGCCGAGCTGGTGGCGCTCCCCTCCTTCTACGAGGGGTTCGGCCTGCCGGCCATCGAGGCGCTCTCGGCGGGCGCGCCGCTGGTGGCGAGCGATCTGCCGGTGCTGCGCGAGGTCGCCGGCGACGCCGCCCTCTACGCCCCACCCGACCGGCCGGACCTCTGGGCGGAGCGGATGGGCACGCTGCTCGCGGACGCCGGCCTGCGCGAGAAGCTGCGGCAAAAGGGGCGGGAGCGGGCGCGGCTCTTCGACTGGCGGCGGTCGGCGGAGGAGACGGCGCGGGCCTTTTGGGAGGTAGGGGCAAGGGGCGGCAGGGCCTGAGCCGACGCCCGGGCGTCAACGCCCGGGCTACGCCGGAAACGAAAAGCCGGCTGAAGCCGGCTCAAAATTCAGAAAGGCCGTTGAGCCGGCTTCAGCCGGCTTTTCGTTTCCAGCGTAGCCCGGGTCTTCAGGCCCGGGCGGGGCGCGACCGGCCCATCTTCACCATGCAGTAAACTGCGCCTCCCATGCCCACCGGCCGCCCTCATCCCGCCGCTCGCTTCCTCCTTCCGGGCCTACTCGCGGCGATCCTCCTCCTGGGGGCGGTGCTTCCGGATTTCTGGCGCTCGTTCCAGGCGCTGGTCCTGGCGGCGATGCTGCTCGCGCTCTGGCAGGCGGGGTCACGCCTCGCCCGCTGGCTGGCGCCGGATTTCGGGCCGGCTTCCCACGGGGTCGCGGCGTTCACGTTCGCGGTGGGGGTGGCGGTGGTGCCCGCGACGTGGCTCGGGCATTTCGGCTGGCTGCGGCCGGCGCCGTTCCTGATCTGGACGGCGGCGGCCTGCCTGCTCTCGCAACTGCTGCCCAATCCAAAGACAGAGGAGGGGACGAGCCCCTCCCCTACATTTCCTTCGAAAACTGAGCGGATCGATCTCGCCCTGCTGATCATGGCGGCGCTGGCGATCGCCCTGGTCGGCCTCTACGACATGGGGCGGCTGCGCTGGGCGCCGGCGGGTCCCCACGGTTTCGACGACGTCTCGTACCACCTGTCGGCGGTCGCCACCTGGATCCGCTACGGGGACCTGCGGATGATCCGCTTCTCGATGGGGGACCCGAGCACGCCGTTCTACCCGATCCTGGGGGAGATGGCGTCCTGGGTGCTGATCGCCCCCTTCCACGACAGCGACGTGGCGGCGCGCTGGACGCAGATCTTCTTCGCCGTCTTCTCCTTCCTGGCGGTGGCCGCGATCGCCCGCCGGCTGGGCCTGTCGCGCCGGAGCTCCGCCTTCGCGGCGATCGCCTACGCCGGGATCTACCACATTTTCCCCGTCCTCTCGGTCTCGGCGGGCAACGATCAGAGCACGTCCTTCTTCACCCTGGCGGGCCTCGACGCCGCGCTGGCGCTCGCCCGCCGCCCGCGCCCCGGCACGGCCGTGGTGACCGGCGCCGCCCTGGGATTGCTGCTCGCCACCAAGTACATCGGCGTCCTGTTCACGCCGTTGATCCTGGCGGTGCTGGTGCTGGCGGCCTGGATCGAGCGGCGGCGGCGGGAGCCGGCGGAGCGCGCGCCGGCACGGACGCTCGCCGGCGCCGCCGTGCTGCTCGCGATCACGATGGCCGTCACCGGCGGCTATACGTATTTGCGGAACGCGGTGACGACCGGCAACCCGATCTTCCCGGCGCCGGTCGAGGTCATGGGCATCGAGATCTTCCCGGGGTGGGGAGGGATCACCAGCTCGGAGCGCGCGGACGATCCCGAGTTCGACATTCAGGTCTGGGAGTTCCTGACCCGGCGCTCGAAGCTCTTCGGCTCCTACTTCCCCTTCACCCTGCTGCCGGCGGCCCTGCTGGCGCCCTTCCTGGCCCTCGGACGCCGCCGGTGGCGGGCGGCGATGATCTTCACGCTGCCGGCGGTGATCTTCCTGCAGTTCCTCTACCTGATGCCCGACCACCGGGACATCCGCTATTTCCTGCCCGCGGTCGCCCTCGCCGCCGTGGCGTTCGCCTGGCTGCTTGCGGCGGCCGGACCCCGGATCGAGCTCCCCGTCCGCGGCGTCCTGCTCGCCTGGATCACCCTCCAGGCCGTCCGGCACGTCGGGCAGAGCGGCACGAAGCACGCGCTGGCCGGCCTCGCGGTCGTCGCCGCCGGGGTCCTGCTGGAGCGGTTCTGGCGGAGGGGGGAGGGGCAGGCCCGGCCGCTCCGTCTCGCGAGCCCGGTCCTGGCGGGGGCTTTCCTGTTCGTGGTCTTCTGCCTGGGCGGGATGGTCGAGACCTACCAGGAGAGGAAATTCTCCAACCTGCCGGGGGCGCTCGCCCTCGAGAAGCTCGCCGGAACGCGCGGCGCGCGGGTGGCCTACGCGGGGTTCAATCAACCCTATTTCTTCTATGGCAGCCGCTTCCAGAACGGCCTGGAGATCGTGCCGCGGAACCGCGCCCTCGAAGCCCGGTACTACCGCTGGGGGGAGCCGCTCGTGGAGCCTTACATCACCGGCCCGTACCGGCGGTGGCGAGGCAACCTCGAAAGAATGGGCGTTGGGTACGTGGTCGTCGTCCGCTCGCCGTGGGAGAATCCGGAGAGGCGCTGGATGGAGCACCGGCCGGAGGATTTCGATCTCGCCTGGGGCAATCCGCAGGTGGAGATCTGGCGCGTGGTCCCCCGGAGCGAGAGATAAGAGTCCCGGGTACAATCCGCCGCGATGCCGAGCCTTCCAACGATCGCCGTTGACCTCCGCGCCCTGGTTCCCGCTCCCACCGGCATCGGCGTCTACACCCGTTCGCTGCTGCTCGCGCTGGCGGCGCGGGGGAGCTCCCGCTTGGTCGGCATGGCCCATCACGCGCCGCGGGAGGCCGGGGAGCTTACGGCGGCGGGGATCGCGATCGAGCGCCAGGAAGCGCCGCTCGGGGTGCTCTGGCAGCAGCTCGCGCTGCCGCGGCGGCTGGCGCGCGGGGACGTCGACCTCTTCTGGTCGCCGCTGATCACGCTGCCGATGCGCTGTCCGGTGCCGGCGGTGGCCACGGTCCACGACTTGACGGTGCTGCTCTTCCCCGAGGCGCACACGCTGAAGGTGCGCTGGAGCCTGCGGCCGTTCCTCCGCCCTTCCTTCGAGGCAGCGCGGCGGCTGGTGACGATCTCCGAGGCGACGGCGCGCGACCTGGCGTTCCACTTCCCCCAGTGCGCGGAGAAGATCCGCGTCGTCTATCCCGGGATCGATCCCGAGTTCCAGCCGGGAACGCCCGACGAGATCGCGGCGACCCGCCGGGAGCTGGGGGCGCCCGAGGGGTACGTGCTCTACGCCGGCACGCTCGAGCCGCGCAAGAACGTGGGCGCGCTGCTCGACGCCTGGACGGCGCTGCGCGGCGAGAACCCGCGAACGCCGCCGCTCGTCCTCGCCGGCCCCAAGGGCTGGGGGAGCGAGCGGCTGATGCGGCGGATCCAGGCCCTCGCGCCCGAGGGGGTGACGACGGTCGGCCGGGTGGAGCGCGACCGGCTGGTGCGGATCTTCCAGGCCGCCAGCGTCTTCGTCTATCCGTCGCTCTACGAGGGGTTCGGCTTCCCCGCCGCCGAGGCGCTCGCCTGCGGCGTGCCGGTGGTCGCCGGCGACACCTCGAGCCTGCCGGAGGTGGTGGGCGACGCCGGCCTGCTCGCCGATCCGCGCGACGCCGGAGCGATCGCCGCCCGCATCAAGGCCCTGCTCGACAACCCCGGAAGGGCGGCCGAGCTCGCCGCCCGCGGAGTCGAGCGGGCCGCCCGTTTCCGCTGGGATCGCGCCGCGTGCGAGATGGAAGAGGTGTTTTCCGAGGCGCTCGGGTAGAATTCCGCCGGCTGACCCCTCCGGGAGATTTCGTTTGCCTTATACGATCGGAATTGACGCGCGCAAGATCCAGGATTTCGGGATCGGCACCTACGTGCGGAACCTGGTCCGCTCGCTCGCCGCCATCGATTCCGAGAACCGCTACATCCTGCTCGCCAAGCCCGGCGACCACGAGGCGCTCCGCGATCTGCCGGAGAACTTCCAGGTGGCGCTCGAAAGCTCGCCCGTCTACTCGGTGCGCGAGCTCATCGCCCTCTCCTGGCATCTCTACCGGCGCAAGCTCGACCTCTACCACTCGACCCACTACGTGCTGCCGGCCTGGGTGGGCTCGAAGGTGGTGGTGACGATCCACGACATCATCCACCTCCTCTACCCCGAGTTCCTGCCGAGCAACTTCGCCTTCCTCTACGCCCAGCGGATGATCCGCCGCAGCCTCAACCGGGGCGACCGCATCATCGCCGTGTCGCAGAACACCCGGTCGGACCTGATGCAGCACTTCGAGGTCGACGGCCGCAAGATCCAGGTGGTCCACAACGGCGTCGAGGACGTCTTCCGCCGGCCGCTCCCCCCCGAGGAGCTGGTGCGCTGGCAGCGCGATCTGGGGATCTCGCCCCCCTATCTCCTCTTCGTGGGCAATCCGGCCAAGCCGCACAAGAACCTCGACACCGTCGTCCAGGCCTACGCGCGGGCCCGGCGGATGGCGCAGTTCGACGCGCCGCTGCTCTGCGTCGGCAGCCGCGAGGGGTCGGAGTTCAAGATTCGCCAGCGCGCCGAGTACCTGGGCATCGGCGACAAGGTCCGCCTGCTCGGCCACGTGGCGCACGAGGCGCTGCCGGCGATCTACCAGGGGGCGACCCTGTTTCTCTACCCCACGCTCTACGAGGGGTTCGGGCTGCCGGTGATCGAGGCGATGGCCTCCGGAGTGCCGGTGATCACCTCCAACACCTCGGCGCTCAAGGAGATCGCGGAGGGGTTCGCGCTGCTGGTCGACCCCCTCGACCTCGACGGCATGGCCCAGGCGATCGCCAATCTGATGGGGAGCCCCGAGCGCCGCGCCGGCTACATCGAGCGGGGAACGAAGCGCGCCGAGGACTTCCGCTGGGACCAGACGGCGCGGCAGACGCTCGAGATCTATCAGTCGGTCATCGCGGGGAAAACGCCGTGATCGCGCCGACGCCGCCGATCCCCTTCCCGGCGCCCCCCCGGCTGCGGGTGGCGCTGGTGCACGACTGGCTGACCGGCATGCGCGGCGGCGAGAAGGTGATCGAGGTGCTGGGCGGCCTCTTCCCCGAGGCCCCGCTGTTCACCCTCTTCCACTTCCCCGGCAGCGTCAGCCCGGCGATCGAGTCGCACTCCATCCGCACCAGCTTCCTCCAGCGCGCGCCGGGCATCCGCAACCACTACCGGACCTACCTGCCGTTCTTCCCCGCCGCCATCGAGGAGTTCGACCTCTCGGGGTTCGACCTCGTGGTCAGCTCCAGCCACTGCGTGGCCAAGGGGGTGATCGCGCCGCCGGACGCCTTCCACGTCTGCTACTGCCACACGCCGATGCGCTACGCCTGGGACCAGGAGCACGCCTACTTCCCCGACCGCACGGGGATCAAGGCCCGCCTGCGCTCGCTGACGCTCTCGGCGCTGCGCTCCTGGGACGTTTCCTCGGCGGCGCGCGTAAACCATTTCGTGGCGAACTCGCGTTTCGTGGCGCGCCGCATCCAGACCTACTACGGCCGTCCGGCCGAGGTGGTCCACCCGCCGGTCAACGTCGAGTTCTTCACCCCCGGGCCAGGCGAGCCCGGCAAGCACGGGGCCAAACCCCGGGAGTACTGTCTGGCGGTCTCGGCGCTCGCCCCCTACAAGAAGGTCGAGGTGGCGATGGCGGCCTGCGAGAAGCTGGGGCTCGAGCTGCGGATCGTCGGCGAGGGGCCGGAGCGCGAGCGGCTGGAGGGGATGGCCGGCTCGCAGGTCCACTTCCTCGGCAACGTCACTCCCGAGGAGTTGCGCGACCTCTACCGCGGCGCCCGCCTGTTCCTGCAGCCGGGGGTCGAGGACTTCGGCATCGCCTCCGTCGAGGCGCTCGCCTGCGGCACGCCGGTGGTCGCCATAGCCCGCGGCGGCATCCTCGACGTGGTGGAGGACGGCAGGCACGGCGTGCTCTACCCGGACTGGGAGGGCCCTACCGCCCTCTGCGACGCCATTGACAAAGCCCGCCGGATCGGATTCAATGCTTTGGACCTGCGCGATCGGGCGGAGTCGTTCTCTGTCTCGCGATTTACCGATCGCATGCGAACTCTTCTATCTCGTCGGTTTCCGAGTTGAGGGTGCCTCTCCTTTGATTCAAGAACGCCACCGGAAGACGGCCGGTCTCTACTTCTTCACCGATCTCGCGGCGACGCTGGCCGCCTTTCTCGGTGCCTGGCTGCTGCGCTTCGAGGTCGAGGTCATCCCGGTCACCAAGAACGTGCCGGAGTTCGGGCCGTACCTGCGCCTGGTGCCGTTCGTGCTCGTGCTCTGGCCGGTGGTGTTCTATTTCCACGGCCTCTACCAGAGCCGGCGGGGGCGCAGCCGCGTCGACGAGGTGCTCACCATCGTCCTCGCCGTCCTGCTCGCCACCGTGCTCCTCTCGGTGGTGATCGCCTGGTACCGGCCGCCCGCGGCGCCCGGCAGCCATGAGTACTTCACCTACAGCCGCGCCTTTCTCGGCCTCTTCGCGCTGATCGATCTCGGGCTGGTCGCCACCACCCGCATGGTGGCGCGCTCGGTGCTGCGGCGGGTGCGGAGCTCCGGCCACAACCTGCAGCGCATCCTGGTCGTCGGCGCCGGCCTGCTGGGGCGCGAGATCACCACCAAGATCCTCGCCCACCGCGAGATGGGTTTCGAGGTCGTCGGCTTTCTCGACGACGATCCCGGCAAGACGGGATCGATGATCTGCGGCGTGCCCGTGCTCGGCACCACGCGCCAGGCCGAGGAGGTGCTCGCGGCGCAGCGCATCGATCAGGTCTTCCTGACGCTGCCGCTCGAGGCGCACAAGAAGATCCTCCAGATCCTCGACCTGATGGCCCGCGAGTGCGTCGAGATCAAGCTCGTGCCCGACATCCTCCAGTACGCGACGATCAAGGCCGCGCTCGAGGACGTCGACGGCACGCCGGTGATCAATCTCTCGCAGATGCCGCTGCAGGGTTGGAGCAGCATGATGAAGCGCGGGATGGATCTGGCGATCGCGCTCGCCGCGCTGGTCGTCCTGCTCCCCGTCCTTCCGATCCTCGCGCTCGCCATCTGGATCGAGGATCACGGCCCGATCTTCTACCGCCAGGAGCGCATGGGGCTCGACGGCCGCTCGTTCATGATTCTCAAGTTCCGCTCGATGCGCGTCGACGCCGAATCGACGAGCGGTCCGGTCTGGGCGATCAAGGACGATCCGCGCCGCACGCGCGTCGGCCAGTTCCTGCGCGCCTGGTCGCTCGACGAGCTGCCGCAGATCTGGAACGTCCTCACCGGCGACATGTCGATCATCGGCCCGCGCCCCGAGCGGCCGACGTTCGTGCGCGAGTTCAAGCACAAGATCCCGCGCTACATGCTGCGCCATCGCGTGAAGTCCGGTATCACCGGCTGGGCCCAGGTCCACGGCTGGCGCGGCAACACGTCGATCAAGAAGCGCATCCAGTACGACCTCTACTACATCCAGAACTGGTCGCTGTCGCTCGACTTCAAGATTCTCTGGATGACGATCCGCTACGCGCTGCGGCTCAACGCGTACTAGCTCCCCCCGCTCTCTGCTTCGCCGCGAACCCTTATTCCACGGGCTTTTGCTCGGGGCCTGCGAAGCGTGCGGCCCGTTCGCGAGGACGCTCGCGCCTTGCGTGCCGGGTCTTTTCGCGCAGATCGAGAACGCGGCACCAGCTCTTGCGGCGTAAAATCTCTTGACGCACAAGATCTTGTGGGCGTAACCTAAACGCCATACCACAGCCCATGTTTGGGCAAAACAAAAAAGGAGAGCAGACAATGGCTACGAACGACAGCGCGAAGCCGGCGAAGAAGACTGCCGCGAAGACCACCGCGAAAAAGACCGCGGCGGCCAAGCCCGCGGCGAAGAAGACCGCCGCCAAGGCCGCTCCGAAAAAGGCGGCTGCCAAGCCCGCCGCGAAGACTGCCGCGAAGAAGACCGCCGCCAAGTCTTCGGGCGCCGCCGCGAAGAAGACCGTGACCGCCAGCAAGAAGGCCGCTCCGGCCAAGAAGGCGACGGCCGCGAAGAAGGTGACCGCGAAGAAGACCGCGACCGCTCCGAAAAAGGCGGCGGCGGCTCCCAAGAAGACGGTGGCCAAAAAGACCGTGACCAAGAAAGCCGCTGCCAAGAAGTAGCGGGAACCGTCAGTCCGGCAGGCTTTATGAGAGAGGTTCAGGAGGCGACGTTCTGGTTCTTTCCGGGGCTCATGGTTTGTCTGCCTCTGCTGTCTTCCGCTCCAGCGTCGCCTAGCACGGCGTAACCGCCTCGCCCCGCGGCGTAAGCGTCGTGCCGGTTCTCAAAGATTCGCGGCGGCTTTCAGCAGGCGAGCCGCCGATCGATCCACCATCCACAATCGATTCCCCTCCACGATCTGCGCCGGGTAGCGCTCCGGCTCGCGCGGCCCCTCGAGCACGGCGCGCAACGCTTCCGCCTTCTCCTCGCCGCTGACCAGGAACATCGCCTGCCGCGCGTGATTCAACACCGGCGGCGTCAGCGTGATGCGGAACGTCTTCTGCGCCTCCACCCACGGCGCGGCCACGAGCCGCTCGCGCTCGTGAAGGACTGGACTCTCCGGAAACAGCGACGCCGTATGGCCTTCCTTGCCGAGCCCGAGCAGGATGAGATCGAAGCGCGGCAGCTCCCCTGGCGCGAGAGCGAAGAAAGAGCGCAGCGCCGCCTCGTATTCCACCGCCGCGCGTTGCGCGTCGGGCTCTTCCGCCCGCACGCGATGGATGTTCTCCGGCGGCACGGGCACCGCGTCGAGCATCGCCTCGCGCGCCATGCGGAAGTTGCTGTCCGGATGATCGGGCGGCACGTGGCGCTCGTCGCCCCAGAAGAAATGGATCGCGTTCCACGGCATGCGCTCGCGGTATGGATCACCGGCGAGGAGACGATAGAGCGCGCGCGGCGTCGAGCCGCCGCCGAGCGCCCAGGTGAAACGGCCGTGCTCGTCGACAGCCTTTTGCGTTGCGGCCACGATCTCGTCGGCCGCCGCGCGCATCAGAGCGGAAGGATCATCAAAGATCCTGATGTTCAGTTCCGCCATTTCCGCCCATCCTTCTGAATCAGCTCGTCGGCCTCCTTCGGTCCCCACGAGCCGGCGGCGTAGTTCGGGAAGTTGCGCGGCGCCAGCGCCTTCCAGACGTCGAGAATGGGCGTGACCACGCGCCATCCCGTCTCCACCATGTCGCTGCGATGGAAGAGCGTCGAGTCCCCCAGCATGCAGTCGTAGAGGAGCGTCTCGTAGCCGGTGTGCGCCTGGCGGCCGAAGTAGTCCTCATATTGGAAATGCATGCGCACCGTGCCGAGGCGCATCGTGGGGCCGGGCACCTTGCCCTCGAAACGCAGCGAGATCCCCTCGTCCGGCTGGATCTTGATCACCAGGAGATTGGGGTTCAGGCTCTCGACCGGCGTGTCGCGGAAGAGCATGAGCGGCGCGCATTTGAACTGGATCGCGATCTCCGAGACCCGCTTCGGCAGCCGCTTGCCGGTGCGCAGATAGAACGGCACGTCGGCCCACCGCCAGTTGTCGACGAACAGCTCGAGCGCGGCGAAGGTCTCGGTGTTCGAATCGGGAGCGACCGATTTCTCGGCGCGGTAGGCGGGCACGCGCTCGCCGCCGTCGATCGCCCCTTCGCCGTACTGGCCGCGCACCATGCGGCGCAGCACATCCTCCGGCGAGATCGGACGGATCGCCGAGAGCACCTTCACGCGCTCGTCGCGCACCGTGTCGGCCGCGAACGAGACCGGCGGCTCCATCGCGATCAGCGCGAGGAGCTGGAACATGTGGTTCTGCACCATGTCGCGCAGCGCGCCGGCCTCCTCGTAGTAGCCGCCGCGCCCTTCCACGCCGACCGTCTCGGCGACGGTGATCTGCACGTGATCGATGTAGCGGCGGTTCCAGATCGGCTCGAAGATGCCGTTGGCGAAGCGGAACGCCATGATGTTCTGCACGGTCTCCTTGCCGAGGTAGTGATCGATGCGGTAGATCTGCCGCTCCTCCAGAACCTCGCGGATCCGCCGGTTCAGATCGCGCGCCGACTCGAGGTCGTGGCCGAACGGCTTCTCGATGATCACGCGCCGCCAGCGCTCCCCCTCCTCGCGCAGCAGGTCCGCTTCGCCGAGGAGGCGTACGTAGTCGTCGAAGATGCTCGGCGGCACCGCGAGGTAATAAAGGACGTTGCCGCCGGTGCCCCGCTCTTGCTCGACCTGCGCCAGCGTCTGCGCCAGATCCTTGAAGGTCTTGGGTTTCTCGGGATCGACGGCGACGTAGCGCAGCCGCTGCGAGAGCCACTTCAGCTTCTTGCCGTCCACTTCGGAGGTGGCGAACTCCTTCAGGTCTTTCTCCATGCGGGCGCGGAACTCGTCGTCCGAAAGCGGCGAGCGGCCGACTCCGACGACGGCGAACTCCTCCGGCAGCAGCTTGTTCGCCAGCAGGTTGTAGAGCGCCGGAATCAGCTTGCGCTTGGTCAGATCCCCCGTGGCGCCAAAGATCACCATCGCGCACGGAGGCGCCGGATGGCCCACCCATTCGTCCGCCCGTTCGATCTTGTCGTCTCGGTCCTCAGTAGCGACGGGAGAGCTCATGGCTTCTCCTTCTTCCCATCCGCCGGCGGCTCCACGTGACCGCCGAATTTGTAGCGCATGGCGGAGAGCACCTTGTCGCCGAAGGTGTGCTCCTGGCGCGAGCGGAAGCGGTCGAACAGCGAGGCCGCGAGCACGTTGACCGGCACCGCCTCCTCGATCGCCGCGAGCACCGTCCAGCGCCCCTCGCCGGAATCCTGCACGACGCCGGAGAAATTCGACAGATCGGGATTCTCGGCGAGCGCGCTGGCGGTCAGGTCGAGCAGCCAGGAGGAGACGACGCTGCCGCGCCGCCAGACCTCGGCGATGTCGGCGAGGTCGAGATCGTAGCGCTGCCCTTCCGGCAGGCTCGGCAGGTTGGCGTTGCGGAAGATGTCGAACCCTTCGGCGTAGGCCTGCATCAGTCCGTACTCGATGCCGTTGTGAACCATTTTCACGAAGTGGCCGGCGCCCACCGGCCCGCAGTGCAGGTACCCCTCCTCGGCGGTACCCTGCTTCCCTTCGCGGCCGGGCGCCGGCGGCACGTCGCCGCGCCCGGGGGCCAGCGTCTTCCAGATCGGATCGAGCCGCTCGACCGCCACGCGCTCGCCGCCGATCATCAGGCAGTAGCCCCGCTCCAGCCCCCAGACGCCGCCGCTGGTGCCGGCGTCGACGTAGTAGATCCCTTTTTCCGCCAGCGTCCGGCCGCGCCGCACGTCGTCCTTGAAGTAGGAGTTGCCGCCGTCGACGATCACATCCCCCTTCTCCATCCGCTGGCCGAGCTCCTGCACGAGCCCTTCCGTGGGATCGCCCGCGGGCACCATGAGCCATGCCGTGCGCGGCGGCTGGAGCTGCGCGACGAATTCGTCGAGCGTGGCGGCGCCCGTGGCCCCCTCGGCCACGAACGTCGCGGTCACCTCTGGATTGCGGTCGTAGACGACGCACTCGTGGCCGCCGCGGAGCAGGCGGCGCACCATGTTGCCCCCCATCCGGCCCAGGCCGATCATGCCGATCTGCATGGCTTCCTCCCTCCTCGTCCGATGATTCGCCCCCGATCCGCCGGGGGCCTTGCGAGTCTATACCCGCGCTCGGGAGGAAGATGGGCCTCAGCCTTGCAGACGATCCGGGGCGCGAGAGGAGGATCGGTGATGAAATGGACATGGATTCAAGCGCGGTGGACCCTCATGGCGGCGAGTGCCGCCCTGCTTTGCCTCGCGGCCCCCGGACGGGCCGAGGTGGCGATCGCCGGCAAGGCCGGCTCCCTGGGCCTGGGGCTCGAGCTGACGGTGGGGCTCTCCCCGCAATGGAACGCGCGGCTCGGCGCCAACGGCTTCGACTACACGGACGATCGCCGCCGGGTGAGCGATATCGAATACGACGCCACGGCCAAGCTGCGCACGGCCACCGGCTTCCTCGACTGGCACCCCGGCGGCCGCGGCTTCCGCCTGACCGGCGGGCTGGTCTACAACGACACGCGGGTCGAAGCCCACAGCCTGCCGCCCGCCTCCGGCGTCTATGACATCGGCGGCGTCCCGGTGCCGGTCTCGCTGATCGGCACGCTGGACGGCACGATCGACTTCGATCCGGTCGTCCCCTACGCCGGGCTCGGCTGGGGAAACGCGGTGTCGCCGGGGCGGAAGGTCGGGTTTTTCATCGACGCCGGAGTGATGTTCCAGGGCAAGGGGAGGGTGAATCTGACGCCGAACATCCCGGCGGGCAGCCCGCTCAACGATCCCACCGCCCGCCAGGCGCTCGAGATCCTCATTCAGCGCGAGGAGAGGGACATCGAGGACGACGTGGCCGATTACGACCTGTATCCGGTGGTGGCGATCGGGCTGTCGTACCGGTTCTGACCGGGGGTGCTAAGCTCCCGGATCGCCATGCGACATCTCCTGATCCTGACGATCCCGCTCCTGCTGGCCGGCTGTGCCGTCCGGCAGGCCGCTCCCGCGCACAAGGAAGACCCGATGAAACGGATCGCCGAATCCTACGTCAAGCTGGTGCTCGCCGTCGGGCAGCACGACGCCGACTATGTGGACGCCTACTACGGCCCGCCGGAGTGGCGCGCCGCGGCCGAGGCCGGCAAGCGCCCCCTCCCCGAGATCCGCGCCGAGGCCGAGGCGCTGATCTCCGAGCTCGCGGCCCATCCGCCGGCGGCCGGCGAGGAGGAGATCGTCCGCCTCCGCCATCAGTATCTCCAGCGGCAGCTCCAGGCGATGGTGGCGCGGGTCGATCTCCTCGCCGGCGGGAAGATGACGTTCGACGAGGAGTCCAAGGCGCTCTACGACGCGGTCGCGCCCACGCAGGGCGCCGCGCACTTCCAGGAGATCCTCGACCGGCTCGAGAAGGCCGTCCCGGGCGACGGCCCCCTCGCGGCCCGCGTCGAAGCCTTCCGGCAGGGGTTCGTCATCCCCCGCGACCGGCTCGATCCGGTCTTCAAGGCCGCCATCGACGAGTGCCGGCGGCGCACGCTCCAGCATGTCGAGCTGCCGCCGGGCGAGAGCTTCGTGGTCGAATACGTGACCGGCAAGTCGTGGAGCGGCTACAACTGGTTCAAGGGAAACTTCCACAGCCTGATCCAGGTCAACACCGATCTGCCGATCTTCATCGACCGGGCGGTCGATCTCGCTTGTCACGAGGGGTATCCCGGGCACCACGTCTACAACACGCTGCTCGAAAAGCACCTGGTGCGCGACCGCGGCTGGGTCGAGTTCACGGTTTACCCGCTGTTCTCGCCGCAATCGCTGATCGCGGAAGGGACGGCGAACTTCGGCATCGAGGTCGCCTTCCCCAGCGAGGAGCGGACGGCTTTCGAACGCGAGAAGCTCTATCCATTGGCCGGGCTCGATCCCGGCAAGGCGGCGCGCTACGCCGAGGTCCAGAAGCTGCTCCAGGGGTTGACCTACGCCGGCAATGAGGCCGCCCGCCAGTATTTGAATGGCGGGATCTCGCGCCAGGACGCCGAGGCCTGGCTCGTGCGCTACGCCCTGATGTCCCCCGAACGGGCGGCCCAGCGCGTCCGCTTCATCGATCAGTACCGGAGCTACGTGATCAACTACAACCTCGGCCAGGATCTCGTGCGCCAGTACATCGAGAAGAAAGGCGGCACGGCCGATCATCCGGAGCAGCGCTGGCGGGAGTTCGCGCGGCTGATCTCCTCGCCGCGCCTGCCGTCGGGCCTGCGATAGGTTTAGCGGTCCCCTTCCTCCTGCATCGCCGCCAGGGCATGCTGAAAGCTGTCGGGCGTGATGGCGGCGCTCCCCACGAGTGGACGGTCCAGCGCGAAGATCAGAAAGACCACGAGTCCGATCATTCCCGCGAGGCCGGCGGTCAAGAGGAGGTGGAGGAGACCGCTCTGCGCACAGAAGAAGTAGGTCATGAAGATCATGACCGCCGCTCCGGCCAGGACCACCAGCCACATGAGCACCGGCAGGCGCTCATCGATCGCCTCGAGCCGCAGGCGGCGGCTGGAGAAGAGGTCGTCCAGATCGTGCAGGGTCTGGCCATGGGCGATCTGCTGGCCGGGCGTCGCCGGCTCGAACGCGGTCAGCCTGTGGGCGAGTCGATGGATGATCTCTCCACCCCGTGGCCCCGGCATGGAGCCGCGGCGCTGGAGCGGCCACTCCTCCCGGCTCACGCAGGCGACATAGCCGCGCAGCAGCACCCGCACCTCGTTCCGCACGGTGGGCGGATAGCTCTCTACGTCCCGATATACGTCCGAGGCGGAGAGAGCCTCCGTGGAGACGATCCCCTCGATATCGGTGTAGCTCCCCCAGCAGGCCACGGCGATCAGGCCGGCGAGAACGGCATAGACCACGGCGACGATGGCCAGGAAGAAGTTGACGAAATCGTTCTGCTCGCGGCAGAGCCTTCTTGCCAGGGGCCGGGTCAGCCAGAAGCCGGCCAGGGAGACGGCCAGGAAAAAACCGACCACAAGGACACCCAGCCAGAAGGGATGAATCTGGTGAAGCTGGAGAAAGCTCATCGCTCGACCCTCCAGGCAGGGCTCAGCCCGCCTTCCGCATGTTCTTCTCCGCCTCTTCCAGGGCCGCCTTGAGATCCTCGAGCTCCTCGTCCTCGAGCGCCTGGCCGCCGAAGCTCTCGCGCAGGTAGAAATCGATGACGCGCGCCGCCGGCGCCGCGGCGGCCGGATAGCGGGCCGCCGCCTCCCGCCGCACGGCGAGCGGCGGCACCGATTCCGCCAGGGAGGAGGAGCCCTTGCCGAGGCGCCGCCGGAGGCGCCGGTAGGCGGTGGTCGCGGTCAGCGGCGGACGCATCCGGAGATAGAGCGCCCAGACCGCGGCGGCGACCAGCGTCAGGCCGATCGCCAGCGGGAGCGGGACATCCGGCAGACCCCGGCGGCCGCCGGGCTTGCTCTCGCCGGGGCCGAGCGCGTCGAGGCCCGGCGAGGAGGGGGTCGCCTTCTCGGCCTTCTCGTCCCGCTTGAAGTGAGCCCAGAAGTCGCTCCACAGCTCGCGCAGGCCGCCGAAGATCCGGAGCTGGTCGTAGAGGCCGAAGGTGAGGACGTAGCGGTCCCAGCGGAAGATCATGAAGTCCCAGGCCTGCTGGGCCAGCAGCATCGCTCCCTCGCTGCCGGCGGCCGGCCGGCCGGCGGGGGGTGTGGGATCGAAGATCTGCCACCCGGTGCCGGGCAGGTAGGCCTCGACCCAGGCGTGGGCGTTATTGGCCCTCACGATGTAATACCCCTCGAAAGGGTTGTACTCGCCGCCGAGGAAGCCGGTCACCAGGCGCGCCGGCACCCCTTGCGAGCGCAGCATCAGCACCATCGACGAGGCGAAGTACTCGCACTGCCCGCTGTGGTAGCGGAAGAGGAAGTCCTCGATCGGGTTGTCGGGCGAGCGCCCCACGAAATCGAGGGTATAGGTGTAGTTGTCGATCAGGTGGCGCTCGAGCCGCCGGGCCCGCTGGATGGCGGTCCCCTGTCCCATGACCTCGGCCGCCAGGGCGGAGATCCGCGGCGTCAGGCCGGTGAGGTCGAGCGCGAAGTCCCCGGAATTCGTGGGGGGAGCGCCGGCGAGCACGGGCGAGCGGGCCAGCCCGACCCGGTATTCGGCGACCTCGAGCGGGACCCGCGGGAAGGAGATGGCGCCGCCGGCGTCGATCGCCAGCGCCGGCGAGCGGGGCTCGATCACGGCGGTCTCGACCGGCACCGGAACGCTCTGGCTGTGCAGCGGCTGCAGCCAGATGGTCGCCCAGCGGACCGGCTTTTCCGGTCCCAGCAGGAAGCGCACGCCCTGGGTGCGCGGCAGATTTCCCCGGCCCACCGAGCGGCGCCAGGTCCCTTCCAGGTAGACGTCGTAGGTGGCGGCCTTGAAGCGCATCTCGCGGTCGACGCCGGACCCCGCCTCCTCGAGCAGCCGCATGACGACCTCGCGGCTGCCGCGAATGCGGCCGATCGAGTCGAGCGTCACCTGGTCGGAGAAGCCGGCCGCCTCCAGCGTGACGCCGCTGCCGCCGCCGCGGCCGACGATGAACGGCGCCCGCACGCGGGGGAGGAGCAGGAACATCGGCACGGCGACGACCATGATGGTGACCGTGGTCAGCAGCAGGAAGCCGCGCAGGGGGATACGGGCGAGCGCGGGGTCCTCGCGGCCGAAGCCGGACAGGATATGAAGGAAGGCGAAGCGCGTCAGCAGCAGCAGCGCCAGCAGCAGGAACCCGATCAGATAGACCACGATCGTCGGATGGACGCTGGTGCCCATGGCGGCGAGGAAGAGGAAGAAGACGCCGATCGACGCCTGCCATTTGTCGCGCTCGCGGACGATCGCGAAGAGCTTGACCAGCAGGGCGAACATGCAGAGATGGAGCACCGGCCGCACCAGCCCGTGCGAGAGGCCGAAGAGGTCGAGGAAGAAGAGCGGCAGATAGGCCAGGCCGAGGACGTTCATCCCCCAGGGCGGCAGCCAGCGGGGCGGGTCGAGGCTCGCCCGGCGCAGGAAGAAGGCGACGCCCGCCATGTAGAGGAGCACCGCCGGCCAGTCCACGACGCCGTTGAACGGCAGCGGCACGGGGGCGAGCAGCGCCATCCATCCGAGCAGCAGCCGCTTCTGCCGCGCGAAGCTCATCCCGCCAGCCTCGCCGGGGTTTCGGAATCCAGGTGGACGCGCAGTTGCGGCGCCCGTGGATCGGAGGAGTGGAGCGGCTCTTCTTCCCGCGGCAGCGGCTGCACCAGCGCCAGCGCCTCCAGGATGGCCAGCCGCTGGCGGGGGCCGTTGGCGAAGGCCAGCGCGCCCTCGCGGGTCACCAGCTCGATCTCATAACCGCGCGCGAGGTGATCGACGGCGATCGTCGCCGCCTCGCTGACCAGCCGCTCGAACCGGCTCTTCTCGGCGGCGTCCCGGAGCTCGCCCACCGCGTTGTCGAAGAGGATCGACAGCCGGCGGCTGCGCTCGGAGGTCCGCTCGGTGTAGACCAGCTCGCCCGTGCGCGCCGTCTGCTTCCAGTGGATCCCCCGCGGATCGTCCCCGCGGCGGAAAGCGCGCAGGGAGTAGAGGTCGTGCCCGCGGCCGCTGCGGCGGCTCGAATCCTCCCCGGACTGCTCGGATTCCTCGGGACGGCTGCCGCCGGCCGGGAACAGCTCGGGGAAGACCAGCACCTCGAAATCCACGCGGTAGCGCACGCCTTTGCGGAAGAAGCCGAACGGGAAGAGGCTGGAGACGTGGACGTGGGGGAAACGGTGGTAGCCGCGCGAGGGCACCAGCACCTCGAGCTGGCCGACGCTCTTGCCCCGGCGCGGCAGGTAGGGGATGAGCAGCGGCTGGGCCGAGCGCGAGAGGGTGAAGAGGAGGAACCAGCGCGGGAAGACCAGGGCCCGGCTCTTCAGCCGGAAACCCACCGCGAAGGGGCGGTTGGCGAACACCTCGCCGGGCGGATCGAGCTCCGCCTCGAGGGCGCGGACGTTCTCGCGCGAGGCGACCCCGGAGACGATCAGCGTCGAGAACATCAACGCCAGCACCATGTAGAGGGCGTTGTTGCCGGTGTTGGTGGCGGCGATCGCCACCAGCACCGTGAAGAGCACGTACCAGAGCCCCACCGTGGTGATGCGGATGCCCTCGGGCACGGCGCGGCGGGAGCGTTTCACAGGGGCACCGGCGTTGCCGCCACCACCCGTTCGATCGCCTTCCTCGCCTGGTCGAGGTCGGCCGTGCCGCGCTTGAGGGCGATGCGGTGCGCCAGCACCGGCCCGGCGAGGCGCTGCACGTCGTCCGGAATGACGTAGCCGCGCCCCTCGCAGAGGGCCAGCGCCTGGGCGGCCCGGAACAGCGACTGCAGGCCGCGGGTCGAGACCCCGAGCAGGAAGTCGCCGCCATGGCGGGTGGCCTCGGCCAGCGAGAGCATGTAGTCCGCCAGCTTGTCGGCGACGCGGACGCGCGCCACCCGCGCCTGCAGATCGATCAGCCCCTCCTGCGAGAGGACCGGCTGGAGGTGCTCGAGGAGATCCTCGACGCCGCCCGAGAGCAGCAGGTCCTTCTCGTCCGCGCGCGGCGGGTAGCCGAGCGAGAGCGACATCAGGAAGCGGTCGAGCTGCGACTCGGGCAGCGGGAAGGTCCCCTGGTACTCCAGCGGGTTCTGGGTCGCCAGCACGACGAAGGGCTCGGGGAGCGAGAAGCGCTTGCGCTCGACCGAGACCTTGCGCTCGCTCATCGCCTCCAGCAGGGCCGACTGGGTCTTCGGGGTCGCGCGGTTGATCTCGTCCGCCAGCACCACGTTGGCGAACAGCGGACCAGGCACGAACTCGAAGTTCTGGTTCTTCTGGTTGTAGATCGTCACCCCGATGATGTCGGACGGCAGCAGGTCGCTGGTGAACTGGATACGCTGGAAGGAGAGCCCGAGCGAGCGGGCCAGGGCCTGCGCCAGGGTGGTCTTGCCGACGCCGGGGACGTCCTCGAGCAGGACGTGCCCGCGGGCGAGCAGGCAGACGGTGGCGAGGCGGATGACCTCGCGCTTGCCGCGGATGACGAGAGCGACGTTCTCCTCGAGCCGACGGATCGGCTCGGCGGCGTGGAGCACGTCGCTGGTTTCGACGGCGATGGATTCCATCGTGATGTCTTACGCTCGGGTCTGGAAAGTTGTTTGCTGCTGCGATTATAGAGAAAGATCTTCGAGCAGGACCACGGCCCTGCCCGCCAAGTATATCCCGGAGAGATTTGACCGCCGCATTACCGTCTTCTATGATGGAGGGGCGAAACGGTGGAGGAAGCGACGTAGAATACGAGCCCAGGGCTCTCCCGGGACTTGAAGGAGCAAAAAAGCACATGGCAGACATGAAATTGGACCGCCTGAAAGCGGTCGATAGCACGCTGGCGCAGATCGACCGGCAGTTCGGCAAGGGGGCGATCATGCGCCTGGGCCAGCGCGAGGCGCTGGCGATCGAGGCGATCTCCACCGGCTCGATTTCAGTGGACTTCGCCATCGGCATCGGCGGCTTTCCGCGCGGCCGGGTGGTCGAGGTCTACGGCCCTGAATCCTCCGGCAAGACGACGCTCGCCCTCTCGGTCGTGGGCCAGGCCCAGAAGCGGGGCGGCATCGCGGCCTTCATCGACGCCGAGCACGCGCTCGACGCCGAGTACGCGAAGAAGCTGGGCGTCGACATCGACAACCTCCTCGTCTCGCAGCCCGACAACGGCGAGCAGGCGCTCGAGATCGCCGAGATGCTGGTGCGCAGCAACTCCGTGGACGTGGTGGTGGTGGACTCGGTCGCGGCCCTGGTGCCGAAGGCCGAGATCGAGGGGGAGATGGGCGACTCGCACGTCGGCCTGCAGGCGCGCCTGATGTCCCAGGCCCTCCGCAAGCTCACGGCCATCGTCGCCAAATCCAACACCTGCCTGATCTTCATCAACCAGATCCGCGAGAAGATCGGCGTCATGTTCGGCAACCCCGAGACGACCACCGGCGGCCGGGCGCTCAAGTTCTACGCCTCAGTGCGCATCGACATCCGCCGCATCGCCTCGCTCAAGGACGGCGAGGTGGTGACCGGCTCGCGCGCCAAGGTGAAGGTGGTCAAGAACAAGGTGGCTGCCCCGTTCCGTCAGGCCGAGTTCGACATCGACTACGGCGAGGGGATCTCGAAGACCGGCGAGCTCGTCGACCTCGGGGTGGATCACAAGCTGGTCGTCAAGAGCGGCGCCTGGTACTCCTACGGCGACATCCGCCTCGGCCAGGGGCGCGACAACGCCAAGTCCTTCCTGAAGGAGAATCCGGATCTCGCCGTCGAGGTCGAGGCCAAGATCCGCGAGCGGATGGGCATGCCCGCCCTCTCCACGACCCCCCTGAACGGAGTCGCGGTCGGCGAGTAGGCCCAGAAGGTAAGAAGAGAGGTTACGAGGCCTGCTGGAACACCCGGCGCCACCAGCGCTGGAGGGCCGGCTGGCCTCGCCGCTCGGCCTGCTGCTCGAGGTGCTCGACGGGGGCGGGGAGCAGGGCCAGGCGCCCTTTCTTGAGCTGGAGCAGCAGGAGGTCCATCTCGCGTCCGCGGACGCGGGCGTCGCCGGAGAAGGCCTCTCCCAGCGAGGTCCGGCCGTCGAAGCGGGCGTAGAAATCGCGCGCCCGGGATGGCATGCGCGTCTGCTCGTCTTCCGCCGGCTCCTCCACCCAGACCGGATAGCAGCGCTCCAGCAGGTCGAGCGGCACCGCCATGTGGCGCCGCGCCACCAGGACCTGCTCCTCGGTCGCCTGCTCCAGCAACAGGTCGTAGACGCTCAGCTCGTGGGTGCCGCGCTCCGCCGCCTCCCCCACCTCCGCGATGTCGAGCACCTCGCCGACGCAGAGCCGGTACGCCGCCTCCAGGAAGTGGAAGTAGGAGCCGCGGATCTTCCTGTGCAGCTCGCCCAGCGTTCGCTGGCCGTCCACCAGGTTGACCAGCCGCTGCTGGACCGGCTTCAGGTCCCCCTTGCCCGGCCAGCGCCCGCCGCGCCGGAGCACGACGTCGTCGTGCACGAGGATGCGGCGGAAGCGGGCGGCCTCGTCGATCCAGCGGTTCCCTTCCATCACCAGCCCCATGACATTGATCGGCTCGGGCAGGATCTCCTCGTCCTGCGGCAGCTCCGACTGGAAGTAGAAGATGCCGCGCTGCGAGAGAAAGAGATCGCAGATCACGTCCTCGATCTGCTCGCGCAGGGTCTGCTGGATGACCTCGGCCGGCAGCATCCCCAGCTCGCGCAGGGCGACCCCCAGGCGGGTGCCGTGGGTCGCGCAGTGGCTCAGCGCCTGGAAGAGCTGGTCGTCGCTCAGATGGCCGTGGAGCACCAGATGCTGGCCGTAGTACTCCGCGGGGTCGTTCGAGAGGCACCCCACGACCTCGCCGGCGTGCAGATAGATCCGCTTCTCGCGCTCGCTGCGGCGGATCACGAGAGCGCCCGTGCAGCGGTCGTTCTTCGCCCACTGCAGAAGGTCGCCCAGGGGAAAGGCGGTCAGTCTTCCTGAGAATTCCATAATAGAAGCGCGTCGATTCTAGCAGGGAGCCGGGAGAAATTCCCCCCGAAGGGGGGCTGTTATGCTTTCCGCCATGAATTCCGCCAAGCAACTTTTCCTGGGTAGCGTCTTTTTCTACCTTGCTGTCCCCCTTGCAGCCGCCAATCTTCCGTGCCGGCCCTGCGCCGGCGTTCGCATCGAGCCGGCGGCGATCCTGCCGGACGTCGCCAGCACCCTGAAGCCGGGCGGCCTGGAGCCGGGAAGCCCCCTCTTCGTCGCCTGGGAGATCCCGCTGTCGGGGGATGCCGCCGCGGCCGGCGCGGGCCTCCCGGCCGCGATCCGCGACAGCGGCGCGACGCCCTGGCTGTCGCTCGTCTTCACCACTCCGCCGCCGCTCGCTCAAGGCTCCGAGCGCCTGCAGACCGAGCTGCGCGCCGCCGCCGCGGTGGCGGCGAAGGCGCCGGCCGGGACCTGGTTCCAGATCGTCTGGCGGCCGGAGACGGGGAGCTTTTCCCCCACGGAATACGCCTTCCTCCTGAAGCGGGCCGCCGTGACGCTCACCGGGGCTCAGGAGCAGGCGAAGGTGGCCACCGAGGCGCTCGCCGCCGATCCCAAGCTCCTCCAGGCGTTCTACGGCGAGGAGGTGGCGGCCTATCTGGAGGCGGTGGCCCTGCAGCCGGCCGCGCCGGAGGCGCTCAAGGCGGCGGTCGACGCGGTGCAGAACCTCGATCCCGGGCGGCCGGTGGTGCTCGACGCCCGGCCCATCGCCGCCGATCCCGCCGAGATGCTGGCCGACGCCGCCCGCGACTCCACGCTCGGCATCGACCTGACGCTCTTCCAGGCCCCCGCTCTGGAGACGGCGCGGCTCGTCCCCGTGCTCTCGCCGCTGGTCCTCCTCGCCCGCGAATTCACCGGCGACCTCTCCTGGGACCCCGGCTCCTCCCCTTCCGGCGCCGAGGAGGCCTGGACCTTCGTGCGCGGCAAGGATCTCGGGCTGCGGGTGATCGCCCTCGCTCCGGCGGGAGCCCAGGATCTGGCGCTCCGCTTCAACGAGCCGGAGCTCCGCCGGCCGGTGCGGTTCCCCATCGGCGGCCAGCGGGTGCCGCCGCCCAGCGGGCAGGTGGCCGGCGGCGCGCTCGTGCTGCAGGTGGGCTCGCCCGGACGGGTGGCCGTGCTGGGGCTCGACCGCCCGACGGCCGCCGAGCGCCAGGGGGTCGAGGAGAAGGTCACCGTCTCCTCCCAGCGCGAGATCCCGGTCGAGGAGATCCTCCGCCGTCTGCAGGCGTTCGAGGATGCCCAGAACCGGCGGCTGGAGCACTACAGCGCCACCAACACGACGTCGCTGCGTTTCCAGCCGGCGGCGGGAACCCAGGCGATCGAGGCGACGCTCCAGGGGCCGTTCTTCTTCGATCCGAAGACCGGCACCGACTGGGCCTGGGAGTCGCTCTACGTCAACGGCGTCAAATGGCGCGGCAAGACCCTCCCCGAGATCCCGCTCATCCAACCCGAGAAGGCGGCGGCGCTGCCGCTCGAGATCCACTTCACGAAGGAGTACCGCTACCGCCTGCGCGGCTCGGACACCATCGACGGCCGCGACGCCTGGGTGGTCGACTTCACCCCGGCCGGCGGCCCGGACGCCGTCGGCAAGCTCTACCAGGGCTCGGTCTGGATTGACAAGCAGCTCTATTCCAGGCTGCGCACCCGGGCCGTGCAGGTGGGGCTCGAAGGGGAGGTGCTCTCCAATGAGGAGACGCTCTTCTACTCACCCGTGGACGCTTCCGGCCAGGCCGCTCCGTGGTCGGCGCAGAGCTACATGCTGCCGCTGCGGCTGGTCGCCCAGCAGATCCTCTCGGTGATCAACGCCGCCACCATCGTGGAGCGCGAGACCCGTCTGACCGACGTACAGATCAACGGCCCCGGGTTCGAGGAGGCGCGCAAGCGGGTCAACGCCTCGGACGTGACGATGGTGCGCGACACCGCCAAGGGGCTGCGCTACCTGGTCAAGGACGACCAGGGGGAGCGGGTGGTCAAGGAAGGGTTCAAGGCCAGCAAGCTGTTCGGAGCCGGCGGCCTGTTCTACGACGACGCCCTGGACTATCCGCTGCCGCTCGCCGGCATCAACTACTTCTCCTTCAACTACCGGGGGACGGGCAAGCAGGTCAACGTCTTCTTCGGCGGCGCCCTGCTGACCGCCAACATCGCCGAGCCGCGCCTGTTCGGCAGCCGTTTCGACGCCGGGGCCAACGCCTTCGCGATCGCCATCCCCCTCACCGACACGATCTACCGCAACGGCAAGGAGATCAAGGAGGAGGCGGTCGAGCAGCGGCCGGCCACCTTCAGCCTGCGGCTCGGCCATCCGCTCGGCAACTTCATCAAGATCGGCGCCGAGTACGAGGCCCTCTACTTCCACTTCGGGCAGGCGGACGACGCGTCGAAGAGCTTCGTGGTGCCGAGCTCCAACATCACCCACTCCTTCTCGCTGAACACGGACTTCGCCCGCTCCGGCTACCGCCTCTCGGCGTCGGGCAGCTACAACCGCCGCTCGACGTGGGATTTCTGGGGGCTGCCGGGGAATCCGGATTTCAGTGAAGCCAAGCGGGACTTCCTGCGCTGGGACGCCTCGGCGAGCAAAAACTGGTACCTGCCCAGGTTCCAGAAGGTCGGGCTCGAGGTCGACTACGCCGGCGGGTCGGACCTCGACCGCTTCAGCAAGTATCAGTTCGGCTTCTTCGGCGGCACCCGCGTCCACGGCTACCAGAGCAACAGCGTGCGGGCGGACCGGGTCTACGCCGGCCACGCCTCTTACGGCTTCGAGATCGGCCAGGCGTTCCGCCTCGACGCGGTCGCCGACGCCGCGCTGGCGACGGACCCGGAGAGCGGGCTGAAGAATGAATTCCTGGGCGGCGTCGGCCTCGCGGGCACGTTCATCGGCCCCTGGCAGACGGTGGTCAACCTCGACGTGGGCACGCCGGTGGCCGGCCCGGACAGCGGGTTCGTGCTCTACGTGGTGTTCCTGAAGCTGTTCAAGTAGGCCGCTTTTTCCTGACCTCGTCCCGCAGGGCCCGGAGCTGTTCCAGCCGGGCCCTTAAGCTCGCCTCGAACCCCTCCCCCTTCGGCTCGTAGAACCGCGTCCCCTGGAGAGATTCCGGGAGGCAGTCGATGCCCCCGACGCCCTCTTCAGTATGGGGCGCGTAGACGTAGCCCGTGCCGTAGCCGATCTCTTTCATCAGCCGGGTGGGGGCGTTGCGGATCGCCAGCGGCACCGGATCGGCCGGGCGCTCCTCGACGGTGCGGCGGGCGGCCTTGTAGCCGTCGTAGAGGGCGACGCTCTTGGGGGCGAGCGCGAGGTAGACGACCGCCTGCGCCAGGGCCAGCTCCCCCTCCGGCGAGCCGAGCTGGCGGAAGGCGTCGCGGGCGGCGAGGGTCTGCGGCAGCGCCTGGGGATCGGCGAGCCCGACGTCCTCGCTGGCGAAGCGGATCATCCGGCGGGCGACGTAGAGCGGATCCTCGCCGGAGGCCAGCATGCGGGCGAACCAGTAGATCGCCGCGTCCGGATCGCTCTCGCGGAGCGACTTGTGGAGGGCCGAGATCAGGTTGTAGTGCTCCTCCCCCGACTTGTCGTAGAGCAGCACCTTGCGCTGGGCGACCCGCCGCACCGTTTCGGCGTCGATCCGCCCACCTTCCGAGTCGGCCGCCGCCAGCTCCAGGAGATTCAGCGCCTTCCGGGCATCCCCCGAGGAGAGCTGCGCCAGCTCGGCGAGCGCCTCGTCGTCCGCCTCGACGCCGGACTCCCCCAATCCACGTTCGGGATCGGCGAGCGCCCGGCGCATCATCTCCGCCAGGCTCTCGGGTCGGAGCGGCTCCAGCACGATCACCCGGCAGCGGGAGAGGAGCGCCGCGTTGAGCTCGAAGGAGGGGTTCTCGGTCGTGGCCCCCACCAGCACCACGTCCCCGCTCTCGACATACGGAAGGAAGGCGTCCTGCTGGGCGCGGTTGAAGCGGTGGATCTCGTCGACGAAGAGGAGCGTGCGCCGCCCCTGGGACTTGCGCAGCCGCACCGCCTCGGCCATCACCTCCTTGACCTCCTTGATGCCGGAGGTGACGGCCGAGAAGGGGACGAAGTGCGACGAGGTGACGGTGGCGATGATGCGGGCGAGGGTGGTCTTGCCCGTCCCCGGCGGCCCCCAGAAGATCAGCGACGGCACGCGGTCGGCGGCGATCGCCCGGCGGAGGAAGCCCCCCTCCCCCACCACCTTCTCCTGGCCCACGACCTCCTCGAGGGTGCGCGGACGCATCCGCTCGGCCAGAGGGGAAACCCCCTTCGTCGTCTCTTCCCGTGATGGATGGGTGGGCTCTGGAGGTTCCTGGTCGTCGAAGAGCGAGCGCGGCATCAGGAGATCTTATCGATTTCCACTCGCGCGTCGTTGAAGCAGGCGCCTTTTCCGAGATCCGCGAGGGTGTCGGGGGCGAGCGCGTTCGCCGTGGTGCCCGAGAGCGTGTTGTGGCTCCAGAGCCCCTTCGGCAGGTAGACGACGCCCGGCCGCAGGTCCGGATTGAGCCGCGCCGCCACCCGCACCTCGCCGAGATCGTTCCAGACCCGCACGGCGTCGCCCCCCGCGATCCCCCGCGCCTCGGCGTCCCGGGGGTGGATCTCCACCGCGACCTGCCCCTTTTCGAGCTGCCCCAGGGTCGAGTTGAGCCGGCGGGCGGTGGCCGGCGAGATCAGCGCCAGCGGATGGCGGCCGTCCCCCGGATCTTCCTGGAAGGCGTAGAGGCCGTGCGGCGCCTCGCGGTCGAGCGCCTCGGGGACGAGGTGGATCTTGCGGTCCGGCGTCAGCGGAAAGGCGTCGGCGAACTGGACGGGCGCGTTGCCGCAATCGGGGAGGGCCGCGCCGTCCCGCTCGAGCTCGCCGCGCACCCGATCGAAGCGGCGGAACAGGGCGCTCGTCAGCTCCTCGGCCGTCTCCGGATCGCCGGGACGGGCGAGCCCGAGCCGCTCGACCAGAGCGCCGAAGACGTCGGGGTTCGACCGCGCCTCGCCCGCCGGCACGGCCACCGGTCCGGTCTGCTGCAGCAGGTACGAGCCATAGCCGCGCACCAGCTCCGAGTGCTCCAGGAAGTGGGTGGCGGGGAGCACCAGGTCGGCCCAGCGGGCGGTGTCGTTCCAGACCTGCTCGAAGACCACGGTGAACAGGTCCTCGCGCGCCAGCCCGCGCCGCACCTCTTCCTGGTTCGGCATCGTCGCCAGCGGATTGCAGTTGTAGACGAACAGGACCTTCACCGGCGGCTCGGCCGCCAGCAGGGTGCGTCCGAGGAGGTTCATGTTGATGGTGCGGGTGGCCGGCGGCGGCTCGGCCATCGCCGGCGCCTGATCGATCCCCCAGACGCCCGAGTTGCTCATCGTGTAGCCGCCGCCGCGCACGCCGAACTTGCCGGCCACCGCCGGCAGCGCCAGGGCCGCGGCCACGGCGGAGCCGCCGTTGCGGTTGCGCTCCATCCCCCAGCCGGTGCGGATCAGGGCCGGCGAGGACTCGGCGTAGAGGTGGACGAAGCTCTCGATCTCCGCGGCGGAGAGGCCGGTGACCTCGGCCGCGCGCTCGAAGGTCCAGCCTCGAGCCCGCCGCCGCAGCTCCTCGGCGCCGGTCGCGTGCTCGGTCAGGAACGCGAGGTCCGCGCGTCCGTTCTCGAAGAACCAGCTGATGGCGGCCAGCGCGAGCGCCAGATCGGTCCCCGGCCGCGGCGCGAGATAGAGGTCGGCCTTCTTGGCGAGCGGCGTCCGGCGGGGATCGATCACCACCAGCCGCGCCCCCGCCTTCTGGGCCTCCTGGATGAACGGGACGAGATGGATGCCGGACGCCGAGGGGTTCACCCCCCAGAGGACGATCAGCCGCGCGTGCGGGAAGTCCGGGAAGGCGACCCCCGCCATCTTGCCGTAGAGCCCGGTCGCCGCCCGGCCCGAGGGCGCGGCGCAGACCGTGCGCGCGAGCCGCGAGGCGCCGATCCGGTGGAACAGGCGGCCGTCGGTGGCGTCCTGGGTCAGCAGGCCGTTCGAGCCGCCGTAGCAGAAGGGGAGGATCGACTCCCCTCCGAAGCGCTCCCGCGCCTCGCCGAGACGCGCCGCCGCGAGATCGAGCGCCTCGTCCCAGGAGATCCGCTCGAAGCGCCCCTCCCCCTTGGGCCCGATCCGCCGCGCCGGATAGAGCAGCCGGTCGGGGCCGTAAAGGTGCTCCGGCGTCCGCCGCACCTTGGCGCAGATGTACCCCCGCGTCACCGGATTGCGGTGGTCGCCGTCCACCTTGACCACCCGGCCGTCCACCACCCGGACCTCCAGGCTGCAGGCGTCGGGGCAGTCGAGCGGGCAGGCGCTGGTGAGGATCTCGGGATTGCTGAGGGGTTCGGCCATGGTGTGATTGTAGTGCGGTGGGGAGAGGAGAAAGGGACTTTAGGGACAGCAGGGACTTCAGGGACAACAGGCGCCCTGCTGTCCCTGGAGTCCCTGTTGTCCCTTGGGTCCCTTGTTCGACCTACTCCTGATCCTGCGCGCCCGTATCGCTCTCGATCGCCTTCACGATGGCGTCCGTGAACTGCGTCGTGGTCGCCTCGCCGCCGAGGTCGCGGGTGCGGATCTTCTGGCGGACGACCACGTCGCGCAGCGCCCGGCGCACCCGCTGCGCCACCTCGTCCTTGTGCATGTGGAAGAGCATCATGATCCCGGAGCGCATGATCGCCAGCGGGTTCGCGAGGTCCTTGCCGGCGATGTCCGGCGCGCTGCCGTGCACCGCCTCGAAGACCGCCACGTCGAGCCCGATGTTGCCGCCGGGCACCACGCCGAGCCCGCCGACCAGCCCCGCGCAGAGGTCGGAGAGGATGTCGCCGTAGAGGTTCTCCATCAGCAGCACGTCCCACTCCTCGGGGCGCATGACGAGCTGCATGCACATGTTGTCGACGATCCGGTCGTCGGCGACGATCTCGGGGTACTCCGAGGCGACGCGGCGGAAGCAGTCGAGGAACAGGCCGTCCGAGAGCTTCATGATGTTCGCCTTGTGGACGGCGGTCACCCGCTTGCGGCCGTGCCGGCGGGAGTACTCGAAGGCGAAGCGGGCGATGCGCAGCGAGGCCTTCTCGGTGATGATCTTCAGGCTCTCCACCACGCCGGGGACCACGATGTGCTCGAGGCCGCTGTAGAGGTCCTCGGTGTTCTCGCGCACGACCACGAGGTCGACCCCCTCGAAGCGGCTGGGGATGCTCTCCAGCGACCGCGCAGGACGCAGGTTGGCGTAGAGGTCGAGCTCCTGGCGGAGCTGCACGTTGATCGACTTGAACCCCTTGCCCACCTGGGTGGTGATCGGCCCCTTGAGAGCCAGGCGGTTGCGGCGGATCGACTCCAGGACCTCGGGCGGCAGCGGGTTGCCGAACTTCTCCAGCGCCTCGGCGCCGGCGATGTGGCGCTCCCATTCGATGTCGGCGCCGGCGGCGTCGAACACGCGCACGGCGGCGTTGCTGACCTCCGGGCCGATGCCGTCGCCGGGCAGGAGGGTGACTGTGGTCTTGCTCATGGGATCGGATTCCCTCCAGAGGCCAACGGGTAACGTAACGTCTTCTGCAGCCACTCGCCGTTCTCGGCGACGCTCCGCGACAGCTCGGCGACCAGCGTCTCCCGGTGATCGTAGAGGCGGTAGCCGTCGGTCGAGCGCAGGTAGCCGGCGGCCTTGGGCTCTTCCCTGAAGAGCGCCTCCTCGCCGATCTCCGCCGCCCGGCGGGCGTAGCGGTCGCGGTTGTCGAGCAGCGCCTTGACCAGGAACGGCATCACCATCGAGTAGTCGGCCTGGGCGCTCTCGGTCGTCTGCTGGTAGGTGTCGCGGTCCACCTTGCCCCAGGTCACGGCCTCGGCCGGCGGGCAGGAGGAGAGGGAGCCCTCGGTCACCGGCGCGCTGACGATCTGGACGTCGAACGTGTAGCCGCGGATCCCCTCGAGCCCCAGCACCTGGCCGAGCGCCGGCTCCGGCTGCAGGTTGTAGTTCTTCGGCACGCCGCCGCCCAGGATCAGGGTGGCGAGCGAGTGGGCGTGATGGGAGAACAGCCCCCAGTAGTGATACGCGCACGACTCGAAGACCTCGGCGTGGAGGTCGAGCGCGAACTCGTAGTTTTCGAGCAGCCCCGCCTGCCGCATCGCCCACAGCTTCATCGAGTTGAGAAACAGGCTGCCGTCGCCGGGAGCGCCGACCAGGATCGGCAGCGCCAGCCGGTGGCAGGTCGCGAGCAGCCCGGGGTCAGTGGCGTTCTTCTCCTCCTGCGCGGCGTAGATACCGCCGATCAGGTAGCGCAGCTCGGTGCCCGACATCGACTTCTGGAACTCGGGGCGCAACAGGCAGGCGGTCAGGAAGCGGTCCTGCTGAAAGAGGACGTCCTCGTCGAAGGCCATGTCGGTGACGCGGATCGTCTTCTCGTCGCGCAGCACGCCGTCGTCGCCGAAGATCGGGACCTCGAAGATCGGATTCGGATGCTCGTCGAGGCTGCGGTGACCGTCGTGATAGCAGACGGCGTCGGTGGTGCTGAGGTAGGCCACCCAGCCGGTCTCCAGCAGGGGGATCAGCCAGGTCTGGTGCTGCCCCGAGACGGTGACCGGCCCGGCGATCGCCAGGGTCAGCGGGCACCCCGCCCCGATCGCCTGGTCCAGCAGGGTGTAGACCCGCCGCAGGTAGGCGCCGCCGAACGCCGGCAGGCAGGAGCGGAAGATCTCGTCCAGCGTGCCGCACTGGTCGACCCGCCGCACGTCGACGCGCCGCTTCGACTGGAGATGGACGTTGTGGGGGAGGCGGTTGTCGTGCGCGCTGCTCATGGGGGGTAAAGGTATAAGGTCGGAGCGGGGGGCGCAAGGCGACCCCTCGGCCCTCAGTGCGACCGGTGCTGGACGAACTTCACCAGATCCCGCAGCGGGTCGGCCTTGCGGCCCAGCGGGGCCAGCGAGTCGACGGCGAAACCGAGCAGCTCGCCGGCGAGCGCCTGGGCTCCGGGGACTCCGAGGAGCTTCACGAAGGTGACCTTGCCGATGTCCTTGCCGGTGTCCTTGCCGGTCTCCTCGGGGGTGCCGAGGACGTCGAGCAGGTCGTCCGAGATCTGGAAGGCGAGGCCGAGGTTCTTGGCGAAGCGGGCGATCACCTCGAGGTCGCGGCGGCGGGCCTCGGCGGCCATCGCTCCCAGCTCGCCGGCGGCCATGAACAGGGCCCCGGTCTTGTGGCTGTGGATGTATTCGAGGACGTCGAGGTTCATCTCCTCGGGCTTGGCGAGGAGGTCGAGGGCCTGGCCGCCGATCAGGCCGTCGCTGCCGATGGCCGCCGCCAGGTGGTGGACGACGTCCTCGGTGGTGTAGCGGCGCAGCGCGAGGCGGGTGGCGGCCTCGGCCACCAGGGCGTAGGCGCGGTTGAGCAGCGCCAGGGCGGCGAGCAGGGCCACGCTCTCGCCGAACACCCGGTGGACCGTCGGGCGCCCCCGGCGCAGGGCGGCGTCGTCCATGGCGGGGAGGTCGTCCAGCACCAGGGAGCAGGCGTGGACCATCTCGACGGCGCAGGCGAGGTCGAGCACCGGCTCCGAGCGGCAGCCGAAGAGATCGGCCACCGCCAGGGTGAGCACCGGCCGCACCCGCTTGCCGGCGCCGGTCAGGGCGTAGTGCATGGCCTGGTGCACGGGCTCGGGCCGCGCGGTGGCCGGGGGGAGGAGCTCGGGCAGGCGGCGGTTCACCCGCGCCGCCCAGACCGCGAGCGGACCGGCGAGCGCGGAGGGAGCCGCGACCTCAGGCAAACGACTGGACGGCTTCGGCCTCGCTGTCGAACACGTCGAAGACCGTGATGAGCTGGGTGATGGTGAGGATGTCGGAGACCTTCGCCGGGAGGTTGGCCAGCTTCAGCTTGGCGCCCCGGTTGGTGGCGGTGGTGTAGGCGCTGACCAGCTCGCCGATGCCGCTCGAGTCGATCATCGTGACACCCCCCATGTGGATGACGACCTTCTTGGCGCCGTTGTTCAGGATCTCCTGCGTCGCGTTGCGCAGGGCCTCTTCGCCCGAGCCGATGGTGATCCGGCCGTTGAGGTCGAGGATCGTCACGTCGCCGTTCTGCCGCATATTGAATTTCATTCAGTTCCCTCCTCCGGGTCTAGCGAAGTCTGTTCCGACGGAATATCGGTCTGCGGCCCGGGAACCCGCCGGCGCAGCGTGACCACGGTGCCGCCGTCGGGTTTCGAGCCGTAGTGGATGTGGTCCATGAACTTGTGCATGAACAGGATGCCGCGGCCGTTCCGGTTGAGCAGGTTCTCCGGAGCGAGCGGGTCGCGGACCTTGCCGGGGTCGAACCCCACCCCCTCGTCCTCGACCCGGATCACCAGCTCGCCGTTCTCGACCATGAGGTCCACGTGGACCTGCTTGGCGGGATTCTGCTGGTTGCCGTGCTTGATGGCGTTGGCCAGCGCCTCGCGCATGGCCAGCTCGACCGAGTGCTGGGTGTCCTTGTCGATCCCCAACTGTTGCATCCGGTCCTTCAGCACCACGTGAACCAGCTCGATGTTCTCGAACCGGCTCCCGATGGCGAGGTGAAAACGGTTCTCGTCGGGCATGGGCGCGATCCTCATGCGGAGTCTACCAGAGGAAGGCCGCGGCCTTCCCGGCTCCCAGCGCTCGCAGCGCCAGCGGCACGACCACCAGGAGCTGCACGCCGTCGAACAGGGCGTGCGCCGCGATGGCGGGCCAGAGGTTCTGCCGCCATTTCACCAGAAAGGCGTAGATCAGCGACAGCAGCGCGATGCCGATCAGCATGAACGGCTGCCCATAGGAGAGATGGGCGAGCACGAAGAACATCGTGGAGAAGAAGATGCCGATGCGCGGCTGCAGGAAGCCGCGGAAGAAGCTCTCCTCGACGAAGCCGGCCGAGAGGCTGATCATGAACCGGGTCACCACCGGCAGCGCGGCGATGAACGGGATCATCGCCGGCGGCGCCTTGGGCACGGCGTTCTCGCCGTAGAGCGCCCAGACCGCCCCGGCGACCACCATCAGCGCCAGGAGCACGGCGACCCAGGCGCCGAGGCCGAGCAGGAGCCCCAGCCCGATCTCGCGGGGGACGTTGGGCGCCAGATAGCCGAACTGCGCCCGGAACTGCCGTCCGAGAGGGACCCGCGGCGGCGGAAGAGGAGCCGGTGGCGCGGCCTCGACCGGGACGAGCGGCGGTTCGACCAGGGTGTTCATGACGGCGCTCTCGGACAGGGGGAGCGGCGGCGGCTCGGGCGAGAGAGCCGGGGCCGGCGGCCGGGCGTCCTCGCCGGCGAAGCCGAGGAGGAACCAGATCCCCATCGTGGCGAGCATCAGGACGTGCAGCAGGAAGAGCTGCGGCGTGGTGACCTTGTCGAGGTCCGGGGTGGAGGCCTTCATCCCCAGGCCGCCCAGGGGCGCGAAGACGCCGACGGCGAGCAGGGTGGCCACGGCCGCGCCGGCGAGCACGCGCCGCCAGAGCACCCGGAACCCGGGGGGGAGCAGGCGGCGCTGGGCGCACATCCAGTCCAGCAGCAGCGCCGCGAGCAGGGAGGGCACCAGCACCGCGGCGGCCCTCAGGAGGTTCTCGGGTGTCATCAGATCTTCTGCCTTTGCCGGAAGCTGCGGAGGATCATCAGGGAGCTGTTGAGCCGCTGCATGCGCCGCTGCCGCAGTTGAATCGCCTGCAGATCCTCGAGGGCGGGCTGATCGCCGCGCAGCTCACGCAGGTGGCGGTCGATCTCGAAGGTGAGCTGTTCGAGCTCCGGGCGGGTCATCATCTTGAAGGTGCGCTCGGTGACCAGGAGATACCCCTCGGCCACGTCCCGCACCATCGTGTATGCGCTACCCCCCGGGAATCCCATAGGGGAGGGATCATATCCCGAGGCGAGGGGCTGGCATACCTCCTGCTACAATCCAGCACGCCTATGACCGTCACCAGCTCGTTCTCCCGCCGGTTCCATCTGCTGAAGCTGCTGCGCGCGAGCCTGGTCGCCGGGGCGCTCTACGATCTCGGGTTCGCCGCGCTCATGGTGGCGGCGCCGGGGGTGCCGGCGCGAATCTTCAACCTGCCGCTGCCGCCGCTCCCCCGCGGCGCGTTCTACCTCTGGATCCTGGCGACCCTGCTGGCGATGCTCGCGCTGCTCTACCTGGCCGCGGCCCACGATCCGCGCCGGTACAGCGCGATCATCGCGGTGGCGATCGGCGGCCGGCTGGTGGGCGCGGCCGCTCTCGCCACCGCCGCCCTGCTCGGCCCGGACCTGCGCGGCCTCCTCCCCCTGGCGGCGGCCGACTTCGCCTTCGGCGCGGTGCATGCGGCCGCGTGGTTGCCCATCCGCTCGTGAAGCCCCGGGACATCGCGGCGCAGACCGGGGGGCTGGGGATGCTGACCGGCCGGGCGTTCCTCGCCATGATCGCGCCCCCCTACGAGCTCGGCCTCTGGGTGCGCCAGATGGAGCAGATCGGCGTCCGCTCGCTCGGCGTCGCCGGCATCACCACCATCTTCACCGGCATGGTGCTGGCGCTGCAGACCGCGCTCTCGCTCCCCTCGATAGGGGTCAAGTACTACATCGGCTCGGTGGTGTCGAAGTCGCTGGTGCGCGAGCTGGGACCGGTGCTGACCGCCCTGATCGTCGGCGGGCGGATCGGCGCCGGGATGACCGCCGAGATCGGCACCATGAAGGTGACCGAGCAGATCGACGCCCTGCGCTCGATGGCGGCCGACCCGGTCAAGAAGCTGGTCGCCCCCAAGCTGGTGGCGACCCTGGTGATGCTCCCCGTTCTGACCATTATTGGCGACGCCCTCGGCATCCTCGGCGGCCTGATCGTCGCCGTCGGCACGCTCAACCTGACGCCGGGGCTCTACCTCAACGACGTCTTCGAGAGCCTGACCATCGGCGACATCTGCAGCGGCATCGGCAAGTCCTTCTTCTTCGCCTACTTCATCGCCATCATCGGCTGCTACAACGGCCTGAACACCACCGGCGGCGCCGACGGCGTGGGGCGGGCGACGACCAACACCGTGGTGCTCGCCGCCATCCTGGTCCTGGTCTCCGACTTCTTCCTCACCAAGCTCTTCTACCTGCTGGTCTCCTAGGGATCGCGAGGAACGACATGCCGGAAACGCTCTACGAGATCCGCGGCCTGACCAAGAAGTACGGCTACCGGGTGATCCTCGACGCCCTGGACTTCGACATCCGCAGGGGTGAGTGCCTGGTGATCCTCGGCCGCTCGGGAACCGGCAAGAGCGTCACCCTGCGGCAGCTCAACGGGCTGGAGAAGCCGGAGGCCGGCACGGTCGTCTTCGACGGCACGGACCTGACCCCGCTCGAGGAGCGCGAGCTCTTCCCCATCCGCCGGCGCATCGCCATGCTGTTCCAGAGCGGCGCGCTGTTCGACTCGATGAACGTCTTCGACAACGTCGCCTTCCCGCTGCGCGAGCACACCCGGCGCCCGGAGCCGGAGATCGCCGAGACCGTGCGGCACAAGCTCGCCCAGGTCGGCCTCAAGGAGATCGAGAGCAAGATGCCCTCCGACCTTTCGGGCGGCATGAGGAAGCGCGTCGCCCTCGCCCGTTCCCTGGTCCTCGAGCCCGAGGTGATGCTGTTCGACGAGCCGACGACCGGCCTCGATCCGATCACCTCGGCGACCATCGGCAAGCTGATCAACTCGATCCAGAAGGAGCTCGGCGTCACCTCCGTCGTGGTCACCCACGACATTCCGCTGGCCCGCCGGGTGGGCGACCGCATTGCCCTCCTCGCCGATGGGAAGTTCCTCTTCCTCGGCAACTGGCGCGAGGCCGAGAGCAGCAACGAACCGCGGCTGGCCGATTTCCTCGCCGGCCGCGAAGAGGAGGAAGAGAATGTCGCCTAAAGGTAGGGAGATCCGCGTCGGCCTGGTGATCCTCGCCGCGATGGTGGTCCTGGCGGCGGGGGTCTTCCTGATCGGCTCGAAGAACAATCTCTTCTCGCGCAAGACCCGCTACTACGTCGAGTTCAGCTCGGTCTCCGGGCTCAAGCCCGGCAGCCCGGTGCAACTCGACGGCGTGGACGTGGGAGCGATCGAGAAGGTGGTGCTGTCCGAGAACCCGCAGAAGCAGGACATCCGGGTCTGGATCCGCGTCGAGCGCGACTATACGGCGCGCCTGCGCGGACCGGCGGACCCCAAGGCCCTGGTCGATGGCCAGGTAGCCTCGCGGGCCCGCATCAAGACGCTCGGCCTGCTGGGGGACAAGTTCATCGACATCAACTCGGGCTCGACGGAATACCCGCCGATCCCCGAGGAGGGGGCGATCCTGGCGGCGCAGCCGACCAACGTCGACGCCCTGATCGCCTCGGGCGAGGACGTGATGGACAACGTCGTCGTGATCACCCACTCGCTCAACTCGATCCTCGGCCGCATGGAGCGCGGCGAGGGGCTCCTCGGCCAGCTCACCACCGACAACCCCGAGGGGAAGCGGCTGATGACCTCGCTCGCCGACGCCTCCGACAGCCTGCAGCGGATCGCCCTCACGGTCGAGAACGGCAAGGGGCCGATCCCCCGGCTGCTCAACGACCGCGCCATGGCCGACCAGATCGCCCAGTCGCTCGACCGCTTCCAGGGCCTGCTCGACCAGGCCCAGCACGGCCCGGGGCTCCTCCCCGGCCTGCTCAACGACCCTTCCAGCCGGGCCGAGTTCAACGAAACCCTCGCCTCGCTGCACCAGGTGGCGCGGGATCTGCAGGGATTTACGGCCGATCTGGAGTCGAGCGACGCCCTGCTTCCTCGTCTCGTCAAGGACAAGGAGTATGGCCGTGAGGTCACCGAGCAGCTTCGGCAGTTCGTGAAGAACCTGAACGACGTCTCGGCGAAGCTCGACCGAGGGAACGGCACGGCCGCGCAACTGATCAACGATCCCAAGATCTACGACGCCGTCAACGACATCATCGTCGGCGTCAACCAGTCCCGGGCGTTGCGCTGGCTGATCCGCAACCGGCAGAAGAAGGGGATCGAGAAGCGCTACAACGACACCACGAAGGCGATCGAGGGGGCGGGCGGGACGCCGGAGCCGCTGGACAAATTGCCGGAGAGCCGGCCGGAGGAGAGCAAGCCCGAGGCGGCGGCTCCCCCACCGCTCCTGGCCGCCCCGCCGCCAGCCGATTCGAGCACACCGCCACCTCTATGAATATGAAGGAAACCAGAGCTCGCCTATGCCATCTCATATCCTGGTGACCGGAGGAGCGGGCTTCATCGGCTCGCATCTGACGCGGCGCCTGCTCGCCCGGGGGGACCGGGTGACGGTGCTCGACGACTTCAACGACTATTACGACCCCTCCCGCAAGCGGGAGAACGTGGCGCCGCTGCTCGGCCGCGACGACTACCGGCTGGTGGAAGGGGACATCCGGGACCAGCCGCTGGTCGACCGCCTGTTCGCCGAAGGGCGCTTCGACGCCGTGATCCACCTGGCGGCGCGGGCCGGGGTGCGGCCGAGCCTGGCGGAGCCGATCCTCTACGAGGACGTCAACTGCATCGGCACCCTGCGCCTGCTCGAGGCGGCCCGCCGGCACGGCCCCGACCTCTTCCTCTTCGGCTCCTCGTCGTCGGTCTACGGGATCAACCAGAAGATCCCGTTCGCCGAGAGCGACGAGGTCAACCAGCCGATCAGCCCCTACGCCACCACCAAGCGGGCCGGCGAGCTGCTCTGCTACAACTACCATCACCTCTACGGCTTCCGCACCGCCTGCCTGCGCTTCTTCACCGTCTACGGCCCGGCGCAGCGGCCGGAGATGGCGATCCACAAGTTCACCGACCTGATCGCCCAGGGGCGTACGGTGCCGATGTACGGGGACGGCGGCAGCCTGCGCGACTACACCTACGTCGACGACATCGTCGACGGCCTGATCGCGACCCTGGAGCTGGCGCCCGGCTTCGAGATCCTCAACCTGGGCGGGGCGGACACCACCTCCCTGCGCGATCTGATTCACTGGATCGCTGAAGAGCTTGCCGTCGAGCCCCGGATCGAATATCTTCCGGCCCAACCTGGGGACGTGCCGATCACATACGCCGACGTCTCCAAGGCGGCGCGGCTCTTGGGGTACTCCCCGAAGGTCCCCATCCGGGAAGGCTTGCACCGTTTCGTTTCCTGGTACCGCGAGCGCGCCGGAGCGCGCAGAACCTGACAACCATTCCAAGCGAGAGCTTCAGCGATGAACATCTGCGTCATAGGTAGTGGTTACGTCGGCCTGGTGACGGGTGCCTGCCTGGCGGACTTCGGAATGAACGTGGTGGGGGTCGACAAGGATCATTCCAAGGTGGAAGCCCTCTCTCGAGGCAAGGTGCCGATCTATGAGCCCGGCCTCGATACCCTGGTCCAGAAGAACATGGCGGAGGGGCGGCTGCGCTTCACCACCGACCTCGCCCCCGCCGTCGAGGAGGCGCAGGCGATCTTCATCGCCGTGGGCACGCCGCCGAAGTCGGACGGCTCGGCCGACCTCACCTTCATCCGCGAGGTGGCCGCCTCGATCGCCGAGCACCTCAACGGCTATAAGATCATCATCACCAAGAGCACGGTGCCGATCGGCACCGGCCGGATGATCGAGGCCATCGTGCGCGAGGGGACCGGGGGCGGCAAGCACAAGTTCGCCGTGGTGAGCAACCCCGAGTTCCTGCGCGAGGGGTCGGCCATCGAGGACTTCATGCACCCCGACCGGGTGGTGATCGGCACCCGCGACGAGCGGGCGGCCGGGATGATGCGGGACGTCTACTCGCCGCTCCACGCCGCCGACGTGCCGTTCATCGTCACCGACGTCGAGACGGCGGAGCTGATCAAGTACGCCTCCAACGGCTTCCTGGCCACCAAGATCTCCTTCATCAACGAGGTGGCGCAGATCTGCGAGGCCTGGGGCGCCAACGTCGAGGTGGTCTCCAAGGGGATGGGGCTCGACAACCGGATCGGCCCCAAGTTCCTGCAGGCCGGCCCCGGCTACGGCGGCTCCTGCTTCCCCAAGGACACCCGCGCGGCGGCCCAGATCGCCCGCGACTCGGGGCTGAAGTTCCGCATCATCGAGGCGGTGCTGGAGGTCAACGAGGTCACCCAGAAGCGGATGATCGAGAAGGTCGAGCAGGCGCTCGGCGGCAGCATCGCCGGCAAGACGATCGGCTTCCTCGGCCTCTCCTTCAAGCCGAACACGGACGACATCCGCGAGTCGCCGGCGCTGCCGATCGTGCAGGCGCTGGTCGACGGCGGCGCCACCGTCCGCGCCTTCGATCCCGAGGCGATGCCGGCCTGCAAGCCGCTGTTCCCCACCCTGGTCTACACCCGCGACGCCTACGAGGCGGCCGAGGGGGCCGACGCGGTGGTCATCGCCACCGAGTGGAACCAGTTCCGCAAGCTCGACCTCGACCGCCTGCGCAAGCTGGTGCGCGAGCCGCTGGTGATCGACCTGCGCAACCTCTACGAGCCGGAGACCATGGCCGCCGAGGGGTTCCGCTACGTCTCGATCGGCCGCCCCGAGGGGGTGCCGGAGGCCCGGCCGCAGGCCGTGGGGGCGCGCTCATGAGCCGAGTGGTCATCACGGGGGGCGCCGGCTTCCTCGGCTCGCACCTCTGCGAGCGCGCGCTCGCCGAGGGGCATGAGGTGGTCTGCGTCGACAACCTGGTGACCGGCCGGCTGGAGAACCTCAAGCACCTCCTCGACCGTGGCGACATCGAGTTCATCGAGCACGACGTCACCAAGCCCTTCGAGGTGGCGGGGCCGGTCGACTACATCCTCCACTTCGCCTCGCCGGCGTCGCCGATCGACTACCTGGAGCTGCCGATCCAGACCCTCAAGGTGGGCTCGCTCGGCACCCACAACAGCCTCGGCCTGGCCAAGGCCAAGGGGGCGCGCTTCTTTCTCGCCTCGACCTCCGAGGTCTACGGCGACCCCCAGGAGCATCCGCAGAAGGAGACCTACTGGGGGAACGTCAACCCGGTGGGGCCGCGCGGCGTCTACGACGAGGCCAAGCGCTTCGCCGAGGCGATGACCATGGCCTATCACCGCTACCATCAGGTCGACGTGCGGATCGTGCGGATCTTCAACACCTACGGCCCGCGCATGCGAGTGCGCGACGGCCGGGTGGTGCCCGCCTTCGTGCAGCAGGCGCTGACCGGCGAGCCGATGACCGTCTTCGGCGAGGGCAAGCAGACCCGCTCCTTCTGCTACGTCGACGACCTCGTCGAGGGGATCTGGCGGCTGCTGATGAGCGACCTCCGCCAGCCGTGCAACATCGGCAACCCGCACGAGATGACGATCCTGGAGTTCGCCGAGACGATCCGGGCCGCGGTCGGCAGCTCCAGCCCGATCGTCTTCAACCCGCTGCCGGTGGACGACCCGCAGACGCGGCAGCCGGACATCACCCAGGCCCGCGAGAAGCTCGGCTGGGAGCCGAAAGTGCCGCTGGCCGAGGGCCTGCGGAGCACGATTGCCTATTTCCGCTCGGTGCTCGACAAGCAGCGCCTGGCCGCCGTGTAGAATCCTCCCATGCCGAATCAGAACCCACTGAAAGCCTTGACCTACGCCCTGGGGAAGTACCCGGAGCGGGTGGAGATGGTGCCGCTCGAGCAGCTCGTCACCGACAGCGCCCGGCAGAATGCCAAGCGCCCCGCCTACGTGACGCTCTCGGTGCCCGACGAGGTGGTCAAGAGCCTCAAGGGGAACCGGGACGACCGCGACCTGGTGCTGCTGGTGCGGGTGCCGAAAGAGATCCTGGAGCGCTCGGAGAGCCTGATCGTCCTCCCCGGGGAGGTGCGCTGATGTCCGCGACCGTGCACTGCGTCCGTTGCGGCCGGCCCGAAGCCCCGGCGCTCAGCCGCCAGCCTTATCCCGGCAAGCTCGGGACGGAGATCCGCGAGAAGATCTGCGCCGACTGCTGGGCCGAGTGGCAGAAGATGGAAGTGATGGTGATCAACGAGCTGCGGCTGAACTTCATGGAGCCCGCCGCCCAGGAAACCCTCAGCCGCCACATGCGGGATTTCCTCTTCGCCGGCGGCCCCGAGATCGGGAAGAACCCTGATCCCAGGTAAATTGGCGGTCCCGCGCCACCTTCTTCTCCGCTTCCTGGCGCTCGTGGCGATCGTCGTCACGGGTTTCGCCGTGCTGCGCTGGACGCCGCTCGCCCAGTATCTGACCGTGGAGCGGGTCTCCGCCCTGCTCACCCGGCTGCGCGAGAGCTGGTGGGCGCCGCTGGCGCTGATCGGATCCTACGTCGTGCTCTGCCCCCTGTTCGTGCCCGCCTCGCCGATGATGATCGCCGGCGGCATGGTGTTCGGCCCGGTCCTGGGCTCGCTCTACAACATCATCGGCACCTTTCTCGGCGGTTCCCTGACCTACTTCGTGGGCCGTGGGCTGGGGCACGACTTCGTGCGCCACCTGCTGGGAAACCGGCTCAAGCGGGTGGAGCGGATGATCGCGCGGCGGGGTTTCTGGAGTCTGGTGGGGGTCCGCTTCCTGCCGATCCCCTATCCGCTGGTCAACTACACCGCCGCCCTGGCCGGCATCCGCCCCGCCCTGTTCCTGACCACGACGGCGATCGGCCTGATCCCGGGCTGCACCGTCTTCACCTACTTCGCCTCGCTCATCCCCCGCGCGGCGAGCGGCGACCGCTCCGGCCTCCTCGTCCAGTTCGCCGTCGCCTCGGCGAGCCTGCTCCTGCTCACCTTCATCCCCCAGATCTGGACTTTACGGAAACGGCGGGAGCGGTACCGTGAGCTCTGCGCGCGGCGGCAGACCCGAGTTCCGGTCAGCCCTTCCCCAGCACCGCTTCGACCTCCGGCAGGTCGATGAGCAGCGCGCCGCCGCTGACGAACTTCGCCGGCTCGAACTCGTAGTCGCGGATCACGCGGCGGAAGACCTCCTTCAGCGCCCGCGCTCCCAGGCGGGGCTGGAGGCCGGCCTCGGTGGCGACGCGGCGCACGGCCGCCGGCGAGATCGCCAGATGGATGCCGCGGCTCTCGAAGTAGGCGCGGCTCTGGTGGAAGGCGGACTCGGGTGTCTCCAGGAAGATGCGGACCAGCTCGTCCTGCCCCAGATCCTGCAGCAGAACGACGGCGTCGAAGCGGGAGAGGAACTGCGGGCTCATCCCGTAATCGAAGAGGTCCTCGTTGCGCAGCCAGTCGCGCAGGTTGAAGACCAGCTTCTCCATCACCTTCCCGCCCTCGACGACGGTGACCGGCTGCAGCGCGCCGCGGTCCTTGCCGATGGTGACCCGGTTGAAGACGGCGTCGTAGAGCCCTTCGAAAGCACCGGCGCAGACGAAGAGGAGATCGGAAGAGTCCACCGTCCGCGAGCCGCCGCCGGCCCAGGCCGGCAGGGCGAGCGGCACCGCCTCGTTCTCGATCAGCGTCAGCAGCGCCTCCTGCGCCCGGATGCCCGCGACGTTGGGCTGGCCGCCCACCTGCGAGCGGATCTTGTCCACCTCGTCCACGAACACCAGGCCCGAGGTGGCCCGCCGGAGCAGCATGTCGACCGGGGCGCTGGGTCCGAGCTGCTCGCGCGCCCGCTCGAGCAGGCGCCCGAGCACGGCCTCGCCCGGCCGGCCGCGCTCCGCCTCCTCGCCGAGGACGTTGGCGTGGATGCGGATGACCGCCGAGCGGGCGGTGAGCACCGGATCCGAGGCGAGATAGGACTCGACGGCGCGCATCAGCGTCGTCTTGCCAGTGCCGGAGGAGCCGATCATCAGGATGTTGCCCACCCGCAGGCCGGCGAGCTGCTTGGAGAGGGCCACCGCCATCTCGCGGATGGCCTCGTCCTGGCCGAGGATCCGCCGGGAGATGGACTCGGCGATGGTCGCGGGATCGGGAGCGGGGACCGCCATGGCGTCAGACCCGCATCAGCACCGAGCCCCAGTGGAGGCCGGCGCCGAGGGCGGTGAGGGCGACCAGCGCCCCCTCTGGAGCGAGCCCCGCCTGGCGGGCCTCGTGGAAGGCGAGCGGCAGGGTGGCGGAGGTGGTGTTCCCGTACTTCTGGATGTTGTTGTAGACCTTGCCGTCCGGCAGCCCCAGGATCTGCTGCGCCTTCTCGTTGATGCGCAGGTTGGCCTGGTGCATGATCAGGAGGTCCAGGTCCTTCGTGGTGTAGCCGCAGCGCTGGAGCACCTCCTGGGTCACCTCCGGCATGCGGGTGACGGCCAGCTTGAAGACGGCCTTGCCGTCCATCACCGGCACCGTCTCGGCGGCCTGGATCATCTCGACGCTGACGAACGGGCGGCGCGCCGAGCCGCCGCCGGGGACGTAGAGGATGTCCCGGTGGTTGCCGTCGCCGTAGAGAGCCGAGGTGAGGATGCCGCGGTCGCTGTTGTCCCCGGTCCCCTCCTCGGCCCGGAAGACCATCGCGCCGGCGCCGTCGCCGAACAGCACGAGGAGATTCCGGAAGCGCGAGTTCCACTCGAAGTCCTCCGCGGAGAGGGGGCCGGGGTCGCGGCCGTGCAGCACCTCGAAGGTGCGCTCCGAGAAGGGCATCAGGGAAGTGTGGACGTCGGTGCCGACCAGCAGCACCGTACGGGCTACGCCCCCGCGGATCAGCGCGTCGACCACCTGCAGGCCATAGGCGAAACCGGCGCACTGCTGGCGGATATCGAGCGCCGGCAGCGGCCTCATGCCCAGTTTCTGCTGGATCAGGGTGCCGGTGCCGGGGAAGTAGTGGTCCGGGGTCATCGTGGCGCAGACCAGGTAGTCCACCTCGCCCGGAGCGATGCCGGCATCCGCGAGGGCGGCACGCGCCGCCTCGGTGCCGAGGTCGGAGGAGCCGACGCCAGGCTCGACGTAGTAGCGGGTCCGGATGCCGCTGCGCTCGCGGACCCAGTCGTCGCTCGTCTCGATGATGCGGGAGAGCATGACGTTGTCGACCTCGAGCGGCGGGACGCAGATCCCGGTCCCCGCGAGCACGGCACGAGCTTGGTTCATCAAGGCAAAGATCTCCTGGCGGGCCTCTACTGGGGAGGCCCCCCATCCAGACGGGGGAGGAAAGGCCCGGAAGCGCCGCGGCCGTTGTACAGCACCGTCCGATCGCCGCTCTTCACGAACCGGTAGACGGGGGACGGACGCTTGCCGTCTAGCCCGGAGGGCGCCTGCGTGCCATAGATCCAGACCTCGATCGGCGGCCCGTTGGGGATCGGCGACACCTCGTGGTCGATCTTCTGGGGGAGGCCGTACAGAATGCGCAGAACGCCGCGGTCGGAGCGGTGCCCGAGCAGGCCGGCCTCGCTGTAGGCGCGGTCGGCGTTGGCGGCGCGCTCCTCGAAGGTCTGGCGGATCGGGTTGCCGGGAGTGTCGGGACTGGGATCCCGCCGCTGCCAGAACCGCTCGACGAAGGCTGCCGCCTGCTGGTCGTCCTGCAAGGTCAGGTACTCGTTGATCTCCTCGGGCGTCGCGAGGCGCGCGGCCGCTCCCACCATCCAGCCCGAGTATTCCAGCCCCAGAGCGGGGTTGATCAGCTCGGCCGCCGAGCGGGGCGCCGAGGCGCCGCCACCGGCGCACCCGGCCGCGAGGAGCGCCAGCAGCAGCAGGAGCGGAGCGCGCTTCGGGTCAGTCATGGCGGCGCAGCAGATCGAGGAACTCTTCCCGCACCGGCTTCTGGTGGAAGATGCCGCGCAGCGCCGAGGTCACCGTGAGCGCGCCGGGCTTCTTGACCCCGCGCATCTCGACGCAGAGGTGGCGGGCTTCGATGACGACCATCGCTCCGAGGGGCTGCAGCTTCTGCTCCAGGTAGGTCACCACCTGCTCGGTCAGCCGTTCCTGGAGCTGCGGCCGCTTGGCGTAGAACTCCAGGATGCGGGCGAACTTCGACAGCCCGAGGATGCGGTCGCGCGGGATGTAGGCGATGTGGGCGTGGCCGTAGAAGGGGACGAGGTGGTGGGCGCACATGGAGTAGAAGGGGATCTGCTTCTCCATCACCATGTGGCTGTACCCCTCCTCGTTGGGAAAGGTGGTCACCTTGGGCTCGGCCCCTTCCGCCAGCCCGCCGAACATCTCGATGTACATCTTGGCGACCCGCAGGTCGGTCTCGGCGAGATTGGGGTCCTGCAGATCCAGCCCGAGCGCCGTCAGAATCCCACGCACGTGATGGGCGATGGTGGCGAGCTTGCCCTGCTGCGCGTCATTCAGCTCGGCCAGCGCGACCGGCGGCACATGCCCAGGGACGATGACTTCGGGCTCCTGACTCATGAAATCGGCTCCTATCCCATCCGCTGAAAGCGGTCCCCTATCCTACACCAGCGCCTGTACCGGGCAGCCGGTAACGATTTTGCAACCGGCTTCGGGCACGGTGCCTCGCGGGAGGCACTCGACTCCAAGGAGGAAGCGATGCCCTACAGCGTGATGATCTGGCTGGTGGACCGCGAGCACACCCCGAGCGGGCTCGAGAACCGGGAGAACCGCCACGACCCCGTGCTCACCCCCGGCGCGGCCGCGGGCGTGACGGCGGGGCCCGCCTTCGACCGCCTGAACTACGGTTTCTTCGAGGACGAGGACGACGCCAAGGCCGCCATGAAGGAGATCGCCAAGGAGCTGGAGAAGAACGCTCCGGTCAAGGTGAAGAGCGGCAGCCGCACGTTCCTGATCCCGGCCAGCCGGGTCCACTACGTGGTCTCGGAAGAGGTCACCCGCCCCAAGGACGAACCGGAGAAGGCCTACGCGGGAGCCGGGAAAGCTCACTCCACCTTCTGAGCGTCCGCGGCGGTCCGCCTTTTGCAGTGATCTGAAAAGGGACCCGATTCCGCGGGTCCTTTCCAAGAGGAGAACATCATGGCTTCGAAGACTGCACAGAGCATCATGACCGATAGCCCAGCCGTCTGCACCCCGGACACCACCGCCCAGGACGCCGCCCGGCTGATGGAAGAGAACGACTGCGGCAGCCTGCCGGTGGTCGAGGGGCGCGACTCGATGAAGCTGGTCGGAATGGTGACCGACCGCGATCTCGCGATCCGGGTCCTGGGCCGCGGCCAGGCCGCCAGCACGCCGGTCCGCGAGGCGATGAGCAAGAACATCTCCTCGATCAAGGTGGACGACGACCTCAACGACGTCGAGCGTGTGATGTCCGGCCAGCAGGTGCGCCGCGTCCCCGTGGTCGACGGCCAGGGGCGCGTCGTCGGCATCGTCGCCCAGGCGGATCTCGCCCGCGAGCTCGGCAGCGCGAAGGACCTCGGCCGGGTGGTGGAGAAGATCTCCCAGCCGTAGAGGCGGTCCTGGGGGGCGCCCGCTGGTCCCCCCGCCCCTCTATCGCTATGATGCGAGGGGCAAGGAGGGCGCCCATGCTCTACGACCTCTCGCCCATCATTCGCCCGGAGACCCCGGTCTGGCCGGGCGACACCCCGTTTCAATCCCGGTTGAGCTGGTCGATCGCCGATGGCGCCAGCGTCAATCTCTCGGCGATCACCACCACCCCTCACCTGGGGTCGCACGCCGATGCCCCGTTCCATACCGAGCCGCGCGGCGACGGGATGGCCGAGATGCCGCTCGACCGCTATCTCGGCCCCTGCCGGGTGGTGCGGGTGCCGCCGCAGCCGCTGATCGAGCCGCGACACATCGAGGGGATCGACCTCGCCAACCCCCGGCGCCTCCTGTTCAAGAGCGAGAGCGTGCGCGACCGCCGGAGCTTTCCCGAGCGGTTCACCGCCCTCTCGCCCGAGCTCGCGGCCCTGCTGGCCGAGCGCGGCATCCTCCTGGTGGGGATGGACACCCCCTCGGTCGACCCGTTCGACAGCAAGACGCTCGACGCCCACCACGCCCTGTTCCATGGCGGCGTCGCCATCCTGGAGGGACTGGTGCTCGACGGCGTCCCGGAGGGGATCTACGAGCTGATCGCCCTGCCGCTCCGGCTCGCCGGACTCGACGCCTCGCCGGTGCGGGCGGTGCTGCGGACCCTCGAGCCCGGCTTCACCGGCTCGGCGTGCGGATAGACGGATAGAATAGCTGCAGGATTTTGGGAGGAGGGTTTTCTCATGAACGGTAAAGAATTCGTCGCGCGACTGATCGACGAGATGGACCAGCTCTTCGCGCGGCTGGGAGAGACCGAAACGCTCGAGGCGGAGTCGGAGGGGAACGTGGACGTGGTGACCCTGCTCCGCCTCGCCCTGAAGAGCGAGCTCGAGGCCAGCGAGCTCGCCGGCTTCTGGCTGCCGACCACCCCCGAGGTGGACGCCAAGATGGCCCTCGCCCTGCAGTGCGGGGACGAGATGAAGCACTACGGCATGATCAGCCAGCGCCTGGCCGAGCTCGGCGCCGACCAGACGGACTTCGACCCCCTCGCCGAGGGGCACAGCCCGCTCTACCAGTACCTCCGCGGGCTGCGCACCACGATCGAGCGCATCGCCGCCGGGCCGTTCGCCAGCGAGGCGATCGCCAAGGTGCGCAACGCCCAGTTCGTGAAGTTCTGCCTCTCGATGGGCGACGCCGAGACGGCGCGGCTCTACGACGAGACGATCCAGGTCGAGGAGATCCACCACTACCACCTGGGCAAGGAGTACCTGGAGAAGCACGCCACCACCCCCGAGCTCCAGGAGCTCGCCGCCTCCGCCGTGCGCAACACGCTGGCCATCGCCGACGAGCTGCGCAACCTGGCCGCCAAGACGACCGGCGTCCACAACATCCCCGTTTCCTGAAGAGAGGGCCACGGACTTGCAGATTTCGACGATCGCCGTGCTGGGCGCCGGCACGATGGGCCGCGGCATCGCCCACGTCGCCGCCCAGGCCGGCTATGAAACCTATCTCTACGACACCAGCGCCGAGGCCCTGAAGAAGGCCGAGGCGAGCATCCACAAGAACCTCGCCAAGGGGGTCGAGCTGAAGAAGGTCGACGCCGAGGTGGCGGAGCGGGCCCGGCAGGCCCTGCATCTGAACGACAACCTCGCGCAGGCGATGGAGAAGGCCGACCTGGTCATCGAGTCGGTGCCCGAGACGATCGCGCTGAAGGTCGAGGCCTTCCACGCCGCCGCCCTCCACGCCCCGAAGCACGCCCTGTTCGCCAGCAACACCTCGGCCCTCTCGATCACCGAGATGGCCGCCGCCTCGGGGCGGCCCGAGCGCTTCGCCGGCATGCACTTCTTCAACCCCGTGCACGTCATGAAGCTGATCGAGCTGATCCGCGGGCTGGAGACCACGCAGGACACGATCGACGCCCTGCGCGAGGTCGGCGAGCGGATGGGCAAGGAGATCGTGGTGGTCAACGAGGCGCCGGGGTTCGTCACCAGCCGCATCAACGCCCTGATCGGCAACGAGGCCTTCCGCATGCTCCAGGAGGGGGTGGCGAGCGCCCCGGACATCGACAAGGCCCTGAAGCTGGGCCTGAACCACCCGATGGGCCCGTTCGAGATGGTCGACCTGGTGGGGCTCGACGTCCGCCTGTCGATCCTCGAGTTCCTCCACCGCAGCCTGGGCGAGGCCTACCGGCCCAACCAGATCCTGATTCAGCACGTCCGCGCCGGCCGGCTGGGGCGCAAGGTCGGCCGCGGGGTCTACGAGTACGATGAGAATGGGGCGCGGGTGAAGTAGGAAACAAGGGACATAAGGGACTCCAGGGACGACAGAGACCCAAGAAATACCGCCGTAGCGGGATCTTCTTCTCTGGTGTCCCTGAAGTCCCTGTCGTCCCTCAGGTCCCTTGTTTCGCCGCCAGCTCCGCAACCCCCCGCTCCAGCCGCCTTGCCAGCTCCGGCAGCGCCGCCTCGTCCACCGAGCAGTGGGCGATGCGGAGATACCGCGGGGCGATCGAGATCAGGCCGGTGTCGTGGCGGGCCAGCAGATGCCGGCGGGCGGTCTCGGCGTCGATCCTCAGCGCTTCGGGGATCTCCACCAGGGCGAAGCAGCCGGAGTTGAAGGGGAGCACCGTCAGGAGACCGGGGTCGACCTCGGCGAGCGCCCCCTTCAACGCCCGGTAGCGGCCCTGTAGCAGGAGCCGCACCGCCTCGATCTCGCGCTCGATCCCCTCCTTGCGCAACGCCTGCAGCAGGATCACCTGGCTCGCCGCCGCCGGCGCGCCGACCCCCGCGCGCACCAGCAGCCTCACCTTGCTCTCGAGCGCGCGCGCCACGTCCGACTCCGGCTCGGCTCCGAAGGTGAGGAAGCCCACCCGCCCGCCGAAGAAGGAGAACTCCTTGGTGGCCCCGTCGACCTTGACCGCGATCAGGTTCGGGTGCGTCCCGGCGAGATCCCAGAACGGCGACTCGCGGGGGATCTCCGGCTCGAAGACCAGGCCGGCGTAGGCGTCGTCGCTGATCACGACCAGCGGCCGGCGCTCGGCCTCGGCGAGCAGCGACTCCACCGTGGCCCGGCGCTCCGCGCGGCCGGGCGTGTAGCCGCCGGGGTTCGAGGGGATGTTGAGCAGGGCGACGGCGGGCTCCCCCGGAGGCAGGCCGGCCAGGGCATCGACCAGAGCCAGGGGGTTGTAGCGCCCGTCGACGTAGGCGGGGGCGGTCAGCATCTTCGCGCCCGTGCGCATGCCGAAGGCCTGCCGGTAGTTGCCCCAGAACGGCTGCGGGACGGCGACCGCCTTGCCGGGGCCGCCGAAGAGCTCCGCCAGCAGGGAGAGGCCATGGCTCAGGCCCACCGTCACCACCGGCAGGCTGGACGGGACCCCGGCGGGCGCCGACCGGCGCTGCCACTCCCGCCACCGCCGCCGCACCTCGGGCAGCCCGGCGGTGGGCGAGCCTTGAAACGCGGCGTCCAGATCCCGCGCGCCGAGACCGCCAAAGGCCGAGGCTAGGTCCGGCGGATGGGTCTCGTGGGTGGCCCTAGCGGGGGTAGCTTGCGGGGGGGCGGCGGCGAAAGCCCGACGCCCCAGCGGCGAGAGGGCGCGGAACAGGGCCGGAGCCTCGCGCTCCAGCAGCTCGTTGACACCTGCGACCGTCATCTCGGACATGGCGGCTCAGTATATCTCCCCACCCCATCTTGGCGTTTCGGGACCATCTCTTGTAAGTTGACGGCCGTTCACGGGGACGATCACGATGCTGAACAAGACAACCTCCCTGGTCCTCGCGCTGGCGCTCCACGGCGCCGGCCTGCATGGAGCCCGCATGCCAGAACCGATCTCCTATACCCTGCGTTTCCCCGCTCCCCAGACCCACTACGTCGAGGTCGAGGCCCTGATCCCGACCGGCGGCCACCCCGAGGTCGAGCTGGCGATGGCCGTCTGGACCCCCGGCTCCTATCTCGTGCGGGAGTACGCCCGTAATGTGGAAGGGATCGCGGCGGCCACTGAGCGGGGGGAGCCGCTACCGATCGAGAAGACGGTCAAGAACCGCTGGCGCATCGGGACGCGGAAGGCTCCCCGGATCGTCGTCCGCTACCGGGTCTACTCCCGGGAGATGTCGGTGCGGACCAACTTCGTCGATACCGGCTTCGCGCTGATCAACGGCGCCTCGACGTTCCTGACCCTGGCGGGAGAGGAGCGGCGCCCCTACGACGTCCGGCTGGAGCTGCCGGCGGAGTGGAAGGTCTCGGCGAGCCCGCTCTCTCATCCGACAGGCAGCGGCGAGCACGCCTACCGGGCGGAGGACTTCGACGACCTGATCGACTCGCCCATCTACGCCGGCAACGCGCGGATCCATCCGTTCGAGGTCGCGGGCAAGCCGCACCTCCTGGTCAACGAAGGGGAGGATTCGGTGTGGGACGGTCCCCGCTCGGCGGCCGACGCGGAGAAGATCGCGCGCGGGCAGGCCGACTTCTGGGGGGTGGCCCCCTACCCGCGCTACGTGTTCTTCAACCTTCTCACCGAGAGCGGCGGCGGGCTCGAGCACAAGAACGCCTGCACCCTGATGAGCAGCCGCTGGCGCACCCGCACCCGCGAGGGGTACCTCGAATGGCTGGGGCTGGTCAGCCACGAGCTGTTCCACGCCTGGAACGGCAAGCGTCTCCGCCCGATCGAGCTCGGGCCGTTCGACTACGAGCGGGAGGTCTACACCCGCGGCCTCTGGGTCGTCGAGGGGTTCACCTCCTACTACGGCGACCTGCTGGTGCACCGGACCGGCTTCTCCACCGTCAAGGAGTACCTGAAGAACCTCGGCAAGGCCATCGAGACCCTGCAGACCACCCCGGGCCGCCGGGTCCAGCCGCTCGACGAGTCCTCCTTCGACGCCTGGATCAAGTTCTACCGGCGGGACGAGAACACCCCCAACAGCGGGGTCAGCTACTACACCAAGGGGGAGGTCGTCGCCTTTTTGCTCGACGCCAGGATCCGCCGCGCCACCGGCGGCCGGCGGAGCCTCGACGATGCCATGCGCCTCGCCTTCCAGCGCTATTCGGGGGAGCGCGGCTTCCGCCCCGAGGAGATCCGGCGTACGTTCGAGGAGGTGGCGGGGGTCGATCTCGGCGCCTGGCTGCACCGTGCCGTCGACACGGTCGAGGAGCTCGACTACCAGGAGGCGCTCGACTGGTACGGACTGCGCTTCGCCGACGATTCCGAGAAGGCCGAGAAGAAGGACGGCGAGCCGCAGGAGCTGCCGGCCGGCTGGCTGGGGCTGGAGGCGGCGGTCCAGGACGGCCGGCTCACCGTGAGCGTGATCAAGCGCGAGACCCCCGCCTACGAGGCCGGGGTGAACGTGGGGGACGAGATCCTCGCTATAGACGACTACCGGGTGCCGCCCGATGGGATCGAGGGGAGGCTGAAGTTCTACCGCCCGGGCGAGAAAGCGTCCCTGCTGGTGGCCCGGCGGGACCGGCTGGTGCGCCTGCCCATCACCTTCGGGGAGAAGCCCAAGGCCCGCTGGAAGCTGGAGGCGCGCCCCGACGCCACGGCGGAACAGAAGGCCCACCTGGCGGCCTGGCTGACCGGCAAGGCGGCCGCAGTGGAGAAGAAAGAAGAGAAGACGCCGGCGACGGTTTCGCGGTGACCGGGGGCTGAAGCGTCAGGCGGGAGCGGGCTCGAAGCTCCAGGTCTTCACCTCCCACGTCCCCCCCTCGATCGCGACGGCGCCGATGTATTTCTCCGCCGGGAGGAGGTGGTGGAAGAACCAGCGGGCGGCCCGCTCGGAGTCCCCTTCGAGGGTGAGCATGCGCGGCGGATCGCCCGGGGCGAGGGTGACGTCGAAGGAGTCGAGCGGCGCCGCGAGCCCCTCCCCCACCGCCTTGAGATAGGCCTCCTTCCGCGTCCAGCAGTTGAAGAAGGTCTCCTCCTTGCGCGCGCCCGGAATCCCCCGCAGGACCTGCCGCTCGCTCTCCGAGAAGAAGCGCTCGGAGATCTGCTCGCAGTCGGGCATCGGCCGCAGATACTCGACGTCCACCCCGATCTCGGGGCCGATCACGAATCCGGCCAGGGCCAGCTCGTCGGAGTTCGAGAGGTTGAACTGCAGCCCGCCGGCGTCGAGCGGCGGCTCCAGGAAAGGCTTGCCGCGGTGGCCGTAGCGGAACCGGATCGCCTCCGGCCGCCCGCCGACATATCCTGCCAACAGCGTCCGCAACGCCCCCCGCCCCACCGTGTACTGGCGGCGGTGCTTCTCGAAGCGGAAACGGCCGGCCCGCTCCCGCTCGTCCGGCGCGAGGAGGCGCTCCAGCCGCTCGACGGTCGCGGGGGGCGGGTCGAGCCGGATCGACCAGACATGGATCTCGCCCGGCCCCAGATTCAGGGGCGAGACGGGCGAGCGTGGAGGAAAACCGGTCACCAGGCGCGCGGCAGTGCCGTGGTGGAGAGCTCCGCGAGGTCTCGCGTCACGGACTCGAGGACGAGGTCCTTGCCGCTACCGTTGATGAAGAAGTGATCCCCCGGCAGCATCCGCGTCCGGAAGCGGCCGGTGGTGTGATCCTTCCAGGCTTCCACGTCCTCACGATGGACGTCCTCGTCGGCCAGCCCGCCAAAGGCGGAGATCCCGGCCTGGAGAGGCTCCTCCTGGACGTATTCGTAGGTCTCGTTGACGCAGAAGTCGGTCCGCAGGAGGGGGAGAATCAGCTTCATCAGCTCTTCGTGCTGGAGCACCTCTTCCGGCGTGCCGTTGAGCTCCCGCAGCTTGGCGATGAACTCCGGCTCGGGGAGATCGTGGATGGGCTCCTCGCGGGCCGGCAGGTGCGGCGCGCGGCGGCCGGAGACGAAGAGGTGCAGCGGCTGGGCCTGCCCGCGCCGTCGCAGCTCCCGCGCCAGCTCGAAGGAGATCGCGGCCCCCATGCTGTGCCCGAAGAAGACGAAGGGGAGGGTCATGTAGGGAGCGATGGCGTCGGCGATCGCCCCCACCATCGGCAGCATGTGATCGAAGGCGGGCTCGCGCAGCCGGTTCTCCCGGCCGGGGATCTGCACCGGGCAGACCTCGACATCACCCGGCAGCGAGGCGCCCCACCCCCGGTAGATCGAGGCGCCGCCCCCCGCGTAGGGGAAGCAGAACATGCGCATCCTGGCGCGTGGGTTCACATCGCGGTAGGCCAGCCACCGATCCGCGGGATTGGCGCTCGGTCTCAAGGTCAGTTGGCTTCCTGACCGCTCTGCCGCTCGCGCTCCATCTCTTCCATCTTCTTGCGCAGCGAGAGCGGGCGCATGTCCGTCCAGATCTCCTTGATGTGGTCCAGGCACTCCTGCTTGGTGCCGGACTTGCCGACGTCGTTCCAGCCGAGCGCGTTCTCGCGGTGGGCCGGCCAGATCGAATACTGCTCTTCGTGGTTCACCACTACCTTGTAGATGGTGTTGTCTTCTCTGTCTTCCCAGCTCATCGGGTGGCCTCCTCTGATTCGGTGATTCTCTTCCAGCCGGCAAAGGATATCCCGGCCGGCGGGAACCGTCCCTCTTCCTAAGTGCGGGAAACGCCGCAGGCGTGACACCCTGCCCCGGAAGGGCCTGAAAGCTTACCAGCTTCCAATCGGCCGGTCACCCTTCCCCGGCCTGCCGCGCCCGCGCTCTGCCGAGGACCGCGACGAGGGCGTCGACGTCCTCCGGTCCCGTCCTGTAGTTGGTGATGCAGGCCCGCAGGGCGGGCCCCATCTCCCCCAGCGCCACGGTGCTGAGCCAGGCCTCGCCCGAGCCCACCACATCCGCGGCGACCGCTTCGAGGAAGGGCGCCGAACGCCCCTCCCTGCCGGAGTCGACGAAACAGACCACGGGGAGCGGCGTGTCGTTGACGATCGCCCACCCCTCCGCCCGGAGCCGTTCGCGAAGGCGCTCCCCCATCGCCGTCTGCCGGCGGATCGCCTCCTCATACCCCGACCAGCCGGCGACCGCCAGCGAGAGGAAGAGCTTGAGGCCGATGAACCGGCGGGACCACTGCATGGAGTGGGCGTAGGGGTCCGCCACCGGCAGGACCGACCCCTCGCGCGGCATGTAGCCGGTCGCCACCCGGAAGGTCCGTTCGAGAATCCCCAGGTGGCGGGTGAAATAGATCCCGGCGCCCATCGGCACCGAGAGCCACTTGTGGGCGTCGAAGGTGAGCGAGTCGGCGCGGGCGGCGCCGGCGAGGACCGGCCGCAGCTCCGGCACCAGCGCCGCGCCGCCGCCCCACGCCGCGTCGACGTGGAGCCAGAGACCCGCCTCGTCCGCCACCTGGGCGAGCTCTTCGACTGGATCGATCGCGCCCGCGCTGGTCGATCCCACGGTGGCGACCACCAGGAACGGCGAGTTGCCCGCGGCGCGGTCCTCCTCGATGCGGGCCGTCAGGTCCTCGGGGGACATGCGCAGAGAGGAGTCCACCCGCACCTCGCGCACCGCCTCGGTGCCGAGCCCGCAGAGGCGCGCCGCCTTGAGGAAGGAGTGGTGGGCCTCCGGCGACACGTAGAGCACCGGCTGGCTGCGCACGGCGAGCATGCCGCGGCGGCCGATCTCCGGGAAGGCGCGGGTGAGCGCGGTGAGCAGCGCGGTGTGATTCGCCTCCGCGCCCCCCGAGGTGAAGGTGCCCTCGACCCGGGCGGGGTCGAAGCCGAAGCGCTCCCCGAGGGCCCGGATCAGGTGCTGCTCGATCTCGGCCGCCATCGGGCTGTGGCTCCAGGCCGCGAGCTGCGGATTGAAGGCGGCCACCAGGGCGTCGCCGGCGATGCTCATCGTCGTCGGCGCCGGATTGAACAGCCCGAAGTAGCGCGGATGCGGGGTGTGGACCTGCCAGCGCCAGAGGCTCTCCACCGCGAAGTCGAACGCCTCCAGGGGGGCGACCGGCCGCTCGAAGTCGAAGGGGGCGAGCGCCCCGCGCATGGCGTCGAGATCGAGCGCCGGGGCCACCCGGGCCTCTCCGACGCCGTTGAGATAGGACTCGATCGCCTCCACCAGGCGTTGCCAGAGCTCGCCCCGGGTCTCGGCGTCCAGCATCAGGGCGTCCAACGTCAGCATGTCGTCTTCTTCTCCTTCCCGTCGGACCGCAGATGATAGAGCAGGAAGGGCCTACAATGCGGTCATGAGCACGACTCCGCCGGCCTCGCGTCTCGCCCCCTGCCCGCGCACCCCGAACTGCGTCTCGACCCAGGCGCCGCCCGGGCCGCAGCACATGGACCCGATCCCTTATACGGGGTCGCTCGACGCGGCGCGCGCGAAGCTGCAACAGATCCTACGCGCCTACCCGCGGACCCGGATCATGAACGACCCTGGCGAGGAGCCGCATCACCTCAAGGCGGAGTGCCGTTCGGCGTTCTTCCATTTCGTCGACGACGTCGAGTTCTTCTTCGACGACGCGGCCAAGCGGATCGAGTTCCGCTCCGCCTCGCGCGTCGGCCGCAAGGACTTCGGGGTGAACCGGAAACGGATGGAGGAGATCCGCGCCGCCTTCCTGGCCGCAGCCGGGCCGAGCCCGCGATGAGGGTCTTCGAGCTCCGCTCGCGGACCCGGGTCCCCCGGCCGCGCTCCGAGGTCTTCGCCTTCTTCGCCGACGCCCGCAACCTGCAGGAGCTGACGCCGCCCTTTCTCGGCTTCGAGATCCTCATCCCGGGGCCGATCGAGATGCGCCCGGGGGCGCTGATCGACTACCGGATCCGAGTCCGCGGCATCCCCCTGCGCTGGCGCACCGGGATCACCGTCTGGGAGCCCCCCCACCGCTTCGTCGACGAGCAGCTCCGGGGCCCCTACCGCCTCTGGGTCCACGAGCACACCTTCGAGGAGGACGGCGACGGCACGATCTGCGGCGACTTCGTCCGCTACGCCGTCCCCTTCGGAGCCCTGGCGAACTGGCTGGTGGTGGCGCGGGACGTACGGAAGATCTTCGCGTATCGGGAGGCGAAGCTGCGGGAGATCTTCGGTCCGGCTATTCGGGAAAGATCAGACGCCGGCTCTGGCGGCTGAACCATTCGGGGATGGCGTCCTCGCTGAAGTCAAAGGCCTCGTAGACCCGCCGGACCAGACGGTACGCGCACCCGTCAGGGCTGGCGTCGATCTCCGCGGAATCGAACCGCAATGGGCTTTCCCAGAGGAGATCGTCCGACGAGTCGTAACCGTGAGGAGTGTTCAGGATGGGCACCTGGCCGGGAGTTCCGCCCCGCAGGATCCATCCCCGGATTCCCAGGATCGCCAGGTCGGCGAGGACGAGGTCGCCAGGGTTCAGTCTGCCGCCATAGATCACCTTCGCCAGCCGGAATGCGGAGGCCGGAAACTCCAGGAGAGCCCCCGGCCAGAGCTCCTTCTCCTGACCCTGGCGTCCCAGGCTGAGGTCCTCGAGGGGCACTTCGAAAACCATTCCCCCATCGCGGCGGATCTCGACCCTTCTCCGGACCTCCGGGGCCGTCACCAGCCTGTCGGGCAGTCGGACGGGCGAGCGATCCGAGTTGACGAAGCTCCACCCCACTCGACGGTTGCCACTGAGCTCAGGGGCGATCAGGAGATCTCCGTCGAGCTCGACCTCGACTTCGGGGACGGGCTGCAGGCGCAGCCAGAAGAGCCCTCCGCCTTGTTTCAGGATTGCGCCCTTCTCCTCACGGATCTGCGCTTCGGCACTCTCAAGCGCCTGGGGCCCCTGATCACGCGCGAGCAGCTCGTCTCTCGTCATCAGCCTGATCCGATCCTTGATCCGGACCACGAAGTGACGTCCCCCCTTCCTCAGGAAGGCATAGGGCTTCCGAGCCGGATCTGGAGCGACGACGATCCGCAGGACGCCCCCCTCCCCCTCGTCTCGCGGCTCCACGTCCACCTCATGGCCCGAAAGCGGAGGCTCGATGGTGTCGACCAGATAATCCAGGAGCCGGCGCCCCTCGGTCTCCGCCTTGACGATCGCCTCCACGGCGACGGCCCGCCCTTCTTCCTCCCGGAGACCGACCCAGACCACCCCGCCCTCGGCGTTCAGCATCGCCACCACCTCGCGGGCGATCTTTTCCGGCTCTTTGAGGGCATCCGCTCCTTTGAACTCCAGCCGCTGATTCTCTCTCTGCCCGAGCGGAATGCTGTCGTTCATGACGGTTCTCCCCGCAGGCAAGCCATCGGATCGAGCAGGAACCGCTGGAGGGCCACCGCCTCAATCCCTTCGGCGCTCTCCTCGATGACGCCACCATGCACCAGGAGCCGGCGGTCCGCCCCCAGCTCCCGGGCCGCCTGGCGGAGGCGCTCCACCTTGTCGGCCCTCAACCGCAGCGCGCTCGTCACCTCGATGGCAACCAGGCGGCCCTGAGTCTCCAGGACGAAGTCGATCTCGAGGTCCTCCCGGTGACGGAAGTAGGTCAGCCGTCCCTCCAACTCCCGGGCGGCGCCCCTCAGATGACGGAATACCGCCGCCTCGAAGGCCCTCGCCCGAACGGCGGAATCCTGAACCGGCAGCGGCGCGAAGGCGGAGACCAGACCGGGATCGGCGGCGAAGATCTTGGATCTGGATCTCAGGCCGGCGGCCGCGTTGCGGATGAACCGCTCCAGCGGGGAGACCAGGAGAGTATCGGCGAGGAGCCGCGCCCAGTCCCGGACCGAACGGGCGTCGGCTCCCAGATCCCGGGCCCGGGCCTCGGCGTTGAACTCCGCCCCGGAATCCTGGAGGAGATAGACCAGAAGATCCTTGACCCTCACCACGTCGACGCCAAGACCGGTCAGATCTCTCAGGATGGCCCGTTCGGCGATGTCGCTCCGCAGACGCCGGCGGACTTCCGGGAAGTCCTCACTCGACGCGTACTCAGGGAACCCTCCCAGGGTCAGATACCGCTCGTGCAGGTTCGGAGCGTGACGGAGCATCGTTTCGGGATCCTGTTCCCCGGGCCCCCCCTGGAGACGCACGAACTCCCGATAGGCGAGCCCCTCGATGTAGATCTCATCCCACCGCCCCTGGCCCGACTCGACGGCGCCGGCGCGAAGCAGGCCCGCGGCGGAATCCGTGGCGACGATGCGGCCGATCCGCGCGTCGACGGCCTGCTTGAGCCAGCGATCCCATTTGACGGCGCCACGGATCTCGTCCAGCAGAAAGACACGGGGATAATCCGGGCTCAGGCCGAACGGCTGAGCGTCCACGACATCGCGGGCCGAGACCTCACCCGTAATCCGCTCATCGGAGAAATCGAAATAGGTCAGATTCTGGGGCGGCCACCCCTTTTCGAGCAGCTCATCCGCCAACTGCAGGAGGAGCACCGTCTTGCCGACCTGCCGGGGTCCCAGGAGCAGGATCGCCCGGCGATCGTCGATCCGCAGGATGCGCCGCAGGATCTCGGGCTCCAGGTCGCGCTGAACGGGATATCCTCGGGCACGGCGGACCGCCGCATCCCGCCACCAGGGGTTCTGATCCTGCAAAAGGTCGGTCAGGATCATTCCAATGCTCCTCCCAAAGGATTCTACCAGCATTCCAATGCAAAAAAACGATTCGACCGACCTCCTCTACGCCCCTCACGGCGAGCCGGGGGGTTTCTTCAATCCCTGGGCGCCGTTCAACAACCGGTTCGTCGACGTGCTGCGGTGGCAGCTCGGGAAGGGGAAGAAGAAGTACGACAAGAGCGGCCCGCTCCAGATTCCGGTGGTGGCCAACGACGGCGCGTATCTGAAGGACAGGGGAGCTCCCGATTCGGTGACCTGGATCGGGCATTCGAGCTTCGCGGTCCAGGACGGCGGGGAGGTGTTCCTGACCGACCCCCACTTCGGCAAACGGGCCCTGCTCCCCCGCCGGCTCAGCCCGCCGGGCATCCCGCTCGCCGCCGTGCCGCCGGACGCCTTCGCCGTCCTCTCCCACAACCACTACGACCATCTGGACGGCTGGAGCGTCCGGCACCTGCCGGCGACCATCCCCTGGTTCGTCCCCCTGGGGCTCGCCGGGTTCTTCCGCGACCGCGGGCGGCAGGTCACGGAGCTCGACTGGTGGCAGAGCGTCCGCCACGGCCGGTGGACCCTCACCTGCCTGCCCGCCCAGCACTGGTCCAACCGGTTCGGCTCCCCCCGCAACGCCAGCCTCTGGTGCGGCTGGCTCCTCGACTCCGGCACCCGGCGCTACTACTTCGCCGGCGATTCCGGCTACTTTCACGGCTTCGCGGAGATCGGGCGGCGCTTCGCCCCGATCGACGTCGCCTTCCTTCCCATCGGCGCCTATGAGCCGCGCTGGTTCATGCGCGCCCAGCACGTCAACCCCGAGGAGGGGTACCAGGCGTTCCTCGATCTCGGCGCGCGGACGATGATCCCGATGCACTGGGGGTGCTTCGACCTCACGGACGAGCCGGCCGATCTCGCCCCCAGGGTGCTGGAGAAGATCCTCGCGAACCGCCCGGACCAGGACCGGGACCGCGTCCATACGATGGCCGTGGGGGAACGGTGGGGGATCTGAGCCCTGTGGTAGAGTCGTTATCCCGAAGTTTGGGGTGGCCTCCGTGGCAAGAATGGGCACGACGAGATCCTCGGCGCAGCAGCGAATTCCTTCCGATGCGCGGCACTCCGCGCCTGAACGGAGCCACGCGAAACGCCCCCCGGTAGCGGGCCGCCCGGTTCAGCTCGAGCTGTTCGGGCTGCGGCCGATCCCCGCCGCCGCCGCGGTGCAGCCGGCGCCGGCCGACCCGAGCGCCCTCCGGTTCCAGCTCCTCCGCCAGCTCAACCGCCTGACCGGCGGCCGGCTCCGCTCCCTGGAGCTCACCGACAACCGCCGCACCATCCTGAGCGTCCGCGCCGGCAAGCTGGGGAGCCGGGCGCCGCTCGAGCTGCGCATCCACCACTCCTTCACGGCGGCGCCCGAGGAGGTGCTGCAGGCGGTCGCCACGTTCGTCGAGAGCAAGCGGGGGAGCGACCGCGCCCGCGAGGCGCTGGTCCTCATCCGCGAGCACTTCTCCGGTCATCGCCAGGCCGCCCGCATCCGCAAACTGGTGCTCCATCCGGTCGGGGTCGCCCTCGACCTGCGCGAGCTCTTCGTGGATCTCAACGAGCGCTACTTCGAGGGGCGGCTGGCGGCGGGGATCACCTGGGGGAAGTCGGCGGTCAGCTCCCGCTGCGGGCGCCGGCGGAGCGCCAGCCTGCAGCTCGGCAGCTACTCCTATGAGGACCGGCTGATCCGGCTCCACCGCGTGCTCGACCACCCGGAGGTCCCCCGCTATGTGGTGGAGGCCGTGGTCTACCACGAGATGCTCCACGCCGACATGCCCCCCGAGATCCGCGGCGGCAAGCGGATGTTCCACACCCCCGAGTTCCGCCGCCGGGAGCGCCTCTACCGGAACCTCACCCGGGCCGAGCGCTGGATCGGCGAGAACATGCCGGCGCTGCTGCGGGCGCGGACGGCGATGTCGGCCGCGAAGAAACCGGGAAGTCGGCGTGGTGCACATTCGGCATAGTTAAATGCGCATGGAACGGTAGGTCCGGCCGCGAAATTGCAAGTTCCTTCTGAAGCCAAGTGATTCTCTTGGGGTCTCCCGCCCTGCTGGCGGAGACCAGCTTCAAAGGAGCCTGATATGTCTAGGATTCTTCGGGTCATCTTCCTGGTCTCGGGCTTGAGCCTGATGCTTGCCCTCCTGCCGAGCGCGCCGGCCAACGCGGACTTCCACGCGGTTTGCTACATCTCTGCCGCCGGCCTGCCGACGATCCGCGTGGAGCCCGACGCGGAAGGCGGCGCCACCCTCTACGTCGAGACGTCGAACGGCGATGGGCGGTTTCTCCAGATCCGCCCCGCCGGAGGGCATTGGGAGATCCAATCGATGCACAGCCTGCCGGAAGGCTCGGCTCTCGAGCTGGACTCCGATGGCTACCCCATCGTCCACCAGAACTAACGGCATGGACAGAACTGACAGTTCCGGCTAGGCCGGCGGGCTTCCGACGCCCGCCGGCCACCCTTCTCCTTGCCTCCAACCCCTTCTTCTGCAACAATTCCGCAGCGCCTTATATAAAATTGTTGAACTCCGGAGTCGCAGCAAGCCCGACGTGTCGATCCTGAAGCGCGAAGCTCACCTCTTCCTCTCGCATCGGTTCAAGCTGTCCGCGGCGGAGCATCCATGAAGCCCCGGCGCGATCTGGTCTTCGTCTCCGCCGGCCTGGGATTGGACGGTGGCGGACGCGCCATGGCCGGCCGCCTCCTGGCCGGCGGGTGCGCCGGCTTCGCCCGTGGGCGGCGGATGGGCTTCCGCCTCCTGACGCTCGACGGCTCCGGGCTCCCGGACGGCGAGGCGCCCGCGCGCGGCTTCGCGGGGGATCAGCGGGCGCTCGCGCTCGACGTCTGGAAGCGGCAGTTGAGCGACCGCGAATCGGTCTACGTCTTCGACCTTCTCGGGCCGGCGCGGACGCAGAGCTACCTGCCCGCTGCGCTCCGCGCCCCTTATCTCATCCCCCTCTACGGGATCGAGGTCTGGCGGCCGCTGCAGTGGGACCGCCGCCGGGCGCTGGCCCACGCCACCGTGGTCTTCGCCATCTCCGCCCACACCCTGGAGCGCGCCCGGCCGTTCGCCCCCGGCCTCGCGGACGCACCCGTCGTCCCCCTGGCCCTCGAGGAGCGCAAGCCGGAGGGGGCGGTGGACGCCCTCCTCCTCAACCGTCTCGGACGCGGCTTCTTCCTGATCGTCGGGCGCATGGACGCCCGCGAGCGCTACAAGGGGCACGACCAGCTCCTGGAAGCACTACGGGGGATCCCCGGCGCCCGCCTGGTGGTGGCCGGCGACGGCGACGACCGCCGCCGGCTGGAGGCGAAGGCGGCGGGGCTGGAGATGGCGGACCGCGTCGCCTTCACCGGCTTCACCAGCGAGGCGACCCTGGCGGAGCTCTACCGGCGCTGCGTTGCCTTCGCGATGCCGAGCCGGGGGGAGGGGTTCGGGCTCGTCTACCTGGAGGCGATGCGGGCCGGCAAGCCGGTGCTCGCCGCCCGCGGCAGCGCCGCCGAGGAGATCGTGATCGAGGGCACGACCGGCCTCCTGGTCGATCCGGACGACCGCGACGAGCTCCGGGGCGCGCTCGCCCGAATGCTCGATCACCCCGGCGAGACCCGCCGGATGGGCGAGGCCGGGTTCGAGCGCTGGCGCAGGGAGTTCGGGATCGAGCGGTTCCGGGAGCGGCTGGAGCCCCTGCTGGATAGGCTGGTCGGCTGATGTGCGGAATCAATGGCATCCTCCGCCTCTCTGAATCGGCGCCGGCGATCGACCGCGACGAGCTGCTCCGCACCCGCGACGCCATGATCTCCCGCGGCCCGGACGGCGCCGGCGCCTGGATCTCGGAGGATGGCCGGGTGGCGCTGGCGAGCCGGCGGCTGGCGATCCTCGACCTCTCGGAGGCGGGGGCGCAGCCGATGGCCTCGGCGGACGGCCGGTTCCGGATCGTGATGAACGGCGAGATCTACAACTTCGCCGAGCTGCGCCGGGAGCTGGAGGCGGAGGGTGAGCGGTTCCGCTCGCGGAGCGACACCGAGGTCGTCCTCGCCCTCTATGCCCGCGACGGCGCCGCCATGCTCCCCCGGCTGCGGGGTATGTATGGCCTGGCGATCTGGGACGATCGGGAGAGGACCCTGCTGCTGGCCCGCGATCCGCTCGGCATCAAGCCGCTCTACGTCTCGACGGAAGGGGGGTGCCTCCGCTTCGCCTCGCAGGTGAAGGCGCTGGAGCGCGGCGGCGCCATCCCGATGGAGGTCGATCCCGCCGGAGTCGCCGGGTTCCTGCTCTGGGGATCGGTCCCCGAGCCGCTGACGATCCGGAAGGCGGTGCGGGCGCTCCCGGCCAGGAGCTTCCTGCTCGTCCGGGATGGCGACAGCTGGGTGCGGGAGCCCAGGCGGTACAAGATCGTGAAGCCCGAGCCCATGTCGCCACCGGAGGCCGTCGAAGACTCCGTGCGGGCGCACCTGGTCTCGGACGTGCCGGTGGCCGTCTTTCTCTCGGCGGGGCTCGATTCGGGGCTGATCGCGGCGCTCGCCCGGCGCCACCTGCCGGAGCCCCCCACCACCTTCACCCTCCGCTTCGACGCCCTGGAGGGGACGCCCCAGGACGAGGCGCCGCTGGCCGCCGAGGTGGCGCGGCGGCTGGGGACCCGGCACGTCGAGCGGCGGGTGGGCCGGGCCGACCTCGCGGACCTCTGGCCGGGCGCGATCGCCGCCATGGACCAGCCGAGCATCGACGGCTTCAACACCTATCTGGTGAGCCGGGCGGCCCACGAGGCCGGGCTCAAGGTGGTGCTCTCCGGCCTGGGCGGCGACGAGGTCTTCGGCAGCTACCCCTCGTTCGCTGACGTCCCCTGGCTGGAGGGGATGGCGCGGCGGCTGAGACGGGCACCGGGGCTCCCGGCGGCCTGGCCGTTCCTGATGAGGCGGTTCGCCCCGAGCCGCCCGAAGCTCGGCGGCCTCCTGCGCTACGGCCATTCTCCCGGCGGCGCTTACTTCCTGCGCCGCGGACTGTTCCTCCCCGAGGAGCTGCCGGCAGTGATGGGCAGCGCCGCCGCCCTGCAGGGCCTGCGGCGTTACAACCCGGTGGAGGATGCCGGCCAGGCTGCCGCCGAGCGCACGGAACATTCCGTCAGCGCGTGGGAGATCGTGCACCTCATGGAGAGCACCCGCTACATGCGCAACCAGCTCCTGCGCGACTCGGACTGGGCCTCCATGGCCTGGTCGGTCGAGCTGCGGGTGCCGCTGGCGGACTTCTGGCTGTATCGCCGGCTGCACGGGAACGGGTTCGAGCCCGCGCGGAGCTTCGGCAAGGCGGAGCTCGTCCGGCGGACCGCCCCCGAGCTGCCGGAGGCGGTCCTGACGAGGCCGAAGTCGGGGTTCTACATCCCGGTCGCCGAGTGGATGCGGCCGGAGCTGGCGGCAAAGCGGCCGGGCGAGCGGTCGCGGTGGCTGGCGTTGCGGGTGCTGGAGGAGTTCGGGGTGGCGGCGCGATGAGCGCCGAGGCGGGGTTCGTCCCGGCGCGTCCCATCCGCGACCGGATCGCCACCTGGACCCGGATCCTCTCCGCCTACTTCACCGCCCAGACCCTCACCCAGCTCGCCGGGATCGCGGCCGGGCTGCTGTTCGTCAACTTCATGCCGGTGCGGGAGTTCGCGCTCTATACGCTGGCGTTCTCGGTGATCACCTTCTTCAACTTCATCTCCGACCTGGGGAGCACCACCTCGCTCGTCTACTTCTTCCACCAGGCGGGGAAAGAGGGGGGGGACTTCCGCCCCCACCTCGCGGCCGTGCTGTCGCTACGCCGCGCCGCCTTCCTGCTCGGCGCGGTGGCGGTGGTCGCCTTCTTCCCGCGCCTGGCCGGGTCCAAGGGGTTCGGGCTGGCGGAGTCGCTGCTGGTGACGGTGGGGATCCTGCTCTGCGTCTGGTTTCAGATCGGCTCGTCGCTGCGCCTCCTCGCCCTGCGGCTGGCCGACCGCTACGGCCTCTCCTACCGGGCGGAGATGGCCGGCGGGGCGACGCGGCTGCTGCTCGCCGCGGTCCTGGTCGCCGCGTCCCAACTGGTGGCCTGGCTGGGGGTGCTCACCTCGGCCGCGGCCTCGGCGGTGGTGGTCTCCCTGGCCCGGCCGGACCTCGCCGGCGCGCCCCGGGTGGACCTCCGGCCGTACCGGCGCAAGGTGCTCCGCTACCTGGTGCCGACGCTGCCGAGCGCGCTCTACTTCTCCGTCCAGGGTCCGCTCACCGTCTGGCTGGCGGCGACCTTCGGCGGCACGCGCAACATCGCCGAGGTGGGGGCCCTGGGAAGGCTCGGGCTGCTGGTGGGGATCTTCTCCAGCCTGACCGGGGTGGTCTTCCTGCCGCGCCTGGCCCGGATCACGGACGACCGGCTCTATCGCCGGCGCTTCCTCCAGTTCGGCGCCGCCCTGGCCGCCGTGGCCCTGGCGATGCTCGCCGTGGCCGCGGCCGCTCCGGACCTGCTGCTGCTGCTGCTGGGCAAGCACTACGCCGGCCTCCACCGCGAGCTGCTGCTGGTGGTGGGGGGAGCGGCGTTCAGCCTGCTCGACGGCTACGCGGTGAACGTCAACCTCTCCCGCTCATGGACCCGCTGGCAGGGCCTGGCCGTGGGCAGCCTGATCGCCGCCCAGGCCGCGCTGGTGGCGGTCCTGCCGCTGTCCACCACGGCCGGCGTGCTTTCCTTCAACCTGCTGAGCGGCGCCGCCGCCCTGGTCGGGCAGGCGGCGATCCTGGCCGTCGGTTTTACCCGGCCGGCGTGGGTGCACTGGAAGTGAAGGTCGTGCACGTGACCCCCACCTACTTCGCCCCCGAATCGGCGCTCGGCGGCGGCGAGCGTTTCGCCGAGGAGCTGGCGCGCGCCATGGCCGGCAGGGCCGAGGTCAAGCTGGTCAGCTTCGGTCCGCGGGCCTTCCGGGAGACCCCCCCGCCCGGCTACGAGCGGGTGATCCTGGAGAGCTGGACCCGCGACCGCTGGACGCCGTTCGCGCCCGGGCTGCTCCAGGAGCTGCGCGGGGCGGACGTCGTCCACTGCCACCAGTTCCACGTGCTGCCGACGTTCCTCGCCGCTCTCTTCGGCCGCCTGCGCGGCAGCCGGGTCTACGTCTCCGACCTCGGCGGCGGCGGCTGGACTCCGGGCTACCAGATCGACCAGACCCGCTGGATCGCGGCCCATCTGCCGATCTCGGAGTACGCCGCCCGCGAGCTCCCTGGGCGCAACCGCCGGCACCGGGTGATCCACGGCGGGGTGGACCTCGCGCGATACCCGATGCGCCCGGAGCTCCGGCACGACGGCTCCGTCGTCTTCCTCGGCCGCGTGCTGCCGCACAAGGGGATCCATTTCCTGATCGCAGGGCTGCCGGCGGGGGTCCCCCTGCACGTGCTCGGCCCGGCGGTGGACCCCGGCTATCTGGAGCGCCTGCGCGAGCTGGCGCGGGGGAAGGAGGTCCACTTCCACGGCGCGCTCGCCGACGCGGAGGTGATCGAGCGGCTGGGGCGGGCGATGGCGCTGGTCCATCCGACGCCGGTCGACGCCGGCGGCTCGGCCGGAGCGCACGAGCTGTTCGGCCTGGCGCTGGTGGAGGCGATGGCCCGCGGCTGCCCGGTGATCGCCTCCGACGCGGCGTCGCTCCCCGAGATCGTGACGCCGGAGGTCGACGGCCTGCTGGTGCCCCCCAACCGGCCGGAGGCGCTCGGCGCGGCGATCCTGCGCCTGCAGAACGATCCGGACCTCTGGGAGCGGCTGGCCCGGGGCGCCCGGCGGACGGTCGAGGAGCGGTTCACCTGGGACCGGGTGGTCGACCGCTGCCTGGAAGCTTACGCGGAGGAGCTCCGATCCGCGTCCTGATGGTCACCTACGGGCCGCTCAGCGCGGAGATGGGCGCTCCCCAGGTGGCGCTGAACCTCGCCGGCGCTCTCTCGGCCCGCGGCCACGAGGTCGTCCCCTGGTCGCCGGGGCCGGTCCCGCCGGGAGTCCGCTGGTGGCGGGACTGGCTCTGGCGGCGGCAGCGGCTGGAGGACTATCTGGACACGGCCCCGCCCTTCGACGTCATCGATCTGCCGCCGCTCGCGATCAGCCGGCGGATCGCCCGGCACGCGCCGCTGGTGGCGCGCAGCGTCCAGCCGGACCTCCTCTATTTCCTCGTCGAGGCGCGGACATCCCTGCGGCGAGCGGCCTCGGCGCCGCTGATCACGGCCGCCCACCTCGTCCACGGCGCCCGTCTCGGCGCCGCGGTGGTGCGCGGCTGGCGGCGGGCCTCGCTCATTCTCTGCCTCGGCACCGCGGAGCGGGAATGGATGGGGCGCCACTTCCCCGGGACGCGTCCCCGCCTGGCACATTACTTCAACACCGTGGGGCGTCAGGAGCAGGAGGAGCTGTCGCGGCTGCGGCGAGCGCGGCCGCCGGCGCCCCCCGGCCCGGGGGTGCGCTTCCTCTGGATCGGCCGCTGGTCAGGGCACAAAGGGACGGCGCGGCTCGTCCGTTTCCTCGTCCGGCGCGCGGCGGCGCGCCCCCAGGACTCCTTCACCATCGCCGGCGCCGGTCCCGCCGCCGGCGAGTCGCTGCCGGCGGAGCTGCTGGCCGAGGGGCGCGTCCGGATCTTCCCCTCCTTTTCGCGGACGGAGCTGAGCGCCCTGTTGAGCAGCCACGACGCGGGCCTGTTCACCAGCGTGGCGGAAGGTTGGGGACTCTCGCTCAACGAGATGCTCGAGTCGGGCATGCCGGTCTTCGCCACCGCGACCGGCGGCGTGCGCGATCTGCGGCCGTACTTCCCGAAGACGCTGCTGCCGTTCCCTCCACCCCTCGACCTCGATCTCGCCGGTTACCGCGAAACCGACCTGCACCGCTACTATCAACACTTCACCTGGGAAGCGATCGCGGAGCGCTACGAGGAGGACGTCCTCCACCGCCTGTGGCCCGCCGGCTCTCCCGGTGCCGGCAAGAATCACAAGGACATGAAATGACGCTCGACCAACGATCCAGGGAGGTCTACGAGACCTGGCATCGCGACCTCCCCGTCGAGGACGAGGCGAACATGCCCTGGCACCAGCTGCTTCGCCAGCACCTCGACCTCTCCCGCGACATCGCGGACCGGACCGTTCTGGAGGTGGGTTGCGGCAGGGGCGAGCTCTCGCGCTGGCTGGCCTCGCGGCCCGCCCCTCCCCGCCTCCTGGCGGCTGCCGATTTCTCCGGCAGCGCGGTCAGCAAGGGAGCCGGCTTCGCCCGCCGCCGCGGCCTCGGGGGGATCTCCTGGGGCGTCGCGGACATCACTCGCCTGCCCTATCCGGACCAGACCTTCGACACCGTCCTTTCGTGCGAGACGGTCGAGCACGTCCCCCAGCCCGAGCGGGCCTTCCAAGAGCTGGCCCGGGTGCTCAAGCCCGGTGGACGCCTCCTCCTGACCACCCCGAACTACCTCAGCACGACCGGGCTCTACCGCCTGTACTGCCGCCTGCGCGGCCGCGTGTACCAGGAAGCCGGACAGCCGGTGAACAACCTGATGATGCTGCCGTGGACCCGCGCCCTCGCCCGGCGAGCCGGCCTGCGGGTGACCCGGGCCGATGCCATCGGGCATCTCGTGCCGCTCCCCGCCGGCAGGCCGCCGATCGAGCTCCGCTTTCTGGACCGCCGGCGCTTTTTCACCCGCTGGATCGCCCTCTACTCGATCGTGGTCGCCGAGAAGCCTTGAGTCATGAGGCGATGAGCCGGAGGGTCGTCCACATCGTGCCCAGTCTCCCGCCCCCGCCCGAGGGGGTCGGCAGCTTCGCCCTGGCGCTGGCGGAAGCCCTCAGGGCTCGCCATGGGATCGAGAGCCGGTTCCTGGTCGCGGCGCCGTCCCGGCGAACGAGCGGCGAGATCCCGGCGATCGCGATCCCCCGCGCCACGCCGGAGGCGCTGGGCGGCGCGCTGGAGGAAGCCACGGCGGAGGGCGGCGGCGCGGAGGCCACCGTGCTCCTGCATTACGCGAACTATGGCTATGAGACCCGCGGCTGCCCTTCGTGGCTGGTCGATGGGCTCACCGGCTGGAAGGCGCGGAGCCGGAGCCGGCTGGTGACGGTCTTCCACGAGGTCTGGGCCTCCGGCCCGCCATGGAGGAGCTCGTTCTGGCTGCTCCCCGTCCAGCGCCGGCTGGCCGCCACGCTGGCGCGCCGGAGCGAGGCGCTCGTCACCACCCTCGAGATCTACGCCGGCATGCTCCGCCCCTGGGCAGGCGGCCGGGAGATCGCCGTCCTGCCGGTCTTCTCGACCGTCGGCGAGCCCGCGGCGGTGCCGCCGTTCGGGGAGCGGGCGCGGCGGATCGTCGTCTTCGGCGGCGCCGGCGTCCGGAGCCGCGCGTATGGGCGGTACCTGCCGGAGCTGGCGCAGGCGGCACGGGCGCTGGCGGCCGAGGAGATCCTGGACATCGGGCCGCCGCTCCCCCTCCCGGCCACGGCGGGGGGCGTCCCCATCCGGCCGCTCGGCGTGCTGCCGGCGGGGGAGGTGAGCGGGCACCTGCTCGGCGCGGCCGGCGGATTCCTCGCCTACCCTCCGGACTTCCTGCCGAAGTCGACCATCTTCGCGGCCTACTGCGCGCACGGAACGCTGCCGATCTGTGCCTGGGACCGCCATCCGGCGGCCGGCGCCCCCTACTGGACGGGCACCGCCGATCCCGCGGCGGCCGCGCTGGCGGCCCGGCGGTGGTACGACGGCCATTCTCTGGCGCGCCAGGCGGTATGCTTCCGGGAGCTTCTGGCGGCATGAAGATCCTCATCTACTCCCCCGCGTTCCTGCCGGGCATCGGCGGCCTGGAGACCGTCACCGCCGATCTCGCCGGACAGCTCCAGCGGGCCGGGCACGACGTGACGGTGGCCACGACCACGGCGGAAAAAGGGGCGGCCGCGGCCCCCCTCCCCTACCGCGTGGTCCGCGGCCCCTCCTCCGGGGAGCTCCTGAGGTGGACCCGCTGGTGCGACGTGTTCTACCAGGCCAACGTCAGCCTGCGCGGGCTGTGGCCCCTCCTGCTCGTCCGCCGCCCCTGGGTGGTCTCGCATCACAGCTGGTACTGCCGGAGCGACGGCCGGATCGCCTGGCCGGACCGGCTCAAGCGCGGGCTGCTCCGCTTCGCCGCCTCGTCGATCGCGGTCAGCCAGGCTGTCGCCGACGATCTGGCGACCCCCTCGGTGGTGATCCCCAACGCTTACCGCGACGACCTCTTCCGCCGGCTGCCGGGGGTCGAGCGCACGGGCGAGCTCGTCTTCGTCGGACGGCTGGTGTCGGACAAGGGGGTCGACCTTCTCCTCGACGCGCTGGCGCGGCTCGCGGAGGAAGGTCTGTGCCCTCATCTCACCGTGATCGGCGACGGCCCCGAAGCGCCCCGGCTGCGCGAGCAGGCGGCGCGTCTCGGCCTCGAGGGGCGGGTCGAGCTCGCGGGCATCCGGACGGGCGACGAGCTGGTGGAGATCCTGAACCGCCACCGCATCCTGGTCGTCCCCTCGCGGTACAACGAGCCGTTCGGCATCGTGGCGCTGGAGGCGATCGCCTGCGGCTGCGCGGTGGTGGGCTCGGCGGGGGGCGGCCTCAAGGACGCGATCGGCCCCTGCGGGGAGACCTTCCGCAACGGCGACCTCGACGATCTCGTCCGCGTGCTCGGCCGCTGGCTGCGGCATCCCGAGCTGGACGCGGCCTGCCGGGAGCACCGCGAAGCCCACCTCGCGCTCCACACCACGGCCCACGCCGCGGCGGCCTATCTGAGGGAGATCGAAAAAGCCGCGGGGGGGCGGGCATGAGCTCGCGCGTTCTCGTCATCCTCGCCGGCGGCGCGGCGATGGTCTGGGCCTTCCGGCGCTGGCGGATCGCCGTGCAGGTGGTCCTGGTGCTGCTGATCTTCGAGGGGGCGATCCGCAAGTGGCTGCTCCCCGGCTCCCAGGACCTGATCTACTTCGCCAAGGACGTCCTGCTGCTGGGGGTCTACCTCGGCTTCTTCCGCGACCTCCCCCGGCTGCGGCAGCGCATCCGGCAGCCGGCGCAGCCGATCCTCTACGGCGCGCTGGGGTTCGGCGCCCTGTTCGGCCTGCTGCAGGTCTTCAATCCCACGCTGCCGAACCTGCTGGTGGGGATCTTCGGCTTCAAGGCCTACTTCTTCTACGCGCCGCTGCTCTTCGTGGTGCCGGCCGCCTTCGCGAACGACGCGGAGATCTACCGGTTTCTGCGGCGCTATACGCTGCTCGCCCTGCCGGTGGGAGCGCTGGCGGTGTCGCAGTTCTTCAGCCCTTCGGGCAGCATGCTCAATACCTACGCGCGGAGCAGCGAGGACGCCTACGTCGCCACCTTCGGCAGCTCGGCCTACGTGCGGGTGACGGCGACCTTCTCGTTCATCACCGGCTACACCGCCTACCTGATCGCCACGGTGATCCTCATCCTGGCCCTCCTGGGGACGGGACGCTGGCGAGTGCGCGGCCATCTCCTGATCTTCGCCGCCCTGGGAATGACGCTGCTCGGCATGCTGATGACCGGCTCGCGCGCGCCGGTGCTGATCGTCGCCCTGCTCTTCCCCTTCTACTGGTGGCTGGGGGTGATCCGGGAACGCGGCGGCGGCGCCACCTTCGGCCGCCTGCTGATCGCCCTGGCGCTGGTGGGAGGGGTCCTGGCCACCACCAACCCGGAGGCGATCGGTGCCTTCCGCGGCCGGGCCGCCGGAGTGTCGGACGTGCCCGGCCGTGTCAGCTCCCCGCTGCTCTCCCCCTACCTGCTCCTCCCCGAGGTGGGCCTGCTCGGCTTCGGCATCGGCGCCACCCATCAGACCGCCGCGACGCTGGCTCCGGGCGTGGTCCCCTACAGTTGGATGCACGGGCTGCTCGTGGAGGTGGAGAGCGGCCGCGTCATGCTGGAGCTGGGACCGATCGGATTCCTCCTCGTCTACTTCGCGCGGATCTACCTGGCCCTCTTCGCCCTGAGCCAGGTCTTCGCGCTGCGCACCCGCTTCCACCGCGCGCTGGCCACCGCGAGCTTCCTCTTCTTCCTGGCGGCGATCCCCGGCGGCGCGGTGTTCGACGTCACCGCCGACCTCTACTTCTGGTTCTTCTCCGGCCTCCTGATGCTCGCGGTGCGGCTCGACCGCGAGGTGGCGCGGAAGGCCGCCGCCGGCGCGGCCGCCCCGCGCCCGGAGAAGCCGGCGACGCTCGCGGAGCAGACCGCCCTGCCGGTGGGTGGATGAAGATCCTGGTGACCCATCCGGGCCGGCAGCACTCGCATCAGGCGGCGCTGGCTCTCCAGGCGGCGGGGAGGCTCGCCGGCTACTGGTCGGGGGTGCCGGCGGTCGCGGAGCAGGCGCGGCGGGTGCCCGCCCGCCTGCGCTCCCGGTTCGCCCGCTACGCCCCGGTGCCGCTCGACCCCGGGCGGACGCGCTGGTTCCCCTGGACGCCGGCCCTGCGGCGGCTGGGCGACACCCTGCTGCCGGCCGGCGGCGCCGCGCGGCTCGACTTCGCCGCCTGCCGCCTCTTCGACCGCTGGGTGGCGCGGGGCCTGAACGGCAGCGGGGCGGGCGCCGTGATCGCCTGCGAGATCTCGGCCCTGGCGACCTTCCGTGAGGCGCGGCGGCGGGGGATCGCCACCCTGCTCGACGCGCCGTCGATCCACCACGCCGCCCAGGACCGCCTGCACGGCACCACCGATCCGCCCCGCCTCCACCGCCGGATCGTGGCGGTCAAGGACGCGGAGATCGCGCTCGCCGACCAGATCCTGACCGTCTCGGAGCTCGCCCGCCAGACCTACGTCGACGCCGGCGTGCCGCCGGAGAAGGTGCACGCGGTGCCCCTGGGAGCCGACCTCGAGCTGTTCTCGCCGGACGGCGCGGACCGCGAGGGCGTGGCCTTCAACTTCCTGTTCTCCGGCGCGACGATCCACCGCAAGGGGTTCGACCTGCTGCTGGAAGCGTTCGACCGGGTGCGCGCCGGGGCCCCCGCGGCCCGGCTGCGCCTGGTGGGATCGCGCGGCGACTCGGCCCACCTGCTGGACCGCCGCGGTACGGACGGCATCGACGTCCTGGGCGCCATGCCGCAGCCGGCGCTGGCGGCGGAGCTCCGGCGGGCCGACGTCCTGGTGCTGCCGTCGCGCAACGACTCCTACGGGATGGTGGTGGCGGAGGCGCTGGCCTCGGGGGTGCCGGTCCTGATCTCGGAGATGGTAGGGGCCAAAGACCTGGTGACCGAGGGGAAGACCGGCTGGATCGTGCCGGTGGGGGACGTCGCCGCGCTGGCCGGCCGGATGGCCTGGTGCGCCGCCCACCCGGACGCCGTCCGCGCCATGCGGGCGGACTGCCGCCGCGCCGCGGAGTCCGCCACCTGGCCGGCGTACCACCGGCGGCTGGTGGACCTGCTGGGGGAGATCCTTTGAGAATCCTCCACGTGGTCCCCACCTACCTCCCCGCCTGGCGCCATGGCGGGCCGATCCGCGCCGTCCACGGGCTCTGCCGGGCGCTGGCGGCGCGGGGGCACGAGGTGACCGTGTTCACCACCGACGTGCACGGCCGCGGGAGACTCCAGGTGCCGCTCGGCAAGCCGGTGACGATCGACGGGGTCGAGGTCCGCTATTTCCCGGTGATCCGGCCCGCCCGGCTCTATCTCGCCCCGGAACTGGGGCGGGCGGCGCGCGACGAGGTCTCCCGCTTCGACGCCGTCCATCTCCACTCGGTCTTCCTCTGGCCCACCTCCGCCGCGGCGCGGGCCGCCGAGCGGGCGGACGTGCCCTACGTGCTCTCGCCGCGGGGGATGCTGGTGCCGGAGCTGATCCGCTCGCGAGGGCGCTGGCGCAAGCTCGCCTGGCTGGCGCTCGCCGAGCGCCGCACGATCGAGCGGGCGGCCGCCCTGCACGCCACGAGCGCCCTCGAAGCCGCGGACGCGGCCCGGCTGGGCTTCCCCCTTCCCCCCGTGGCTGTCCTGCCGAACGGGATCGATCCCGAGCCCTGGGACGGTAACCTCGCGCCCCTCTCGCCGCCCGTCCGCGCCGTCGTGGAGGGGGCTCCCTTCCTCCTCTTCCTCGGGCGCCTCTCCTGGAAGAAGGGGCTCGACCGGCTGATCCCCGCGCTGGCGCAAGTCCCCGGCGCGGTCCTGGCGGTGGCGGGCAACGACGAGGAGGGGATCCGCCCCGAGCTCGAGCGGCTCGGCGCCCGTGCCGGCGCCGGCAGGGCCGTCTTCCTCGGTCCCGTCCACGGGGCGGACAAGGCGGCGCTGCTCCACCGGGCGGCGGCGCTCGTCCTCCCCTCGCACTCGGAGAACTTCGGCAACGTGATCCTCGAAGCCTGGGCGGCGGGGCGGCCGGTCGCCGTCACCCCCGAGGTGGGACTGGCGGCGACGGTCCGCGAGACCGGCGCGGGGATCGTCGCCGACGGCGACCTCGGCGAGGCTCTGCGCGGCCTGCTCGCCGACCCCGCGCGGCTCGACACCATGGGCCGGCGCGGCGCCGAGGCGGTCCGCGAGCGCTTCGGCTGGGCGCCGGTGGCGCGGGAGATGGAACGGCTCTACGCGAGGATCGCCGCTTGAAGATCGCCTTCCTCGTCGAACGCCCGACCCAGTTCGAGGCGCCGTTCTACCGCTTCGCCGCCCGCGACGCGGAGCACGAGTTCCGCGTGCTGTTCACCGGCCGCGACGTCGCGGCGCCGGCCTTCGATCCGGAGCTCGGAGCCCCGGTCTCCTGGGGGATCGACCTGCTGGGCGGCTATCCTCACGAGGTCTGCCCCCCGGAGGATCCGGCGCGCTGGCTCGAATCGCGGCTCCGGCCGGGGCGGTGCGACCTGCTGATCGCCAACGGCTACACGCAGGGGACCTACCGTCTGGGCGCCCGGATCGCCCGGCGGGCCGGAGTGCCCACCGCCCTGCGCCTCGACTCGGTGCTCTGGGACACCTCCTACTACCGCAACCTCGCCAAACGGCTCCTCTTCGCCACCTATATGAAACGGACGTACGACCTGTTCCTCGGCACCGGCAGCCTGACCCTCGACTACCTCCGCGCCTTCGGCGTGCCGCGCGAGCGCACCGGCCTCTTCCCCTACGCGGTGGACGTGGAGAGCTTCGCGGAGCGCTCCCGCCTTACGCCCGCGGAGCGCGCGGCCTACCGCGAGCGGCTCGGCGTCCCCGCGGCGGCCCGCGTCGTGCTCGGCCTCGCCAAGTTCAACCCCCGGGAGGCGCCCTGGGATCTCCTGCGGGCGTTCGCCCGGATGAAAGAGGACGACGTCTGGCTGGTGCTCGCCGGCGACGGCCCCGCCCGCCCCGCGCTGGAGGACTTCGCCCGCGAGAACGGGCGATCCCGGGTGCGCTTCCCCGGCTACGTGCCCTACCCCGAGCTGCCAGCCCTCTACGCGGCGTCGGACCTGTTCGTCCACGCCGCCCGCGAGGAGCGCTGGGGGGTGTCCGTCCAGGAGGCGCTGGCCTGCGGGCTCCCTGTGGTCGCCTCGTCGCGGGTCGGCGCCGGCTACGATCTCGTCGAGGTCGGCGGCAACGGCTTCGTCTACCCGGCCGGCGACGACGGCATGCTGGCGCACCGGATCGGCGAGGCGCTCGCCCTCCCCCCGGAGCGGGTGCGCCAGCGGAGCGCCGGCATCCTCGCCCGCTGGGACTACGCCGCGACCTGGCGCCACCTCCTCGACGCCGCCGACCGCGCCGCCGGAGGGCGGTCATGAGCCGGGTCGCGAAGCTCAAGTCCGTGCTGCGCGCCGCCGCGCCCGGTCCCGCCGCGGCCTGGCTGCGCTTGAAGGAGCTGGCCCGCAGCACCCGCGGCGGCGGCGGATACCTGGAGGGGATCTTCGCGGAGATCCATCGCGGCAATCTCTGGGGGGAGCCGGAGTCGGTCTCCGGCCCGGGCTCCAGCCTGGCGGAGACCGCCGCGCTACGCCGCGAGCTGCCGGGCCTCCTCGCCGGGCTCGGCGTCCGCACCCTGCTCGACGCCCCGTGCGGCGACTGCCACTGGATCCTCGGCACCCCGCTGGACCTCGACCTCTATATCGGCGCCGACGTCGTCCCCGCGCTGGTCGAGCGCAACGCGGCCGAGCTCGCGGGCCCCGGCCGCGAGTTCCGGCGGCTCGACATCACCCGCGACCCGCTGCCGAAGGCCGACGCGATCCTCTGCCGCGACTGCCTGATCCATTTCTCCTACCGTTTCATCGGGCGGGCGCTCGCCAACTTCCGGCAGAGCGGCGCGCGCTACCTGCTCGCCACCACCTATGAAGGCCTGCCCGGCAACCATGACATCCTGAGCGGCCAGTGGCGCCCGCTCGACCTCGAGCTGCCGCCGTTCAGCCTACCCCGGCCGGTCCACCGGATCGTCGAGAAGGAGTATGACGAGGGGGGGCGCCGGCTGCGCCGGAGCCTGGGGGTCTGGCGGCTCGAGGACTTCCGATGATCCCGCTCTCCGTCCCCCTGTCGGTCATAATCACCACCCGCAACGAGGAGGCGAACGTCGAGCGCTGCCTCCAGAGCGTCCACGGCTTCGCGGACCAGATCTTCGTGCTCGATTCCGAGAGCACGGACCGCACGGTCGAGATCTCCCAAAAGTACGCGGAGGTCCAGAACCTCGCCTACGACCACAGCCGGATCATCCCCTGGATCTTCCAGTGGGGGCTCGACAACCTCCCCCTGCGCAACGACTGGGTGCTGATCCTGGAGGCCGACCAGGCGGTGACCCCGGCGCTGCGGGAGGAGCTGGCGGCCCTGCTCGCGCGGCCGGACGAGGTCCGCGAGGACGGCTTCTACATCCACCGCCGGCAGATCTTCCGCGGCAAGCCGCTGCGCTTCGGCGGCTACGGCAGCAAGGTGATCCTCAAGCTCTTCCGCCGCGGCCGCTCCGCGCTAGACCCGGTCGAGCAGGACACCCGCGTCTACGTGCGCGGCCCGGTCGGCCGCCTGCGCGCGCCGCTGGAGGAGTGGAACCTCAAGGAGGATTCGATTCAGTTTTATCTTCAGAAGCACCTCCGCTATGCTGAGGCCTTCGCCCGGGAAGAGCTGGAGCGCCGGCGCCGCGGTCTGACGTGGAAGGCGACCCCTCGCCTCTTCGGCACCCCGGACGAGAGGATCCTCTGGCTCAAGGACCGCTATTACCGGATGCCGCTGTTCGTGCGACCGATGCTCTACTTCCTCTACCGCTACTTCTTCCTGCTCGGCATCCTGGACGGCAAGACGGGGTTCGTCTTCCATTTCCTGCAGGCGTTCTGGTTCCGGCTGATCGTCGACATCCGGCTGGAAGAGCTGATGAAGGAGGAGCCGTGAGCAAAATCCTCGGCCTCTCCGCCTACCACGCGGACGCCTCGGCGGCGGCGGTGGTGGACGGCCGGTTCGTGGCCGGCGTCGAGGAGGAGCGCTTCCGCCGGATCAAGCACTGGGCGGGGTTCCCCGAGCAGGCGGCCCGCTTCTGCCTGGAGGAGATGAACGGCGGCGATCTGCAGAGCGTCACCGCGCTCGCCGTGGCCCGCCAGCCGCGCGCCTACCTGGCGCGCAAGGCCTGGCTGGCGCTCACCCATCCGCGCAGCCTGCGCCGCGCCATGGGGCGCGCCCGCAACCTCCGGCAGGTCGCCTCGCTGGAGGAGCGCATCGCCGCCGCCTTCGGCGGACCGGCGCCCCCGCTCCACGCCGTCGAGCACCACCTGGCGCACGTCGCCTCGGCCTTCTTCTGCTCCCCCTTCGAGGAGGCGATGTGCCTGACGGTCGACGGCTTCGGCGACTTCGTGTCGACGATGATGGCGGTGGGGCGCGGCAACTCGCTCGAAGTGCTCGACCGGGTCCACTTCCCCCACTCGCTCGGCCTCTTCTACACCGCCGTCACCCAGTTCCTCGGCTTCCCCGGTTTCGGCGACGAATACAAGGTGATGGGCCTCGCGGCCTACGGCGAGCCCCGCTTCGCCGAGCCCCTCGGGAAGATGGTGCCGCCGCTGCCGGACGGCACCTTCGCGCTCGACCTGCGCTACTTCCGCCATCTCTCGGAAGGAGTGGACATGACCTGGGAGGACGGCTCGCCGGAGCTGGGGCTGGTCTATACCCCCGCCCTGGCCGGGCTGCTCGGCCCCGCGCGCCAGCCCGGCGAGGAGCTAACCCAGCGCCACAAGGACCTCGCCGCCTCGCTCCAGAAGGTCTACGAGGACCGCTTCTTCGCCCTCGTCCGTGCCCTCCAGCGCCGCACCGGCCTGAAGCGGCTGGCGCTCGCCGGCGGCTGCGCCATGAACTCGCTCGCCAACGGCAAGCTGTTCGACCGCACGGACGTCGAGGACGTCTACATCCAGTCCGCCGCCGGCGACGCCGGCACCTCGCTGGGCGCGGCGCTCTACGCCCACCACGCGATCCTCGGCGCGCCGCGCGGCGGCTTCGTCATGGAGCACTCCTACTGGGGGCCGGCCTACGGCGAGGAGGCGGTCCGCGGAGCGATCGCCGCGGCCCTCCCCGGCTCCGGCGGCCGGGACGGCGTCTGGGGGGAGATCCGGGTCGAGGCCGCCGGCGGCGAGGAGCGGCTGGCGGAGGAGACCGCCACCGCGATCGCCGAGGGCGCCGTGGTCGGCTGGTACCAGGGGCGCTCCGAGTGGGGCCCCCGCGCGCTCGGCAACCGTTCGATCGTGGGCGATCCCCGGCGGGCCGACATGAAGGACATCCTGAACCTGAAGATCAAGCGCCGGGAGTCGTTCCGCCCCTTCGCCCCCTCGATCCTGGAGGAGCGGACGGGCGAGTGGTTCACCATCGACTACCCCGACCCGTTCATGATCAAGGTCTACCCGATCCGGCCGGAGAAGCGGCCGCTGGTGCCGGCGGTGACCCACGCCGACGGCACCGGCCGGCTGCAGACCGTCTCGCGGCGGACCAATCCCCGCTACTGGGCGCTGATCGCGGCCTTCGAGCGCCGCACGGGGGTGCCGATGGTGCTCAACACCTCGTTCAACGAGAACGAGCCGATCGTCAACACCCCGGCCGAGGCGCTGGACTGCTTCCTGCGCACCCGCATGGACCGCCTGGTGCTCGGCGACGTGGTGTTGACGCGGAGCGGCTCATGATCCGCGCCCTGCTCGAACGGCTGAGCCGGGGGCGCGTGCTGCGCCGCAAGCTCCCGCCGGCGCACGGCGGGCACGCGCTCTACGTCTCCCCGGATGCGGCGATGAGGCTCTGGCAGCGGGACCTCGGCGCCGTCGACCCCTTCCTGCTGCGGATGGCCGCCGGGCTGGTGCGGCCGGGGATGGTGGTCTGGGACGTCGGCGCCAACGTCGGCCTGTTCGCCTTCGCCGCCGCCTTCGCCGCCGGCCCCGCCGGCCGGGTGCTCGCCGTGGAGGCCGACGGCTGGCTGGCCGGGCTGCTCCAGCGCTCCGCCCGCAGCTCCCCACGGGCCTACGCCCGGGTCGAGGTCCTCGCCGCCGCCGTCGCCGATTCCCCCGGCACCGTCGAGCTCTGCATCGCCGAGCGCGGGCGCGCCGGCAATCACTTGCGCAGCGTCGCCGGCTCCACGCAGACCGGCGGCGTCCGCGAGGTGCGGCAGGTCACCGCCGTCACTCTCGACAGTCTCCTCGACCGCTCCCCCGCTCCCGCCGTGATCAAGATCGACACCGAGGGGGCCGAGCTCCTCTGCCTCCAAGGGGGCGAGCGGCTCCTGCGCGAGATCCGCCCGCTCCTGCTCTGCGAGGTCGGCGACGAGAACGCGCCGGCGGTCGGCGACCTCCTGCGCCGCCACGGCTACACGATGTTCGACGCCGCCGCCCACCCCGGCGGCCCGCCGATCGGCCGGCCGGCGTGGAACACGCTCGCCGTCCCCGGCGCATGAGGATCGGCGGGTAGCGTCGTGGCGTACCGGATCCTCATGCTCTCCCACCACGGCCGGACCGTGAAGGGGGGAGCGACGCTGGCCGACGCCGCCCTCGCCGCCAAGCTCGAAGAGCTGGGCCACCGGGTCGATCTCCTCTATTACGACGACGTCCTCCCGGCCTGGGTGCGGGGGACCTGGCGGCAGCTCCTCTTCCCCTGGGCCGCCGCGCGCGCCTTCCTGCGCCGCCATCCGGAGGCGCGGTACGAGGTGATCGAGTCCACGGCCGGGGACGCCTGGGCGATCGGCCTGCTGCCGCGCCGGAGCCCGCGCCCCATCTTCTCCATCCGCACCCATGGCCTGGAGCACCGGCGGGCCGATCTGGAAGAGGCGCGCCTGCGGAAGGAAGGGCGGCGGCTCGGCTTCTTCACCCGGCTCTACCACTACCGCTGGCGGCTGGGGGAGGTGGCACGGGACCTGCGCGGCGCCGACGCCGTCTTCTTCCTCAACCGGGAGGACGCGGCGTACGCCGCCGAGCGGCTGGGCCTCCCTTCCGGGAAGATCCACACCCTCTCGAACGGCCTGCCGGACGCCCTGCTGAAGCTGGCGGAGCCCGCGGCCGATCCGGAACGGATCTTCCGGCTGCTCTTCCTGGGCTCGTGGTCGCCGGCCAAGGGGGCCGACCTCCTGCCGGGGATCGTCCGCCGGATCTTCCCGCGCGATCCACGCTGGCGGCTCACCTGCGCCGGGGTCCAGGAGGCGCCGGAGTGGGTGCTCGCCGCGTTCGATCCGGCCGACCGTGCCCGCGTCGAGGTGATCCCCCGCTACGAGCAGAGCGAGCTGCCGGCGATCCTCGGCCGTCACGGCGTGTTCCTCTTCCCCTCGCCGGCCGAGGGGTGCAGCCTGGCCCTGCTGGAGGCGATGGCCGGCGGGCTCGTCCCCGTCACCACGCGGACCGGCTACGCCGCCGACCTGATCGAGACCGGGCGGAACGGTTTTCTCATTCCGTCGGGAGACGTCGAGGGAGCCGCCGGCGCGGTCCTGGAGCTGGCTCAAGACCCGGAGCGGACCCTGGAGATCGCCCGCGCCGCCCGCGCCGCCATGGCGGACCATTCCTGGACCAGCCGGGCGGCGGAACGGGTACGGATCTGGGATTCGTTGCTCGAGCGCATAAACTAGGCGCCTGGCCGGGCCAGCGGGCCAACTCCGGAGAAGCTTTGACCCAACCCAACCACCGCATGCCGCGCATCGCCGTGATCGGCGCGGGCCACTGGGGCCCCAACCTGATCCGTAACTTCCACAACCACACGACCAGCGAGGTCGTCTGGGTGATCGACCGCGACGAGACCCGGCTGAAGCTCGCCGAGAGCCGCTATCCGGGAATCCGGATCGCCACCGATCCGGCCGCCGCCTTCGCCGACCCGCGAGTCGACGCGGTGGTGATCTCCACCCCCACGATCACCCATTACGAGCTCGCCTCGGCGGCGCTCGAGGCGGGCAAGCACGCGCTGGTCGAAAAGCCGGTCGCCGCCAGCGCCGAAGAGGCCGACGCGCTGTGCGACCTCGCCGAGCGGCGCGGCCTCATTCTCATGGTCGGCCAGGTCTTCCTGTTCAACGCCGCCATCCGCCGGGTCCGCGAATATCTCGCCCAGGGGAGGCTCGGGCGGCTCTTCTACATCTCGATGGTGCGCACCAACCTGGGGCCGATCCGCATGGACGTCAACGCCGCCTGGGACCTCGCGGCGCACGACATCGCCATCGCCAACGACTGGCTCGGCGCCATCCCCCTCCAGGCCGCCGCCCAGGGGGGCTCCTGGATCAACGAAGGCATCGAGGACGCCGTCTTCGCCAACCTCTGGTATCCGGGGGGAGTGATGGTCAACCTCCACGTTTCCTGGCTCAGCCCGAGAAAGGTCCGCGACATCACGATCGTAGGCGAAAAGGGAATGCTGACCTTCGACGACATGAACCTCGCCGAGCCCCTGCGGCTCTACGACAAGCAGGTGACCGATCAGCTCACGCCGGCCGGCTTCGTCGACACCTTCGCCTCGTTCCGCACCAGCATCCACGAAGGGGACATCCAGATCCCCAAGGTGGCGGCCGGCGAGCCGCTCAAGGCCGAGTGCGATCACTTTTTAGAATGCGTGGCGAGCGGCAAGGCGCCGATCTCCGGAGGCCGCAGCGGCGCCGGCGCGGTGCGCGTGCTCGACGCCCTCTCCCGCTCGCTCCGCAATGATGGCAGAAGGGAGACTGTGTGATGGATCAACCGAGCCACGAGCCGATCCACCTCGTCGATCTGAAGGCCCAGCACGCCGAGATCGCCGACGAGGTCGCGCAGGGCTTCGCGAAAGTGATCGCGGACACCGCCTTCGTCCTCGGCCCCCAGGTGCGCGAGTTCGAGGAGGCGTTCGCCCGCTTCTGCGGCCTCCCCCACTGCGTCGGCGTCGCCAACGGGACGGATGCCATCGAGTTCACCGTGCGGGCGCTGGGCCTGGGCGCCGGCGACGAGGTGATCGTGCCGGCCAACACCTTCATCGCCACCGCCCTCGGCGTCGTGCGGGCGGGCGCCCGGCCGGTGATCGTGGACTGCGACGAGTATCAGCTCCTCGATCCCGCCCGCATCGAGGCCTCGATCGGACCGCGCACCCGGGCGGTGCTCCCCGTCCACCTCTTCGGCCAGATCGCCAACATGGAGGCGATCGCCGAGGTCGCCGAGATCCGCGATCTGGCGGTGATCGAGGACGGCGCGCAGTCCCAGGGAGCGCGCCGCAACGGCAAGCCCAGCGGCGCCTTCGGAGTGGCCGCCGCCACCAGCTTCTACCCGGGCAAGAACATCGGCGCCTACGGCGACGCCGGAGCGGTGGTCACCGCCTCGGAGGAGGTCGCCGCGCATCTCCGCAAGCTGCGCAACTGGGGGAGCGAGAAGAAGTACCACCACCCCGAGATCGGCTTCAACTCCCGGCTCGACACCCTCCAGGCCGTGGTGCTCTCCGCCAAGCTGAAGCGTCTGGAAGCCTGGAACCAGGCCCGCCGCCAGGCCGCTGCCCGCTACGACCAGCTCCTCGCCGGAATCGATCAGATCGAGCTGCCGAAGACCCTCCCCGGCAACGAGCACGTCTGGCACCTCTACGTGATCCGCGTCCAGAACCGCGACGAGGTGCTGGCGAAGCTGAACGCTGAGGGGATCGGCGCCGGCATCCACTACCCCGTCCCCCTCCACCTCCACGGCGCCCTCCAGGATCTCGGCTACCGCGAGGGCGACTTCCCCGAGGCCGAGCGCGCGGCGCAGGAGATCCTGTCGCTGCCGATGTATCCGCACATTACAGAGGCGCAGCAGCAGAGGGTGGCGGAGGTTCTGCGGAGAGCGCTGTAGGGGATTTCGGTTGCGTCCCCGTAGAGGGATCTTCGTAGCCTGGGCGTCAGCCCACCCTCTTACACACATCTCGCCTGGTCGTGGAGTTTGCCCCGTAAGGGGCAAAGGCATGTAGCCTGGGGCGTGAGCCCCAGGTTCCCACGATTCAGAAGAACCCAGAGCCCCGAAGGGGCGACGGCAGCCTGCAACGAAACGGTGACCTGCCGTCGCCCCTCCAGGGCTTTTTGGGATTTCTGCCTCCCCTTCCTGGGGCTCACGCCCCAGGCTACATGCCTGGGCTCCTTCGGAGCCCCATGAACCCCCTGCGGAATCGCGGGGCTCACCCGAGCAGATACCGCTCGTCGTATTCGATGCCGTGCTTCTCGAGAAGTCCGATCAACTCGTCCCTAAAGGAAATCTTGGCGTGGTGGCTTTCCTGGGTCTGAATATACTTCCGGACCTTCCGCACCTGGGATTCGCTGACAGAAAACGCTCCATAGCCGGTCTGCCATTCGAACCTGCCGGTCGAGTCATTCAAGTCGTTCAGCCATTTGGACGAGTTCGATTTGATCAGCCGCACGATCTCCGCGACCGCCATGTCGCTCTTGAGCTTCATCAGAAGGTGGACATGGTCAGGGACTCCCCCGATCTCCAGGAGAACGCCCCGTTCCCCGCGGATGATGCCGCCCATGTATTCGTAGAGTCGTTCCCGCATTTTCTCATCGATGGCCGGCACGCGGTCTTTGGTGGAAAAGACAGCGTGGTAGAGAAGATTGGTGAAGGTGCTCGCCATGGGAAAGCTTCCTCTGCCCGCTAGGGCTCGTAGGATCCTCGGCAGGCTCATTGCCTGTCAGGTAGTAGGTGGAGCCTTGGTTACGAGAACAGAGAAAAATTATATCCGCGGAGAGGTAAAAAGCACGCCGCCTTTGAGGGTTGCCTTGCAAAGGCACGGGCATGAGCCTGAGGCGTCAGCCCAACCTCTTACCCAGTCTTGGAGCTTGCCCCGTAAGGGGCAAAGGCATGTAGCGTGGGGCGTGAGCCCCAGGAAGGGAACGCCAAACGAATCCCAAAGCCCCGATAGGGGCGACGGCAGATCATGGCTTCGAGGAAGGCTGCCGTCGCCCCTTCGGGGCTCTGGGTTGTTATGGGACCGGCTACCTGGGGCTGACGCCCCAGGCTACATGCCTTTGCCCCTTCCGGGGCAAAAAATCAGACTCCACGACTGACGGCCGCCAGGGGGTGTGTTCAGGCGTGCCGCCGCTTCACCCTGGTCTAAATCCCATTCGGCCACCCTGAATAGGTAACTGAAACCTCTTGAGGGCGGCGAGCTGCCCGACCTTGCCCCCGTAGTCGAGCGGCACGTCCGCGAGTCTGTTTAGATCCCAGGGCGGCGCCTATGCGGGCTGCCCTGCTGTACAGAATGACGATTGAGTGTAGGGCTCCTGCCTAGGCCGCTTTGGTTGCCGAGCGCCTGCTCTGGCCTACCCCCCTACTGAGTGTCCGGGTTCCGAACGCAAGTAGTACAGGCAAGCGTCCCATCAGCGGTATATACCGTACTGGAATTGGGAGCGAAGCCACCCATCGCCTGTTTGAGCGCATCTGGGGTGGTGAGGAGACGGAGTGATTCGCGGTGAAGCGAGAGCTTCTTGCCTATCCTCTTTTTCATGAAAAGTCCTCCTGTGCCTCAGTATAGCCTCAAGCTCCGGCAACTTTGGCCCGGCTCCCCAACCGGGCCCAAGTCATGCGATCCTCGGCCGCCGGAAACCGGAAATAAGTGCCTGGCACCTCTCCCGCATCTCTACTTCGTACGCGTCCAGAGCCGGGACGAGGTGCTGGCGAAGCTGAACGCCGAAGGGATCGGCGCCGGCATCCACTACCCCGTCCCCCTCCACCTCCACGGCGCCCTCCAGGATCTCGGCTACCGCGAGGGGGACTTCCCCGAAGCCGAACGCGCGGCGCAGGAGATCTTGTCGCTGCCGATGTATCCGCACATTACGGAGGAGCAGCAGCAGAGGGTGGCGGAGGTTCTGCGGAAATCTTTATAGACGTTCGAGGCGGATGCAGCCGGTTCGGTCGGTGGAGACCACGGAAGGCATGCGGGATTCTAACGTTGGCGCCGTTGCGGAGACGACCCGCCGTCCCCATGGCCTTCCCAGGGTGTCGTGAAGCGTCTGGATCGTCTCTACGGAACGGTGTCGCGATGGCGGATGGATGGAGATTACGGGGGCATTGCAAAGACGGACGCCTCTCCAACATCTCCGGAACCTCCACTCGGGGCCAAGCCTCCGGCGTGCCGTAGAGACGACCCAGACGATGTGCGCTGATCTTTCGAAGGCCAACGTTGGCGGGTCGTCTCCGCAGCGGCGCCGATCCTCCGCTTTCCGCAACCTTGCAAGCCATGAACCCCTCCTCTCTCTGCACTGTCATCTCAGCACTGGGGTAGTACATGTACGGCATCGTCACCCAACGTGCCGTTTCGAGTTGGTTGCCTTGGCCATCTGAAATGGATGGGACAGGCATATGCACCCCGAGGTGCCCCCCGTAGAAGAGGGAAGACGGGCGGGGCGGGGCGGGGCGGTCTACAGGGGTATCCGGCTTTCGGCGGCCAAACCTAGCCGCGCCTGGAGAGAGATTCTACCAGGGGAGAACTTGAGGATGAGCTAGAATGCTCAGGCCAGGGATGGCTCCCTGGCACTACACAGGGAGACCATCCATGAAGAAGCAGATAAAGAAGCTTACGCTGGCGAAGGAGACGGTAAGGAGCCTCGAACCGCGAGATCTTCGGGAGATCGCCACTGCGGGTACTTACACTAGCTCTATCTCGGATATCACCTGTAACTATCTCTCGACGTGCTGTTCCATGGACCCCGGTTGCAGCCGAGCATGCTAGCTCTTTTGAGGGGGCACAAAGCTGTCTGCGCCCCCTTCACCCGCCCACATTGAGTTAGGACACGCCCACTGCGGGGGCGCTCCGGCCCACTGCGGGGGCGCTCCGGCCCACTGCGGGGGCGCTCCGGCCCACTGCGGGGGCGCTCCGGCCCACTGCGGGGGCGCTCCGGCCCACTGCGGGGGC
>Ga0070665_100000190_pt1 | contig 109791 bp, 98 predicted proteins | sample KBSS13metaG_FD_65862 | JGI IMG/M metagenome (GOLD analysis project Ga0070665, IMG submission 65862) | Switchgrass rhizosphere microbial communities from Kellogg Biological Station, Michigan, USA - KBS S1-3 metaG | ecosystem: Host-associated > Plants > Roots > Rhizosphere > Soil ... | reverse complement strand
CTTGTGGCTGTAGTCGAGCGTCGCCGGCATCAGGTCGGGCGTCTCGTCGCAGGCGAAGCCGAACATGATGCCCTGGTCGCCCGCGCCCTCGTCCTTGTTGCCGCTGGCGTCCACGCCTTGCGCGATGTGGGCGGACTGGCCGTGCAGGTTGTTCGAGAACTCGAACGTTTGCCAGTGGAAGCCGTCCTGCTCGTAGCCGATGTCGCGCACGACGTTGCGCACGGTGTCCTCGATCTCCTCGAGCGCGCCGGGGGCCCACTCGCCGTTCTCGTAGACGCCCTTGCAGCGGATCTCGCCGGCCAGCACCACCTTCTGCGTCGTCGTCAGCGTCTCGCAGGCGATCCGCGCCTCGGGATCCTTGCTCAGGAACAAGTCGACGATCGCGTCGGAGATCTGGTCCGCGACTTTGTCGGGATGGCCCTCGGCAACGCTCTCGGAGGTGAAGACATAGTCACTACGCATGGGCACACCCGTCATATAAAGAATTCTTTATGGGCGGGAATAGGCCTTGTGCGAGCGACGCGCAACCACCGATGCGAGCAACAATAGGACAGCCAGGCCGAGCGGCAGCGCATTGCCGTAGCGCGCGAACAGCGTCGGCGCATGCGCGGGCGGCACGTGCCCGTCGAGCCGGCCGGCGACGTGGCGCGGCAGCCAGTCACGCACGATCCCGTCCGCATCGATCACCGCGCTGATCCCGGTGGTGGTGGAGCGCAGCACCGGAATGCCCTCCTCCACCGCGCGCAGTCGCGCCTGGGCGAGGTGCTGCGGGGGGCCCCAGCTGCCGAACCAGCCGTCGTTGGACGGGTTGAAGATGTAATCGGGCCGCTCGGCGGGATCGATCACTGCGCCGGAGAAGACGATCTCATAGCAGATCTGCACCCCCGCCTTGCCCCAGCGGCCGAAGTCGTACGTGCGCGGACCCGGGCCGGGGAGGAAGTCGATCGACCCGGCCACGAGGCGCGAGGCGCCGAGCGGCTCGAGCAGCCAGCGCAGCGCCAGATACTCGCCATAGGGCACGAGGTGCGCCTTGGCGTAGCCGGCAAGGATGTTGCCGCGCCAGTCGATCGCGGTGACGGCGTTTCGCGCGCCGATCGGGTTCTCGTGCGTGCCGTCGAAGTCGAGGTCGACCGCGCCGGTCAGGAGCAGGCTGTAGGGGCCGATGACACGGCCGATCCGCGCCCGCGCCGCCTCGGGGTCAGCGGCATAAGTCAGCTGGCGATAGAAGTAGTCGGGATAACCGTCGCGCAAGTAGTCGACGAGGCCGGATTCGGGCCAGAACACCAGTCGCGTCTCGCCGGAGCGCTGCGGCAGCGTGAGGCGCGCCATCTTCATGAAGTGCGGCTCGTAGTTGCGCGGGTCCTCGAGCGTCTCCTGGCGCAAGTCCGGCTGGATCAGCGTGAAGGGTATGCCGCCTTCCTCGCGCGCGAGGTAGCGGGCGGGTAGCACGATCTGCAGCGCGAGCGCGGCCGAGAGCGCGAGGACGGCGACGGTCCAGGCGAGCCGGGTGGTGCCCCGCGCCGCGATCGCCTCGCGCATCAGCCGGTGAAAGGCGGCGCAAAGCAGCACGAGCACGCCCGACAGGCCATACGTGCCGATCCACGGCGTGAGCACCGCGAGGCCTTGCGAGGAGAACGGGCCGAGCAGCGCGACGCCGAGCGGATTCCACGGGAAACCGGTGAAGACCCAGCCGCGCATCCATTCGGTGACGATCCAGAAGCCCGCCAGCGCCGGCCCGACCGAGGCGGGGTGCAGGTTCGGCCGCTCGCCCGCGACCCGGCCCCAACGCTTGGCGAGCAGCCAGGTAGCGAGCGTCGCCAGCGCCGGGAACAGCGCGAGGTAGAGCGAGAGCAGGACCACGGCGATCCCGCCGAGCCACGCGGGCATCTCGGCCTGGTAAGTGAAGGCGGTGGCGATCCAGTTGTCGCCGATGGTGAAGTGCGCCAGGCCGAACAGCCAGCCGAGCTGGAAGGCGCGCGAGGCGCGCGGCGCTCGGGCGATCAGTTCGATGAGCCAGGCGATCCCCAGGATCGTCGCCGGCCACCATCCGAGCGGCTGGAAACCGCAGGCGGCAAGGGCGCCTGCCCCCAGCGCTCCGGTGTGGGGATGACGCAGGGCGCCGACCCAGGCGTCTCGCGAGTGCAGCCGAAGCGATCTCATGCGTGCCGCCATGCCGGTCCGGGCAGCCGCGCGCAAGCGGATGCGGCGCCGGTCATACCGCTGAGGCGCAAGGGCAAGCCGTGCGCCTCAGCGGCGGTACGTTGGGAAGATCAGTTCACCACCTCGAGCGCGCCGCTGGCGTCGTCGGCCGGCGGAGCGGCCTTGCGGGTGCGGCGGCGGGGCTTGGCTGGGGCGTCCTCGGCGACCTCGTCCTTGCGGCCGATCGAGGGCGGCAGGCTGGCGGGATCGAAGCTGGCCGGCTGTTCGGCGGCGGGTTCGGACGCGGCGGGAGCCTGGTTTTGACTCTCGGCGTCCTGACCGTCGGCATCGGCCTGGCGGCGCGGCTTGCGCTGGCGGGCCGGACGAGGCCCCCGGCTCTCGCGCAGGAAGGGGTTCTCGACCGGCTCGTAGATCGAGGCGTCGCCTTCGGCGACTTGTGCGGCCGGCTCGGACGCGGCCTCCAGCTCCGGAGTCGGCTCGGTGCGCGGGGCGCGTTCCGGACGAGGCCCACGCTCGCCGCGCGGCTCGCGGTCCTGACGATCGGCGCGCGGTTCACGCTCTTGGCGATCCTGGCCCTGGCGATCCTGGCCCTGGCGATCTTGGCGATCGGCGCGCGGTTCGCGATCCTGACGATCGCCCCGGTCCTGCCGCTCGGGACGCTCCTGCCGCTCGGGCCGGGGGCCGCGCTCCTGGCGTCCTTCGGCCGGCGCATAATTGCCGTTTGCCGAGCCGTTGCCATTAGCCTGGTTCGGCGCCCGCTCGTAGGGCATCGCCTCGGGGTAGTAATCGTCCTCGGCGTAGTCGTCGCCATACTCGGCGGGCCGATCCTCGCGACGCGGCTGGCGGGAATCCTCCTGCCGCTGGCGCTGGTCGGCTAGCACGCGGAAATAGTGATCGGCGAACTGGAGATAGTACTCCTCGGTCACGCGGTCACCGTTCAGGTGCGCGTCGAGCGCGAGCTTGCGATACTTCTCGAGAAGCTGCGGGGCGTTGCCCCGGGCGCGGCTGTCGATACGATTGAGCTGCTGTCCGCCTTGCTGACGATTGTTGCCGCGGCCACGCCGACGGTTATTATTACGATTGTTATTCAAGGATATGTCCTCAAAACCCCGGGCTGGCAAACCCTGTTAGGTTCACGACGCCGCATGTCGCTCCATCACGAATCGCATCGTGCGTCCGTGATCCCGACATCTGCCGAGCCGCAACTCCCCCGCCGCGACCATTTGCAAATGCTGGAGTAGAACCGGGTATGGGAAGTTCACGTCCATATGCCGGTTCGTCAGCAGACTTAGGGGCTGTACCAGACAATTCCAAGCGAAATCTTATCCGCCCGTCGCGAATTCCACGGTTCTCTCGCGGCCCGCAAGGTCGCGGTGGACCCGGCCGGCAAGGCCCGCCGCCGCGCCGATGGCCAACACGTCCGCAGCCTGGGTCGCGCCGATCTCGACCAGCGCGGCGCCGCCGGGGGCGAGCAGTCCCGGCAATTGCGGGACGAGCACGCGGTAGTCGTCCAGGCCTTCAGGTCCGCTGAACAAGGCGCCGGCCGGCTCATGGTCCCGCACCGAGGGGGCAAGCTGCGCCTCGCTCTCGACATAGGGCGGGTTGGCGAGGATCAGGTCGAAGGGGGCGCCCAGCGGCTCCGCCCACCCCGGCTGCGTCCAGTCGGCGCGCAGGAACGCGGCGCGATCGCTAAGGCCCAGGCTCTGCGCGTTGGCCCGGGCGATGACGAGCGCCTCCTCGCTGCGGTCGATCCCCAGCCCCCACGCCTCGGGCCGGTGGGCGAGCACCGCCAGCAGCAGCGCGCCCGAGCCGGTGCCGCAATCGAGCACCCGGTGCGGTGCCGGCGCCGCGGCAAGCGCGGCCTCGACCAGCACCTCGCTGTCGGCGCGGGGGATGAGCACGGCGGGCGAGACCTGGAAAGAGAGCCCGAAGAACTCCTGCGTGCCTACGATGTAAGCGACGGGTTCGTGTGAGGCGCGCCGTTCGATCAGCCCGACGAAGGCAGCCGGCGCTGGGTCGGCCATGTGCCGCAGCAGGAGATCGGACCGGGAGACGCCGAGCGCGTGGGCCATCAGCACTTCGGCATCGAGCCGGGCGGTGTCGCTGGTGGCGCAGAGTTGCGCGGTCGCGGCGCGCAGGGCTTGGGAGACGGTCAAGCCGCCGCTTGGCCCGCTCCCTTCAGGGGAGGGGAGAGGAAGCTCCATCGCCGGTCCCCTCAGCCATCCATCGCCGCCAGCCGCTTGGCCTCGTCCTCGGCGATCAGCGCGTCGATCAGTTCGGCCAGACCCGGCCCTTCGAGCACTTCGGGCAGGCGGTGCAGCGTCAGGTTGATGCGGTGGTCGGTCACGCGGCCTTGCGGGAAATTGTAAGTGCGGATGCGCTCGGAGCGGTCGCCCGAGCCGACCATCGCCTTGCGCGCCTCGGCTTCGGCCCCTTGCGCCTCGTCGCGCATCTTCTCGTAGAGGCGCGCGCGCAGCACCTGCATCGCCTTGGCCTTGTTCTTGTGCTGGCTGCGCTCGTCCTGGCAGATCACCACGAGATTGGTCGGCAAGTGGGTGATGCGCACTGCCGAATCGGTGGTGTTGACGTGCTGGCCGCCGGCGCCGCTGGCGCGGTAGATGTCGATCTTGAGATCCTTGTCCTCGATCTGCACGTCGACTTCGCTCGGCTCGGGCAGCACCGCCACGGTCGCCGCCGAGGTGTGGATGCGCCCGCCGCTCTCGGTCACCGGCACGCGCTGCACCCGGTGCACGCCGCTCTCGAACTTGAGCTTGGCGAAGACGCCGGTGCCCGCGACATTGGCGACGACTTCCTTGAAGCCGCCGATGTCGCTGGCGTTGGCGCTGATCATCTCCATCCGCCAGCCCTGCTCGGCGGCGTAGCGCTCGTACATGCGGTAGAGGTCGGCGGCGAACAGCGCGGCCTCGTCGCCGCCAGTGCCGGCGCGGATTTCCAGCATCGCCGGGCGCTGGTCGGCAGCGTCGCGCGGCAGCATGGCGATGGCGAGGCGATGCTCGGCGTCGGGCAGCTCGGCCTTGAGGCGGGCCACCTCCTCCTCGGCCAGCGCGCGCATGTCGGGATCGGGATCGTCGAGCTTTTGCAGGCTTTCGAGCTCGCCGCGCATGGCCAGCACTTCCGAGGCGACGCGCGCCACCGGCTCCAGCTCGGCATAGTCCCGGCTGGCGGCGACGAACGCCTCGCCCTCCAGCGTGCCCGACGCCAGCCGCGCCTCGAGCTCGGCCAGGCGGCCGGCGAGCTGCTGCAGGCGATGTTCGGAGAGGGTGGTCACGACAAGCCCCTCCTTCCCCCTCGATGGGGGAAGGATACGCAGCCTTGGCGCTGCAAGCGCCTAGGCGCAGTTGGATGAGGGTGAGGCTGCGGCCTGGAACGGCGGTGCCAACCGAGAGCACACCCCCTCTCAACTCCGGCTAGGCGGCGAGCCGCCAAGCCTTCGTATCTCTCCCCCATCGAGGGGGAGAGCATCCGATCAGCCATGCTCAAACGCCGATCCTCGCCGGAATGGCGTGGAGCGGCAGGCGCTCCTGCTCGCCGGTTACGAGGTCCTTCACCATCGCCTCGCCCGCCGCGAGCTCATCATCGCCCACGATCAGGGCGAAGCGGGCGCCGCTCTCGTTGGCACGGCTCATGCGCTTCTTCATGTTGCCGCGATAGCCGATGTCGACCGCGAGGCCGGAGCGGCGCAGCGTGGCGGCAAGGCCCAGGCAGGCCGCTTCGGCCGGCGCGCCCAGCGGGATGATCGCGACATCGGCCTTGGCCGGCTTGACCTCGCCCACCAGCATCGCCAGCCGCTCGATCCCCGCCGCCCAGCCGACCGCTGGGGTGGCCGCGCCGCCCAGCGCTTCCATCAAGCCGTCATAGCGTCCGCCGCCCAGCACGGTACCTTGCGCGCCGAGCCGGTCGGTGACGAATTCGAAGGCGGTGTGGCGGTAGTAGTCGAGCCCGCGCACCAGCGCCGGGGCGCGGGTCCAGGCGACATCGGCGGCGTCGAGCCCGGCGGTGACGGCGGCGAAGAAGTCCTGCGCCTCAGCCGACAAGTAGCTGTCGATCTTCGGCGCGGCGTCGGCGAAGGGGCGGTCGCGCGGGTCCTTGCTGTCGAGGATGCGCAAAGGGTTGCGCTCCAGTCGGTCCTGCGAATCCTCCGAAAGCTCGGCGCGGTGGGCGAGGAAGTACTCGACCAGCGCCGAACGCCACGCCTCGCGGCTCGCCGCGTCGCCCAGCGTGTTGAGCTGCAAGGTCACGCCATCGGAAATGCCCAGTTCGCGCAGCAGCTGGTCGGCCATCACCAGCAGTTCGACGTCGGCGGCGGGCTCGGCGGCGCCGATCACTTCGGCGTCGATCTGGTGGAACTGGCGGTAGCGCCCCTTCTGCGGCCGCTCGTAGCGGAACAGCGGGCCATGCGTCGCCACCTTCAAGGGCGCGTACTGCTGCCAGCCGTCGGTCAGGTAGGCCCGCGCGATGCCGGCGGTGAACTCGGGCCGCAGCGTCAGCGATTCGCCGCCGCGATCCTCGAACGAGTACATCTCCTTGGAGACGACGTCGGTGGTCTCGCCCAGCGAGCGGGAGAACACCGCGGTCTTCTCGAACACCGGCATCTCCACCCGGCGGAAGCGGTAGAGGCGGCGCACGCGCTCGAAGGTCTCGACGACATGTGCGAAAGCCTCGGCATCGGGGCCGAAGATATCCTGGGTGCCGCGGATCGCCTGAGGAGTCTTGAGAACCTGAGAAGTCTTGAGCGCTGTCGTTTCCATGCGCGCGCGCTTAGACGGATTTGCGCGGGGGCGCAAAGCATGGCCATGCAAACGCGCTGTCCCGTCCATTGGGGACTTGCCGCCCCGGAGCGGTGACGGCAAGTGAAGCACGATGAAGAGAAAATTCGCGGTCGCGCCGCTCCTGTTCGCCTCTGTTGCCCTGTCTTCGCTCGTCCAGGCCCAACCGGCTTCGAGCCCAGGCCAAGGCAACAGCGCCCCCCAGCCCACCGCGCTGCCCGCGCCCATTCCCGCCTCGCGCGACGTGCCCTATCCCGGCACTATCGGGCTCTCGATCGATGCAACCGACTTGCGCCGCGCGGTCTACCGCGTGACCGAGACGATCCCCGTGCCTGAAGGTACGCGCGACTTCACCTTGCTCGAGCCGCTGTGGCTGCCCGGCGCCCATTCGCCCGAGAACAGCGTCGCCCTGTTCGCCGACATCCGCTTCGAGGCGGACGGCAAGCCGGTCGCCTGGCAGCGCGATCCCATCGCCACCAACGCCTTCCACCTCGCCCTTCCGGAGGGCACGCGGCAAGTCGTCGCGCGCTTCGTCCACACCTCGCCGCTGCAGACCAGCGAGGGCCGGGTGACGATGACGCAGGAGATGCTGAACCTGCAGTGGGACAAGATGACGCTCTACCCGGCGGGCTACTTCGCGCGGCAGATCCCGATCGTGCCGCAAGTGACCGTGCCCGCGGGCTGGACCGTCTACACCGCGCTCGACGGCATGAGCCGCCAGGGCGATGTCGTGCGCTGGTCCAAGGTGGACTACGCCACGCTGGTCGATTCGCCGATCTTCGCGGGCAAGTACGCCAAGAGCTTCGACCTCGGGCAGAACATCAAGCTCGACCTCGTCGGCGACGAGGCCAAGAACCTGGAGCTCAAGCCCGAGCACTTGCAGACCTATCGCAACCTTGCCGACCAGGCGGTGAAGACCTTCGGCGCGCGCCACTTCGACCACTACGACCTGCTGACGGCACTGACCGACCGCATGGGCAGCATCGGCCTGGAGCACCATCGCTCCAGCGAGAACCAGATGGAGCCCGACACGCTGACCGACTGGGACAACACCGCGTGGGACCGCAACGTGCTGGCCCACGAGCTGGTGCACAGCTGGAACGGCAAGTACCGCCGTCCGGCTGACTTGTGGACGCCCGAGTACCAGACCCCGATGCGCGACACACTATTGTGGGTTTACGAAGGGCAGACCCAGTTCTGGGGCATCGTCCTCGCCGCGCGCTCGGGGGTGCAGGACAAGGACACCGTGCTCGGCATGTTCGCCACCAACGCCGGGCGCTATTCCGCCGGCCAGCCCGGCCGCGCCTGGCGCTCGGTCGAGGACACCACCCACGATCCGATCCTCAACAACCGCGCGCCGCTGCCCTACGCCTCGCTGGCCCGCGCCGAGGACTACTACAACGAGGGGTCGCTGGTGTGGCTGGAGGCGGACCAGATCATCCGCTCGGGCACCGGCGGCAAGAAGGGCCTGGACGATTTCGCCAAGGCCTTCTTTGGCATGCGCGACGGCGACTGGGGCGAGCTGACCTATACCTTCGACGATGTGGTAGGCACGCTGAACTCGGTCTACCGCTATGACTGGGCCGCGTTCCTGCGCGACCGCATCTACCAGCCCGGCCGCCCTGCCCCGCTCGCGGGAATCGAGAAGGCCGGCTATCGCCTGGTCTGGAAGGAAAAGCCCAACAAGTACCAGGCCGGCGTCGCCAAGTACGGCAAGTACCTCGACCTCACCTATTCGCTGGGCATGACGGTGAAGGAAGACGGCACCGTCAGCGCCACGCTGTGGGACAGTCCCGCCTTCAACGCCGGCATCGTCAACACCGCCAAGATCGTCGCGGTGAACGGCACCGCTTATGACGGCGACGTGCTCAAGGACGCGATCACCGCGGCCAAGGGCGGCAACAAGCCGATCGAACTGCTGGTGAAACGCGGCGACCAATACCAGACGGTGCCGGTCAATTGGAATGGCGGCTTGCGCTATCCGTGGCTGGAACGGGCCGGCACTACTCAGGACACGTCCCTAGATCGCCTGCTGGCGCCTCGCCGTTAGGAGTAAATCAACCATCCAAACCGCATTGCAGCGCAGCATACACGCGGCTAAGCCGGCCGCGTTGCTGTCAACGTGAGCGCCGAGGGGGCGTTTCCAGGGAAGGACTGCTATGCGTATCGACATGATTCCGGTCGGAAAGAATCCGCCTGAGAGCCTCAACGTGATCATCGAGGTTCCGGTCGGCGGCGAACCGGTGAAGTACGAGTTCGACAAGGCCTCGGGCGCCCTGTTCGTCGACCGCATCCTGCACACGCCGATGCGGTACCCCGCGAACTACGGCTTCGTGCCGCACACGCTCTCGCCCGACGGTGATCCGCTCGACGCGCTGGTGATCGCCCGCTCGCCGTTCATCCCGGGCGCGGTCGTCTCGACCCGGCCGATCGCGGTGCTGAACCTGGAAGACGAGGCCGGCGGCGACGAGAAGCTCGTCTGCGTGCCCGACGATTCGGTGTTCCCCTACTATTCGAACGTGAACGAGAAGGACGATCTGCCCGGCATCGTCATGGAGCAGATCGAGCACTTCTTCACCCACTACAAAGACCTGGAGAAGAAGAAGTGGGTGCGCGTCGGCCACTGGGGCGGCGCCGAGGACGCACGCCGCATCACGCTGGAGGCGATCGAGCGCTACAAGCAGGACAAGGACGGCAAGGCAGCCGCCTGACATCCTCCCGATGCCGGTAAAAAGGAGCCGGCGGAGCGATCCGCCGGCTCTTTTGCGTATGAGGTCGGCTTGGACGCTTGCGCCACAGCGTCGACCCGGGCTCGACCCAGGTCCGGTTCCGGCAAATCACTGCCTTTTCCGGCACCGGTCCTGGCGGTTCGGCAATGCCGCAACCGGACCCGGGGCTAAGCCCGGGTCGACGGCGCGCTCACCGCACCCGCCGATTGACTTGGCCTAAGATGGGTATAGCCTTCCAACCACCGCTTTTCTTGAATGCCCAAGACAAAACCACGCATCGGATCAGCGGCGACAAGTTCCGGCGTCCTGCCGGAGCGTTGGAAGAGGGGCTTCATCCATGAAAAGCATGCGCATCTTGGCGGCTTTAGGCGCCGTCTGCTTGGGTTTCGCGGGACCCAATTTGGCCTTAGCCGCCGGCGAGTGGCCGCTCGACTCTGGTGACTACGTGGAAGTCTCTATGATCAAAGTCGATGACGGCCATGCGCTCGACTATGCCAACCAACTCGCCGGCCAGTGGCGCGCGTCGCAGGACTATTCCAAGACGCAAGGGTGGATCAGCAAGTACGAGGTCTGGACCAACGAGTACCCGCGCGCGGGCGAGGCCGACGTCTACCTCATCACCTGGCTGCCGCGCCTGCCCGACGCGACCGAGAGCGCCAAGCGCGACCAGGCCTACCTCAAGTACATGAAGACCACCGAGACGCAGATGCAGGCGGCTTCGGGCAAGCGCGCCGAATGGCGGCACCTGGCCGGCATGATGCTCCTGCGCCAGCAGGTCTGGTCGAAGTAGCAAGCTCGCCGCGGGGCCGCTGCCGCAGTGTGCGGCCCCGCGATATCGGCGTTCGAGAGACTGTCCTTTTTAAAGCGGCACCAGCCCGAGCCCCCACCCGACCTCCCAACGACTGTACCCTGTGGGAGGTCGGGTGGGGGCGCGGGCCGGTGCCGATTCATGCGGACAGGCCTCTAGCCGCTGGCGTGCTTGTCCGCCTTGCGCTTGCCCAAGCGCATGCCCGCCTCCAGCCGCGCGCGAAGCTGGCCGTAATAGGCCTCCAGGAACGGCCGCGCGCGCCAGGGATCGACATCGCGGCCGATCTTGCCGGCAATCGTCGCCTGCACTTGCTCCAGCACCGCCTCGCGCCCTTCGCGCAGGATGCGTTCGAGCGTCTGCAGCTCGTACTCGCCGTAGATCGCGAGTTCGGCATCGCTGAACAGGTACTCCGCGCCCGCAGGCTGGGCGGCGGGGGCCATCGGCGCCTCGAGCGTGCGGCGCGGCGCCTCGACCACCCAGGTGCCGGCGATCACGTCTCCCGCGCGCAGATGGTCGCGGTTGAAGCACGGCATCAGCAGGAACAGCGCGAACCACGCAGTCGCGGCGAGCCAGGCCGGGCCGCTGTCGACCCCGGCGCGCGCGATCAGCACGACCGGGATGAACAGCTCGATGTCGCGCATCAGGTTGCGGGCGATGACCATCTCGGCGGTGAGGCGTCCGCCGTCGCGCGCGGCGATGCGGATGCCGGTCATGCGCTTGCCGGGCGTGGCGCCGCGCGCGCCGAGCTCGAACCACAGGAAATAGGCGTAGCGCGCCAGGAACGTCAGGACGATCATCAGCACGACCACGAATTGCAGCGCCAGCGGCGCCTCGCGTCCGGTGCCCAGCCGCCCGATCATCCCGGCAACGCCGCCCGCCAGCGAGAACAGCGCGATGATCAGGACGAGGAACCCGGTGAACAGCACCGCGATGTCGAGCATCAACGCCCCGGCCCGCGCGCCCAGGCCCGCGACCGTCAGCGGCAGGGCGACGCCCTCGGGCGTGACCAGCGTGCGGTCGCGGCCAGTCCGGGCGAGCCGCGTCGGAATCGCCCGGGTCGCCCTGGCTCGTCCGGTCACCGCCATTCGCGCACCTCGCCGGGAGCGCGCGCGAAGGCGAAGAAGTACGCGAGCCAGAACGCCAGCATGAAGCCGCCGATGGCGAGGCGCCCCGGCGTGTTGTCGACCAGTTGCCGCGCGAAACCCTCCAGCAGCGCGGCGGCGACCAGCATCAGCACCACGCCCGCCATGACTTGCGCGGCGCGGCGGCCCGCCTCGGCCGCGGCGGCGAGCACGCTGCGCTCGCCCGGAAACGCCATCGCCCGGCCGATATGCAGGCCCGCTCCGCCCGCCAGCAGGATCGCGAACAGCTCGGTCGTGCCGTGGACGCTGATCCAGGCGGCGAAGTCGATGGTCAGGCCGGGACCGTGGTAGAGCCACAGCATCGCGCCCAGGATGGCGGTGTTCTGCACCAGCAGCATCAGCGTCGGGATGCCGAAGGCGAACCCCAGCGCGAACGAGAGGATCGAAACGCCCGCGTTGTTGCTGAACAAGAAGGCGGCGAAAGCGCCCATGCCGTCCTGGCCGCCGTGGCCGAACAGCGTGCCCTTGAGCGTCGCCGCGCTGGCGCCGGGCACGCGCGCGTCGCCCAAACCTCCGGGCACGAGCGCGCCGTACCACTCCGGATCATGCGCCACGAGCACCCAGCCGACCAGCACGCCCGCCACCATCACCGCGAAAGCGATGGCCAGGTCGACGCCCAGCCCGCGCACCGCCCGGCTCCAGCCGCCGCCCAGGAACCCGCGCAGCCACGCGACCAGCGAGCTTCGCGGCCCGTAGACCACGAACCAGGCGCGCTGCACCAGCGCCTCGAGATAGCCCAAGGTCGCGGCATCGAGCGAGATCGCGCGCGCGATCGAGAGGCTCGAGGCGACGGTGCGGTAGAGCTGCGGCAGGGCGAGCAAGTCCTCGTCCGAGATACGCCGCAAGCGGCCCTTCTCGGCGGCGAGCACGATCGCTTCCAGCCGCTGCCAGTCGGCTTCGCGCTCCAGCCGGAAGCGGTCGGAGCGCAAGAGTGCCGCGGTGAGGGTGTCGGGGGTGGTCATGTGTACGGCACCCTGCCCCTTCCCCCTCGATGGGGGAAGGATACGAAGGCTTGGTGGCTCGTCCGCCTAGCCGCAGTGGGATGGGGGTGAGGGTGCGTCCTTAAGCAGGATTTAAACCGAGGGCTCACCCCCATCCAAGCTCCGCTAGCTCCTGACGAAGCAAGCTGCGCTATCCTTCCCCCATCGAGGGGGAAGAAGGGACATCGCGCTCCCCTCACCCGATCACCCCGCTGCGCTTGATCGCCATGTAGGCGTCGAGCAGTCGGGTGCCGATGCGGTCCCAGGGCGCTTCGATCACGTCGACGCCGAGCTGGCGCAGGCGTTTCAGCACCAGCGCGCGCTGGCGCAGCAGGCCGTCGGCGGAAACCGCCATCGCCAGGGTATCGAGGTCGGCCGGCTCGGCGGTGGAGAGCTGCTCCAGTTCCTCGTCGGCCAGGGTCACGAACAGCACCACGTGCTTGGCGACGAGGCGCGAGACGCTCTCGATCATCAGCTCGGCACCGGTCGGATCGGTGAAGTCGGAGAACACGACCACCAGCGACCGCCGCGTCAGCCGGGCCGACAGTGTCGCCATCGCCAGGGTGAAATTGGGCTCCTCGGGCCGGTAGTCGAGCGCGGCGGCGGCACGCTGCAGGCGGTGGAACTGCGCCGAACCGGACACGAACGGGCTCATCGCCTCGGGACGGGCGGCAAAGCCGAACAGCGCCACTCGATCGCCACCCTTGAGCGCGACGTAAGCGGTGGTCAGCGCCGCGCTCGCGGCCCGGTCGATGCGCGGCATGCCGGCGACCGGCTCGCACATCGCCTGGCCGCAATCGAAGGCGAAGACGATCTGGTTGTTGCGCTCGGTCTCCATCTCCTTGGCATAGAGGTGGCGGTGCCGGGCCGAGGCCTTCCAGTCGATCCGGCGGCGATCCATGCCGGGCTGGTACTCGGCCAGTGCCTCGAACTGGGTGCCCTCGCCCCGGATGCGCCGGGCGATGAGGCCGAACTGGGCGTCGCGCAGGAAAGTCTGCAACGCCGGGCTGCGCACCGCGGCAAGGTTGGGCCAGACGCGCACCGCCTCGTCGAGCGCGCGCGCATGCTGGCGCGCGCCGAGCCCGAGCGGTCCGGTCCAGCGCAGCCACGCGGCGGTGACGGCTCCGGTGCCGCGTCGCGAGGGGGTGAATACCGCGCGCCCGCTGGCGTCGCCAGCCTCCTCGACACCCTCGCCGGCAAGCGCCGCCGTCACCCGCCCGCCCGGCGCCAGGCGCGGATCGCAGGCCAGCGCGGCCTCGACGTGCAAGCGACGACCACCGGCGAACCGCGCGTGGACGGCGAAGGCATGTTCGGCACCGACTTCGGCATCGTGCGGCACGCCCACGGTAAGGCTCTCCAGCCGCCCGGCGAGCACGCCGTCGAGCACGATCAGCCCCAGCACCGCCAATCCGAGCCCCGCCGCCGCCAGCCAGAGCCCCGGGGCGATGGCCGCGACCAGCACCGCCACCGGAGCCGCGCCCGCAAGCAGGGCGACGGCTCGGCCGGTCGGGACAATCGGGGCAGCGGGTCGGCGCAAGCGAATCTCCTGTTTGTGCCAGATAGGCTAGTTATTGGAACAAGTCAAGAACAATCAGCGCGGTGCCTCCGTGGCCGCGACCAGCCCGGCGACGAGATCCTCGACCTGACGCCCCTCGATCTCGGCAGACGGGCTGAGCGCCAGGCGGTGGCGCAGCACGCCCGTGGCCAGCGCCTTCACATCGTCGGGCAGCACGTAGTCGCGCCCGTCGAGTGCCGCCCGCGCCCGCGCCGCGCCGGCCAGCAGCACCGCCGCGCGCGGGGACGCACCGAGCGACAAGTCATTGCTCTCGCGCGTGGCCCGCACCAGACGCACCACGTAGTCGGCGACCGGCGCGGCGAGTGTCACTTGCGCCACCGCTTCGGCCGCCGCCGCAAGCTGCTCGGGCGCGACCACGGCGGCGATGCCAAGCTCGCGCGGATCGGGCAGGCCCTGGTTCCGGGCGTAGCGCTCCACGATCGCGCGCTCCTCCTCCAGGCTGGGGTACGGCACCATCAGCTTGAACAGGAAGCGGTCGAGCTGGGCTTCGGGCAGCGGGTAGACGCCCTGGCTCTCGATCGGGTTCTGCGTCGCCACCACCATGAAGTGCGGCGGCAGCGCGTGGGGCGTGCCGTCGAGCGTCACTTGCCGCTCCTGCATCGCCTCCAGCAGCGCGGCCTGGGTCTTGGGCGGGGTGCGGTTGATCTCGTCGGCGAGCAGCAAGTCGCGGAAGATCGGCCCGCGCGTCAGCGTGAAAGTGCTGGTCTGGAAGTTGAACAAGTTGGAGCCCAGGATGTCGCCGGGCATCAGGTCGGGCGTGAACTGGATCCGCCCGAAATCGAGCCCGAGGCTGGCGGCGAAGCACTGCGCGAGGAAGGTCTTGGCGGTGCCCGGCGGCCCTTCGAGCAGCACGTGCCCGCGCGCCATCAGCGCGATCAGCAACTGGTCGACGATCTCGGCCTGGCCGACCACCGCCTTGGCGATCTCCCCCCGGATCGCCGCGGCGAGATCGGCGACCTGACCAAGGCTGACCGGGCCGGGATTGAAGCTGGCAGTCATCGCTTGAGCGTCCTTTCGAGGGCGTGGAGGTCCCGGGCCGCCTTGACGAGGGCCGGGCCGGAGCGGGCCTGGGTCAGACGCGCGGAGATGTCGGAAAATGCGTGGTCGCCTTGGCCCTGAACGCGCGCGGCACGGTCGATCGCGACGAACTCGTCGGCGGCATCGGCGCGGCGCGGCAGGGCGAAGGCGCGAGCGAGCCGCTGGCGCGCGGCCTCGGCATAAGGCGCGCCGAGCAAGTGCAGGCGGTTGGCGCGGCGAATCAGCCCGGCGACGTTGGCGACGAGCGCGCGCTTGCCGAACGCGATCATACGCTCGGGCGCGCGGGCGGGGCCGAAGCGCAGAAACGCGCGCCAGCCCACGCACGCCGCCGCGAGCAGCAGGCACAGCGTGGCGGCAAGGAACGGCGGGGTGAACGCCAGCGTCAACAAGTTGGTCCCGCGCGCCAATCCGTTCAGCGTCAGGTCGAAGGTGATCGGAGCCCCCTCGTCCGCCACCGCGCCCACCAGCATGTCGGCGAGCTGCGCGCTCGGAAGCTTTGACATGCCGTAGTTGTCGAGCAAGTCGGGATCGAACACCACGATCAGCGGGTAGCGCTGCGAGCGGTCGCGCGTGGCGGCATCGTGCGGGCGCGAGGCGAGCGCGGCGAGGCGCGGGAACTCGCCATCGTCGATATAGGCGGCGTAGATGCGCGTGTCGCGGCCGGTCACCAGCGGCACGAGGCCCGGCCCCGCGCCCGACATCGTCAGCCGCGAATCGGGGAAGGTGCCAGCCACGCCGTGGGCCTGCCAGCCGATGCTGCCGCCGGGCTTGGCCGATGTCGGGTTGACGGTGAGCTCGTCGAGGAAGCCCGGCCACTCGGGCGGTCCGAAGCCCACCAGCCGCACCCATCCGCTGCGGGCCTTGGTGCCGGCGGCGACGGCCGGCGCGGCGGCCCACTTGGGCGTGACCACCAGGACCGGCCCGAAGCGGCGATGCTCGGCGACCATCCGCTCGATGTCCTTCCCGGCGGTGGCGGCATTGGGCGTCAGCACCAGCAGGCCCGGCTGGCGCAAGCTCAGCTTGGTGCGCGCGCGGCGGACATCGTAGCCGCGCCGGTCGAAGTAGTCGGCGAGCGCCGCATAGCCGTTCAGCCCGCGCCCGTCGGCATGGCCGCCGCCGTCGTTGGTGTTGTCGGCATAGCCGGTGCCGATCATCCACAGCAGCGCCACGAACACGAGCGCGCCGAACAGCACCAGCGCCAGCGCGCTGCGGCGCGAGAACGGGGCGCTGGCGGCCTTGGGCGCGCTCATCGGCGCAAGTCCGCCAGCGCGAACTCGGCGTAAGCGGCGCGGGCAGTGGCCCAGTCCGCCTGGTCGAGCGCGCGCAAGGCGAACAGGCTGCGCTCCACCCGCGTCGCGACGACGGCAAAGGCGGCGCGGGCGGCGGCCGGCAATTGCGGCAGCGAGGCGATCTCGCGCGCGGTGTTCGCCGGGATCAGCGCGCCGGGCCGCGCCTTGCGGATCTGGCCGACGCTGCGCTGGAGCAGCAAGTGCGCCGCCTCGGCATAACGCCCCTCGGCGGCGAGGCGGTCGGCATCCTCGAGCAGCGCCAGCGCCTCCTCGCGCGTGGGCGCCCAGGTGTCATCGCCGGTCTTGCGCGAGCGGCGCTCAAGCAGCGGACCGAGCAGCCGCCACGCGAGCCACAGCACCAGCGTCACCCCGAGCGCGATCAGCACGTATTGCAGCACCGGCCAGGCGGCGACGAGGCCCTTCGCTGCAGGGCCGAAGATCGTGCGCAGCAGCCAGTCGAGCCATTCCAGCCACGCCGGCGTCTCGGGCGGTTTCATCGGCGGCAGCGGCGCGTACTGGATCTGCGCGGACTGGCGGACGGCCTCCCAGTCCCGCGCCACGTCGGCGGCCGCGGCCGACCCGGCAATCGTTGCGCTGCTCCCCGTCACCCGCCGAGTGGTGGCATGGCGACGGGGTGGGCGCAAGCGGGACTACGGGTGATCCCCTCCTTCCCCCTTGATGGAGGAAGGCACCCCCCGCCTCACCCCCGGGCGCGGCCCTGCGGGTAGGAGCCCAGCGGGCGCACGTACTTGCAGTGGAACGCCAGCTCTTCCATCGCCTGGTCGATGCGCGGATCGCCCGGCGCGCCTTCGATGTCGGTGTAGAAAGTCGTCGCGGCAAAGCTGGCGCCGACCTGGTAGCTTTCCAGCTTGGTCATGTTGACGCCGTTGGTGGCGAAGGCGCCCAGCGCCTTGTAGAGCGCGGCGGGCACGTTCCTCACCTCGAAGATGAAGGTGGTGATCGCCGGACGACCCGCCAGTTCGGCGGGATCGAGCGGCGTCTTGGCCAGCATCACGAAGCGCGTGGTGTTGTCCGCCGCGTCCTCGACCTTTTCGGCGACGATCTGCAGGCCGTAGAGCTCGGCCGCGATGCGGGGAGCGATGGCGCAGGCGGCGGGGTCGCCCTGCTCCTGCACGAAGGCGGCGGCCCCGGCGGTGTCGGCATAGCTCATCGGCACGATGCCGTTCGCGCGCAAGTAGTGCCGCGTCTGGCCGAGCGCCTGGGGATGGCTGTAGGCGGCGGAGAACGGCCCGTCGCCCAGCGCCATCACCGCGTAGCTGATCGGCAGGAAGTACTCGCCGGTGATGACGAGCCCGCTCTCGGGCAGCAGGAAGTGGATGTCGGCCACCCGGCCGTGCTGCGAATTCTCGATCGGGATCAGCGCGCGCGCCGCCTTGCCGTCCTTCACCGCGTCGAGCGCGTCCTCGAAGCTGAAGCAGGGGAGCGGCAGGCAATCGGGATCGTATTCCAGCGCGGCGCGGTGGCCGTTGCAGCCGGGCGCGCCCTGGAAGGCGACGGCGCGGGCCGGGTCGACGGCGGCGGCGGCCTCCATCTGCGCCACCAGGGCGCGCGCGGGTTCGGGGTAGGAATGCATGACGTCCGCGCGCTTAGGACCCAGGGGCCCCCTCGCCAAGAGCGGAAATCGCCCGAAGGGGCGCCGAGCGGGGCGAAGTCCGCTTCAGGTCCGTGATGATCGGCACGGGCCCACATTGCCACCCGCAATCGCTCTTGCACTCGCACCCTGCGAGCACTAGAGCGCGGCGCAATCGGCTGATCAAATACCCGCGGGGCACTCTCTAGAATGGACGACCGTACCAACACCATCGCCGGCTGGACACTGTTCGCGGGGATCGTTGCACTTGGACTGAGCAGCATCAGCGGACACTACTTCCGCGCCAACAAGCCGCATCGCCCCGAGAAGATGGGCTACGAGATCGAAGGCGTCGAAGCCGAAGGTGGTGGCGCCGCCGCCGAGAAGCCGATCGCCGATCTGCTCGCCACCGCCGACCCGGCCAAGGGCGAGGCGATCTTCGCCAAGTGCACCTCGTGCCACACGATCAACGCGGGCGGCGCCAACGGCATCGGCCCGAACCTGCACGGCGTCGTCGGCGAGGCGATCGGCCAGGGTGCCGGCGGCTTCGCCTTCTCCGACGCGCTCAAGAGCAAGGGCGGCAACTGGACGTTCGACCTGCTCAACGAGTGGCTCAAGAGCCCCAAGGCCTTCGCGCCGGGCACCAAGATGACCTTCGCCGGCCTCTCCAAGCCGGAAGACCGCGCCAACGTCATCGCCTACCTGAACACGCAAGGCTCGAACCTGCCGCTGCCCAAGCCCGGTGCCGACGCCGGCGCCGCGCCGTCCGAGCCGGGCAAGGGTGCCGAGCCGGCGCCTGCCGGCACGCAAGCGGCGGCCGGCGCCCTCGCTGCTCCCGCGCCCAAGCTCGAAGGTGGTGACAAGGCCGTCGGCACGACGCAGAGCAACACCAAGCCCTGACGTTCTAGCCGAGCGGGCTTGCCTGTCCTCCCCGTTGCGGGGAGGGGGACGGCCAGCAAAGCTGGTGGTGGTGGGGACTCTCGCCGCCACCCGACCTCACGACAGGACGCGAGTCCCCTCCACCACCTTCGGGGTCCCCCTCCTCGGTCCGGGGAGGACAGCGCGCCAGCCTAAAGTCTTTCCTGTTTAAGCGGCACCGGTGCCGATCCCGCTTCAAGCGGACAAACTCTAAGCCGCCGCTCCGGCGCCACCCTTGAAGCCTTTGGCGATGACGTACCACTCCGAGGAGTCCTTCCGGCTCGCCGGCGGCTTGGCGTGCTTCACGCTGGAGAAGTGGCGCTTGAGCAGGGCGAGCAGCGCGTTGTCGGTTCCCCCGGCGAGCACTTTGGCGACGAACGTCCCGCCCGGCGCCAGCGTGGCGATGGCGAAATCCGCCGCCGTCTCGACCAGGCCCATCGTGCGCAAGTGGTCGGTCTGCTTGTGGCCCACGGTGTTGGCGGCCATGTCCGACAGCACCAGGTCGGGAGCGCCCGCCAGCGCTTCCTCCAGAGCGGCAGGCGCCGCGTCGGCCATGAAGTCCATCTGGAAGATCGTCACCCCCTCGATCGGCTCGGTGGGCAGCAGGTCGATGCCGACGACCGCCGCGCGCGGCGACCGCTGGCGCACCACCTGGCTCCAGCCGCCCGGCGCGATACCGAGGTCGACCGCGCGCTCGACGCCCTTGAGGATGTCGAACTTCTCGTCGAGCTCCAGCAGCTTGTAGGCCGCGCGGCTGCGGTAGCCGTCGGCCTTGGCCTTCTTCACGTAAGGATCGTTGAGCTGGCGCGTCAGCCAGCGCGCAGAGCTGGTGGTGCGCTTCTTCGCGCTGCGCAGGCGCTCGCCAGGGTCGCGGCCCGATCTGCTCATGCCATCAGACTCACGATTGGACAGCGGCGCGCTGCCGGCTGTCGGAGTGAGCATGCCCATGCCGATAGCCATGCGCCGAGATCAGGCTGCGCAGGATGCCCTCGCGAATGCCCCGGTCGGCGACGCCCAGCCGGCTCGCCGGCCACAAGTCGAGGATCGCCTCGAGGATGGCGCAGCCCGCCACGACCAGATCGGCCCGCTCGCGCCCGATGCAGGCCAGCTCGCGCCGCTCCTCGATCGCCATGGCCGACAGCCGCGCACTGATGCCGCGCATCGATTCGGCCGGCACGATCAACCCGTCGACCGCGCTGCGATCGTACTGCGGCAGCTCCAGATGGACGCTCGCCAGCGTCGTCACCGTGCCGCTGGTGCCCAGCAGCCGCAGCGGACCGGTCCGCGCGGCGGATTCGCGCGCGCCTTGCGTGCGCCGGGCGAAAGCGGCGAAGCTCTCGGAGACGAGGCCACGCATGCGGCTGTAGCGCTCCAGCCGGTCCTCGCGGCTCCTGCCCTCCGGCCCGCAGCTTTCGCTGAGCGAGACGACGCCCCAGGGCACGCTCTGCCAGTCGAGGATCCGCGGCACGGTGTCGGTGCTCTCGATCAGCACCAGTTCGGTCGAGCCGCCGCCGATGTCGAAGATCATCGCCGGCCCCAGGCCCGCTTCGAGCAGGACGTGGCAGCCCAGCACCGCCAGCCGCGCCTCCTCGCGCGCGCTGATGATGTCGAGGGCGATGCCGGTCTCCTCGCGCACGCGCTCGATGAAGGCCGGCCCGTTCTCGGCCCGGCGGCAGGCCTCGGTCGCCACCGAGCGGGCGAGGTAGACGTTGCGGCGCTTCAGCTTCTCGGCGCAGATGCGCAAGGCCGCCAGCGTGCGCTCCATCGCCGCGTCGGACAGGCGGCCGTGCTGGGAGACGCCCTCGCCCAGCCGCACCACGCGGCTGAAGGCGTCGATGACGGTGAAGTTCTCGCCCGACGGGCGGGCGATCAGCAGGCGGCAGTTGTTGGTGCCAAGGTCGATCGCGGCATAGGCCTGGCGACCGCCCATTTGCCGCTCGGGAGTTTGGCCGGAAGTCTGGCGTTCGTGTGCAAGCCCTTGCGGCGCGGGAGGAAACTCGGCGCGAGCCGGTCCCTTCGTACTATGGTCCTCGCGCGGCACGGCGGCGGTCTCGCGGGAAACTGAACCCGCGGGTCGGGGCCCATCGGACGTGTCGGCGGCGGGAGAGCGTTGCTTGCTCCTTCCCGCATGTCGCCGCCGCGCCCTGCGGCCCGAACCATCGACTTTCGCTGCCGGCGGAATTCTTCCCGCCATGGCTGGCAAACTCTTTCTTCTTCAGCCTGCCCGGCGAGGCAGGTACCTGAGGACAATGCTAATCCCCACGGGCGCTTGCGGCAAGGGGGCGGCCAAAACAGTGCGAATTGGCCCGCCCAAACGGCTTGACCCGAATCGCCTCTGCGCCTAGAGGCGCCCCCTCGTTGCCCGATCCTCTAACGGTAAGAGAGCGGACTCTGACTCCGTCAATCAAGGTTCGAATCCTTGTCGGGCATCCACTTCCCAAGCTCAGCCAGGCTTAGAAAAGCGCGTCGAGCTCGCTCGCTAGGCTGGCCTGGGTGACGCGGAAAAGGCGAGGGCGACGCGATAGCGCACCCTTGCCGCAACCGCGCTTCGGACATCGTCATCGCCAGGAGCATGCCGTGCACGCTAACCTCGCCCCGCGCGCCATGGGGCTGGACTTCGGCACCACCAACACGGTCGTCGCCCTGCCTACGGGCGAGGGCGGCTCCGAGCTCGTCGAGTTCGATGGGCCGCAGGAGACCAGCTCGGTATTCCGCTCCGCACTGTGCTTCTGGGAGGAGGACGGCGCGCGCGGCGGCATCGCCTGCGAGGCAGGCCCGCATGCGATCGCGGAATACCTGCAGTCGCCGCTCGACAGCCGCTTCGTCCAGTCGTTCAAGACGATGGCGGCGAGCACCACCTTCGAGCGCGCGCTGATCTTCGGCAAGCCGTTCCGCTTCGAGGACATGGGCCGCGTGTTCCTCCAGCGGCTGGTGCAGCATGCGGGCGGACGGCTGGACGCGCGACCGCCGCGGGTGATCGTCGGGCGACCGGTCGAGTATGCCGGTGCGCGGCCCAATCCCGAGCTGGCGCGGCAGCGCTACGACCTGATGCTCCGGGAATTCGGCGTCGAGCTTTTCTACGTCTACGAGCCGCTCGGCGCCGCCTTCAGCTACGCCTCGCGCCTGGACGAGCCGGCGACCGTCCTGGTCGCCGACTTCGGGGGCGGCACGACGGACTTCTCGATCGTTCACGTCAGCGAGCCGGGCTCGACCCGGCGCTGCGTTCCGCTGGCTTCGTCGGGCGTGGGGATCGCCGGCGACCGCTTCGACCGGCATATCGTCGAGCACCTGGTCCTGCCGATGCTGGGCAAGGGCGGCCGGTACCGTTCGATGGGCAAAGTGCTCGAGATCCCGGGAGGCTGGTTCTCCGACTTCTCCGACTGGTCCAGGCTCGCGCTGATGCGCAACCGGCGCACGCTCGAAGACTTGCGCCGGCTCGAGCGCGATGCCCTCGACCCCGAAGCGATCGGGCGCATGATCGCGCTGATCGAGCATGAGCAGGGCTTCCCGCTCTACGACGCGGTGGGCCGGCTCAAACGCGCCCTGTCCAGCGAAACCCGTGCCGAATTCCGGTTCGAGGGCGGCGGCGTCGAAATCACGGCGCAAGTCGACCGGGCCGACTTCGAAGCCTGGATCGCCCCCGACCTCGCGCGGATCGAAGCGGCGCTGGATGCCGCCCTCGCCAAGGCCGCCATCGAACCGGCCCGGATCGACCGCGTGTTCCTGACGGGCGGCTCATCGCTGATCCCGGCGATTCGCGCGCTCTTCGATCGCCGTTTCGGCGAAGAACGCATCGCGACCGGCGGCGAGCTGACGTCCATTGCGCACGGATTGGCGCTGATCGGCCAGGAGCCCGACGTCGGCGTCTGGGCCGTGTGACGCTCGGAAGAACCATTACCCGCCCGGGCGAGTTGAGCCCGCAATGAGATGCGAGGCGAGCCGATCATGAAAACCGTGAGTCTTCCCGGCGGCGAGATCGTCCCGGCCTTGGGCCAGGGCACCTGGATGATGGGCGAGCGGCGCGATCGCCGCACGGCCGAGATTGCCGCGTTGCGCGCGGGCGCGGACCTGGGCATGACGCTCATCGACACCGCCGAGATGTATGGCGACGGCGCGGCGGAGACGCTCATCGGCGAAGCGCTCGGCCCGGTTCGCGACGAACTGTTCCTGGTGAGCAAGGCCTATCCGCAGAACGCCTCGCGCAAGCGGCTGGCCCTGGCGTGCGAGGCCAGCCTGAGGCGGCTCGGCACCGACCGGCTGGACTTGTATCTCCTGCATTGGCGCGGCTCGGTGCCGCTGGGAGAGACGGTCGAGGCCATGGAAGCGCTCAAGGCGGCCGGGAAGATCCGGCACTGGGGCGTCAGCAACCTCGACACGGACGACATGGAAGACCTCCTCGCTGCCGGCGGCGACGCCTGCAGCACCGACCAGATCCTCTACAACCTGACGCGGCGCGGCCCCGAGCATGACCTGCTGCCCTGGCTGCGGGACCACGCCATGCCGGTCATGGCCTACAGCCCGGTCGAGCAGGGGCGGCTGGTCGCGCACCCTGCCCTCGCCGCGATCGCGGAGCGACTGAACGCCACCCCGGCACAAGTCGCGCTCGCCTGGACCCTGCACCGCGACGGCGTGATCGCGATCCCCAAGGCTGGTAGTGTGGCGCACGTGCACGAGAACCGCGCCGCAGCCGATCTCGCGTTGCCCGAGGCGGTTCTCGCCGCGTTGGACGAGGCCTTTCCGCGGCCGCGTGAGCGCCGGCCGCTGGAGATGCTGTAAGCCGGCCCAAGGGCTCCCCATATTGCCTGAACCGTCAACGGAGACCCGAAGATGAGCGTAGCGTTCCGGCGCGAAAGTGACGACGAACACCTTGAGCCGAAGTTCGAGAGGCCGATCCCGCCCGGCCCCAATCTCGTGACTCCTCGCGGCCTCGAGCAGATCCGCGGTCGAGTCGCCGAGCTGGAAGCCGCGCTGCCCACGCTTGCCGAAGAGGACGCGATCAAGGCCGCGCGGCGTGACCTGCGCTACTGGAGCACCCGGCAATCGACCGCGCAAGTGACAGGCCCGGGCGACGGCTCTCGCGTCGCCTTCGGCTGCACGGTCACTTTCCGGATGAACGGCCGCGAGCGCGTGGTGACGATCGTCGGCGACGACGAAGCCGATCCGGCCGCCGGCCTGCTTTCCTTTTCCGCCCCGCTCAGCCGGGCATTGATGGGCGCCGAGCCTGGTGAGACGCTGGACTTCGCCAATGTCGAGGACGCCATCGAGGTCCTCTCCATCAGCACGCCGGCCGAGTAGCGCGTTCTTGGAGGCCGCCCCCATGTCGGCCCGCCTCGCCGACATCGTCCGCCGCCATCACATCAGTGCTGCAAACCGATACGATGACGTTTTTTCCAAAGGAGCATGGTAGGCCTCGGCGATATCCAGACTACGGTTTGACGACATAAGATAAGGATTGAGGATGGAGGCAGAGGATATCATCGCCAAGGCCCGGGCACGCACCGGGATCGAGCAGTTCGACAGCGAGTCCTTCCGAGAAGGCTTGGAGCTGGCGGCGCAAGCGGTCGATAGGCATCCCGATCGCACGCCGGAAGGCAAGTCGTTCCTGGAGGAACTCTACGTCGGGAACCTCGCCAAGCGCCTGCGCATCGCAGACTGGGCGCGCCGCCATCCCGACGAAATGCGGCCCATCGAGCGCCCCCTCATTGTGATGGGCATGCCGCGTACGGGCACGACGCTGGTGAGCTACCTGCTCTCGGCCGACCGCAACCGCCGCTCGCTGCTGAACTGGGAACTCGATGCCCCCGTGCCGCCGCCGACGACCGAGATCCTGTACGACAATCCAGTGATCGACGCCAAGCGCGAGAGACTTCAGGGCAACCCGTATCATTACGAGGAGCCCGATGGTCCCACCGAATGCGCCTTCGTGAACGCGCACGACTTCAAGTCGCTGTACGTGGAAGCGATGTCGACGGACACCGAATATTCGAAATGGGTACTCGAGGCGGACATGACGTCGGCGTACGAATACCACAAGCTGCTCCTTCAAGTCCTGCAGTCGCGCGCACCGGGCAGCTGGAACCTGAAGATGCCCTCGCACGCCATCGGCATCGAGGCGCTGTTCGCCACGTATCCCGATGCGCGCGTGGTCTGGTGCCATCGCGACCCCTTCCAGGCGACCGGATCGCTGCTGGGCAATATCCGCAGCGCCCAGGTCTGCTCGCTGGCCAAGACGGATTACAAGCATCTCGCGGCCACGTACCCGTACCAGCTGCACGAGCATGTCCGGCGGCCGATGGCCTATCAGGACAAATCGGCGCAGGATCCCTTCTACCACGTCTTCTATGCAGACATGGTGCGCGATCCGATCGGCGAGATGCGCAAGCTGCATGACTGGCTGGGCGAGGAGCTGACCGACGACGGAGCGGCGGCAATGAACGGCTGGCTGGCCGCCAATCCCCAGGGCCGCTTCGGAAAGCACGCCTACAACCTGCAGGAGTTCGGGCTCACCAAGGCAGCGCTGATGCCCTACTTCGAGGACTACCTGGCGCGCTTCGACATCGACATGGAGGGGTGAGAAGACCTGGCGGATGGAGGATCACGAACGCCTTTTTCAGGTTCTGATCGTCCATCCGCCGATGCGACCAGTCCTGTGACTGGAGCACAGACAGCGGTTCTTGCCGATTTGGCAGGAAGAGCCTGATGTATCCGCTACGTCTGGAGCAGATGACAGTCTTCGATGTCGCTCCCGAAGACGTCGTCGATATCGCCGCACACTTCGGCATTCCGCTGGTCAGTTTCTGTGCAGTGGATGCGGTCGCCCGGGCGCCACCGACAGACTTCAACGCCTTCCTCGTAGATGACGAGGCGATCGTCTCCTGGCTAAGGATTATGATGGCGATGGGTGAGATCGGCAAAGTCATCGACATCACATCGGTCATCGCCGCGCTCGCGTCCAGCGTCGCGGGTTGGATTACGGGAGAGCGCATCCGAGCTTCTGACAGCATGCATCCTTGAGCGGAGATCACGAACGAGCCGGTGGCCCCGCGCTGCTCGACTATCGTGGCCGTGTGCTGAGCGTGGCGAGAGTCCAGGCAGCCAAGCGGACCCGTAAAGCACATGCGTGATGAATATCCGGCGGTGTTGACGATGCCGGCCGCAAAGGAGCACCCTTCGTGACTGGAGAGGGAAGAGCGCTGACCCTACGAAGCAGTCGGGCGGCATCTATTCCCAGATTATGAGTACAAGCGTCCGCATTATGGAGACGCCATTCCTGGTGCTTGGCACAGTGCCGAGCGCCCGTCGTTTCGCGTGTCTGGTGGTATACGTTCAGTATATTTCGGGGTCAGTTAGGTTATCAGACCTGTAGTCCTTCGCATGGATTCAGAAACAACACAACTTTTCCCAGATGTGATGAGTCGATGATAATCTCTGGAAACGATATCCTACATTGCGCCTGCAATTTTTCCGGTTATGTTCGGTTCACCCCTAACGGGGAAATATAAAATATTTAAAGGGATGGGATGTATGGGAATCAAGTCAGGTCTGGCTTTCTCTACGTGCGTCGTCGCACTGTGCGCGGGCGGGCAGGCCTTTGCGCAGACGACCGCTGATACGCAAGCCGCAGCATCGACCGAATCCAGCGCCGCTCAGAACGGCGCGAACACCGGTGACATCGTCGTCACGGCACGCCGTCGGGCCGAGAGCCTGAGCAACGTTCCGATCGCGGTGACCGCCTTCTCGGACGCGCAGATCGAAACCAAGAACATCCAGAACGTCTCGGACCTCACCAAGCTGACGCCGGGCCTGAACATCACCGGTGGTGGTTCGCGCGACAACGTCTTCGTCACCATTCGCGGCCAGTCGCGCGGCGTCACCGGCAACGTGTCGCCCGGCGTGCTGACCTATTTCAACGAAGTGCCGCTGCCGACGTATGGATCGCTGATCCCGACATTCGACATGGAGAACATCCAGGTCCTGAAAGGTCCTCAGGGAACCCTGTTCGGCCGCAACTCCATCGGCGGCGCGATCCTGACGTATTCGAAGGCGCCGACTTACGACTTCGGCGGCTACATCGAAGGAGAGCTGGGTCAGTACAATCGCCGGCGCCTTGAAGGCGCAGTGAATCTGCCGATCATCGCCGACAAGGTAGCGCTGCGTATCGCCGCGCAACGCGATTACAGCACGAACTACTCGAAGACCCTGCTTTACGGGAAATACACGCTCGATCCGGCGACGGGTAACGCCATTCCGCCGGTGCTCACGCCCTCGAGCCACAACCTCGACCAATTCAGGTCGACCTCGTTCCGGGCCTCGCTCATCATCGAGCCGACCGATTTCATCAAGAACGTGACGGTTTACGACTACACCAAGAACCGTGGCGCGTCCGCTCCTTCGTTCAACACCTTCTTCCCGAGCGGCGTACCCGGCGTGGCGGGGCCGGCGCTCTATCTGCTGCCGCCGGCAACTCTGCTCGCCGCGCTCGGGCCGACGCTTGGCGGCAACATCATCCGGCTCGCGCAATGCGGGACCAGCCCGGTCTGCGACTACAAGCTGTTCCAGCAGCAGGCGAACACCGACGGACGCTATACCAACTACATCAACGCCGACCCCTGGCTGTCGTCCACGAAGATCTGGGGCGTTTCGAACACGACGACCATCACACTCTCCGACCAGTTCACGTTCAAGAACATCTTCGGCTATCGTACCAACGACAGCAAGAACGTCGGCGACAACGACGGTACGCCGATGAACATCATCGACACGAACAACCGTATCCAGACCAAGATTATGACCGAGGAAGTCCAGCTTTCCGGTTCCTTGTTCCAGGACAAGCTGAAGTTCACGACCGGTGCCTTCTACTTCAAGCAGTCGCCCAATGGTCCGGCCGGTACGCAGTCGCTGGAAGTGAACGCCTATTTCGGCCTCTCCCATACGGCGGGCTTCTCCTACTTCAAGGACACGAGCAAGGCGGTCTACGGCCAGGTCGACTACTCGCTCGATTGGCTGGCGCAGGGCCTGGGTATCACCGCCGGCTATCGCTACACCAAGGATACCAGCGGCGCGTGCGTGGCGCAGGAGGTCTTCCCCTACACCACCACCGGTTCGGTGCAGGGCACGGCCGCCAATCCCTATCCGGGCGAAGCCGCCTGCCGCTCCGGCAATCTCGGCCCGACGCTGGCGACCGCGACAACCACCGCCATCCTTGGGCCGAAGACGTTCAAGAAGGGCACCTACAACCTGAGCCTCAACTGGCAGGTCACGCCCGATGCGCTCTTCTACGCGGCGGCACGCCGGGGCTATCGCGCGGGCAGCTACAACTCGCCGCTGTACGACGCCTTCCTCCAGAGCGTGCAGACGTTCCAGCCTGAAACCCTGGACGACGTCGAGCTCGGCACCAAGCTGCGCTGGCGCGGCAACGGCATGAACGGCAGCCTGGACCTCGCCGTCTACCGGGGCGTCGACAAGAACGTCCAGTTGCCGTTCACGACCTCACAGCTGATCGGCGCGGGCATCGGCTGCGTCCCGGAAGCGGCGAACACGCCGGGATCGACGGCGCCCTTGTGCACCACCGCGTCAGGACAGCCCGGACGACGTGTCCCGGTTCCCGCCGCGACCACGTATGTCAACGCCGGCAAGTCGGTCATCCAGGGCTTCGAGGCGGCGGCCACTCTCTCTCCCACCGAGGGCCTCGTGCTCAGCGGCGGCGTGTCCCTCGTCGACTTCAAGGCGAAGAGCGTGACCAACGATCCGGCCCTGGCGGCGGTTTTCCGGGCGAACGGCCGCTTCAACCCCGTCTTCCGGCTGCGGCAGCAGCCCAAGTGGACGATCAATGCCGGGCTGTACTACGAGTATCCGGACAGCGTTCTTGACGGCAAGCTCGTGTTCAACACCGACGTGCGCTACAACTCGCGCTATCTGGAGCAGGACTTCTTCCTGACCAAGCGCCTGACGGTCGATGCCAACATCGGCATCCGCGGCATCGCCGGCTCGGGCCTCGACGTGATGATCGTGGGCTCGAACATCTTCAACCGGAAGTACGACTACGGCTCCTTCGGCTCGTCGGCCGGCAACGGCTACTTCTCGTCGCTGTACGGCCCGCCCCGGGTGCTGTCGGTGCAGATGCGCTACAAGTTCGGCCAATAATCCGACGCGGCGCCCCGCATGCCGACTGGCGGCATGCGGGGCGCGTTACAAGCGGTCCATCCAAGACCGCGGATCGGCGCTACGCCGGTACGAACCTGAAAGACGGGCCTGCGATGCAAAATCGCAGGCCCTATTTTTTTGGATAAGCCGCAGGGATGTCCCTGCGCGCGCTCGCCGTCAGGTCGCGGCGGCGTCCACCGCCAGGCGCTGCGCCAAGGCCTGTGCGAGTATCGGCTTCTTGGGCTTGCCGGCATCGGTGCGCGGCACTTCGTGTTCTTGCAAAGGAACGATCGCGCGGGGCACCTTATAGCCGGCGATCTGCTCGCGCAGCGCAGCCTTCATCGCGTCTTCGTCGAAGTCCGATCCCGGCAACATGATCACCGCGGCGATCACCCTCTCGCCCAGGACCGCGTCGGCGATCCCCATCACGATGGCCTCGCGCACGCCCGGGAGCGCGCGAAGCGCCTGCTCCACTTCGGCGGGCGCGACATTGGCGCCGCTCGTCTTGATCATCTCCGAGGTGCGGCCGGTGAAGTAGAGGTGGCCATCGGACGTGATCCTGCATCGGTCGCCGGTGCGATAGAACCCATCGCGGGTAAAGACGTCCGAACGCTCGCGCTTGTAGAAGCCCAGCATCAGCGCGTGGCCGCGCACCCACAACTCGCCTTCCTCTCCGGGTGGCAACTCCTGCCCCGTTTCCGGATCGAACACCCGGCGCTCCAGGTCCGGAGCGCAGGCGTAGCCGTATGATCCCTGATGCTCGGGCGAAAGGATGGTGCCGATCGGCATGATGCTGTGCGGACCGAACGTCTCCGACATGCCCAGCATGTTCGAGGTCTGCTCACGGGTCGCGAAGCCGAAGTCCGCCAGCTGCAGCGCCCAGGCCGGCCGCAGGTTCGCGAGGTCCTCGGGCTTGAAGTCCGGCAAGGCCTGCATCGCGGCAAGCTGCGTCATCCACATCGCACTGCGGGTGATGCCTTGCTGGCGAATGGTCTCCAGCGCGCTCTGCGGCGAGGGTGCAGGCGCACAGACCGTCGCCGCTCCATGGATACCGGAGGGCAGCAGGACCATGACGATGCCACCCACCCAGAAGAACGGCATGCCGACGAGGAAGCGATCCCCCGGCTTCACGTCGGTGAAACCGGCGATCGCCAGCGCCTGCCGGATCATCGCGCCGTGGCTGTGCAGCACCGCCTTGGCGTCCGAAGTGGTTCCGGACGTGAAGATGATGATCGCCTCGTCCGCCGGCGTCACCTCGGCCTCCACCGCTGCCAGGATGCCGCGGCATTCCTGCGCGCCGGCGGCATCCGCCAAGGCCCGGTAGTCGCCCGCCGCCCATCGCGGCTGCCCTCCCCTGACCCAGATGGAGCGCAGATAAGGCGCCTCCTCCAGGTACAGCGGTGTCTTGCCGTCGTGACCGGCCAGGCCCGGCAGCGCCGCCTCGAGACTGGCGGTGAAGTCGATCGCCAGGAAGCGATCGCCGGCCAGTATCGTCTTCACGTCGCCCTGGCGCAGCATCTTGAGAAGTTCGGGGGGCTTGGCGAACGTGCTCAGCGGCGTGGCCACTGCACCGATCCGCATCGCCGCGAAAAAGCAGATCACCCAGTCCGCGCCGTTCTCCATGAGAATGGCCACTTTGTCGCCCTTGCCGATGCCCGTCGCCAGCAGACCGCTGGCGAGCTCGGCCGACCGGCGCTCCACCTCGGCGAAGGACACCGCGCCGCCGGCATCGATGATCTGCGGCCGCTCGCCATGCAGCGATGTCATCGTGTGCAGCAGCTGCGGGACAGTGGGGCGCATGTCACACCATACCTGTCCAATCGCATAGGTCATCTTGCTCTCCTTGAGGCGAACGCATCGAGCACAGCGCAGCCGATCGGGAACAACACGCCCTGGCTAGCGGCCGGCATCCACGCGTTCAGGCGTCGATCAGGCCCGCCGGGCGGATCGGGTCGGAACCGTCCCACGTCGCCGCTGTCTGTCGCATCGCGTCGAACGTCTGGTCGAACACACCTCGCCTCATCAGCTGGAACAGGACCGGGTTGTCCACGCCGATCGGCTCGCAATAGATTTCGAACGGCACGCGCGTGGCAGGATCGAAGAACTCCTGCACCACGCGCAGCGGCTTGCCCTCTTCCTCCATCAGGCGGAGGGTCGCATCGAAATCGTCCGAGTGATAGGCGATGTGATGCAGCCCGCCTGCGGGGTTGCGATCGAGAAACTCGGCGTAGGCCGACTTTTGCGGACCGTGCGGGGTGATGATCTCGATGCAGGTGTCACCGCTGTAGCAGAACGCGGCCGAGATGCTGAGCGGGTGCTCCTCGCCACGGTAAATGCCGATGCTGTCCGTGGCGTGCAGCACGAAGAATGGCCCGATGCCGCCTGCTGCCAGGCGATCGAGCTGGGCATCGAACTCCTTGTACACGTAGGCGTGGTGCAACGCCTCTCCCAGTATCCTGCTCATGCCAGCTCTCCACGGCCGCTCCGCTCTTTCTAGCAGGCTGTCATAGCCTGCCCGCCAGGTCGAGCCGTCCGGGTCAAAGCATCACACCTCCGCTGACCGGGAGGACTTCGCCGGTGATGAAGTCCGCCTTGGTCGAGGCGAGATAGATCACCGCGGCGGCGATTTCCTCCGGCTTGGCGGTGGTGCGGTCGAGCGGTCCGGCGCGGTTGAGGTGGCGCAGCTCGCCAGGATCGAGGCCGGCGACGGCGTGCGTGAAGAAACCGCTCTCCGGATGGAAGCGGCTGCCCGCGCTGAACGCCGCCGGATCGCTGGCCAGTGTCGCGTAAGGCGCCACGCAGTTCACGCAGATGCCATGGCGGCCGACTTCCTTGGCCAAGATCCTGGTGAAGCCGTGGACCGCTGCCTTCGCAGCGGAATAGACCGACAGCATGTGATCGCCCACGATGCCGGCGGTCGAGCCGATGTTGATGATCTTGCCCGACTTCTGCGCGATCATGGGAGGCAGCGCCGCCCGGCTCATGCGCAGCACGCTCATGAAGGTGATGTCGATATCGGCGGTCCAGCTTGCCGGATCGGACTCGGCGAAAAAGCCCATGGCCGAGTTCCCGCCGACATTGTTGACCAATATGTCCACCGACCCGAAGGCATCGAGCGTTTGCGTGACGATGCGATCCCCGCAGTCCGCGTCGAGCAGGTCGACCGCCAGAAACCGCGCGCCCCCGGCGCCACGCTCAAGCGCTTCGCCCACAACCCGTGCACCGGCATCCTGATCCCGCCCGACCGCGACCAGGTTCACGCCTTCTCCCGCCATCTCCAGCGCGATCGCGCGCCCGATGTTCGCGGTGGCGCCGGTGACGATGACCGTCTTGCCGCTCAGTGCCATGTCCATCGGACCGACCTCTCCCATGATGTTATCGCCAGAGCTAAGCGCCTTGCCAAAGCGGGCGCAAGCTTGCTCGGGCACGGCGCGCTGTCATCCGCTTGCACTAAGGCTGGCGAATACGCTTGTTTGGCGTCACAAGGCTTGCGCAAATTGGGAGTGGCTCATGACCTTTTCACTGTACGATGCAGTTGTCCCTTCAAATCTCCAGATCCTGAGAGCGCTCGATCGGATGATGGAACGTGCCGCGGCGTTCTGCGAGGAACGCGGCATGACGCAGGAGCAGCTCATCGAGACGCGGCTCGCGCCCGACATGCTGCCGCTCGGCTATCAGGTGAAGTCTTGCGCGGTGCATTCGATCGGCGGGATCGAGGGCGCGTGCAGCGGTAGTTTCTCACCCGACAACAGTGCCTGGCCGACCGACTTCGCTGGCCTGCAAGCCCTGCTTCAACAGACCATCGCCAAGTTGTCGGCGCTGCCTCGCAAAGTCGTCGACGAACTGATCGATGCGGACACGACTTTCGTGTTCGGCGAGATGAAGATGCCGTTCACTTGCGCCAATTTCCTGCTCTCGTTTTCGCAGCCCAACTTCTATTTTCATGCGACGACCACGTATGCAATCCTGCGGGCCCAAGGGATGAAGCTGGGCAAGATCGATTTCCTCGGCAGGCCTCGCATGAAAGCGTAGCCAAGCCGGTGCGCGATGCCGGCGGGGCACCCAGGATCATCTCCATCCGTGGCGTTCTGCCGAATGGTGCGCCGCCTGATGCGTGGCGCACCAACTAGAGTCTGTCCTGCTTAAGCGGCACCGGCCCACGCCCCCACCCGACCTCCCGTAGGGTACTATCGTTGGGAGTTCGGGTGGGGGCGTGGGCCGGCACCGATTCCGCTTGAAGCGGACAGACCTCTAAACGATCGCGTCGACCAGACCCCATTTCAGCGCTGTCCTTGCGGAGACCCGCGCGCCCGTCGTCATCATCCAGGCCGCCCTCTGGCGCCCGATCCGCCGCGAGATACTGACACAACCGCCGGCGCCCGGGATCAATCCCATCGAGACTTCGGGCAAGCGGAAGAACGTGTTGGGTGCCGCCGTCACCTTGCCGGCGAACGCGGCCATCTCCACGCCCGCGCCCACGCAGGCGCCGTGAAGATGGAAGTGATAGCGCTGGCCATGCTCCGCGAGCATGCGCGCCGGCAAACGCTCGGTGCGGATGAGGTGGGCGGCCGCGGCGCTACCGACCAGGCCGAACTCGTGCAAGGCGCCGCCGATACTGAAACTGTCGCCAGCGCCGCGAACATGAATTTCCGCCAGGTCCTCGTCGAGCGCAGCCTGTGAAAAAGCCTCGAACAAGGCATCGCGCATCTCGACATCGATCTCGTTCCTCACCTCAGGCCGGTCGAGCACGATGTCTTGTTCGCTCCCGCGCCGCGCGATGGCTATCGGCGGCACGGCGTTGGGCAGGGCTCGAAGCGAAGGGGGAGGCCGGTTCGCCAGCCAGCGTTGGAACTCTTCGCCGTGTTGCAGGGTCGCATATGCCAGCGACTCTACGACGAGCCCCGAATGCACATCGATAGTCTCGATGATGCGCAGGGCTTGCATCAGCACCGTGGATGCCACGGGGTTGGCAGAGAGCGCCGCCTCCACGCGCGCCAGTTCGCTGCGGCTGTCGGCCACGATATCGAAGGCGGCGAGTTCCACAGGCTCGGCCGTCAGGGCGACGCAAGGACAGGGCAGGCGCGAGAGCCATGCCGCGGATCGCGCGGCAAGGTCGCCGGGGTCGCTTGTGTAGGTGGTGAAATCGACCAGCACGTATCCAAGCGGCTCGATCCCCAAGGACAAGGGATCGTAGGCGGTCAGACCGTCCTCCAGGACGTGCGCGTCGATCTTCATACGCCCGCCATGCGCTGCGCTCGACGCGCGAACCATCGTCCATATGATGTCATCGCGATCATAGTGCTGGGCCGACTGTCCGTTGGCAAGCATCCTCCCGGCCGTGCTAGCGAGGCCGCGTGCAGGCACGTTAGCTTGTGCCGACAGCCGGATGATCTGGGTATATCCGACAAGGGCGGCATGGCAGGTGCTCGGTCTCGATGGGGGGGACTCGGTCACCGGTTTCTCCGAGGCGGGCAAAGCGAAGGCCCTGCCGACCACGCGTGAAAGGAATTTGGGATGGACGTAAAGGGTGGATCAGCGTTGATCGTCGGCGGCGCTGGCGGCTTTGGCGAGGCGACGACCCGCCGCCTGGTGGAGGCTGGCGCGCAAGTCGTGATCGCCGACATGGCGCAAGCCAAGGGCGAGGCCCTGGCGCAGGAGCTGGGCAGCGCCGCACAGTTCGTGAAGACCGACGTGCTGAGCGAGGATTCGGTCGAGGCCGCGGTCGCCGCGGCAACCGCGCGCGCGCCCTTGCGTGCGGCGGTCGTCGTACATGGCGGTCCCGCGGCCGGTGCCCGCATCGTCGGGCGCGACGGCAAGCGCTTGCCGTTCAGCATCTTCCGCCGCACCGTGGACATCTTCCTCAACGGCACGTTCAATGTGGTGAGCATCGCCGCCGAGGCGATGGCCGCTAACGAGCCGCTGAGCGACAACCAGCGCGGCGTGCTGATCACGACATCGTCGATCGCCGGCTATGAAGGCCAGGTCGGCCAGAGCGACTATTCGGCCGCGAAGGGCGGCGTCATCGGCTTGACGCTGACGGCGGCTCGCGATCTCGCTCCGCTCGGCATCCGCATCATGTGCATCGCGCCCGGCACGTTCCTGACGCCCGCCTATGGCGATGCCGATCCGGCGATCACGCAGGCAAAATGGGGACCGATGGTGCCCAACCCGAAGCGCATGGGCGATCCCGACGAATACGCGCGGCTGGCCGTGCACATCGTCGAGAACGACTTCCTCAACGGCACCACCATTCGCATCGACGGTGCGCAGCGCCACAACCTGAAGTAAACGAGTAGGCTCTGGACGACCGGTGCGCGAAAGCCGCATCGCCTGTCCAGAGCCTCACCGACGCATCCCTTCGCGGTCCGATGGCAAAACCAACAACCTGAAATTCGGCGGTTGATTAGCGGCAAGCAAGCTGTCAGCGTCTCTTGCAAGAACGTTCGTGGAGAGGGTGATGGACAGTCAGCAGCAACAAGGAACTTCCGCGCCCGCTGCCATCGGCAAGGGCGCCAGGAGCGGGCTGCTTGCCTGTGGAATCTTCACCACGGTGGGTCTTTTCGCGCCCGCGCTGCTGCTTCCGCAGATCGAGCAATCCTTCGCCGACGTGCCGCATGCCGCCCTGCTGACGCAGCTGATCGGCGGCATCGCCTGCTTCTTCTTCGCACTGGGATCTCCGCTGGCGGGCATGTTGATCGCCCGGGTGGGGTCGCGGGCGGTGATCCTGCCGTCCTTGGTGCTGGTCGGCCTGGCTGGCGTGGCGCCCGCATTCCTCGACAGCCTGACCGCGATCGTGGCCACGCGCGCGGTCGTGGGGCTGGCGGTCGCCGGCGTGTTCACCGGCGCGCTTTCCGGCATTGGCCAAGCGCCCGAGGAGATGCGCCCTCGCCTCTTCGGCGGCCTCTCGGTGACAGCCGGCGTCGCGGCGCTGCTGTTGTTTCCGGGCGTGGGCGAACTGGCGAAGCTGGGCTGGCGCTGGGGCTTTGCCGTCTATCTCGTCGGCTTTCTCGTGATCCCGCTCGCCTTGCTGATCCCGGCGCGACTGGGCCGTGCGTTCAGTGCCGGGTTGGAGGGCGTCGCGGCACCCTCCGCACCGTTCCTGAACAAGGGGCTGGCCGGTCTGCTCGTCGTGGCGGTGCTGATCGGCATGGCCATGTTCATCGGCGGCCTCTACGCGCCGAGCTATCTTGCCTCCGAACTGGGCATCACCGATACGCGCATGCTGGCGATCCCAAGCACGCTGGGCTCGGCGGTATCGCCGATCGCGGCGGCACTTTACGGCAAGCTCTACCGCCGGATCAATCTGAGCGGCGTGATGATCTTAGGGCTGTTCGGCCTCACCGCGTCCTTCCTACTGGCGAGCGTCGCCGAAGAACTGGTGCTGTTTTCGATCGCCATGCTCGTGTGCGGCGTGATGTTTTCCCTGCTTGCGCCCAACGTGAGTGCGTCGGCGCTAGCGCTCAGCGCGCCGCAGCACGCGGCATCGGCGATCGGACTGGCCAACGGCGTGATGTTCGGGTCGCAACTACTGTCGCCCTTCGCGATCACTGCGATCCTAAGCATCGGCACGCCGGTGAGCGTCTTCTACGTCTTCGCTAGCGTACTAGCCTTCGTCGGCGTGACGATTGCGCTTGCCACCCGCGCGAGTGCCGCGCCCGCGCCGGTAATCGCGAATGCGCGAGCAGGTTGAACCAGAGCACAACGCCGGCGCGCACAAGCATCCCTGACGCTCCGGCACGCAGAGGAGAGATGGATGAACGCGGCCGAATTGTTCGACCTCAAAGGGCGTGTGGCCATGGTGACCGGAGCCGGGCAAGGCGTCGGGCGTGGCATCGCGCTGACACTCGCAGCGAATGGCGGGGCGATCGTCGTCAACGACTACTTCGCCGATCGCGCTGAGAAGGTCGCGGCGGAGGTTCGGGAACTGGGCGCCAAAGCCTATGCGATGACCTGCGACGTCGGTGATCTGAACGATGTGCGCAAGGCCGTCGCGACGGCCGCCGAGGAACTCGGGCCGATCGACATTCTCGTCAACAATGCCGGCAACGCCGGACCGGGTCCCTATCCGGCTGAACTGCCGCTGTTCTGGGAGACCGACCCCGCCTCGTGGCAGAAGTTCTTCCGCGTCAACACATTCGGTGTGATGAATTGCTGTCACGCGCTTCTGCCATCGATGGTCGAGCGCAAGTACGGACGGGTCGTCACGATCGTCTCCGACGCGGGCCGCAATCTCGAGGCGCGCCAGGCCGACTATGCGGCGGCCAAGGCCGGGGCTGCCGGCTTCATGCGGGCCCTGGCGGCGGACAGCGCCCGTTTCGGGATCACCGCGAACTGCGTCTCGATTTCCTCGATACAGCCCCAGATGCCGCCGGAAGAGCTCGAGGCCTATCTCAAGGTGCGCCAAGCGACACCGCAGTTCGCCCGCTACGCGATCCGTCGGCTGGGTGTTCCCGAGGATATCGTGGGAGCAGTGCTGCTTCTCTGCTCGGATGCAGGAAGCTGGATCACCGGCCAGACCTATCCGGTGAACGGCGGCTACACCTGCGCGCTATAAGCGCGAAGGACCGCCACGCAGTCATCGCCCATGGGATAGACGCGGGCGCTGGCTGGCGCCGGCGTTGCGCTGGCTGCACCGTGCTGGCTAGCCTGCGTCAACCTGATGGCAGGCGACACGCAGCGGGAGCAGATACATGGCCGACGACACCATACCGGACGGTTACACCTACGAGCCATCGGTGAGCCCCTACATCAACCACATGGGCAAGCTCTACCAACGCAGTCCATTGGTCGAAGGCGGCGAGGAAATCTTCTCGAGCGCGATGCGGATCGAGGAGCACCACGTCAACAGCTGGGGGCTTGCGCACGGCTCCTTCATGGCTGGAATGGCCGAGATCGGCTGCGCCGGGCCCGGCTATGTCGACGGCGGCCCGCCGGTGGTGGCGATCGAACTGTCGATCCAGTTCATCGCCGCGCCAAAGCTTGGCGAATTGCTGGAAGTGCACGGTCGTCTGACCAAGCGCACCCGCAGCCTGGTGTTTACGCAATGCCGCGCCGAGGCCGACGGCAAGCTGGTGTTCACCGCGACCTCGATCCAGAAGGTCATCGGCGCGTAAGCGAAAGCAGCCTCAGGTCCTCGGCGAGGCGGGCTCCCGGACATCAGCAACTTCATCCAGCGCCTGCCAGATACAAAAACACCCCCGGTTGGTACCGGGGGTGTTTTGCTGTGGTCAAGTCGACGGATCAATCTGAGCTTGCTCAGGCCTTTTCGAGTTCGCCATCCGCCTCGGATACCTGGCCGAACATGCGCATGATATCGCCAGAAGTGACCGGACGCGGCTCCTCGCCGGCGACCAGCGGTGCGGGACCGCCGAACGACTGCGGGGTGGTGTCCACGTTCTTCGCCCGCTCGCGCAATGCGCCCACGGTGCAGTTCGCACGGCCGCCGGCCTTGCCGATGGCGTCATAGCCGAAGAAGTTGAGCGCGTTGATGTGGGTGATCTTGTCGATCTGCTCGTCCGACAGATGTTTGATCGTCTGGTAGAGACGCTCGGGAGCTTCCGGCCACAGGCAATCGGAGTGCGGATAGTCGCACTCGTACGAGATGTTGTCCTCGCCGATCCACTTGACGTTGTGAAGGCCGAATTCATCGTCGATGAAGCAGGTCATGAAGTGCTTGCGGAACAGTTCGCTGGGCTTCAGACCGCCGTAGCTGGAGTGCGTCCAGGCACCGTGCTGCTGGAAGGTGAAGTCGGAGCGTTCCAGGAAGTACGGGATCCAGCCGATGCCGCCCTCGGACAGGCAGACCTTCAGGTTGTACTCGTGAATGGCGCGCAGGTTCAGCCAGTCGGCCGCCGAATTGGCGATCGCGATCGGCATCGTCACGATCCACGCGTCGATCGGCGATTCCGTCGACGCATGCGGCGCGGGCGAACCACTGCCGATGTGATTGCTGATCACGACATCGTTGTCGGCCAGGGCCTTCCACATCGGCTTGTAGACGTCGTTGTGGATGCTGGGCAGATTGTGGAACGCCGGATTGTCGCACATGCTGATGGTGCGAGCACCCTTCTTCGCCGTGCGCTCGATCTCCTTGGCCGCTTCCTCGGGGTTCCAGTAAGGCACGATGGCGCAAGGGATGTTGCGGCCCGGGTAAGCGCCACACCATTCGTCGATGTGCCAGTCGTTGTAGGCCTGCAGCATGCGCAGACCTTCCTTCTGGTCGGAAAAGTGCATGAAGCGGTTGCCGTCGAAACCGACGACCGACGGGAAGTTGATCGATGCCAGGATGCCGTTGACATCCATGTCCTCGATACGCTTGTCGATGTTGAAGGCGCCCGGACGCATCTGGTCGAAAGACGCCGGCTCACAGCCGTATTCTTCCTTGGAACGACCGACAACGGCGTTCAGCCCGATGGCGCCTGCGCGCTTGCCGTCGAAGATCCAGTAGTCCGCGCCGTTCTCGTCCTTGCTCATGCGCGGAGCACGATCCTGCCATTCGGCGGGAAGGTGGTTCTTAAACATGTCGCCCGGCTCGACGATATGATCGTCGACGCTCACCATCACCATGTCTTCTAACTTCATGGAGTCGCTCCTTTCACAACCTCTCAAAAATTACATTATGTCAGTCATCCGCTCATTGCAAGTGAAATCTGTACAAGAGAGCCGAGGAGGTATGGCCCGGATCATGCCGCGATTTTCTCGGGAAGGTTGCGCGCGATCGCGCGGGCGATCAGCAATTGGCCTGCCACTGCGGCCACGATCACCGGAATTATTGCCAGCATGCCATAGCCCAACGCGGCTTCTCCCATGCTTTTCTTGAATGTGTCACTGACGGTTCCAACGTACAAGGGACCCAATCCGGCGCCGACCAGATTGTTGGCAAGAAGGTAGATCGAGCCGAACACCGTCGCCTGGCGAGCCGGCGCATAGGCCTGAACCACGGCGATCGCCGGAGACAGAAACGTGCCGGCCATGCACAGCGCGACGGTCCAAGAGAGCAGCGACAGTTGCCAGGTCGGTGCCATCACCCCTAGGATGATGAACGGAACCGCGATCGTCAGGCTGATCGCAGGAACGAACGCATAGGCCAGAGGCGTGCGCCGGGCAAACCGGTCGCTGAGGGCGCCGCCGAGCCACAGGCCGAGACCGAAAGAGGCGCCGAAAGCGACGGAATACCACGCGCTCATCTGCAGCAACGTCATGCCTTTGACCCGCATCATGAACGATGGAAGCCAGGAGATCAGCGCATGGCTGGTGCACGAGGTGACGCCGGCGAAGATGAAGCAGAGCCGCAGGACGGGATGGCGCAGGAAGTCGGCAAAGGACGTCGCCACCGATGGCACGGAGCCCTCCTCCGCGATGGTGCGAGGGGGTTCGCGGACCAGCAGAAAAAGCACCGCAGCCATGATCAGGCCGGGCACGCTGACGACGACCAGGGCTGCGCGCCACCCGAAACTCGCCGCCACCCAGGCCGAGAGTGCCACGCCGATGAAGGCCGAGACGGGAGATGCAACGTGGAACAGCCCCAAGGCGCTGCCCCTGCATTCAGGGGGGAACTTGGCCGAGATCAAGGCATAGGAGGGCGCCGTGCCACCGGCTTCGCCAATGGCGACGCCCACGCGTGCGGCGGCCAGGTGCAGGAAGCTGCTCGAGAGCGCGCCTGCCATGGAGCAGGCCGACCACACGATGCACGCCACCGAAATGGTAAGCACTCGGCCGACGCGATCCGCGATCCAGCCGATCGGGACCCCGAACAAAGTATAGAAGAACGCGAAAGCCAGGCCCGTCAGCAGTCCCAGTTGCATGTCGGAAAGCTGGAGGTCCCGGCGGACCGGTTCTGCCAGGAACGCGATGATGTTCCTGTCCATCGTATTGCACATGTAGATCAGGAAGAGCACTGCAAGGACAGGATAGGGCCTTTGGAAAAAGCCCTGTTCCTTCTGCGCAAGATTGAGACCCGGTGACCGTGGCTCTTCAGTTGATTGCACCAAACCTCCACTTTTTTCCAAGGTCTCGTCGCCCGACGCGAGCCCCCAGGATCGAGGCGAGAGACAGGGCTTGCCCGGCGCGGCGGGATGTCCAGCCGCCGAACCGGACGGGCGGTCTACCGGGAGATTCGCCTACCGGGCAATCGGCATGTCGATGGAAGCAGCGGCGAGTGCGCGGAAAACGGCCTGTGGCGCCTGACCCGAATGCAGCACTCCCGCCAGAATCGCGCGATCAAGAGGCCGCCCGCAGGCGCGCGCGCATGATTGCCATGGGCAAGGGATCGCAGGCCGGATCGCCTTGCGCGCCCACGTAGCGCATCGGCGGTCCGAAGCGCCGCTCGATCTGGCTGAGCAGCACGCCGGCGAGAAAATCCTCACGCTGGCGCATCACTTCGCTGATGCCGCCGATGCCCACGATCATTTGCGGCTGCCCCGCCATGCGCGGCAAGGGCGCGGCGATCATCCCGCCGCCGCGCGTCACCATGTCGCACGTGAAAGCGTAGCCCTTTTCCCGAATGACGGCGAGTTTCGCCAGAACGTCGCGCACCTTGATCAGCGGCTCGCCTTCTTCCGCCTCGGCGTTCACGCGCATGATGATCCGCGTGACTTCGGCGTCGCTCAAGGTCGCCAGCACCGCGTACCCCGAACCGGATGCCGCGATCGGCCGCGCGGTTCCCAGCGTCATGTGGAGACGAGCCGGGCTCGTCGCCTGGATGACGTGGATGTACTGAACGTGCTGGCCGTTGCGCATGCCCAGCACCACGGTGTCGTGCGTCTGCTCGTTCATCTCCTTCATCATGGATATGATGGCGCCTTCGGCGAAGAACGGCGAATTGACCCAGCTCCCGAGCAGCGCGACCCGGCTGGAGGTGATGTAAGTGCGATTGCGCGCGTCGTAGTTGAGGTAGCCGGTGCTCACGAGACTGCGCAGCAGGGCAGAGGTACTCGATTGCGGATAGCCTAGTGCGTCGGCGATCTCCATTACCGTGGAGTGGCGTTGTAGATCGTCGAAATATTCGAGGATTTCCAATACGCGACCGGCAGATTTGACGAGTTTGTTCTCCGCCGGGGGCTTCGCGATTATCCGCTCCCGATCGGCAGTTGCCTTCCGCCGTCCCATAACCGCTCCGAATCGTTTTTTTGATGATCTACCAATTCTGCAGCATCATCCACGTGATGTCCACGCGCATTGTACCGTGGGGACAAAGAATGGCAGTTATCCGTCACCGATGCTGGACAGCGGAGTGTGGATCACGCGTCTCGGGGCCGCGGAATGTGCCGTTGGCGACGACTTTCCCCGGTCAAGAGCACATAGGTGCTGCTCCGCTACGACTTGCGCCCTGAGCAGCGTGCAAAGCGCCTGTTGCCGGCCGTTTCCTGTTCGATTTCGTGCGGGATCATCACAGCAGAATTGTGATGGATCGATCCGGCGCATTAGACACCGCACAGGTATGGCCGTAACGCCGCCGCGCCGACAAGCGATCTTTTCAAGGACTGATGATGACTCATCGCGCCCGTTTCCGAGGGTGGAAATGACAGCCGCCAGCCTGCATCTGGAACTGCCGAAGCTGACACCCGAAGCGGAGGCGTTGCGTCAGGACGTGCGCGCCTTCGTCGCTGAGGAACGGTCTTCGGGGCGGTTGCCGCCGCCGCGCCGCGTGGGCCTCGGGTTCGACAAGGAGATGACCCGCCGGATCGCCCAGAAGGGCTGGATCGGCCTTACCTGGCCCAAGCAATACGGCGGCCAGGAGCGCAGCGCCCTAGAGCGTTACGTGATGAACGAGGAACTGCTCGCGGCCGCCGTGCCCGTGGGCGCGCACTGGGTGGCCGACCGGCAATCCGGTCCTGTCCTGCTGAAGTTCGGCACCGATGCGCAGCGCGAATTCTATCTGCCCCGTATCGCCGCCGGCGAGCTGACCTTCTCCATCGGCATGAGCGAGCCGGAATCCGGGTCCGACCTCGCCTCGCTCAAGGCCAAGGCTGAAAAGGTCGACGGCGGCTGGCGCCTCAACGGCCGCAAGATCTGGACGACGAATGCGCACCACGCGCAGTACATCATCGTTCTGGCGCGGACCTCCACGGTCGAAGGTTCGCGGCACGCGGGCCTCAGCCAGTTGATCGTCGACATGACCTCGCCCGGGATCAGTATCAGCCCGATCGTTTCGATGGCGAACGAGCATGACTTCAACGAAGTGTTGTTCGAGGATGTGTTCGTTCCCGATGACGCGCTCGTGGGCAAGGAGGGGAACGGCTGGAACCAGGTGTCCGCCGAACTCGCCTACGAACGCTCCGGTCCCGAGCGCTGGCTATCCAGCTTCCGCTTGATCAGCGAACTGGTGGACGTGCTGGGTGCCGATGCGCGGCCTTCCAGCCTGGAGGAGCTCGGTCGCCTGATCTCGCACCTGCTTTCGCTTCGCCAGCTGTCGATGTCGGTCGCAAGCATGCTTCAGCAGGGGCAATCGCCCAACATGGAAGCCTCGATCGTCAAGGACCTGGGCACCAAGTTCGAGCAGGAAGCGGTGCGCGTGGTGCGCAACATCGTCAGCGCCGAGGACTTGACCTCGGGCGGCCGCGCAGAGCGGCTGAAGGCCCTGCTGATGCACGCCCAGCAATACGCCCCGGCCTTCACGATCCGTGGCGGCACCAACGAGATCCTGCGCGGCATCATCGCCAAAGGAATTGGTCTGAGATGAGTGAGAATCGCAGCTTCTTCCGCGATACGGTCGAACGCATCCTTGCCGATACCGTCGACAAGGCGGACATCGACGCGGCCGAGGAGAAGCGGGTTCTCCCCGCCGACCTGCACGATGCGTTGATCGAGAACGGCATCACCTTGATGTTGGTGCCCGAGGATCAGGGCGGGATCGGCGCGACCCTTGGCGACACCGCCGCGATGCTTCGTCTGATCGGCGACGCCGCCGCTCCCGGACCCATCCTGGAAACCATCCTGGGGCAAAGACTGCTCGCCGATGCCGGGTTGGACCTCGCGGAAGGCCTGCTCAGCCTCGTCTTCGTCGACGACCTGGCCAACCTGCCGCGCGACGCGACGCACTGGCAGCAGGCCGCCGCGTACGAAGTGCCCTGGGCTGAGGCCGTCGAAAAAATCCTCGTCGTCGCCCGTGACGGCGACGGCGCCCGCCTGCTCGTCTCGCAAGCGGCGGACTGGACCATCACTCCCGGCGTGGACGCGGCCGGAGAGCCCCGCGACACGCTGACGGCGCAGTCGCTCCCCGTCACCTCCGCAGCGCTGCCCGATTACGACGCCGTGCTGGGCATGGCTGCGATCCTGCGGGGCGCACAGATCCTGGGCGCGATCGAATGGTCCTTCCGGCGGACGGTCGAGCATGCGGGCGAGCGCAAGCAGTTCGGTCGCGAGATCGGCAAGTTCCAGGCCGTCCAGCAGATGCTTGCCGAGTTGGCAGGGCACGTGCTGGCAAGCTCGGCGATCACCGAAGCCGCAGCCGAGGGGCAGACCAGCGGGCTTGTCGCGGCGGCGCGCTCGCGGCTGGGGGATGCGGCGGACGCGACGATCACCATCGCTCACCAGGTGCACGGCGCCATCGGCTTCAGCCTGGAGTACGCGCTGAATTCGCGCACGCGGCGGCTCATGGCCTGGCGCGACGATTACGGCAGCGTGCTGTATTGGCGGCGTGCCCTGGCCAGCCGGTTCACCCCGCTCAACCGGGAGACGTTCTGGTTCGGGGTATCCGACGCGGGACTTGCGGCCTGACATGGACGCCTGGTCTGCCGAACGGCTATCCGATCGCGCGCAGATCCAGGAGGTTCTCTACCGGTACTGTGCCGCGATCGACCGCATCCAGCCCGACGCGCTGCTGCGTAACGTCTTTCATGACGATGCGCTCATCGACAAGACCGGAGAACCCTACCCGGTCGGGCAGTTCGTGGAGCAAGTCGCCGCCCGCCATCCGGGCGTGCCGATCGCCACGCACATGATCACGACGTTCCTTGTCGACTTCCTGGGCGACGATGCGGCATTCGTGGAAAGCTGGGGCCTCGCCTTGGAGCGCCACCCGCCCGTCGCACCCCATACCGAGGCAGTCGATCGGGTCTACCGCGTGCGCTATGGCGATCTCTTCGAGCGGCGCGGCCCGATCGGTTGGCGGATCGCCAAGCGCACCTTCGTGACCGATCACGTTCTCAGCATGATCGCTGATCCCGGGCTGGCGCCCGATCTGGGTGCCAGCACCAGGGGCGCGCGAGACCGCAGCGACCCGCTCGTGCGGATGCGGCTTAGCCTCGGTCTTTCTGAGGCGTGAACAGTAGGGTGAGAATGTCGATTTCGGCCTGATGCAGATCGACGACGTCGCCCGGCGGCGGGTCAAATTGCTCGACCTTGGCACGGGCCGCCATCCGCTCCATGGCCGAGTAGACGACGATAGCACGCGACACGGCTTCGACGCGGGTGACGCCGCCCGGGCGGGCGGCCTCGATACGATCGGCCAAGGCATGGATCATCGGCATCGCCGCGTCCTGGCGCAATTTCAGGAACTGCCTGTCACCGCTGTCGGCGATGTAGTTTCGCGCGATCAGGACCGACCGGTGGCGATCCCAATAGCTTGCGAAGGCATCGATCACCTGCGTGCTCAGCATCTCCGGCTCCGAGCCGCTCGGAGCATTGCTCAGCAAAGCTACGACTTCTTGCAAGTCGACCGCGGCTTCTTGCGCCAAGGCCAGGATGACCTCCTCGATCTCCTTGAAATAGAGATAGAAGCTTTGCGAAGCCATCGACGCCTCGCGGGCGATCGCGCTTGCGCTGATCTTGTGTATGGAGCCCTTGGCCAGGAGGGCCAACGTTGCGTCGAGCAAGCGGCGGCGGCTTTCCTCGCCTTTGCGCCCCAAAGCTTGGCCTTGCTTATTGACCCGTTTCATCCATCCCGATCCCCAAAGCACAAGCTGATGAAACGATCCGGACGTACAAGTCAACGATCAAGCGTTGATGCGGCGGCAAGGACGCCAAGCGCCCCGCCGCCGCCCAGTTGGGGTCAGGCGCGCTCGAACAGTGCCGCGATGCCCTGGCCGCCGCCGATACACATCGTCTGAAGCGCATAACGGCCTTCACGGCGATCGAGCTCGTTCAGCATCGTGGCGAGGATGCGCCCACCGGTGGCGCCGATCGGATGGCCCAGCGAAATGCCGCCGCCGTTCACGTTCAGCTTGTCCGGATCGTTCCAGTCCCAGGCGCGCAGCACCGCGAGGACTTGCGCGGCGAACGCCTCGTTGATCTCCACCAGATCCATCTGGTCGAGCGACAGCCCGGTCTTCTTGAACAGCTTCTGCGTGGCAGGGACCGGACCGATCCCCATGCGCGATGGCTCGCAACCGGCCACCGCCCAGTTGACGAAGAAAGCCTGGGGATCGAGTTTCAATTCGTCCAGCAGATCCTCGGCCACCACCAGGCAGGCCGACGCGGCGTCGTTCTGCTGGCTGCTGTTGCCGGCCGTGGTGACGCCGCCGGCGTGCACCGGCCGCAGCTTGCCAAGGCCTTCCATGCTGGAGTCCGCGCGGATGCCCTCGTCCCGGTCGAACAGGATCGGATCACCCTTGCGCTGCGGCACCGGCACCGGCACCAGCTCGTTGGCGAAGCGACCCTCCGCCCACGCCGCTGCGGCCCGCTGCTGGCTGGAGAGCGCGTAGGCATCCGCCTCCTCGCGACTGATGCCGTAGTCCTGGGCGAGATTGTCGGCCGTCTCCATCATGCTCTGGACGACGCCGAAGCGCCATTCCGGCTGTGAGCGCACGCGTCCTCGCTCGAGCCGGTCGTACAAAGTTACGCTGCCCATGCGCGAGCCCCAGCGCTGCGTGGTCGAGTAGAACTCGCAGTTGCTCATGGATTCGGCGCCGCCGGCGATGACGACGTCCGCAGCGCCGGTCTGGACCATCATCGCCGCGGTCGAGATCGCCATCATGCCGCTGCCGCAGCGCCGCTCCATCTCCATGCCCGCCACGCTGATCGGCAACCCGGCGTTGAGCGCGCACCAACGCCCCAGTGCCGGCGCTTCGCCGCTGCCATAGGCATGGCCGAAGATCACATCGTCGATCCGTTCAGGATCGATACCGGTGCGCTCCATCAGCGCCTTGATGATGATCGTTCCCAGATCCTCCATCTTGAGCGGCCTGAGGGCTCCGCCGAAGCCGCCGACGGCGGTTCGCAAGGGGGACACGATTGCTGCGCGTCTCAAGTTCGCAATCTCCTGCTGGGCCGGTGCTCGGCACTGTGGTTAAGGATATAAGGTCGTCTGTTCACTTGGCCATGTCGCCTACACGTCATGCGAAACCCGCGCGCGCGCGCGCCCACTCGTCGGCGAGCGTGGGCCTGAATGCGGGATCGGCAACCGCGATCAAGGCGTCGGCCCGATCATCGAGACCCTTGTGCCGCAAGTCGGCGACGCCGTGCTCCGTCACCACCGTGTCGATGTCACAGCGGGCGATGCCGATGCTGGGTTTGTCGATGCGCGTGACGATGCGTGAGATCGCGCCCCTTTTCGCGGTCGAAGGCAGCGCGATGATCGAGCGCCCACCGGGCGAGGCGGTGGCCGCGCGCATGAAGTCCGGCCCGCCGCCTACGCCACTCGCCAGGGCGCTGCCCTGCCACTCGACGTTCACCTGCCCGAACAGGTCGACTTCGAGAGCAGCGTTGATGCTGGTCAGCCGCGGCACGTCGGCGAGCGCGGGAAGTCCATGCGTCTCGATTGTCGTTGCGAAGCGCACCATGTCCGAGGATGCGAGATCGTCGTAGAACGCGCGTGAACCATAGGCGATCCCGGCGACGTGATCGCCGTCGGCGGCAAGCGCGCCGGCATCGGCAAGGTCGCGCAGCCAATCGTTCGCCATGCCGGATCGCAGCACAAGGCCGCGATGGTTGCGCAAGTGCTGCCACACCGCGCCCGGGGCGCCGCCGATTCCGGTCTGCAAGCGGGCGCCATCGGGAATGAGCTCGGCGATGCGGGCAGCGATCGCGTCGGCCTCGGAGTTCGGCGCTTGCGGGGCGGCTGCAACGAGCGGTCCATCGAGATCGATGACCAGGTCTGCCTGCGACACGTCGAGGGTCAGTGCGCGCGGCAGGCGGGGCATGTCGGCGTTGACGATCAGCACCCGCACTTTCGCCTGCGGCCAGATCAGGGTGGCGAAGTCGCTGGCGATGCCAAGACTGCAGCGCCCGGCGGCGTCCGGAGGCGTGACATGGGCGATGGCGACATCGACTTGCGTCGCCAGGAAGTACTGCGCGATGCCCCAGTAGGTCCGCGGGATCAGGGAGACACGCCGGCTGCCGAAGCTGCCGCGCATGCAGCCTGGGAGCATGAACGTGGTCGCACGCGTGTCGCGGCCGAGGCTCGCATAATCGACCGCCTCGTTCATGCCGGGCACCAGGCAGCTCAGGAAATCGATGCCGGACGCGCGTTCTGGATCGGCCTTGAGCACTTGCGCCAGCGCCAGCGACTCACCCGAGGCGCCGGGTACGTAGATCGTGCGGCCGGGCTGAAATAGCGCCCACAAGTCTTCCAGTCGGCTCATCTGCATTGGCCGGCCCTATCCGCAGCGGCGCGTTACGCCAAACGCGCCGTGGCTCCAGCTGTCAGGGTATCAAGCTGATGATGTCGACGTCGTACCGCGCGGCAAGCCCCGTGCTCACGATCGCCCGATCGCCTCGTCCAAGACGTCGCTGGTGTAAACCAGGCTTTTCCAGACGGTGTCCGCCTCGACGTCGCCGGGCCCCAGGAACTCGATCTCGAACGGACCCTCGTAACCGGCGGAGCAGGCAGCCTGCACGAACTTGCCCAGGGGAAGCTCCCCTTCACCCGGAAAGGTCCGCTCGCAGCGGCCCGGGTGCGCGAGCGTACCTATGTCCACGTCGCTCAGCTGCACGAGCGCGATGCGGCTGCCCAGCGTGGCGATCCGGCGACGCACGTCGCGCTCCGCATAGCAGTTCCCCGCATCGACGATGATGCTCGCGCCGCTGAGGGCGGCGAGATCGATCGAAGCATCGAGGCTGTGCACGAACGAAACGTATGGCCGCAACGACGGCTCGAAGGCGACGGTTACGTCCCGTGCCGCGCCGTACTGCACGCAGGGGGCGACGGCCTCGGCATAGCGCGTGGCGTTTTCCTGCCACTCGTCGAAGCGTCCCTTGCCCGACACACCATAGACGATGCCGCCCAACTGCGCCGCAACGTCGATCATCTCGTTCAGGATCGCACGCTCCTCGGGCCACGCCGAGGGTTGGTCCAGTGAAAAGGTGCCGCAGACGAGCGAGGACACCCGCAGCTCCCGCTGCTCCATCGCGGTCACGAACTTGTCGGTTCCGTACTCGCGAACGGTGCCCGCCATCAGGCCACCCTGCCGCAATCCGACCGAACGCCAATAATCAAGGCTTCGGTTCACATCCCAGCCCGGCGTGACAATGCCGTTCAGCGCCAGGCGAGGATGGAGGGAGGACGGCATGGGTGCTCCTTGGCTCGTCGGCGAATTTTATCAGGAGCTGAACAGCCCCTTCACTTCGCGACGCAGCAGCTTGCCCAGGTCATTGTAGGGGAGCGCGTCCACGAAGCGGATATGCTCCGGCACGCGCGAGGAGCGCAGCTTGCCGCGAACGAGGTTCTGCAACGCCTCGGCGGAGACACTGGCGCCCGCCTTGAGCACGATGGCGGCGGCAAGCGTCTCGCCCCATTCGACGGAAGGGACGCCGACCACGGCCACATCCTCGACGGCTTCGTGCTCACGCAAGACCGCCTCGACTTCGCCGGGCGAGATGTTCTCGCCGCCACGCACGACGACATCGTCGATGCGGCCGGCCAGGAACAGGAAGCCATGATCGTCGATGAAGCCGGAATCGCGCGTGGGAAACCAGCCATCGTCATCCGTCAGCTTGCGGCCCTGGTACTCGCCAGACACCTGCGGGCCGCGCACGTAGACCTCGCCCAGCTGGTTGGGGCCGAGCACGGTGCCATCCTCGCCCCGGATCTCCACCTCGACGGTCGGGAGCGGCTTGCCGACGGAATCGAGCCGGCGCGCAACCAGCGGATCGGGATGATTGTGCGCTTCGCGGTGATCATCGGGGCCCAGCAGGGCGATGGTCGAGCTGGTCTCGGTCAAGCCATAGGCATTGGTGAAGGATACGGAAGGGAACAATGACAAGGCCCGCTCGACGATCGGCAGGGGCATCTTGCCACCACCGAAGGCCAGCGCGCGGAGTGCCGACAAGTCGGCCTGCCCGCCGCTTTCGTCGAGGTGGGCGATGATGCGCGTCAGCATCGTCGGCACAACGAAGGCGTTGGTCACTTTCTGCTCGCTGCACTGCCGAAGCCACTCGGCAGGCGTGAACTGCGGCAACTGGACGATGCGGCGCATGGCGTAGATCGAGCTCAACATCGCCGAGATGCCGGCGATGTGATACGGAGGCACCGACATCAACGTCGCTTCGTCCTCCTCGGCGGAAGCGAAGTCGACGGTGCCGAGGATGTAGCCAAGCAGGTTCTGGTTGCGCAAAAGCGCGGCCTTGGGCTCTCCGGTGGTGCCGCTGGTGAACAGCTGGACGGCGACGCCCTCTTCGTCCTGCGGCGCTTCCCACTCGCCGATCTCGTCGGTGGCCGTGGCCTCGACGAACTGGGCAGGGCTCATCAGGACGGCCGCGGCGCCGTCCGCCACGGTCGCGATCTTGTCCTCGTCCGCGACGAGGAACACCGGGAACAGCCGCTCGATCAGGCGGTTCGTCTCCGCCACGGTCAGCCGATAGTTGAGCGGCGCGAAGGGCTTGCCCGCCATGGCCGCCCCGAACAGCGCGATCACGGTCGCGGCGCTGCTCTCTCCCAAATAGGACACGTATGCCGCGCCGCTCTGCGCGATCAGCCCCGCGGCCGTCTGGGCCGAGGCATAGAGGCGCCCGTAAGTGTAGTGCACGCCGTTGGAAGTAAGAGCGACGCGGTCCGGGAACGTATCGGCCGCCATCTGCAAGACGAGAGAGATATTCATCGCAGCCGCGCGTCCATTCAGTCTGAGGAGGGAAGAGCCTTGGCCGCCTTGATCGTCAGAGGCACTCCGTCGATCGCCAGCGTGCCCTTGCCCGGCTTGACGCAGAGCAGTTCGATCGAGCCGTCCTCGTTTTGGTAGCGTTTGCCCATCGCCGTTCCTTCCGAGAAGGCCGAGTCGAGATCGACAGTCGCCCCACGCACGACGGCCATCTCCGCACCGCCGCACGTCAGATTGACGTCGCCGCTGCCCTTGATGACCATGACATCCGTGTCGCACGCGCTGCTGTACAGCCTGGTGCCCGCCTTGAGTTGCATCTGTCCACTTTCCCTTTCGCGCAAGTCGCCTGGTCAGGCCTGCTGTTCGAAGCATCCACGCGCATACGCCGCGGCCTTTAGCGGCAAGCCCCCTGTTTTCCGACAGCGGAACTGCGCCTCCGATCGCGACATCACGCATACGATGCCGCAGGCCGTATGGCATGCGACAACCCGAAGGCACAAGCTTTGTCGGGTGCTTCAGCCCCTCACCCGCGCGGCGAGGTTCTCGAATGCAAGGGAATCAGAATTGCCGCTCCAATGATGATCGTCAGGCCCAGCCACGTCGAAGCAGGCGGAACCTCATGGAAGAAACAATGAGCCTAGCGCGGCCATCATGATGATCCGGATGTAGTCGACCGGGGCAAGCGCGGTCGCATCCCCAAGGCTCAGTCCGTTGATGTAGCAGAACTGCGCCGGCGCGGCGGTGATGCCCATCACTGCAAGCAGGGCGCCTGATCATCAAGCGCCCTGCTCCCCGGTCAACCCTTCCAGCCTGCTCCGGCCTGAGCCCGCTCCTCCAGCAGCTTGGCAGGCTTCCACCGTTCGGGATAGCGCAACTCGTATTCCTTGATCTTGGCGAAGACCTTGTCGAGCCCCTGCTGCTGCGCCCAGAACATGGGCCCCCCACGATACTTGGGGAAGCCGTAACCGAATGCGTATGCGACATCGATGTCGGACGCACGCTGGGCGTAACCCTCCTCGACGATCTTGGCGCCTTCGTTGACCATCGCGGAGAGGATGCGCCAGACGATCTCCTCGTCGGCCATGTACTTGCGCTCGATGCCTTTTTCGGCCGAGATCGCCTGGAGCTTTTCCTCCACATCCGGCCGCGGCGACGCCTCTCGTCCTTCGTAGGCGTAATAGCCCTTGCCCGTCTTCTGACCGCAATCGCCATGCTCGCAGAGACGATCTGCAATCGGATTGTAGAAGATCGACGCCATGTCGAGTTCGCCGGCCGCCGCCTTGTTGCGGCGTACCCGGTAGCTCACATCGAGCCCCGCCATGTCGCGCATCAGGTAGATGCCCATGGGGAAGCCGAAGTCTTTCAACGCGGTGTCGATCTGCCAAGGCGTGGCGCCTTCCATCAGCAGCACGTCCGCTTCCGCGCCATAGCGATGCAGGATGCGGTTGCCGATGAAACCGAAGCAATTGCCCGCCAGCACCGGAACTTTGCCGATGGCCTTGGCGAAGGCCATGGCGCTGACCACGGTCTCCATCGACGCCAGCTCGCCGCGCACCACCTCGAGCAGCTTCATGACATTGGCTGGCGAGAAGAAGTGCAGGCCGATCACGTCGCCGGGACGCTTGGTGATCTCGGCGATGCCGTCGATGCTCAGCGCCGAGGTGTTCGACGCCAGGATCGCGCCGGGCTTGCACACCGCGTCCAGCTTGGAGAAGACGTCATGCTTCACCTCCATGCTCTCGAAGACGGCCTCGATCACGAGGTCGACGTCGGCGAACGCGGCGTAGTCGAGCACGGTTTCGATGCGGCCCAGTGCCGCGTCGACCTTCTCCTGCGTGGTGGATCCGCGCGAGACCGAGGTCTGATAGTTCTTGCGCACGCGCGCCATGCCCGCATCCAGGGCGTCCTGCGTGGTGTCGAGCAGCTTCACGTCGAGGCCTGCATTGACGACGCTCATGGCGATGCCGCCGCCCATGGTGCCGGCGCCGATGATGCCGACCGACTTGATGGCCCGCGGTTGCACCCCGTCCGCCCCTTCGACTTTCGCCGCGGCCCGCTCGGCAAAGAACAGGTGCACCTGCGCTTCGCGCACCGGAGACTCCAGGCACTCCTTGAACGCCGCGCGCTCGAACTCGAGACCTTCGGCAGGTGACAAGCGCGTGGCGGCCTCGATGCACTCGACGATCTTGAAGGGCGCGATCATGCCCTTCCACTTCTTGGCGTTCTTGGCCTTCACATCCTCGAAGATTTGGGGATCGACATTCTCGATCTTGTCCGTGCGCTGGAGCGCGCGCGGCAAGGGCCCACCCTCCTGGAGGCGCGACTTGAGGAAGGTGATCGCCGCTTGTGTGACGTCGCCGTCCGTCACTTCATCGATGATGCCCAGCTCCTTGGCCTTCGACGCGGTGATCTGCTTGGCATTGAGGATGAGGTCGAGCGCGACTTGGGGTCCGGCGAGCTTGGTCAGGCGCTGGGTCCCGCCCGCGCCAGGCAGCAGGCCAAGGTTGACTTCCACCAAGCCGAGCTTGGCCCGACTCGTCGCAACACGATAGGATGCGGCCAGCGCGCACTCCAAGCCGCCGCCCAGAGCGTGGCCGTCGATCGCGGCGACGATCGGCTTGGCAAGCTGGTCCATCACGGCGAAGATCTGGAACAGCTCGGCGCCCTGCTTGGGCTTGCCGAACTCACGGATGTCGGCGCCGGCGATGAAGCGGTTGTTCGCGCCCACGATGACGATGCCCTGCACCGCCTCGTCCGCCTCGGCCTGCTTGAGCCGTTGCATCAGGCCGTCGCGCATCGGCTGGCCGAAGGCGTTTACGGGCGGGAAGTCGATCGTGAGGACGGCGATGCCGTCGCGAACATCATAACGGACCGCATCTTCCGGCGTGATCGTCACATCAATTCTCCAAGGTTTGCGGGCAAACGCCGTCAGTGGTGCAAACGCCCTGCACTTTAGCCATGCCGATGAGAAGCGAAACGGCGCTTGTCATCAGGAGAGGGATATATGGCAAGCGCCCGCACCATGGCACGGGGGCGGGTGCATGCCCTACCCTGCCGTGATCCCGCCATCGATGCTGATGACCGAACCATGGTAGCCGCTTGCTGCGTCCGAGGCGAGGTAGCAGATCATGTCCGCCACCTCGGGCACGCTTACGAGCCCGCGCATGCCGCTGAACCGTTCGATCAAGGTGAAGTCGACGCCTTCCGGCATCGCGATGGTGCTGGCCATCGGCGTCGCCATCCCGCCAGGAGCAACGGCGTTGATGCGGATCGGCGAGCGCATGAACTCCATGGCCATGGATCGCGTCAGGTGCATCAGGCCCGCCTTGCTCGCCGAGTAGGCGATCAGATAAGATTCACCGACGATCGCGGCTGACGACGCGACGTTCACGATCGCGCCCTTGTTTTCGATCAGGTGAGGAATCGCAGCCTGACTGAGGAAGAACGGCGCGCTCAGGTTGATCGCCAAGGTCTTGTGCCACTGCTCGGCCGACATCTGCGTGGCATGAGCGAAGATGCACACCCCTGCGACATTGCTGAGGGAATCGAGGCGCCCGCAAGTGTCGACCACAGCGACGATCGCCTGCTTGCACGCATCAGGGCCCGACAGGTCGGCGGCATGGACATGCGCCTTGCCGCCCGCATCCTGGATCAGGGCCTGCGTCTCGCGCAGGCCCTGTTCATTGAGATCTACGAGGAACACTTCGCCGCCAGCCTGGGCGATTGCCAGCGCAGCAGCGCGACCAAGACCGCCGGCTGAGCCGGTGACGACTGCCACCTTGCCGTCATGACTGCACTGCATATGCCTGCTCCCCGGTCCGCTTCGACGGACTTACATCCAGAACTCGTCATTCTGCACTCTGGCCCACATGGCCTCGAGTGCGCCTTGCATAACCGAGCCCTTCGGCCACCCCAGTTCATAAGCGAATTGAAGGACGAACTCGTCCATCTCCGCGTACGTGGCGTCGCCGGCCTTCAGCGCTGCGTAGACGTGGGTCGCGATTGGGTAGGGCGCATCGCAGGCACCGACGCATGCGAGCGTGATCCAGCGACGGGAACGCTGGTCGAGGCCTGGGCGCATCCACATCTCGCCGAAGACGAAGTTCTTGATACCGCCGTCGACAAACGCTGATGGCCCGGTTGGCGGCGGGAAAGTCATGACCGAATCGTAATTGGCCACGCCAGATTCCCAGCGTTCCTTAGGCTCCCAAGGTTCGGCGCGAAGCGGAGGCACCTGTGTGGACAAGCCAAGCCGGTCAGCGACGCGAGTGACGACCCTGTCGAACTGGCGAGCAAGCGGCCACCCCGAATAGACCGCGAAGTGCAGCACGCCTTCGCGCAACTCCGCCAATGTGATGTCGCCGCTCTTCAGCGCGCCATGCACATATTCCTCCAGCGGCTCGACCATCCCGGTGGCGGCACAGCCGCCCAGCGCGATCCAGCGGCGCGAACGGCGGTCCAGCCCGGGACGCGACCAGATCTCGGCGAAGCTGAAATCGCGGATCGTCTCCTCCAGCAGAGTGGGGTTCGCGGGAGGCTGCCGATCGACGATCTCGTTCATCAGCTTCACGCCGGTCGCGCGGCGCTCGGTAGGGTCACCCTGCTTCATTATCCACTCCCTTGTCATTCTCGTGGTGGCAAGTCTTGATTGATGGCTAATTCGGTTGCGACGCCGAAGGGACCGTCTGCGGCGAGATCAGGCGACCGGGTCGGAGCGCCTCACCATGTCGGCCCAATAGTTGTCCGCGCCGACCCCGGCGACATGCTCACCGAGGGTCTTGGACCAGAACTGCTCGGACCCGTATTCGGAGCGCCACGACCACAGCCGACGCGTCAGCGGATGCAGGCCGTACTCGTGCGTGAAGCCGATCGCGCCGTGCGCCTGGTGGGCTATCGCGGTACCGACGCCTGCGGCCATGTTGGCCCGCAGCTTGGCCGCGGCCACCTCGAAGGCGCTGTCGCCACGATCGAGCGCCTGGGCGACGCCGACCGCCGCACTGTTCGTTGCGGCCGCCTCGCATGCGAACACCGCCAGCGCCTGCTGCACGGCCTGCAGCTTGCCCAGCGGCTTGCCGAATTGCTTGCGATCGTTGACATAGCCGACCGCCATCGCCAGCGCCGCGTCCAGCGCACCGGCGGTCTGCATGGCGCGCGCCGCCGCACCCAGAGCGTAGACGTCCGCCGCGACCGGCGTGGCCGCAGCACCCGAGAAATGAAGCACATCGCGCGCCTCGTCGGCGACGTTGCGGCCTTCCTCGATCCTCGCGTCTGCGGTCGCCAGGATCAGCGCTCCGCCATTGGGCGAAGGTGCGACCACGAAAGCGGCCTCACGCCCCCAGGCCGCACCGCGTACCAGACCCGTGAACCGCCCCCCTTCAAGGGAGCCGCGCGTCCGCTCGCCGATAGTGCCGAAGCCGGCCGCCTCGAACCCCGCGTCCGCGGCGAGCCGTGCGGCGATGACCGCCTCGACCAGCGGGAGGGACAATGCGTGATAACCGGCGAGCCGAAAGACGATGCCCGCATCGACCCAGCCGCCACCGAAACCGCCATCCGCCTCGCTCAGCAGCAGCCCGGTGAAGCCCATCTCCTCGATGTTGGACCAGTTGTCGGCGACGGTCGCGTGGTGCGACAGCTCGGCAAAAAGTCCGCCGGCCATGTCGGCCAGCATGGTCTGCTGTTCGTTCATCTCAGGCCGAGCCCCCTTGCAACGATGCCCCGCAGAATCTCGCGCGTTCCGCCGCGCAGCGAGAAGCTGGGCGAAACCTGGAGCAACTGCGCGGTCAGAACCGCGACCGGATCGTCGGACGACAGATCCAGGTCGACCACCTGCTGGACCAGCTGCGGGATCGCCTGTTCGAAACTGTTGCCCAGATCCTTGACGATGGTCGCCTCCAGCGCCGGGTCCTCGCCCATCGCCATGCGCCCCGCCACCGCCAGCGACATCTGCCGCAGCGTCCAGGCTTCGCTTACGAAGCGGCCAGCCAGTGCAGTGGCCGCGGGGTCGCCGTTGGCGGCCGCGTGGCGAACGAGCTCGGTGACCAGCACCATGCTGGACAAGTACCGTTCGGGACCCGAGCGCTCCAGCGACAGCTCTGCCGTGGCCTGCGCCCAACCGCGGCCCTCTTCGCCCACGAGCGCATCCGCCGGCAATCGCACTTCGTCGAAGAACACTTCGTTGAAGTCATGCTCGCCGGTCAGATTGATGATCGGCCGGATGGTGATGCCCGGCGTGTCGAGCGGGATCAGGAACTGGCTCAGGCCCGCATTTCGCTCCGAACCTTCCTCGCTGCGGAAAAGGCCGATCATGATCTGCGCGATGTGCGCGTTGGTGGTCCAGATCTTCTGGCCGTTCAGCACCCACCCGTTGCCGTCGCGGCGGGCCGAGGAGCGCACCGAGGCTAGATCGGAGCCCGCGTTCGGCTCGCTGAGGCCGATGCAGCCATAGACCTCGCCCGCAGCGATACCCGGAACCCAGCGCCGGCGTTGCTCCTCGGTGCCGTAGCGGACGAGGAGCGGCGCGGTCTGGCGGTCCGCGATCCAGTGCGCACCCACCGGCGCGCCGGCCGAGAGCAGCTCCTCCAGCACGATGTAACGTTCGAGCGCGCTGCGCTCATGGCCGCCGTATTCCTTGGGCAGCGTCATGCCCACCAAGCCCGCCTTGCCCAGTGCGCGGCTGAATTCCGGATCGTTGACCTGCCAGCAGTTGGCGCGCCGGGCGATGTCGCCATCGGTCACATGTTCGCGGATGATGGCGCGCACTTCCTCGCGAAGGGCAGCTGAGCCGGGCGGCATCTCGAACGGCTTGATCGTGAATGTCTGCACTAACCCAATCCTTGGGGCCTTGGAGCGGCCGGCATGGACGCCCTGCGATATCGGCAGGGCAGATGGCCGATCTCAAGCGGCCGTTCCAGCGAAATACAAAACCGATCGCACCTGCGATGAAACGGTGGCGTCGTCGGCAAGATCGGCAGAGGCGATTGGCTCTGTTCGGCTGACGCGCAATAAGGAAAGCTGAAGGTCGATGGCGGGCCCAGGCGGTGCCGGCGCGAACAACGATCGGTCATCCGGCGAGAAGGTCCGAAGGAGCTAAACAGATGAGTTACATTCTCTACGAGGTGCGCGACCGCGTTGCCCTTGTCACCATCAACCGGCCCGATGCCGGCAACGCGCAGAACGCCGATCTTCTGGCCGAGCTCGATGGCCGCTTCGCCGAGGCGGTGGCCGACGACGAGGTGCGCGTGATCGTGCTGCGTTCGGAAGGCAAGCACTTCTCGACCGGTCACGATATCGCTCCGGGCGTGACCGAGCGCGAGCCTTGGAAGAGCATGTTCGACGACGTGTCGCAGACCGGCCTGCTGCGCATGTACGACTGGGAATCGCAGCATTACTTCGGCTACTCACGCCGCTGGCGCGACATTCCGAAGCCGACCATCGCTTCGGTGCAAGGCGCATGTGTCGCCGCGGGCCTCATGCTGTGCTGGCCGATGGACCTCATCATCGCCGCCGACGACGCGCGGTTCTGCGATCCCGTGGCGCTGATGGGCATCGGCGGCGTCGAGTATCAGGGCCATGCCTGGGAATGGGGCGCGCGCAAGGCCAAGGAAATGCTGTTCACCGCCGGCTGGATGACTGCGGAAGAGGCGCATCGCCTGGGCATGCTCAACCGCATTGTCCCCCGCGCGGAACTGGACGCGGCCACTTTCGAACTGGCCAGCAAGATCGCGCAGATGCCTCCCCATGCGATGCGGATGGCCAAGCGGGCGGTCAATGCGGTGCTCGACGCGCAAGGGCAGCATCAGGCACTGGACTTCGGCTTCCAGACCCACTCGCTGGGCCATGCCAACGCCTGGGCGACCCACGGCCAAGTCACCACCGCCGGCTTGGCGGAGATGACCCAGAAGAATCGCGCGGCGGTCGACAAGACGAAGTAGTCCGGCGCTCGCCAGGCGCGCGGCCGACCGGCCGCCTGCCTGGCGCCCGGCGATGATGGAAACTGCTCGGCGGCGGAGCTCCGCTCAGCGGTCCGACGACGGCAGCGGCTTTGTAACCAGGCCGCTATGCAACAGCGTCTTGAAGGTAGCGGCGAAACGGTCCGCTTCCTCGGTACGCTTGGCCGGGTCCTTGGCAGAGACCACCAGCGTGCCAGCGAACCACATCGCCAGCGTGATCGCGGTAGCGTGATCGACAGGGATGTCGGCCGCCAGGCATTCCTTGACGTCCGGGCTGGACCAGAAACGCATGCAGTTCTGAAAGAACGTGTTCTCGCGCGGGTCTTCCTGCAGCATGCCGAGCAGGACAGAACGGATCAGATCGGGGTTGTCCGCCGCCAGACCGGCCACCAACCTGTAGGGCTGCGCAAGATCGCCGCTGTTGCCGTCCGCCAGCTCTTCCAGCTGGGTCTTCACGTAGCGTTCGGTCTCCTCGACCAGCGTCTCCTGCGCCGCGAAGTGATGGTAAACGGTGCGCCGCGTGGTGCCGGCATGCTCGGCCACAGCGCTTACCGTAACGCCAAGCTGGCCATGCTGCGACCACAGGGAAACCGCGCTGGCAAGCAGACGCTGGCGCGTCTTACGCCCATTTTTCCGCGTCCTGCGGTGCTCCGCCTGCAACTCCATCCCGCCCTCATGCCAAAGGTGGCAAGGGGAGGCAACGGCGGGCAATCAATCCCGCCGGCTTGGGATCGGCTGAGCGACTTGCCGGATCGGAGACAAACCGGGCGTCGATCCTGCATCCCATTCATGATGATACGTCATTTCTGATCCAGTACGGCGCTTGACCGGACCTGCTTGGCCCTTGAGGCTTGACCGAGCGTGTTCGCCCCGTCTCAATGGCAGGCATTCAAACGTCGGCAGCTGGCCGGATGGGTGAGCGCTGCTTGCAGTGCCAAGGAGTGTTCTTTCGTGACCGAACGCGGTGCCACAAGCGCCAAGGTGGATTTGCATACGGGCGACGCCAGTCCGGCACCGCAGTGGTTCCAGGACGCTATCGCCGCGCCCCACGAAGCGGGGCAACTCGACGTGGAAGGTGCTTCGATCGAGTTTCGAGCCTGGGGCGAGCGGAGCAAGTCGGGCGTGTTGCTGATGCACGGTAACTCGGCACATCTTGGCTGGTGGAGCTTCCTGGCGCCCTTGCTGGCCACTGACTACCGCGTGGTCGCGTTCTCGTTTAGCGGAATGGGCCAATCGGGTTGGCGAGACGGTTACTCCATTGCGCAATATATGCGGGAGGCTTTTGCCGTTTGCGAGGCGACCGGCGCTGATGAGGGCGGACCACCGGTGTTCATCGGCCACTCCTTGGGCGGCTATCCGGTGCTCCACGCTGCCGCGACCAGCCCACACAAGCTGCGTGCCGCGATCATCGTGGACTCGGCGCTGGCCGGGTCGGAAATGACGGAAACTCCCAGCAAGCCGAGCGGCAAGACCTATCCCGATCTCGAGACGGCAATGACACGGTTCCGCTTCTCGCCTCGCCAGCCGTGCGACAACGATTTCATCGTCGACCATATGGCCCGCATGGCGCTCGGCCAGTTGCCGGACGGGCACTGGACCTGGCGCTTCGACCCCGCGCTTGGGGAAGGTGCGGACATGGGCGATCTGTGGGGCGATCTGGCGCGGGTCCAAGTGCCGCTCGCCGTCGTTCGCGGTGCCAAGTCAGACCTGACCGCAGGTGCGATGGAGCGCCGCATCCGCCAAACGGCACCCCCAGGCACCTGCTTCATCGAGATCCCGGAGGCATACCACCACGTGATGGCCGATCAGCCGCTGGCTCTGGTCGCCTGCTTGCGCGCGCTTCTGGCTGCCTGGGCATGACGCGAGCGGACGAAAACGACCTGGGGCCGACGCCGGTCCATATCCAGCCCGGCGTTCCAGGCTTCCGGCGCAACCAGTTGATCGATCCTCATCCGGGCCGCGTCCGGGCCGATGTCGAGGATAACATCCATCATTTCTGGGTGGAGATCGAGCACGACGGAATGCGGGTCCTGGCGCTGCGCACCGGCGCCGTGCGCCAGCCATGGACGACTTGCGACGCGGCCGGCGCGTACCTCAGCCAGCGGATGACCGGCGCCCGGCTCGACGAACTGGCGAGCGTCGACAGCGCGCTGTCCCACTGCACGCATCAGTACGACCTTGCCCTGCTCGCGGCCGCGCATGCGACCGACAGCGCACCGACGCTCTACAGCACCTTCGCAAGCGATCAGCGCGAGCCGGTGCAGCACGCCGAACTGTACCGCAACGGCATCGCGCAACTGTCCTGGGACATCGCCGAGAGCGAGATCGTCTCCCCGGGCCTCGGCCATGGCCTGTCGCTGCGCAAGCTAAGGCAATGGGAACAGGACCTCTCCGCCGAGGAAAGGGAGATGGCCCGGATCCTGCGCCGTGCGGTGTTCACATCCGGCGCCCGCCTCTTCGATTATTCCCGCACGCCCACGGCGGACAAGGTCGTGGAGTCGATCGGCGCCTGCTTCACCTTCCAGCCCGAGCGCGCCGCCGGCAGCCGGCTGATCAAGCGCTTGCGCGATTTCGACAATGGCGACATTCCGCTGGCCGAGCGGATCGAGGACGTGCGCGGTCAAGCTCGCAACGCATAGAGCGTGGCATCATCCTCGGCGGCTATCCGCTGCCAGGCGAGCGCCTCGGACCGGCTGCGTGCCCCGAAGCGGCATGCGAAGGCGACGACGTCTGCCAGCGCCACATCGATCAGCGAACCTTGCCCCGATCTCCACGCGGTCCAGCCCAGCAGCGCGGCGAGGATGCCGGTCAGCGGATCGGCGATCGCGTCGCCAGCGAACATCGGCGTGCCCCAGACCGCATCCATGCGGTGCCCCACCCCGCCGGCGATCGCGGCATCGTCGCCAAAGCCGATCATCTCCCCGCACGGATCGTCGCGTCCATAAGCGGTGATGGAGATCCAGGTCGCGCCGGCCGCGGCGACATCGCGGGCATCTATCCCCATTTGGCGCAAGGCTCGCGGCCGCGACCCTTCGATGACGATGTCGGCTCGAGAGACCAGCTCCCGCAGCGCGCGCTGCCCTGAGGCGCTGCGCAGGTCGAGCCATTGCTCCGTCTTGTCCCGATTGAGCAGGGCATAGAAGCCGGCATGACCATCGCGCGCACCATCGGGGCGATGCGTGCTCTGCACCTTGACGACCCGCGCCCCTGCCGCCGCAAGCAGCGATCCTGCGAGCGGACCGGCCCAGAGGGACGAGAGATCGACGACCAGGGGGACAGCGCTCCCGCCGCGGCTGTTCCCGAAACGCGTGACGCGAAACGGCGGCCTTTCGTGCGGCGGGCGAACTTGCGCGCAAGCAAGTCCGAGCAGCCTGGCGCGTTCCACCAGCGGCCCGGCGGGCAGAGGCAGCACCGCTTCTGCCAAGGCCGCCCAATCCTCAGCCAATTGGCCGGACAGCAGCGCACAGATCAGCTCCCAGTCGTCCTCCCTGGGAAGATTGAGAGCGATCACTCCGTCCGCACAGCGCAGCAGGCGACAACTGCCGTTCGCGGAGACGGTCCCTCCCCTAGCCAGATTCATCAGCCGCGCACGCTCGCCGAGCAATCGAGCGCCCGATGCGATGCCGAGCCGCGGACTTGCAGCCGAGAGCATCGATAATGCGCTATCGGCCAATGTGGTGAGCGCCACCGGAGCGATGAGCGGCGGTCCGTCAGGCCGGCCGGTCACGGACATCAATCCGGAGCGCCGCCACGCGAGGGCAGGATGGTCCCCAGGACTGACCGAGGCAGGCGGCAACCCGAAAGCGGCCTCCACCGCTCCTGCCAGAGCGTCGGGCAACCGACGCCAGTCATGGCTCGCAAACGCCGTGCCGTTCATTCCGACGGACCGCGGGCATCGTGGACGATTTTGCCGCCAACGATCGTCATGCGAACGCGGCTCGCGTTCAGGTCCTGCCCAACCACCTCCCAGCCCGCATCGAGCAAGCAGAGATCGGCCGGCGCGCCCACGCGCACCTCCCTGGTCCGCCGCAGATCCAGCGGGTCGGCGAGATACAAGACCAGCGCGGCCCGAGGGTCGAGCGCCTCGTCTTCGCCGAGCGATGCGCCCCTCGCCGTCCGCCGGCTGACGGCCACAGCCATGCTCTTCCAGGGATCGACGGCCACGTATGGCGCGTCGCTGCTGCCTGCGATCGGGACACCGGCATCGACGAAGCCCCGCAAGCGGTAGAGACGTGGCCAGTCTGGTGGCGGCACGTCCCTCAAGTAGGCGTCTCCACGTTCCGCTACGAACAACGGCTGCACGGCGACGCAAAGGCCCATCTCGGCGATCTGCGACACCAGCGCGTTCGGCGCCACGGCCGCATGCTCGATCCGGTCGGCGCTGTCCGGGCCGGCCTCGCGAAGCGCCGCCAGAGCGAAGACCAGCTCCAGCTCCGTGACGCAGTGCACCGCGACGCCCCTGCCCTGCTCGTGCGCGGCGATGATCGCCGCAACGACCTCTTCGTAGGGTAGCAGGTTCGCTTCGTGCAGGTGGATTTTATAGGGCCCGCGCCGGAGCCAGCCGCTGTCCTCGATCGCGTCCAGCTGGGCCGATCCTGCCAGCACCACCCTCTGCGGCAAAGCCCCCCGCGCCTGCTCCGAGGCGATGTACGCATGTTCCACCGTGCCGTTCGCGGGGCCCATGTCGGTGACGCCGGTAATACCCAGGCGCGACAATTCGACGCCGAGACCATCGAGCGCGGGCGGCCGGCTCTCCAGCGCCTCGCGCAACCAGGGATCGGCATCGAAAAGCTGTCCGCTCGCCAGGTCCAGTCCGGTCGGCGGCCCATCGCTGTTGGCCAGCAACCGGGCCATCGCGGCGCTGTTCAGGAACCACATCCGCCCGCCGCGATGCTGAATGCGCACTGGCCGATCACCGGTAACATCATCGAGCCACGAGCGGTGCAGCATTCCGGCAACGCTCTCATGATAGCCGATGCCGCGCAGCCAGTCCGTACCCGGCCGGTCGAGCGCACGCGCCAGCATCCCCGCATCGAGCACATCGGGAGGCCCACACCTCACCGACACGCGAGCGGTCGCCGTGGCGGCCAGATGCAGATGATGGTCGTGCAGACCGGGAAGCAGCAGACCGCCCGCGGCCGCGATGCAGCGCTCACCCGATCGCGGCGCCAGCGAGCCGACGTCCTCGATCCTTCCATGCGCCAACCGCACATCCGCGCGCTGCCCCGAAAGGAGCTCGACCCCACGGATCAGAAGAGAAGCGACCTCGACCATCCTTCGCGATCTAGGTCGTGCGCGCTGCAATGGCGAGCATGTTGCGCGCCGAGCGGCGGCGCGGCATCAGCGGGAGAGCACTCTCTCGCCCGGCGGCGGGCCGCCCTCCGCTCTACCGAAGGGCGACCTGCTCTTGCTAAGGCTTGTACGTGCCTGGATTGTACGGCGTCGCTGCAAGGTCGAGGGCGTGGGAAACCTCCTCCGATCGCCGGCTGAGTCGCCAGCCTTGCTCCGTCCTGACCAACTCGTCCACGTACCAAAGTGCGTATACGACGTGCCGAACCTCACCCGATTCCTCGCGAATGCCGACGGGATTGGTGCAGATGGTCCTGGCGGTAGCCCTGTCTCCATCCAGCTTGACCCGGCTGGTCGATATGATGTGCTGCGCATAGGCGAACCTGGGCAGCGCTTCGGCCAGGAAGCTCTTGATCTCCGGATAGGGCCCCGCAGGCCCGCCGAACACCGTGTAATCCACCCAGGCATCCGGCGTAAAAACAGCGTCGAGCTCGTCCCAGGCGTGACTGTCGATCGCATGACAATAGGCGATCAGGACATCGTCAATCTCGCGGCGGTCGGAGATCTGCTGCAAGGTGAGCATGCGGGGAGCGTCCTTAGTTGCGCCAGCCACGGATCGAACAGCCGGCATCACAGCTGATGACATCGGCGGTCATGAAGCGCGCTTCAGGCGATGCCAGGAACAGCGCCAGCGAGACAATGTCGTCCGCCTTGCCGTGTTCCTCCTTGAGGATCTGCTGATCCTCGACCCACTTGTACAGTTCGGGTGTCAGGCCGGCACGGTTTGCGGGGGTCTCCATCAGACCCGGCGCGATCGCTAGGACGCGGATGCCCTCCTTACCATAGGCGTGAGCCATGCCGTAAGTGATCGCGTTCAGCGCGGCCTTGGTCACGCCATAGATGGAGCCGGGCGAAAAGCTCGACATCGAGGACTGGTTGATGATGACGCCCGGACGCCCGCTCTTGCCCGCGGCGGAGATGGCGGGATGAAGATGGTCGGCCAGCAGAACGGGGCCGACGGTGTTGACCGAAAGATACTTCAGCCAGAGCTTCTGCTCCACGTCGATCAAGTTTTCCGTGATGTGGCCGTAGGCGATGCCGGCATTGTTGATGAGAACGTCGACGGCGGCATAGTTCTCCACGACCTTGCGCGCGAACGCCTTGATGCTCTCTTCGTCGCCCAGATCGACCGCGATCGCCTCGGCAGTGCCGTTCGCCTGCCGGATCATTTCGGCGGTTTCCTCCAGGCCCTGCGTGCTGATGTCACCGATGATGACGTGCGCACCCTCGCCCGCGAAGCCCAGGGCATAAGCCCTGCCGAGCCCGCCAGCCGCGCCGGTGATCACCACGGTCTTGCCTTCAAATCGAGCCTGAGCGGACATTCTTCTTTCTCCTGAAAACTTGGCCGGCGGACCGTGGATGAGCGCCTGCAAGTCGACAAGCGGCTTGGACGCGTTATCGCATCTGTGTCGAGATCGGCCGAACGTCAGGCTTCGTCGAGATGTGCGGCACGCAACTCGATGCCATGCTGCGGCTCCCTATCAACGGCCTGTGTAAGTTGGCGCGCGTTTCTCGACGGCAGCAGCGACGGCTTCGTACTGGTCATCGGTCTGTTGCACGATCGCCTGCATCGCCGCCGCGATTTCGAGCGCGGCCGGGAGATCGAGCCGCGCCGAGTCGCGCAGCAACCGTGTATTGAGGCGGATGGAATGCGCCGGGTGGCAGGTGATGCGCTCTGCCAACGCCTTCGCCTCGTCCAGCAGCGCGTCGGGCGCGACCACTTTGAGCACCAGTCCGATTTCGAGCGCGCGTTGGGCGTCGATCGTCTCGCCGGTCAGCGCCATTTCCGCGGCGCGTTGCTGGCCGATCGCGCGGGTCAGGAACCACGCCCCACCCGCAGCCGAGGTCAGGCCCAACTTGATGAAGCTCTCAGCGAACTTCGCCTTCTCCGAGGCGATGCGCAGCGTGCACATCGTCGCGAAATCCATCCCGGCGCCCATGGCGGGACCGTTGACCGCTGCGATGATCGGGACTTCCAGATCGTAGATCGCGCGCGCGATCGTCTGGACGCCGGTCAGGTAAGTGCGCCGGATCTCCGCGGCGTTGCCGGAGAAGTGATTGGACCGGGCGTACATGTCCTTCAGATTGCCGCCCGCGCAAAAGACGCTGCCTGCCGCCGTGAGGATGGCGCACTTGATCGTCGTATCCGCATTGATGTCGGCACAGGCGGCCACGAGCTGCCGGGTCAGAGCGGGGCTGAGCGCATTGCGAGTGCGCGCGTCATCGATCGTCAGGATAGCCAGCGGCCCATCCTTCTCCACGTGGAGCACTGTGGGATCCTGGTCTGACTCAAGCGACATTGTCTCTACCTTTCAAGCGCTGAAATTCTGCGGCCGGCCGATGCCGGCACGCTGTGCGATCTTGATCACGGGGTCTGGGAAATCTTCGGGATGGGAGAGGATGGTGCAAACGTGCCGGCCAATTTCGTCATCGGTCAGCCACTCGGGCTGCGCCTCGTCCCGCTTGCTGGCGCCGTTGATCATCGAGACGATCATCAATTCGCGTACGAGCGCGCCGCCGTCTCGCTCACGGGCGAGGCCGCGGTACATCATGCGCAAGGCGGCCTGGGCCATCGAGAGCGGCGCCATCCCCGGGATCACGAAGTCCGCGGTCCCACCGCCGATCCCCACGAGCATGCCGTCGTCCGGCAGGAGCGGAAGCATGACCTTGGCGGCGTTGAAATGGGACAGCAGGTTGGCCTGGAACAGCTCCGCAAGCTGCTCGGCGGTCCAATCGACGAGGGGGGACGAGCGGTTGGGCGCGTTGACGCTGATGACGACGGCATCGATCCGGCCGGCCACCGCGCTCGCCGCTTCCCACAGTTCACGCGCACCGGCCTGCGTGGAGACATCGCCGGTGCAAGGGTAAAAGGAGCCCAGGGACTCCTTCGGAAGAGTGCGGGCAAGATCGCCCAGCTTGGCCGCGTCACGGGCGGCGCCCACGACCGTCCATCCCAACACACGGGCGGCGCGCGATATTCCTCGCCCCACGTCGCCGCTCGCGCCGATGACCAGGAGAGTCTTGTCCGTCATCCTGAAGTCCTCGGTCAACGCCTGTGCCATGCGGGTCCAGCTGTGAGAGGCGCGATATCTTCCGTCCAGCCGTCCGCCCTCCCATCGCCGCTTTCATCAAGCATGTGAAACCGCACGCCAAGACAACCCCGGTCGAACGGACTTTCTTGCCTCGGGCATCCAAGCAGTGCCACAAAAGATGCGACGCTAACTGGCTTTAGACCAGAAGAGGGCCGGCGAGTCCCGGCGATAAGAAAATAGCCTGGAGGATCGACATGGCTGACGCGCAATTGGAATGGCGGACACGCGCTGGTTCCAGCATCGCCGAGCGGCTGGATCAGATCCGAGTGGACTGGCCTGCCCCGGATCATGTGCCGGCGGACATCAAGGTCAATGTCGATGCCGCCCTGGGCTTCAGGCCCAATGACCTCGTAGATCTCTATAGCAATTCCCAGTGGCTTTCCGATCCGGACGTTCCGCGGCTTCTGTACCAGCCGCTCCCACCCCATGGAGGGTCCTATGGCGCCGCAGGCAACTCCACCGAGGCCTGGCTGGTAACGCATTACGACGATATCGAGCGGGTCTACACCGACAACGAGAACTTCTCGAATCTGGGGCAGGCTGAGTTCCAGGCTTACGTGGGAGAGACCTTCCGCTCGATCCCGCTGGCGATCGATCCGCCGGAGCATCGCAAGTATCGCTTGTTCCTGATGCCGCATTTCTCGCCTGCCCGGCTGAACAAGATGCAAGAAGGCATACGTCGCGTGGTCGTCGAGATGATCGAAGCCTTCGCCGACAAGGGCGAAGTGGACATCGCCTGGGACTTTGGCCGGGTCTATCCGGTCCGCATCTTCATGGACCTGATGGGCTTCCCCCGTGAGATGTTCGACCAGTTCCTCGATTGGGAATGGGAGATCCTCCACTCCAACGATCCCGAGAAGGTGCAACGATCGATGCGCGGCATCCTCGCCTACTTGCGCGAGTTCATCGCCGAGAAGGAGCGCAATCCGGATGACGGGCTGACATCCGCGATCGTCAACGGGCGCATAGACGGCGAGCCCCTTAGCGATGACGACAAGATCGGGACGGTGTGGTTTCTGTGGCTCGGCGGCCTCGATACGGTAGCCGCGTCCATCGGTCACATGTTTCGCCGCATGGCCTTGCAGCCTGAGATACAGCAGGCCCTGGCCAACGATCCGGCGCTGATACAGACAGCGGTGGAAGAGTTCCTGCGCATGCATCCGGTGGTCAACAGTGGTCGGCGCGCAAAACGTGACATCGAATGGCACGGTCTGACTATCAAGGCTGGCGAGCAAGTGCAGTGCCTCAACGCCGCCGGCAACTTCGATCCGACACGTTTTGACGAGCCGCACCGTTTCGATCCGGCGCGTTCTCCCAACCGGCATTTCAGTTTCGTGGGGGGCGTTCACATCTGCCTCGGCTCCGCGCTTGCACGGCGCGAACTGCGCGTGCTGCTGGAGGAATGGTTCGCGCGCATGCCACCGTTCCGCGTTAAGCCGGGAACCGACACGAGCGCCTATCCCGGCCTGCTCTCGATCCGGCATCTGATCCTGCAATGGGATGCGACCAAGGTCCGCAAGCCTGCCTGAGGCAGCTTGCCTAAGGCGAGAGGCGAAATGGCGAACGAGGCACTGGGAGACATCCGCCGCTTGTCTCCCGAGGAACACTGGGCGCATTTCGCCAAATCCTGGCATGCGCTGAAGAGCTACACCTACCTTGGCAAGGGCACGCCCTTTCTCGATGTGGGCGTGACCGACACGACGATGCCCTTGCGCCATGACATGCGCAATGCGGGCGGCGGGATCATGGCGGCCCCGCTGTGCATCCTTGCTCCCGAACCGGAGTGGCGCGACGACGAATGCGTGCCCGCGCCGGTGACGATGACCTATGACGTTCTGGACCCGGCGCTGGACGTGAAGCGCCTCCAGGTCTTTCGTGAGGTGATCTCGATCGGGCGCACGATGGGCTTCAGCCGCTCCCGCATCGTCGATGCGGATAACCATAGCCGGATCATCGCCATCTCGACGGGAAGCGGCGTCTCGCTCGGGGGAGTCCCGCCTGGCTTCTATCCCATCGACAACCCGGTCAACGACATGGCGGATGCGCCCGATCTGCCGCCGCTGCGCGATGTGTTTGGGGTTATCCCGCGTGGCGAGGGGATGATGGCGATCGAAAAGGTGACGCCCGCGATCGCCTCGCCGCATTCGGCGCTTCACCAAGGTCCCATAAACATCGCGCTTGAAGCCGCGGCCATGGACGAGCTTGAGCGGGTCACCGGCACCAATTGCCTGCAAGTCCAGCACTACACCGTGCTGATGGTGAAGCCGGGCTATGTCGGCCCCTTCGTCGCAAGCGCCATGGTCGTCAATTCGGGTGGCCCGACCTATGGCGTGGAGATGACCATGGTTGACGAAGGCGCCGGGAACCGGATCATGGCGACCGCCTCAGCCAGTTTCCGCCGCATCGATCCAGTGTCCTGAGGGCGCCGGCGCATAGGCCGGCGCGCCATCGAACGAGCCCTCAAGCGGGGGTCGAGGGGCCCTGCGACTTCAAGGTTTCGGCCGCACGCCATCCGGAGAAGACGCAATCGGCAAGCGACAAACCGCTGACGTAGTAGTTGGAACATAGCCCCACGGCATTGCGGCCTGCCGCGTAGAGGCCCTCGATCTCGGTCCCATCCTCCCGCCGCACGACGCCCGTTTCCTCGTTGACGGTCAGGCCGCCCATGGTGACACCCGGGACGGGATTGAGCTTCGGCCCACCGCCAACGTCGGTGGCGAAGAAGGGCCCTGTCTGGATCGGAGTGCGCAGCGGGTCGTTCTTGTCGAGTGCATCGGGCTCACCCGCATGGATCGAGCGGTTGTACTCGCGCACCGTCTCTTCCAGGTTCTCGACCGGAATGCCGATCTTGCAGGCCAGTTGAGCCAGCGTCGGCGCCGACTTGGTATACAGCTTCATGGCGGCCAAGGTCGTCATCTTCTGGAACGAGAGCAACTCGGGATCGCGTGCGTCCTGCTCCACCTTTTCCTGCAGGGAGCGGTCGAGAATGACCCATGCCTTCCCGCCCGCCTTCTCGAATATCGCCGCGCCAGTCCGCGCGCCGTACTCCTCCTCGTTGACGATGCGGCGTCCATCGGGGCCAACCACGATGCCATTGACCCAGGTGGCCGGCGGATAGAGGAAGCGCCACGCCGAGACGATGTCCATGCGCGCAGTGCCACCGCCGACGCTACCGCCCAGCTTGATGCCCGAGCCATCGTCGGCGATGGTGCCGATCCCGGCCACTTGCGTGTACTTGGGCGCAGCATGCGCCACCATCGTCGGGTTGAAAATGAACCCGCCGGCCGACAGGACCACTCCTCGCCGCACCCGCACGCGGATGGGTTCGGCGGCGCGAAGCTCGAGCCGGGTCGCAGCGACCGAGGCTTTCTTCGCCGCACCCAGTACCGTTGCCATCATGTTGCGGCCCATCCGCAGCAACAAGCGATGCCTCAGGGCCGCAGAAGGCGGCAGCCGCCACATTTCCACTCCCACGACACGGCCGGTGCTGTCGGTAAGCAGTCGCCGCACGGTAGTGTGGCGGGATATGCGCACGTTCGGCTTGCCGGCCAACGAGGCGAGCAGGGGCCGCATGAGTTCGCGGCCGCTCATCGCCCTCACGTCCTCGGGATTGGCTGGCACCGTTCGGTGGCCACGCGGCGCGGGGCGTGCGCGTTCCAGGCCCGCCTTGGTCTTCTCGTTGCCCGAGTAATACAGGAACTTGGTGCCCGGATAACTGGTCTTGGTATCGCAGATCGGACCACCGAAGCGCGCACCGTGCGATTCCAGCCAAGGGAGCATGCTCGCGCTTTGCTCCGCGAACCTGCGCACCGTATCCCGGCCGATGAGCGAACCGGTCTCGTACTCGAGATAGGACGCCATGTTCTCTGCGGAGTCCTCAATTCCGAGCTCGCGCTGGACTCGCGTGCCCCCAAGATAAAGGACACCCCCGCTCAGCGCACTGGCGCCGCCGCCCTCGCCCCTGTCCACGGCCAGGATCTGAAGCGATGGATCCTCCGCCGTCCGCAACGCGGTCGTGGTCCCTGACAAGCCGCAACCCACGACCAGTACGTCACAGCTCTCGTCCCATCGCTCGGTGTCGGGGTCCACGACGACTTCGGGCGTGCTGACCGGGATCGATGTTTCACAATCGTCTTTAAGATACGGGAAATTCTCGCCCACAATGCACCTCTCATCTTTTGCGTCGGATCAGAACGGGCGAGGGGCGGTCATCGGCGCGCTATCGGCCAGATCTCCGCACCCTCGCCTTCGTTCCTGATCGACGGGCTACTCGCCTTCGGCCGGCAGGTTCATCCACTTGTCGTACAACGTGTGGAAGTGCCTGATCTTGCTCTCCTGATAGGCGGAATACCAGATGTACGGAGGCTGCTTGGCGCGCAAACCTTCCTGAACGTAAGGCAGGTTCAGGCAATCCTGGTCGATGATCTTGGCCAGCGAGCCGAGTTCCGAAGCGGTGGTCCAAGATTCGTCGACGGCCAGCAGCTTCATCTTGGCGGGAGCTGGCTTCGGCTTGCCTTCCGGCCACGGTGCAAGCAGCATCACGTCCATCAGGCTCTCGTTCGGATTGCTGCCGTTGGGCAGGAAGCGAAAGATGATACGGGCCCAGCCGCCCCAGGGATGGCAATTGGGGAACAGGTCGTTGAAGCTGCCGTCGTTCAATTCCGCGTCGGAGTACTGATCCACTTCGTCACCGATGACGCCGCGCAGGAAATCGGCATTGAGGTCGGCGACGTAGCGGTACTCGGCCAGTTGCTCCTCTTCGGTCTTCCAGATGTCGCGTTGAGGGCTGATCGAGGTGACCCCGAGATGTCCGCCACGTCCCCAGTTTCCGAACACGTCGTAGCGGATATTCGAGCTGTCACCGCCCGTCAGCATCATCTGCGGGTGCGTGGCGATAACGTGGTACGACTCCATGAACGCCTCCATGACAACCTTCCAGTTGGCATGCATGACTCGGCGCACATGAGCTTGCTTGTAGCGGTTCTCCAGCTTGAACTTGCGATAATGCTCCATCATCACCGGGCCCAGGAAATCCTCCAGCGGTTCCGCCTCGGGATCGGGATTGATGAAGACCGAGCCTGCCCAGGTGGCGACCTTCGCTGCGGGCAGCTTGGCGGTGTCCTCGCGAACGCCGGGGAAATCCCACTCGCAGGTGATCTCCTTCAGCGATCCGTCGAGGCGCCAGCTCCAGCCATGATAGGGGCAGCGGAACTCGGTGGCGCACTTGCCATCTTCCTCCCGCAAGGTGCGGCCGCGGTGCAGGCAGACGTTCTGATGCGCCTGGATGCCGCCGTCGGCCGTGCGCACGACCAGGAAGGACAGATGTGCGATGCGATAGACGATGTAGTCGCCCACGTTGGGAATGTCGTCCTCGCGGCAAGCCAGCTGCCACGTACGCCGCCAGATCCGCTCCACTTCCAGATCGTGGTAGCGCTGCTCGTAGAAACGGGCGGTGTCGACCTTGAGCGGGCCGCCGGGCATGGGCGATTCCAGCCTGTAGACGTCCGGCACGAGATCCGGCTTGCGGTCGTTGTCGATCAGGAACTGCAAGTCGACATGGCCGGCCGAGCGCATGCCCTGCGGCGTCTCCTTGCCGGGATCCGCCTTGTACATGGCGACGACGCGTGGAATCTCCTGGCCGGCGGCCAGCATGGTGCCGCCGCCTTTCACCAGAACCTCGTCCTCCAGATCAATCGGAGGCGTCATCGCCCAATAGCGATCCTTGCCCTCGGGCAGGTCCTTGCCGCCGATGTAGACCAGCATGTGCAAGTCGGCGTGCGTCACATCGCCTTCAAGCCATGAGCCGTCCCAGGTGAAGATGCCATAACCGCCAGTCTTAGGATCTTCCACGCGGACTCGTCCGCCTCCCAGATCCTCGTACATCCCGCCTGTGATGGGGTGAGGTTCCCGCCGCATGATCGCTCTCCTTTATGCCTCGAACCGTGGGCATGTTGGGCACGAGTATTCTTCTTTCCGGCTGGCTTGGCAAGACTTAGGTACTCATCGTTGCAACACTAACTCGAGCATCCTCCAAGCTGGGCTGCTCCGAGCCATGGCTGCAGCGCGGGCGACCGGAGATGGCAGGCGCCGGCAGGGTTTACGGGAGCGCCCGTGATTGCCATGAGCTAAGCCTCTGGTGGCGTATGGACCGGTTCCGAACCGAACTGCCGCCCGCCAAGCCGATCTGCGGTCGAGCCTCGATCGGATCGTCGGCACCAAGGCAGACAGGGAGATTGGACAATGAAGGTTCTCGTATGCGGGGCCACAGGGTATCTCGGCAGCCACATCGCCGGTGCCGCAAAGGCGCAGGGCCATCATGTCCTCGGCCTCGCCCGCAGCGACGCAAGCGCGGAAAGACTGCGGCAGATCGGCGTCGAGCCGGTTTGCGGCGATCTGACCGATCCCGCCTCGGTACTGCCGCTGGTCGATGAGGTCGACGCCGTGATCTCGATTGCTCAGGTCATGCTCGAACAGGAATATGCTGCGGCGAAGGCCATGCTCGAACGCATTGAGGGCACCGGCAAGACCTTCGTCTTCACCTCCGGCACCGGGCTCATTTCACAGAAGACCGACGGCAATTGGAGCGAGGACACCTTCGCGGAGGACGATCCCTTCGTACCGTCCAAGTACATCGGAGCGAGGCTCGAAACGGAGACCTTGGTTCGATCCTTCGCCGATCGCGGCATGCGGGCCATGGTCGTGCGCCCCCCGCTGATGTGGGGCAACGGCGGCTGCAGAACTATCGAGAATTTCTACGTCTCCGCCGCCAAGACAGGAGCGGTCTGCTACCTTGGAGCCGGGCTCAACCTTTACTCCAACGTACACGTGGAGGACTTGGCGCAGATGTTCATGCTGGCGCTGGAGAAAGGGGTCAGCGGGGCACTCTATCACTGCGTATCGGGAGAGGAGAACTATCGCTCGATGGCAGAAGCGATCGGCCGCCATCTCGGCCTGCCGACGCGCAGCATCACCTTTGCGGAAGCGGCCGAAATCTGGGATAAGTTCACCGCGCTGATCGCCTTCAGCGTGTGCAGCCGCTCTCGCTCGCCCCGGGCTCGGCGTGAGCTTGGCTGGGCGCCCAGCCCCGACAAGCTGGACATCCTGCAAGAGGTGATCAATCCCATTTACCGCGAGCGGATGATGGCGGAACGCGCCAAGCCATCGGCGTCCGCGTGATATCATGTGGCTGATGGCATCGGTGCTGGAAAGACTTCCTGCATGAGCTAAGCCACCTGCATTAGATCGGCCGATCCGGAGAAGTCGAAATGCGTTACGCTCGCTTGGGAAACAGTGGTCTCATCGTGTCGAGGATGGCGTTCGGCACGATGACTATGGGCTCCAACATGGGCGCTGCCCTGTCGAAGCTGGACTCCAGCGAGTCGGCGCGCCTGATCCATAAAGCTCTCGATTCCGGCGTGAACCTCTTCGACACCGCCAACATCTATCATTATGGCGAGTCCGAGCGCTTCCTTGGTGCCGCTCTGGCAGGTCGCCGCAACGACGCGGTGATCGTGACCAAGGTCGGCATGCGGCTGAGCCCCCGCTTGGACGATACGGGTCTTTCGGCACGCAACATCAACCAATCCCTGGACCTCAGCCTGCAGCGGCTCGGCACGGATCACGTCGACGTTCTGCTTTGCCACCGAACCGATCCTTCAACTCCGCTGGAGGAGACTCTCGCCGCGCTCGATCGCGTCGTTCAGGCGGGCAAGGTGCGCTATATCGGCTTTTCGAACTGGCCGGCCTGGCTGGCGGCCAAGGCGGTCACGCTGCAGAAGGCGAACGGCTGGGCCCCGTTCGTGACCGGCCAGATGTACTACTCGCTCGTCGGGCGCGAACTGGAGCACGAATACGTTCCGTTTGCCTTGGACGCCGGCGTCGGCACGATGGTCTGGAGTCCGCTCGCCGGCGGCTTCCTGTCCGGCAAGTACACGCGCGAGGATCCCACCGGCGGCGGCGGTCGCGTAACCTCAATCAATATCGTTCCGTTCGACCACGAGCGTGGGTACGACATCGTCGACGTCGCACGGCAGATCGCGGTCGAGCGAGGCGTATCGGTGGCCGCTGTCGCGCTCGCCTGGCTGGCCGATGCGCCATCCGTCTCCACCGTCGTCATGGGCTTCTCGAACGAGCAGCAGATGAAGCAGAACCTCGAGGCTTCAGACCTGGCTCTGACCGCGGAGGAGCGCGAGCGGCTTGATGCGACCTCCGCGCTTTCGTTGCCTTACCCGCGCTCGTTCCTGAAGCAGTTCGATCAGGATCCCGCGCTCCTGGCTCTCCGTTAAGTTGGCTGCATCATGCCGAGCGATTGGGCTTGCATGGGCAGGCTGATGAGCCATATCGAAAATTGAAGTACATTCATGCTCAAAGGAAATCGGGCCATGCCGTCAGCCGTCATCACCAGTGCAGTGCGCACCGCTGTCGGCACTTCCCGCAAGGGTACGCTCGTGAACACGAGTGCCGAGGAGCTCGCAGCGCCCGTCGTGAAGGCGGCCATCGAACGAGCGGGCATCGACCCGAGCCTGGTCGACGACGTGATCCTGGCCGAGTCCCTGTATGGCGGCGGCGACGTGGCACGCCATGCCGCCGTCGAGCTCGGACTGTATCAAGCAGGTGGGGTCGCGCTCAACCGTCATTGCGCCGGCAGCCTGACCGCGGTGGGCTTCGCGGCCGCGCAAGTCCTTGCGGGCATGGAGCGCTTCATCATCGCCGGCGGCGTGCAGTCTGTCTCGACCGGGCCGATGATGCATCGCCGCATTCCCGGCACGGAGGAAGTCCAGGAGTTCTGGATGCCCCCGACGCATCCCGACAGCGAGGAAGCGCCCAACCAGGACATGACGATAACGGTCGGCTGGAACACGGCGAAGCTGGCTGGCCTCACCCGCGAGGAGATGGACCAGTGGGCCTTGCGGTCGCACCAACGCGCCATAGCCGCGATCGACGCCGGCAACTTCAAGGATGAGATCGTGCCGATCCAGGCTCGGCAAATGGGTGGTTCTTTCACCACCTTCGAAGTCGACGAGCATCCGCGGCGCGACAGTTCGGCCGAAAAGCTGGCGAACCTCAAAGTCCTGCATCCCGAGATCGAAGGGTTCTCGATCACGGCTGGCAACTCCAGCGGGGTGAACGATGCGGCATCCGCGCTCAGCGTCACCACGGCCGAGTTCGCGCAGAGCGAGGGCCTGGCGCCTATCGCCAGGGTCCTGGGCTGGACAGCCAAGGGCGACAATCCGCGCGACACCGGGCGTGCGGCGCTGGAGACCATCAAGAAACTGCTCGATCGGACCGGCCGCTCCGTCGACGACATCGCTCTTTGGGAAATCAACGAGGCTTTTGCCGCCGTTCCGCTCGCCGCATGCCGCCTGCTCGGCATCAGCGAGGATCTGGTGAACATTTCGGGCAGCGGTTGTTCGATCGGCCACCCGATCGCGGCTTCGGGCGGGCGCATGCTGACCACCCTCATCAACGATCTGAAGCGTCGCGGTGGCGGCCTGGGCGTCGCGGCGATGTGCGCCGGCGGCGGACAGGGCGGCGCCGTCCTCATCGAAGTGTGATCATTGAACAAGCAAGAGGGCCGGGATCACCGGCCCTCTTGTCTGCTGCGATGATGTCGGCGAGGTACGCCTGCCGGCCTATGAGCCGGACCTAATCGCGAACGAGAAGCATCGCCATCGACAGCGGGCCTCCGCCAGCCCCGGTGACGGCCACCTTCATGTCACGATCGATTTGCGTCTCCTCGGCCTGGCCGCGCAATTGGCGGACGGCTTCGCGAACATATCCAAACGCATGCGTGCGCCCGGCCGCGATCTGGCCACCGTTCGTGTTGATCGGGAACTCGCCCTCGCGCGAAATGCGGTGGCCACCTTCAAGGTAGCGGCCGCCCTCTCCCACCGGACAAAAGCCCAGAGCCTCGATCCACTGTAGCGTCAGGAAGCTGAAGCCATCGTAGAGTTGGCCGATGTCCACGTCCTTCACGCTATAGTCGGTCAATTCCCACAAGCGCCGGCCGGTCGGATAGCAGGCCGGCTCCACCGGCTGATCCCACGTATAGCGCCCCGGCAACGCTTGCGAGATGGCGTCGATGCGGATGGGCGCGTTCTTGAGATCCGGCCCGGTCTCCGCCGCCGAGACGATGATGACCGTGGACGCGTCCGACAAAGTATCGCAATCGAACAGGCACAAGGGCGACGAGATCATGCGCGCCGACATGTAGTCGTCCAGAGTGATCGGCTCGCGGAAGATCGCCTTGGGATTGAGGGCTCCGTTACGGCGCGCGTTGATTGCGATCTGGCCAAGCTGCTCGCGCGTCGTGCCGTACTCGTGGAAATGGCGCGACGCGTATTGCGCCACCCAGTTCGCCGCCGAAAGAGCGTAATAGGGGATGATGTGGGCCATCGCCCCGGACACGCCCTGCGCCTTCGCGGAGGGAAACAGTTCCGGCTTCTTGCGCGCGGTCCCTTGCGCAACAGTACGGTACACGACGATGTGCCGCGCCCAGCCCGAGCGGATCGCAGACACGGCCTCTGCGATGGCCCCGAATTGCGCCGCGGTCTCGAAGGCCCCGTTGTACCAGGTGACCTTCAACCCGAGCGCGTCGATCACCTCGTCGCAGCCGACCGGACCCATCTCCAGCGCCGTCTCGAGCCGGCCTGGCCACGATGCGACACCATCGATGTCCGCGACCGTGAGCCCGGCGTTGTCCAGTGCATCCTTGATCGCATCGATCGTCAGCAACAGCGGTGCGCGATCCACAAACTTGCCGATAGCCGATTGACCGACGCCGGAGATGATCGGATCCGATTTACTCGACATAATTCATCCTAACGCGAAGCCAAAGTGGGGCAGCACTTCTGGTCGGACCCGATGCTCGGCTGATGATCGGCAGACATTGGAAACTTGGGACGAAGATCGCGATCAGGCCCGCTCGAACAGAGGGAACCAGATGCCGTCCTGTTCTTCGAAGGTGACGCGGACCGGATCGCCGATAGCGACGCCAAGCGCATCGTCGCCGACGATGTTGGTCGTGAGCAGCACGCCGTCGACACCGTCGAGCGCCACCCTTGCGATCACGTAAGGCAGGTCGAGCCCCGGCATCCACGCCTGATGGTTCACAGTAAGGCTATATACGGTACCCGTGCCCGCCACCGCCTCGGGCGCGACATTTTCGCTGAGGCAGTGCGAGCAGACCGGCCGAGGCGGATGCAGCCACGTCCCACAATCCTGGCAGCGCAGGAGCTTGAGGCCACCCTCCTTGCCAGCTTCCCAGTAGAAGCGGCTAAGTGGGTCAGCAATAGGACGTGGGCGAGTAGCCATGGGCGTAACCGTAGTGATTGGGAGCTAGCCTGAACTCATCACGCCCCGCGAGCGAAAGCTAGGCGGCCCGTGACACCTATCATATAGACGATGCCGCCCTTTCGGTCCGCTTCCAAGTCGGCGCGCCGGCCGACTGCCGCTATAGGAGCGGCATCAACGCGGTTCGACCAAAAGGTGTCGAGCCGAAAAAATTGGAACTATGTTCGCGCAAGTGCGGCCGATATCGCGGACGCAGCAACCGCGCACAGTGGTCGGGAGAGCGAGATGAGCGTCTGGTCGTATGAAGGCAAGCGTGTCGTTATCGCCGGGTGCTTCTCGGGGATGGGCGAGGCAACCGCGCGTGAGTTGGTCGCGCTGGGTGCTGAAGTGCATGGCTTCGATATCAAGCGATCCCCGGCGCCTCTCGCATCGTTCAGCCAGGTCGATCTGCGCGATCCCGCATCGATCGATTTGGCCGTCGCGTCCATCGATGGCGAGATCGACGCCTTGTTCAACTGCGCGGGGCTGCCTCAGACGTTCGACGCCATCGATGTCATGAAGGTCAATTTCATCGGCATGCGCTACTGGACGGAGCAGTGGCTACCCCGGATCCGTTCGGGCGGCGCGATCGCGACGATCACTTCCACGGCCGGCATGGGAATGATGAGCCATGCCAAGGAGATCAACGAGCTCATCGCCATTCCCGACTTCGCGGGTGCCGTGGCGTGGGCCGAAGCGCATCGCGAACTCGTTGGTGACGGCTACGGCTTCTCGAAGGAAGTCAGCTCGTACTGGACGATGGTCATGGGCATGACCACGATCCAGCGCGGGGTGCGCATAAACTGCGTTGCGCCCGGACCGACACAGACGCCGATGATGGGCGACTTCGAAAAGGTCGCCAGCGCCTCGGTGATCGATGTGTTCCTTCTGCCGATGGGCCGCCGCTCCAAGCCGGAGGAGCAGGCCTACCCGCTCATCTTCCTCAACAGCGATGCCGCCAGCTTCATCAACGGCCATGTTCTCAACGTGGATGGTGGCAACGTCGGCGGCGTAATGACCGGACGGATCGATATCGCGCAAGAAATCGAAAAGGTTTTGACTGGTGCGTAGCCCACGGCTGGCGGATCGGTCGACCGACACCGTCGCGTCGGTCTCGGCAATCGCACGAAAAGGGCCGCTAACCTCAATTGCAGGCGGGAGGAGTCGGTAATGTCGAACAAGATTGCGGTCGTGACGGGCGGTAGCCTTGGTCTGGGCCGCGAAGTCGCTCGGGGTCTCCAGCAGAGAGGCTACCGGGTCGCGATCTTCGGGCGCAGTCAGACCGCGCTGGATCAAGCGGTGGCGGACATTGGCGGAGACATCTTCGCGACTTCGGTCGATGTGGCCGACGAGAACTCGGTAGCCGACGGTTTCGCCAGGGTGGACGAAGCGCTCGGGCCCACCGGCACGCTGGTCAATGTCGCAGCGATCTTCCAGCCGTTCGGCATCGAAGACGCGACGGCGGAACGGGTCATGCCGATGATCAACACCAACTTCTGCGGTGCCGTGTACACCATGCGCCAGGCCGTCCAACGTATGCGCTCGCTGGGCGGCGGCGACATCGTCAACGTCAGCTCGGAGTCCGTGCGTCAGTCCACACCGTTCTACAGCATCTACACCGCGAGCAAGGCAGCGCTTGAGAACTTCACGCGCATAATGGGCGAGGAATTGCGCGAAGACGGCATCCGCTGCACCACCTTCCGCGTGGGCCGCATGCACAGCCACGGCGCGGCCACGGTCAACTTCGATCCGGATTTCCAGAAGCGCTTCGTCGACCGGTGCGTGCTGACGGGAGCAGGTTACTGGACCGGCGCGGGGATGCAGCCGCAATCGGCCGCGCTCGCGCTGGTGAACCTGCTCGAGACCCCCCGGGACGCGCGCGTCGAGCTGATCGAGGTCCGCTCGCACTGACAGCAGCCGAATGACCAGCAGGCCGGCATGACGCGCCAGCTGCGGCACGATCACGCCGTAGCCGCCATGGAGCTGGATGGCTGAACGCGCTACGGTCTGCGAGGGCCCTCCGACAACAAGCTGCGAGACGGCTTGGGGGGCTCAGGATGCGATCAGATGACGGGCAATGATCCGCGCCTGCGCGCGGTCGAGTTCGTCCGCGGACGGACCGGGACGATCTGGCGGGAACTGGTAGCGCAAGCTCGCCAGCCGCTCCATGGCGCAATAAAGCACCACCGCATCTGCGAAAGCTTCACGACCTCGCGTGTCGGGCTTGGCCTGCTTGATGGCGCGGGCGAGCTGTTCCACCAAGGGAACGGCATTGGTCATCTGAATATCGACAAAACGCTGGTTGCCGCGATCCGCTTCGAGACTGCGGTACTGGAGCACATGCCGATGCTCCTTGTAGATCGCGTTGAACGTCTCGACGAAATCCAGGGCGTCCTGCTCGAAGGCAGCCGGATCGAGAAAGCGACTTGAGTACTCCTCGGCCAGGCGGCTGAATGCGTCTCGCGTCTCGACGGCCAGAGCATAGAGAATGTCCTGCACATCGCTGAAGTAGACATAAAGCGTGGCCGGCGCCGTCTTGGCGGCTTTGGCAATGGCTGCGGCAGTCAGGTGGAAGGGTGACGTGTCTTGCAAAAGATCCTTGGTCGCAGTCAGCAGGCGTGCGCGCGTCTCGATGCCCTTCCGGCCCAGACCCGTGCCGATCTTGTTGGTTCTCGCCTGCAACCGATCCTCCCTGTACCCGACTTATCCGAGACGTAATGGCCGATATACAACGTTTGCAGCGCAAGGACATGCCCTTCCCGGTCCCGCCTGCCACCGGCCGCCCGTGCGCCGAGCAAGGGTTAGCGTGCTGGACGGGCGCCTTTGTTGTACTTGCCGCCCCTGCTTGCAGACGTTGCATGTTGCGCTGCAACAAAGTCAATTGACGACCCTTCACATCATAGCTAGGCACTTAGCGTTTCGAGTCGGTCAGACCGATTAGAGCCTTACCAGGAGCCAGATGATGACACGTACCCTCGCCAGCCTCGCGGCTGCCACTTTCCTGCTGACCGCTGCCGCGTCGCCTGCCGTTGCGGCCGCTGACGAAGTCGTTGCTACTGCCGCGACCGGCGAAGCGTCTGCAACCGCCCCCTCCAAGGCCGCTCCTGTCAGCCCGCGCTCCGGCCAAGTGGTCCGCGATGCCACTGGGCGGCGCCTTGGCGCGATCGACAGCATTCGCGGCGCCAACGCTGTCGTGATCGTGGACATGCACATGTACAACATTCCGATCTCGACGCTGAGCGCAGGCGAAAAGGGCTTGCAGACCACCATGCTGCGTTCGCAACTGCACTGAGAGATCCAGACGCGGGAGCAGGAGCCTGCTCCCGCGGTTCTGCTAGCCGAGCGGCATCCTCCCCAGTAATCGGGTGCTCGCCCTCGCGCGCGGCAATGAGACAAGGACGAAGAATTCAACAGTTGTTACGACGAACAACATCTGGGCGACATCAAGGCTTCGCCAAGTGTCAAGTCGAGTGAGCGGTTCAAGATCGCCGACCCGGCCGCGAAGTGGTCATACCTGACGCTCTACGATGTCGAGACCAACGATCTTGCAGCTTTTAAAGCCGAGATCGAGCGGCGCATCGGCACCAACTATTGCTGAGCACTGATGCGATCGACGTGGAAACCGTGTTCCACGCGATGTTCATCCCAATCTCCAAGACTAAAACGAAACACGTTGCTGCTGGACATCCGAGCGTTGGATGCGGCTATCAGCTTCGCGTCCCGATTTGGCCTGGTCGCCGCCTCGCAACCGCCCGCTAGCGCCATCCGGCGGCGCAGGTTTCACGCGAGCAGCATGGCGACGGGTGCCCCGCGCCCGATCGATGCTGCTTGCGCTCGCTATAAATTCATCGACAATCGGCGTGATTGACGGTATGTCAATTTTCGAACGAGCATGGAATGCCGTCACGCGCTGGAAGCCGATCGGGAGAGAGATGAAGTGGCTACGCTGCCCTTTGACGTCTATGACGCCGACCACCACCTTTACGAGCCCGAAGAGGCGTTCACCCGCCACTTGCCCAAGGAATTCAGCAATGAATTCTACTTCGTCAAGAAGGGCAACCGCACGAAACTCGTGATCAACGGTCTGCTGTCGGAGTACATCCCCAATCCGACCTTCGAGGTCGTCGCCGCGCCGGGCACGCACGAGAGCTGGTACCGCGGAACCAACACCGAGGGCCTCTCTCTGCGCCAGATGTCGGGTGAACCGCTCCGTCCCCCGCCAGAGTGGCGATCGGGCGACGGCCGCCTCAAGGTCATGGACCAGCAGGGCGTGCACGCCGCCATAGTCTTCCCCACGCTGGCGTCGGTCATCGAAGAGAGGCTGAACGACAAGCCCCAGGCGATCGCGGCCCTGTTCCACTCGCTCAACATGTGGACAAACGAGGAGTGGGGCTTCGCGCGCGAAAATCGGCTGTTCTCCGTACCGATGATCAATCTGGCGGACATCGATGCCGCCATCGCCGAGCTTGAGTTCGTGCTGAAGGCCGGGGCCCGCACGATTGGCATCCGCCCTGCCCCCGTTCCGGATCATCGCGGCCGCAGCCGATCATTCGGTTTTCCGGAGTTCGATCCTTTCTGGGCTCGAGTTGCTGAAGCCGGCATCTTCGTGAACATGCACGCGTCCGACTCCGGCTATGACGTCATCAACAAGATGTGGTCCGGCGGGTCGGGCGAGTTCATCGCCTTCGAACATGACGCGCATCGGCAGACCTTGGACGTGCTCGGCCGCCCGGTGGCTGACGCGCTCTCGGCACTGATCTGCCACGGCGTCTTCGCGCGCCATCCCAACTTGCGCGTCGCTTCGGTCGAGAACGGCGCCAGCTGGGTGCGTCCGCTGCTGTTCCGCTTGAACCACGCATACGGCCAGCTGCCGAAGGCGTTCAAGGAGCACCCGGTCGACACGTTCCGGCGCCACGTCTTCGTCGCTCCGTTCTATGAGGACGACACCGAAGAGCTGAAGAAGGACCTGCCGACCAATCGCATCATTTTCGGCAGCGACTATCCGCACCCGGAAGGCTTGGCGGAACCGCTCGAATACGTGAAAGACTTCTCCACTTACAGCGAAGCTGAAGTGAAGCAGGTGTTCCACAGCAACGTCAAAGGCCTGCTCGAAGGTGTTCGCGACGAGGCGTACGTCTGATCGATACAGGGCTCCGGTTAGCATCCGACCGGAGCCCTTTTTGTATGTTTGCAGACTTCGGTTTGACAGGAGCGTTCCGACTGAGAGTCTGGCGCAACGTGACTTTTCACATTCGACAACTGATGGACACTGCTCTCCGCCGGAGATGATGTTAGGCGAAAGTGATAGCTGCAGGACAAGCATCGGAGCTGTCCGCAAGGCGAACGCCTGCCCGCACTGCTCTCAAAGGACAGGTGCCGTGTCTCACCCGTGTGCTGGTCTGCGTTCTGCCGACCTCCTGTCGGGCGCGAAGCCAACATGATCGCAGCCGTGACGGCCGATCGTCCATCCGAACTCTGCCGGTCCGAGCCCTCATCGTTGACGATTGACACGTCACCTCTCCAAGCCTCAAATAAGGCAGATGTCTTAATAAAGGTGCCGCTTAGATCGGCACGGGAGAGATGCTTTGGAACCGACACCCAAGACTGGCGCGGAGGAGGTCGTCGATTTCCTGGTGGAGAACGGCTACCGACATGTCTTCGGCCTGCCCGGAAGCCAGCTGGTGTCGGTCTTCCACACCTTGCAGCGCACCGACATCACCTTCGTTCCGACAGTGCATGAGTCCGTGACCGTCGCCGCGGCGGATGGATATGCCCGGGTCCATGGATCGGCACTGGCGATGCTGTACATGCTGCCGGGAACGGCGAATGGACTGGCCAACCTGTACAACGCCAGCCGCGACGATTCGCCGTTGATCCTGCTGGCCTCCCAGCAACTCTCCACGGCTCGCACCCATCTTGGCGCATATTGCGAAGGTGACACGGTTCCCCTGGTGAAGCCGTTTGTCCGTCTCGCTCATGAGCTCGGCAAGGGCGCGTCGGCGCGAAGCTGGCTGGAACATGCCAAGCGCGTTGCCGAGGGCACGCCCGGCGGGCCAGTGTTCCTCTCCATCTGCGAGGACGTGATGCGCGACCCCGCCCCTGTCCGAACGCAGCGCCTTTCTCAGCATGGCGCACCCTCCGTGCCCGATGTCTCGGCGGTGGCGGCCGCCTTGCGCACGGCGCAACGCCCGTTGATCGTCGTGGGCGGACAGCTTCGTCGCCTAGGCGGGGCCGAGGATTTGGAAGCGTTCGCCGCGGCCAACAACATACCGGTCGTGTATGAAGCCGGCATGCTCGATCGGCTCGGCATTGCGCCGGGGCACAGTCATTCGCGCGGCGTGCTGGCGATGTCGGGCCTTGAGGAGGAGGCCGATGTCGTCCTGCTCCTCGGCACCCGCGCCATCACCGAAGCGAGCCCCCGCCCTTCGGAGTATTTCGTCAACGCGCGCTTCGTCGCGCAAGTGAACATCGATCCCGCAAGGCTGGAATCGATGCGGCGGTTCGACTGGGTTTCGGCAAGTGATCCGGCCGCCTTTACGAAGGCGCTCCGCCAGCAGCTTGAGAATGCGCCTGCGAGCGACGCGCTGATCCAAGCGCGCGCAAAGTGGTGCGAGCCGAGACCGACCGTGCGGCGCCCGGGCGATGCGCTGGGGCGACTGTTCGATGGGTTCGAGCGCTGCGTCGCGCCGCTGCACGATGCGCTGGATCGTGGATGGGTCGTCGACGAGTCGGTGATGGCCTCGGGCTTCCTCATCAAGGCCCTCGCATCCAAAGACGGGCGACGCTTCGCCGGCACCAACGGTGCTTCGCTCGGCTGGGCCACCGGCGCATCGGCGGGTATTGCGCTGGCCTCTGGCGAGCCGGTGACATGCGTCATCGGTGACGGCAGCTTGCGCTTCGGGATGGCGGGGCTCTGGACGCTCAAGGCGATGAACTTGCCCGTCACCATCATTGTCCTCGACAACCACGGTTACGGCTCGACCCGCAATTACGAGCGCGCCTACCTTGCGGACCTCGGTCGGACGGCGAGCCCGCAGCAACCCGGCTATCTCAACATGGACATGCGCACGTTGGGACCCGACTTGCGCGGGATGATCGAAGGCTTCGGCATTCCCTGTCGCCGTCTCACCGCTGACGAGGACCTGCGCGGTGCGGTCGAACAGGCCTGGGCGCAGTCCGCGAACGGGCCCAACGCCTTGCTGATGCCGGTCGGCTTCGAGGACGAATAGCGCCATGAACCATCCATCGTTTCCCGCGCGGCCGATCATAGCGCAGGCGTTCGATCCACTCGGCATCTTGAAGCCCGGTAAGATTTTCGACTGATTGCTTGCAACGATCCACATCGGGCCACCGACCGGAGGAAGAGCGTGCAGCCCGCGTGGACACAAGAATAACAAAAGGAAGAGAGGAGAGCCTTTGCGATGCCCGATCCCACCGAGACGTTCCTTCACGCCCATGTCCTGATCCTTGGCGGGGCAAAGGGGATCGGACGCGCCGTTGCCGAAGAGCTTTCGCGGCGCGGCGCCCGCCTCTCGGTCGCCGACATCGACGTCGCCACTGCGCAGGAGACCGCCAGCGCGCTGTCGGCCGCTGGAGGCGAAGCGCAGGCACTGCAAGTGGATGTGCTTTCAGCAGAGTCGATCGCGCGCGCCGTGGCGGAGGCCCGAGCATCCTTCGGCCCGATCGACGTTCTGCTGAACAACGTCGGCGCGATCCTGAGCGGTGATCCGCAAGACATTCCCGGCGAGGAGTGGGAGCGGATTTCCGATCTGAACTATCGCGCCGTCGTGTACGGCGTCCGCGAGGTCCTGCCGGCGATGCTGGAACGCGGAAGCGGGCACATCGTCAACACCGGTTCCTTCGCCGGCATGTATCCCTACGCGTCGAGCCGCATCCCCTACGCTGCGGCCAAGGCCGGCGTCATCAGCCTGTCGCAGAACCTTGCGCTCTACTGCGAGCCGCGCGGCATTCGCGTATCGTGCCTGATCCCCGGCCCGGTGCAAACCGGCATCGCCACGACGATGACCACGTGGACTCCCGAGGCGCCGATGCGTGGTCCCGGTTCCGAGTTGCGGTTGATGACCACGCAAGAGGCCGCCGCCAAGTTCGTGAACGGCCTGGAGGAAGGGCGTATTCTTATCGCTTCGGACGATTCTTTGTGGGATATCGTTCGGCGCTGGGCGGACGATCCCGACGCGTTTGTTCGGGACAAGATCACACAGTTCGAAGCAGGAGAGTTCGGGATGCCGCAGCTATGAGTGCTCCCACCAATCGCCTGGGGCTTGAAGCGCTGACACTGCTCGGTATCAACCCGGTAGAGCAAGTTCGCATCGCGTCGCAACTTGGTTGCTCCGGCGTGTCGCTCGGCATGGCCGCGCTGGATCTGTCAAGCTTCGGCATCGCCGATCTCGGGCTGTACGAGCGTTGGTCGCTCGCGGATGAACCGGCGCTGCGCCGCGATCTGCAAGCGGTGCTTGCCGACACTGGCGTGCGAGTGACGCTGGGCGAAGGCTTCATGGTGACGCCCGCCTATGACATTCGGGAGCGCGCGGCACATCTCGACATCATGGCGCAGCTTGGTGCCGAGCGCATCAACGCGATCAGCATCGAACATGACCTTGACCGCACGAACGACCAGTTTGCGATCCTTTGCGACATGGTCACGGCCCGTGGCATGCGCTTCATCGTCGAGTTCGCGCCGATGAACCCCGTTAGCACCCTGGCGATGGCTCTGGCAGCTTCAGAGTACGTCGGACCGGACCGCTGCGGGGTCATGGTCGACACCATGCATCTGTTTCGGTCCGGCGGCACGCTCGATGATCTGCGGGCCGTGCCGCCCGGAAGACTCCAGTATGCGCAGCTTTGCGATGTCCCGCTGAAGGGCCCCGACATCCCGTACAAGCATGAAGCGATACTGGGTCGCCTTGCGCCCGGGGAAGGCGAACTGCCGCTGCTGGACGTGCTTGCCGCGCTGCCCGAGGACTTGGACATCGGCGTGGAAGTCCCCGACCTGAACGCACTACGCAGCGGCATCACCCCCTACGACCACGCCGCCCGCGTCATTCAGGCGGCACGGTCGCTGGGGTATTGAACTCGCTTATCGCTCGGGATGATCGCCGCATCCGTCAGGAACCCTTAGGTCGCCAGCGGGCGCAGCTCGTCGAGCAGATGCTCGGTCAGTTCGATGAAGGGCCGCATGGGGGCGTCCGGCGCGATATACCCAGACAAAAGGCCGACATCCTTGTCGAAGATCGAGGACACGCGCGCGAAACCGGCCATGCCGATCGCGCCGAACAGCTCGAAGCCATAGCTGCGGCCGCTGCTGGCGTTGACGATCTGGATGATGCCGGCCCGGTCCAGTCCGATCTGCTCGCTCGTCTGAAGCGCCGCGTGGGCGATCGCCGCATGAGCGGCCAGCAGAGTGTTATTGACCAGTTTCGCGGCCTGGCCGGCCCCCGGCTCGCCTGTCCGCACGATCGTCGTTGCGTAAGCGCGCAGAACCGCCTCGCTGGCGGCGAACGCTTCCTCGCTCGAGCCGATCATGATGGTCAGGGAGCCCTCACGTGCACGGACATTGCCTCCGCTGACCGGCGCATCGACGAACACCAGGTCCCTGGCCGCCGCCAGAGCCGCCAGATCGCGGCAAGTGTCGGGATGAACGGTGGAATGGACCACGATCGTTCCGCCGGCACGCATGTGCGGCATGATGGCCTCGCAAACCTGGCGCACGCCGGCATCGTCGAACACGCAGATACCGATCCAGTCCGATTGCTGCGCCAGGGTCTGCAGATCTGGCGCAACTTTCGCGCCGGCCTCGGCGAAGGGTGCGCAGGCTTCGGGTCGCCGGGCCCACACCGTAACCTCGTGCCCCGCTTCCAACAGGCGCAGCGGCATGGGTCCGCCCTGATCCCCCAAGCCTACAAAGCCGATCTTCATCACGCTCCCTCCATGACTCAACGGCGGATCGTCTACAGCAGCCAGCCTGGAGGCACAGCAGGGACATACAAACATCATCCATCCGATAAGCCACGAGCGGAACTCGGCAAAGGCGGATACTTCGTCCCTCATGCGAAGCGATGATGCACGGTCCGACATGAAGATCGGACGATGCGGGAGCAGAGAGATGCCCAACAGCAGTGACGATCCACCCACACCGCCGGCGAGCACGATCGCCTTGCCTCCTCTCACGGAGGGTTCGCTCAGTCGAAAGCGAGGCATCGTCGCGGTCGCGGTCCTGACCACCGTGTTGTTCTTCAATACTCTCGACCGCATGCTGATCGCGATCCTGCTGGAACCGATCAAGACCGATCTCAAGCTCACCGACAGCCAGATCGGCCTGGCCGTGGGGCTGCTATTCGCGGTCTGCTACGCAGGCTTCAGCATTCCTGCAGCACGCCTTGCCGATCGCGGCGACCGCCCGGTGTTGCTGGCATTGTTGCTGTGCGCGTGGTCGACGATGACGATGGCGATGGCCGCGGTGAACGGTTTCGCGGCGCTTGTCATCGTGCGCATGGCGGTGGGCGCTGGCGAATCCGGTTGCCATCCCACCAACCATTCGCTGGTGGCGAGCTACTTTCCGCCAGAGCGGCGCGGACGCGCGCTCGGGTTCATCGGCGCCGGCGGTGCGCTGGGCGTCATGTTCGCCATGATCGCGGGCGGTGCCGCGGCAGCGGAATTCGGCTGGCGCGCGACCTTCCTCATCATGGGAGCGCCCGGTATCCTCCTCGCCCTCGTCGTATGGCGGGTGCTTCCCGAAGCCCGTCGCGCACTGCCGGTAGAACAGCGTCCGCGCGCGACGCCCCTCGTCCGATCGATCCGGAATCTGATCGCAAACCGCACCTTTCTCTGGCTCTCGGCCGCAGGCGTGCTCTGCACCGGCGGTTCCACCGGGGTATCGACGTGGATGGCCGCCTATTTCATGCGGACATATGGCCTGCCGATCCAAAGCGCCGGCTTGTGGCTCGGCCTTGTCGGCGGAACGGCCAGCGTCGTCGGCTATGTCCTGAGCGGCTTCGTCGGCGGTAAGACGCTGGACTGGGACAGGACGGTCAAGCTGCCGGGAATGCTCATCATCTTCGCCGGCGTGGCATTGATGGTCCCGTTCCTGATGCCGACCTGGCGGCTTGCCTTGCTGCTCCTGGTGCCGGCGATGTTGTTCACCAACTTCTGGTACGGGGCGGTCTTCGCCACGATCCAGAACGTGGTTCCGCCCGCAAATCGCGCCTTGGCGGTGGCCTTGACGTTGCTGGCCATGGGATCGCTGGGCAATGGGCTGGGACCGAGCCTCGCGGGCATCCTCTCCGATCTGCTCGCGCCGGTAGCGGGACAACGCAGCCTGCTCTTCGCCCTGCTGTTCATGGCATGCTGGGTCTTGGCGGGCGGCCTGTGCCTGATCAGAGCCTATCGCCTGCTGCGTGCCACGAATGGGTGAACCGAGCGGAAAGCAGAAGGCACGGCACGGACACCAACGGGAGCAGCGAATGCAGGTCGGCTGGATAGGGTTGGGGGAGATCGGCGGGCCAATGGCTCGGCGCGCATTGCTCGCGGGGCACCGCATCCTTGCTTACGAACGCGGCCAGGCAGTCAAGGAACTGCGGGCGGGGGGCGCGGCCTTCTCCCGCGACTACACAACCATTGCCGCGGCTTGCGAAGTCCTGACGATCTGCCTGTTCAACGACGCGCAAGTGAAAGCGGTGCTGCTCGATCAAGGCGCGCTCGCCGCGATGAGGCCCGGTAGCGTGCTGGTCCTGCATACGACAGGGTCGCCCGAACTTGCACGCCAGTTACAGGATGCGGCGCCAGAGGGCGTTGCGGTGTTGGATGCCACTTTCAGCGGGTCACCCGCCCAAGCCGAACACGGAACGCTGACGATCATGGTCGGCGGAGCAACGGAGGCGGTCGCTCGCGCCCAGCCGTTACTGGCGTCCTATGCGGCACGGGTCCATCACGTCGGCTTGCTGGGCCAAGGCCAGGTGGTGAAGCTGCTCAACAACCTGCTCTTTGCCGCCAACTTGCGTTTTGCGGCAGAAGTACTTGGCCTGGCTGAGCGCCAAGGGCTCGATCCGGGCACTTGCGCACGCATCTTCCAGGGCTGCAGCAGCGCCAGCACCGCCGGCGCGCTATTTGCGGACGCCGGCGTTGCCGAAACGCTGGATCGCACGCACGCCTTCCTGAGCAAGGACGTCGCCACTGCAGCAGACAGCTTGCAGGAACTGGGCCTATCAAGTGCGATGCTGGCGCCGGTGATTGCCAGCTATGTACCCGACTGATCGCTGGGAAAGTCCGCCGCCAGCTGTCGCACTCAGGGCGTGGCAGCAGCGGCGGTATCGGCCAGGGCAGCGGCGAGCTGCGGCACTTCGGCCAGAGAGCGGAGCGTGTCGTTAAGATGCGTGCATCCATCCGTGCGCGGCAATCGCTCCACCACGGCGCGACGTAGATCGGCCAGCGGCGTCCCAACCATGCGGCCGATGTTGAGGATGGCCGAGGGACACACCTCGAACGGCAATATCCTCGGGTCCGCCGTCACCGCCCGCAGGGTCGCCGTGCGGCGGTCCGCGCGCGCGCTGAGCAGATATTCATGAACCGCCCTGCGCTCGCCAGTTTGCGTTGCGGCGCTGTCTTGGAAGAAGGCTTCGATCACGATGTCCTCACCTTCGAACCAGACGTCGATGCAGCGTGCTCGGCGAGCGGAAATTTCGTGCCACTCGGGCAACTCGTGCCAACCATGACGGTCATCGGGCGATCCCAGCGGTGGCACGTCGCCATTCCGTTGCAACGCGTCACGCGACGGACCGAGAGCGGGAGATCCCGGAGCAAAGCCGATGCATACACCCTCCATCCTCTGCCGCACGGCGGCAAGGTCCAGCCCCTCGGTCATTTGCCGCCTTGTTTGCGCATTCCATTGAGTCCAGGCGAATGGAGCCACCAGACTGGCTCCGCCAACATCATCCAGCAGCAGATAGAGCGGCGTGCCTGCCCGCGCCTCTGCGGGTAACGCTTCGCCGATCGCACCGCGCAAGTGCCCGCCAGCACGCGCGCCGATCAGGGCCTCGATCCCCGGGCGGACCGGCGTGGCGCTGATCCGCACGATCTCGCGCGCTTGCGTGATCTCCAGGTCAACGCGGTCGAATGCAAGGACTTGCAGATCATCGACATCCGCGCCCGTCAGCAGATCGCGCGCTGTCCCGGTCTGCAGCATGGTGCCAGTCGCACCCCCGGGCCAGCGCGTGTCGATGGTGGAGGTACGCCGCACGGAGAAGGGGCGGCGCGGCGGCGTAGGCGGCGCCGGACCATTTACGGTTGGATGTGATTGACTGGCCATGAGCAACTATGTGTCACGGCACGACGACGCACGGAAGGCGATTTCACGGCACAATCCGGGCTCGCGGACCGGCCATCGCGCCTGTGATTGAACCACTCGGCCGGCCGCCGATCACATCACGCGCCAGTGAAGTTCGGCTTACGCTTCCCGAGAAAGGCATCGACCGCTTCGTGGTGATCGGGCGTCTCATGCACCAGCGCCTGGTACGCCGCGGACATCTCCAGCACTTCGTTCAGGCGCATGGTCTGGGAATCGATCAGCAGCCGCTTGGCGACCCGCAGCGAACGCGGCGGATTGGCGGCGACGCGCTCGGCCAAAGCAAGTGCCTCATCCATCAGCGTTTCAGCCGGAACCACGCGCGAGACGAGACCATACTCCAGCGCCTCCTGGGCGCTCAGTGTGTCGCCGGTGAACAGCATCTCGGCCGCGCGGGCATAGCCCACCGCGCGCGGCAGCGCCCAGGCGCCGCCGTCCCCAGGGATCAATCCCATCTTGATGAAGCCCGCGGCGAACTTCGCTTTGTCGGACGCGATGCGCATGTCGCAAAAGCAGGCGAGATCATTGCCAAGGCCGACCGCGAAGCCGTTCACCGCTGCGATCAACGGCACGTCGCAGTCGTAAAACGCGCGCGTGATGCGCTGTACGCCCCGGCGGTAGTTGGCGCGGGTGCCCAGCGGGGTATCCATTGGACCGATCCCGGTCCGGTCCTTCATGCTCTGCACGTTTCCGCCGGCTGAAAAAGCGCGCCCCGAGCCCGTGATGATGCCGACGCTGACGCTTTCGTCGTCGTTCAGGCCTTCCAGGGCCCGGACGAGATCATCACAGTCCTCGTGCTCGGCGATCGCATTCATCGTGTCGGGATGATTGAAGGTGAGGATCGCGATGCGGCCCTGCCGCTCGATAGTCACATAATCGCCCACGCAAGGTCCCCTTCAGCTTGATCAGACCTCGCCCATGCGCGACTTCGCGCCCACGCGCAACGCTCCGCTGCTGCTGCAACAACGGAGGGATCATATCGGTGATACACGAAGAGCGACGCGGCACTCTCTATTAAGGCGAGTTTATTAGTGGTAGCGCGCGATCATGCCATACAGTCACATCGTCGTGGGGGGAGGATCTTCCGGCTCGGTGATGGCAAGCCGCCTCTCGGAAGACGGCGCCAACCGCGTGTTGCTGCTCGAAGCGGGGCCCGACCTGCCGCCCGGACAGGAGCCCGCCGCCATTCTCGACAGCTATCCCGGTAGCGCTTATCTGGATCCCCGCTTCGTCTGGTCGGACCGGCGCGTCACGCTGGCGCCGCATGGCAACAATGCGCCCGATGGGGGGCCGCCCCTGTGCCGCTACGAGCAAGGCCGGGTGATTGGCGGCAGTTCGGCCATCAACGGTCAGATGGCGAACCGCGGAGTTCCGGGCGACTATGACGAGTGGGAGCGCCGCGGCGCTCGCGGCTGGGGCTGGAAGGATGTGCTGCCCTTCTTCCGCAAGCTCGAGACCGATCTCGATTTCGACGGCCCGCTGCACGGTCGCGACGGCCCCTTACCCATCCGCCGGGTGCCGTTCACGCAGTGGCCGGGCCAGGCGCGCGCATTCTCGGCCGCGCTCAAGCAACACGGCCTGCCTTGGCTCGACGATCAAAATGGCGAGTTCCAGGACGGCCATTACCCCATCACGATCTCCAACGTGGACGATCACCGGGTCAGCACGGCAATGGCGTGGCTTACCGCGCAAGTACGGGCCCGACCCAATCTCACCATCCGCACCGACTCCACGGTCGACGAGCTCCTGTTCGACGGCATCCGGGTACGCGGCGTGCGCGTCGGCCGGGAGGAGATCGAAGGGCGCACGGTGATCCTTTGCGCGGGCGCGCTCTACACGCCCGAGATCCTGCTGCGGGCCGGGATCGGCCCGGGTCAGGAGCTGCGCGAGCTGGGCATCGCGGTGCGCTCCAGCCAGCAAGGGGTCGGACGTGGCCTGTCCGACCATCCGTCGGTGGCGATCGCCAGCTATCTGCATCCCGCCGCGCGGCTGCACGCACAGCGCCGCCACATCATGCTGGGAATACGCTTCTCGAGCGATCGGGCGCGTTATCCGGCAGGAGATTTGGCCGGTATCCTCTCCACCAAGGCGGCTTGGCATGCCGTTGGGGAACGCCTGGGCACTCTGGCGATCTGGATCAACAGCCCGCTGTCGGAAGACGGCCGCATCACGCTTTCGACCCGTGACGCGCGCGTCGCCGCTAACGTGGATTTCGCGCTGCTATCCGATGCGCGCGATGTCGAGCGGCTGCGCAGCGGTTTCCGCCGCATGGCGCGCGTCCATCTCTCGCCTTTGCTGCACGACGTCATCGCCGATCCGTTCCCGGCCAGCTACAGCGAGAAAGTGCGCCAGATCGGTGCCATCAACCTGCGCAACACGATCCTCACGCGCATTGCCGCGCTGTTCCTGGACGGTCCGGAATGGATGCGCCGCCAGTTTCTGCAGCGGGCGGTGATGGAGGGAGAGGCGCTCGCCACGCTGATGGCCGACGATGCCGCCTGCGACGCCTTCATCCGTTCGGCCGTCGCCGGCGTATGGCACGCGAGCAGTTCTTGCCGGATGGGCGCACCGGACGATCCCATGGCACCGCTGCTCCCTGACGGGCGGGTGAAAGGGATCGAGGGCTTGCGCGTGGCGGATGCGTCGGCCTTCCCCGCAATTCCCAGTGCCAACACCAACCTGCCCACGATCATGCTGGCGGAAAAGCTCGCGGACGCGATCCGCAAGGAAGGCTGAAGGATCGGTCAGGCTGCCGCACCGGTCTCTTCAAAGCTCCCCGCGTTGGCTTGCGCATCATCGCGCGCGGCGAGCACCGCCCGGATTTCCTGGTGGCGCTGCCTGGTCAGCGGATAGCCGAACATCGCCAGCATCGAGCCGAGCGAGCAGAGCATCGGCAACCCGATATAGACGAACGTCAGCCCAGTGAGCGCGGCGGGCGTGTTGCGCTCCGCCAGCGCCGGCACGTAGGAGAAGGCCGCCAGCACCAGCAGCCCAAGGCCGACCGACAAGGCATGACCCAGTTTGAAGACACCGGTCAGCAAGGCATAGAGCAGCGCGGTACGGTCCGCGCCACGGACTAGTCGCTCCTCGTCGGCCGCATCCGCGATCATCGCGCGGGGCAACATGTAGGTGGCGCCATAGAAGAAGCCGCCGATCGCGGCCGGGACCATGAGCATGGGCACGTTGCCTTGCGGAACGAACAGGAACAGCGATTGGCCGACCGAAGCGCCGAGAGCGCCGAAGATCAGCGCGCGATGTTTCTCGAAACGTTCGGCGATGCGTCCCCAAACGGTCGCCGTCAGAACTCCCACGAGAAAATAGACGACGATTTGCGTGCCAAAGTCGCCGATGGTGAACCCCTTGACCGACGTGGCGAACATGATCCCGGTCACCGCGCCGATACCTACGCTCAAACCCAGCAGCAATTCGGCCAGGATCACCCGGCGTGTGGCGGGAAGAGCGAACAGCGCCAGATAGGCACGCAGTCCGCCCTTCGTTCCGCTCGCACGCGCGGGTCGAGTTCTTGCCAGAAGCACGGTCGCCATCACGCTGAGCGTCAGCAGCGCCAGGATGGTGACGCCCATCCACTGGATCAGGCCCAGGCCCAGATGGCCATCGAGCAGCTTGGGGATCAGCATCGTCAGCAAGATGCCGGCTGTAGTGTACCTCTGCCACCACCCGAACACCCGACCTCGCTCGGCATAGTCATCGGTCTGGGCGGCGCAAAGCGCCAGATGCGCAAGCGCGAGGATCGAGTAGCCGAGATAGGCCAACGCCAACGCCACGACGAGGTAGATCATGCTCACTGTCGCGGGAGGATAGAAACACATCCACACACCGCAGGCCAGAGGCACGCAGCCCGTCACGATCCAGATCTGGTAGCGGCCCATCCGAGAGCGCGTGCGATCCATCAGATCGCCCAGAAACGGGTCTATGAAGATATCGGCCAAGCGGATGAGCATGAATGCCAATCCAGCTTCGGCCAGCGAGACTCCGTGGTTGCGCGTGAGCTCCTGAGGGATGATGGTGGTGAGCGACAGCGACAAGGCCGCGATCGGCGCCGCGACCGCGGTCAGGGCCGCAAGGTTGCGCCCTGAGGTTATGGCAATCATGGCAATCCTCTCCCGCGGCCTTCCGGCTCTCTGGTTGGAGCCCGCGATGTTAAGGCACCTGGCTTAGTTTGCAATCGCCCACGCGCTGGAACGAGGTGGGCCGGCGCTTTGAATTGCGACGCGAGCCGCGCGGTGCGGACCGGCCCAGCGCCGCGCAGGACAAGCATCTGGCGACCTGCCGCAGCGGCCCGATCATCGTGGAGATGGAGTATCGCGTCGCCTCCGATCGCGCCCGCTCGCTCTACGCCAGTATGCTCAAGGTGCGATCCGCGCGCAGCCGCAATGGCGCATTCGCTTGGTCGCTCGCACGCGACATCAGCGCGCCGGAGCTATGGGTGGAGCGCTTCACCTGTCCGATATGACTACCTACGCCAGCGTGACCGCCTGAATCCGACGAGGCGCAAATTCATCAGGATGCCGTGGTCCATATGCGGTCCGGGCAACTGCCAGTCATCCGGCGCTTGCTGGAGCGCCCGTTCGGCTCGGTGCGGCCAAGCGACAACACGCCCGACGAGGAAGTGCTGCCTTGATACTCTCGCGTCTGCGCAAGCGGACAAGCCCTAGCCCGCGTCCGACCCTTCGATGCCATCGGCCGACGCGAACCGCGTTGCCGGCGTTTGCGGCGGCGGGGCACCCGTGGCGAGGATCGCCAGCGCCGCCCGTGCGGCAGGCGACAGCGCATCGGGATCGTTTTCGGCAAGGTCCCTGATGCGTGCGCGCATGCGAGGGTCCCAGAAACTCGCCACATGGTCCGCGGTCGCTGCCGACGCCGCATCGTGACCGATCGCGGCGAAATTGCGGGCGATCTGGTTAAGCATGTAGACGAGGCGCGCGTCGTTGCTCATCATCGACGTGTCGGCGTCGCCGTGATCACTCACTTGGCGGACTCCAGCACGGCGATGCGGCGGCTCGCCCTCGCCTGCTCGGCATAGTTCTCCTGCCAAGCCGACGGACCGTTGGACGCGGAAACCTGCACGGCGGTGACCTTGTACTCGGGACAATTGGTCGCCCAGTCGGAAAAGTCCGTGGTGATGACGTTGGCTTGCGTGTCGGGATGGTGGAAGGTCGTGTAGACCACGCCCGGCGCGACCCGCTCGGTGATCAGCGCGCGCAGCGTCGTCTCGCCCGCCCGGCTCTTCAGCGATACCCAGTCGCCATCACGCAGGCCGCGGTTCTCGGCATCGAGAGGATGGATCTCCAGCCGGTCCTCGGGATGCCAGGCCACGTTGCCGGTGCGGCGCGTCTGCGCTCCGACATTGTAGTGGCTGAGGATGCGCCCGGTGGTCAGCAACAGCGGGAAGCGCGGGCCAGTCTTCTCGTCGGTCGGAACATAGTCGGTGACGACGAACTTGCCCTTGCCGCGCACGAAGCCGTCCATGTGCATGATCGGCGAGCCATCTGGCGCCGCATCGTTCACCGGCCACTGCAGCGAGCCCTCGGCCTCCAGGCGGTCGTAGTTCACGCCTGCGAAGCTTGGCGTCAGCGCCGCGATCTCGTCCATGATCTGAGAGGGGTGCGTGTAATCCCAGCCAAGGTCCATTGCCTGGGCGAGCAATTGCACGACCTCCCAATCGGCATAGCCATTGAGCGGGCTCATCACCCGGCGCACGCGCTGGATGCGTCGCTCCGCATTGGTGAAGGTGCCGTCCTTTTCCAGGAAAGTGGAGCCGGGCAGGAAGACATGCGCGTAATTGGCGGTCTCGTTCAGGAACAGGTCCTGCACCACCACGCACTCCATCGCGGCCAACCCCGCTGCGACGTGGTGGGTGTTCGGATCGGACTGGAGGATATCCTCACCCTGGACGAACAGGGCCTTGAAGCTGCCATCCGTCGCTGCATCCAGCATGTTCGGGATGCGCAAGCCAGGCTCCCCGTCCAGCGCCACGCCCCAGGCCTGCTCGAACAGCGCCCGGGTCTCTACATCCGAAACGTGGCGGTAGCCCGGAAACTCGTGCGGGAAACTGCCCATGTCGCAGCTGCCCTGCACGTTGTTCTGGCCTCGCAGCGGGTTCACGCCCACGCCTTCGCGCCCGACATTGCCGGTCGCCATGGCAAGGTTGGCGATCGCCATGACGGTCGAACTGCCTTGGCTGTGTTCGGTCACGCCAAGCCCATAATAGATCGCCCCGTTGCCCCCCGTGGCGAAGAGGCGGGCGGCGGCGCGGACGTCCTCGGCGGGCACGCCCGTCAGCGGCGCTGTGGCTTCGGGCGAACGACCCGGTTCCGACACGAACTGCGCCCAGTCGGCGAACTCGTCCCAGTCGCAGCGCGTGCGCACGAACGGCTCATCGTACAACTTCTCGGAGACGATCACGTGGGCCATGGCCGTCAGCAGCGCGACGTTCGTGCCCGGGCGAAGCGGTAGGTGGTGTGCAGCCTCGATATGCGGCGATTTCACGAGGTCGATGCGGCGAGGATCGATGACGATCAGTTTCGCGCCCTGACGCAAGCGCCGCTTCATACGGCTGGCGAACACCGGATGGCCGTCAGTGGGGTTGGCACCGATCAGCAAAATGACATCCGACTGCATGACGCTGTCGAAGTCCTGCGTCCCCGCGGAGGTGCCGAAGGTCGTCTTCAGGCCGTATCCGGTCGGTGAATGGCACACCCGCGCGCATGTATCGACGTTGTTGTTGCCGAAGCCCTGGCGGATCAGCTTCTGCACCAGGAAGGTCTCTTCGTTGGTGCAGCGGCTGGAGGTGATACCGCCGACGCTGCGGGTACCGTATTGCGCCTGGATGCGGCGGAATTCCGAGGCGGTGTGCGCGATCGCCTCTTCCCAGCTGACTTCACGCCAGGGCTGATCGACGCTCTCGCGGATCATGGGGTTCAAAATGCGATCCTGGTGATTGGCGTAACCCCACGCGAACCGCCCTTTGACGCAGCTATGCCCGCGATTGGCCTTGCCGTCCTTCCACGGCACCATGCGCACCAGCTCCTCACCGCGCATCTCGGCGCGGAACGTGCAGCCGACCCCGCAATAGGCGCAAGTGGTGACAACGGCGCGGTCGGGCGTTCCGACCTCCACCACCTTCTTCTCGGTCAGTGTCGCGGTCGGACAGGCCTGCACGCAAGCGCCGCAAGACACGCATTCGGAGGAGAGGAAATCGGCATGTCCGCCGGGCGATACCTTGGAATCGAAGCCCTTGCCCTCGATCGTGAGCGCGAACGTACCCTGCACTTCGTCACACGCGCGCACGCAGCGCGAGCAGACGATGCACTTGCTGGGATCGAAGTCGAAGTAGGGGTTCGAGGTGTCCTTGGCCTGCCCCATGTTGGTGGCGCCCTCGTAGCCGTAGCGCACATCACGCAAGCCAACCGCACCTGCCTGCGTCTGCAACTCGCAATCGCCGTTCGCCGCGCACGTCAGGCAGTCGAGCGGATGATCGGAGATATACAGCTCCATCACGCCGCGACGAAGCTGCTTCAGGCGCTCGGTCTGGGTGCGCACCACCATGCCCGGAGCCACCGGGGTCGTGCACGAGGCGGGGTAGCCTGCCCTCCCCTCGACCTCCACCAGGCACAAACGGCATGAGCCGAAGCTTTCGAGGCTGTCCGTGGCGCACAGCTTGGGTATCGAGCCACATCGCGCCAGCGACGCCGCGCGCATGATGGAGGTGCCTTCGGGCATCGTCACCGTTGCGCCGTCGATCGTGAGCGTCACGCTGCGGGTATTGGTCGTCGCCGGCGGCGTGCCATGGTCGGCTTCGCGAGTGTATGTCATGCAAGTTCCTCCGCCACCTGGACGGCTCCGAAATCCTCGGGAAAATGGTCCAATGCGCTGAGCACGGGATAGGGCGTGAAGCCGCCGAGCGCGCAAAGCGAACCATACTTCATGGTGTCCGCCAGATCGTGCAGCAGCGCGGTCTGGCTGGCGATATCGGCATCGATCCGATCCGGCGCCCGGCTATTGAGCGCCTTGCCGAGGTATCCGCTGGCGCGCTCCTGCGCGTTCTTCACGGCCTGGCCGTCACGCGCGTCGATGATGCGATCCAGGATCTCGATCCCCCGTGTCGATCCGATGCGGCATGGCGTGCACTTGCCGCAGCTCTCCACCGCGCAGAACTCCATGGCGAAGCGCGCTAGCCGCGCCATATCCGCATCCTCGTCGAACACGGTGATCCCGGCGTGGCCGATCAGCGCCCCCGCCGCCGCGAAAGCCTCGTAATCGAAGGGCAGGTCGAACTGGGAGGGCGGGATATAGGCGCCCAGCGGGCCACCCACCTGCACCGCCCGGACCGGCTTGCCGCTCGCGGTGCCCCCACCGATGCCGTTCACCAATTCACCCAGGGTGACGCCGAAGCCGATCTCGTAGAGGCCGCCATGCTTTACATTGCCCGCGATCTGCACCGGCATCGTTCCCCGAGAACGGCCGAAGCCGACGGCGGCATATGCCTCCGCTCCAGCGTCCAGGATAAAGGGGACCGCAGCCAGGCTGAGGACGTTGTTGATCACCGTGGGCCGGCCGAACAGCCCGCTCAGCGCCGGCAACGGCGGCTTGGCGCGCACTTGGCCGCGCTTGCCTTCGATGGAGTCGAGCAACGCGGTCTCTTCACCGCAGACGTATGCGCCCGCGCCCACTCGCACTTCCAGCGTGAACGGCGCCACGCGTTGCGCCGACAGCGCGATGGCTTCCTGCATGGTGGCGATCGCGAATGGATATTCGCTGCGGATGTAGATGTAGCCGTGGCCGGCACCGACAGCATGAGCTGCAATGGCCATGCCCTCGATCAGGCAGAACGGATCGCCCTCCATCAGCATGCGATCGGCGAAGGTGCCGCTGTCGCCCTCGTCAGCGTTGCAGACGATGAACTTGGTCGGCCCCGCGGCTTCCAGAACGGTCTGCCACTTTATGCCGGTAGGAAAACCCGCACCGCCGCGACCGCGCAGCCCGGATGCCTTGACGGCATCGACGACGGCTTGCGGCGCCATCGCCCGCGCCGCGTCCAGTCCTCGCCAGCCATCGTGCGCGGCATAATCGGCCAGACTCAAGGGATCGGTGACCCCGCAGCGTGCGAACGTGAAGCGCTGCTGGCCGGCGAAGAACGGCAGCGCAGCCACCTCGCCCAAGCGATTGGCATGGTCGCCCGCAAGTACCGCCGGGACGTCGCCCGGCGCGATCGGGCCATAGCCGATGCGCACGCCGTCCACCTCCACTTCGGCCAGCGGCTCGATCGAGAACAGCCCGCGTGATCCGGTGCGGACGACCTCGCAGCCCGCCTGGCGAAAGGTGGCGGCGAGCTCATCGGCGCCTAGCGCCACGGACGCCATGTCACGGCTGATGTAAACACGGGTCACGCGGCGATCTCTTCGGCAATCCACTCGAGCTTGGCTGCGTCGATCCGGGCGATCGGGCGCCCGTCCACCAGAGCGTTGGGTCCCACTGCGCACAGGCCCAGGCAGTAGACCGGCTCCAGCGCGACATGGCCGTCGCCTCGCGCCTCTCCCATCCTGGTGCCAAGCCGGCTTTCCGCGGCCGCTTCGATGAGGGCACCGCCGCGCGCCTGGCAGCTTTCCGCTCGGCACAGTTTGACGACATGGCGCGCAGGCGCCGTCCGGCGAAAGTCATGGTAGAAACTGATGACGCCATGCACGTCGGCACGGCTGAGGTTCAGCGCTTGCGCGATCGTCGGGATGAGGGCGTCGTCGACGTGCCCCGCTTCATGCTGGACGGCATGCAGAAGCGGGAGCAGCTTGTCTCGCGTGGCGCCATGCTGATGTGTCCAGTCTTTTACGAAGGCTGTCTTGTCATCAAGGCTGAGCGCCATGGTCACTCCGGAAAAATATTGTTCGAGGCGAAGCGCGGTGACTCAAGAAAGTCGTCCGACCTGCAAGCCTTGCACTAGCGCAATTCTGCCGCGGATGGAATGAGCCGGGGCGGCCGCGTCGCATTCCCATCCTGGCATCGGGGAAAGCGGTTCAAATGCTCTCCGGCGGCCTGACCATCAATGCCGCCTCGGCCATGGCCAGCGCATCCATGAACTGGCCCCTTTCCGTCTCGGCCCTGACCTCGCCTTCCCTATCCAGCAAATCGAGCGCGGAGACGACCATATTGGTGCAGATCTTCATCCGAGCCCGGAAGAGGCGCCCCGGCAACTCCGTCCGCTCATGCAGCATCGTCAGGATTCGGCTGGTCGTCGGATAGTCCTCGTCGAACGAGAAGCGCTGCCATGCCGCTCCTGACCGAAACAGGCCGGCGAGGAACGCTGCGTAGCTGCGCTCGCCTGCGCTGTTGCGCTGCTGGATGACGGGATCGAATAGGATAAACAGCAGTTCCAGCATGGGAACGTTACCCTCCTGCGCCTCGCGCCTTGCCAGCATCGCGGCGCGCACCCTTTCGATTTCGGAGAGGCGATGACGGATAATGGCTGCCACGACGGCATCCTTGTCCCCGAAGTGATAGGCGACCACGTTGGTGTTCGCCGAACCGGACGCCACGCCGATCTGCCGCAGCGACGCGCCGTTGATGCCATGCTGAGCGAAAAGCATTTCTGCCGCTTCGATTATGGCGAGCCGCGTCGCCTCGCCGCGCTCCCGTCGGCGCCTGCTTTCGTTAGCCATATGCGTGTCTTAAAGCGGGAGCCATTATTGTCGCAAGCAAGACATAAGGCTGCGATCGGATCGCCCGACATATGTGCTAATCTAGCGTCGTGACCTTGCCGGTTCGATGCGAAGCCCGGAACAATCGAGGCAAGAACAACGGAGAGAGATGTGAACGCGCGCACCACCATCACACCGCGGTATCCCACTTTCCAGCTCAAGGACATCGAGCCGCGCTGGTCCCGTAACGGAGAGATGGCGCACTCATACAATGCCGCGGCGATGGTCCCCTGCCAGATCGAGCCTTATCTGGTGCGCGTGATGCTGAAGGCCTTGCCGCTGATCCCGGCCGACCGACCCGAGCTTCGCGAAGATGTGGAGACCTTCAACAAGCAGGAAGTGGAACACGCCAAGCAGCACATCGCGTTCTACAAGATCCTGCGCGACAAGGGTTATCCGCGCCTGGCCGAGTTCGACAAGAAGCTGGCGGCCGACTACAAGCACTTCTTCCAGAACAAGTCGCTGCAGTTCAACATCGCTTACGCCGAAGGCTTCGAGGCCATGGGCTCGGCAGGTGCGGAAACGTTCTTCCAGGTTCTTCCGCTGCTCGAGCGCGGCGCCGACCAGCGCGCGGTCGACCTTTGGAAGTGGCACCTCGCCGAGGAATTCGAGCATCGCCGAGTCTGCTTCGACTTGTACCAGGCGCTTTTTGGGCGGGGGCTGTTCCGCGGCTACTTCTATCGCTGCTACGGCTTCATCTACGCGTGCTTCCACCTTACCCGGTACATGCAGGGGATCGCCGACTACATGATCGAGACGGATCGGGAGAGCATGACGCCCGAGCAGGTCGCCAAGTCCAAGGCGCGCCTCAAGAACTATCGTCGCAACCTGCGCAAGAGCAACCTCAAGCAGGCGCTTGCCGTATTTTCGCCCTTCTACAATCCGAGCAAGAAGACTGCGTCACCAGAGATGGTCGATTATCTCGGGAGCATCTCCGCCTGGGAAAAGCCGGCCTGATCGCGCCCCAATCGCAAGTGAAGGACACAAGATCGTGAGCTACGATGTGCCGTCGAGACTGGAAGGCTGGCATGTGCGCCATAGAGGCGCGGCCAGTTTGGAAGTCTCGGACTTTTTCCTCCGCGAAGAGAACCTTGCCCAGCCGGATGAGGGCGAAGTGCTGGTGCGTACACGCTGGCTCTCGCTCGACCCTTATCTGAGCTTCGCCATGATCGGCAGCGGGGACGGCGGCGCCAACTGGCCGGTGCAAGGCCGCATCATCGGCGAGGTCGTGCAGTCACGAGCGAAAAATGTCCCGGTCGGGTCCACTGTGCTGGGAACCGGTCAGTGGCGTGAGTGGAACGTGCTGCGGGGCGCCGATGTCGACGTGCTCCCGGGCGACCCGCATTGGCCCAGCACCGTTCACTTCGGCGTCCTGGGAGCATCGGGCCTCACCGCCTGGGTCGGGATGACGCTGGCCGCCGTGCAGCCTGGCGAGACGATCCTGATCTCGGCGGCCACTGGCCCAGTCGGTAGCGTCTGCGGACAGATCGCGCGGGAACGCGGCGCACGCGTGCTTGGCATCGCCGGTGGCGAGGAGAAGTGCCGCCTGGCGGTCTCGCGCTATGGGTACGACGATTGCCTGGATCACCGACTGCCGGGGCTGAGTGACCGTCTCGTCGCCGCCGCGCAGACGGGCATCGATGTGCTGTTCGAAAACGTCGGCGCGCCCTCGCTTGATCCCGCGCTGTCCGCGATCGTCGAGGGTGGACGGGTCATCCTGTGCGGATTGGCCGCCCATTACCGCACGGGCGATCCGATCGCTCTGGCGAATTTCCGCCTCATCTTGCGCAAGCACCTGACGATGCAGGGCTTTGCGTGGACCGAGCACCGGGACATGCACCCTGCGGGCCGCGCTTGGCTTACCGAGCGTCTCGCCAAGGGCACTTTGGCCTACGACGAGACGGTGAGCACGGGACTGCCTCAAGCCGCGGAGGCGTATGTCGCGATGCTAACCGGCAAGGGTTTGGGCAAGCATCTGCTGCAGCTGCCCTGACGCGCGGTAGGCCGAGTGCCGCTTGTCAGGCGCGAAACGCTGCGGCGGCTGGCGCGATCTTTTGATGGGCCAGCCCCACCATTCTGTAGAGCCATTCTACAGGGCGATGATCAGGCGACTGCGCCGCTCGCCTTCAGTGCTTCGATGCGATCCCAATCGATACCCAGTTCCATCAAAACCATCTCGGTATGCTCGACGGCCTCTGGCGATCGACCTGCTTTAGTAGGCTCGTGGTTGAATTGCACCGGGCCGGCCGCCAGCTTGATCGGCGCGCCTCCGTCCGTTGCCTCAACGTCGATGATCATGTCGTTTGCCAATGCCTGCGGATCGCGCGCGATCTCATCCAGGGTCTGGTACGGCGCCCACTGGCCACGCAGCGTCTTGAACCGCTCGAGCCAGTAGGACATCGGCTGGCTCGCGATCGCCCGCGTCACTTCCACGCTGCCGTCGACCCAGTTGGCCATCAAGCCCTCGGCCGTGTTGAAGCGGTCGTCCTGCATCAGCTCCGGCTTGCCCAAGTGCTCCCAGGTGTCGGCCAGATAGGGTCCGGGCGTAAGGATCGTGAGGTTCAGATGGCGCCCATCCGCCGTCTGGAAGACGCCGACGAAGGGATTGCCTTTCGCGCCGCCAGATGCCGGCATCTTGGGCGCCTGGCACTTGCCGGACTCGATGGTGACCGCCAGGCCCATGCCCACGGCCCAGACTCCGGAGGACAGCAAGGACACGTCAAGCTCGACCGCCTCGCCGGTCTTCTCGCGGTGGAACAACGCCGCGCTGATCCCGCCGGCGATGTTGGTTCCGCCGATCGTGTCGCCATACGCGGGGCCAGGCTGGGTCAGCGGACCGCCGAGTTCCGCGGGCGTGACGCACATGGCCGAACCGCCGCGGGCCCAGAAGGCGGTGGAGTCGAAGCCGCCTTTCAGGCGCTCGGGACCCTTGTCGCCCAGCGCGCTGCCGCGTGCGTAGATGATATTCGGGTTCGCGGCGCGGATGTGCTCCACGTCGATCTTCAGCTTCTGCCGCTGTTCGGGCAGGTAGTTGGTCAGGAAGACATCGCATTCCTTGGCCAGATCGTAGATCAATTGCTGACCTTCGGGCTTCGAGACATCGATGCCGACGCTGCGCTTTCCGCGGTTGGGATGCGCCATCATCACGTTGCGCTCGGGGTTGATCGGCACGCCGTCGAGATTGATAAAGCCGCGCTGGGTGTCACCGCGCACCGGATGCTCGATCTTGATGACGTCCGCGCCCCAATCCGCCAGAAGGGCACCTGCCACCGGAACGAACGTGAACTGCGCAACTTCCAGGATGCGCACGCCTTCCATGACTTTGACCATGTTCGTTCCTCTACCTTCCCACCGTTCGATCATGCCGCGTCCAGACGACATACACTTTGTAAGCAATCAGGGCGTGCGCTACAGCGCGCAACCGGGTTGTCAACCCACCCGGCCGGACGATCGCTTCAGGTTCTCTTCGTTATTCATCCGCCGTGCCGTTGCGCCAGCATGTCGAGGATCTTGGCCGGCGGGGTGTTCATCCAGCCCTCCTCCGGCCAATTGAACCAGCCGCTGGAGGCGTAAGTCCCTCCGTCTACATGGACCGTCGACCCGGTGACGTAGGAAGCCAGGTCGGATGCCAGGAACAAGACGCAGCCTGTCAGATCCTCGCCCTTGCCGAAGCGCGCCATCGGCACGGAAACGGACTGGTTGAGCTTGTCCTGCGCAGAGCCGGGCTCGTACGGCTGACCGCCGCTGCCGGGGGTCGGGAAAATATCCGGAGCGATGCAGTTCACCCTGATGCCGTCCGCATGGAACTCCATGGCCAACGTCTTCGCCAGATGCGCGACAGCCGCCTTCATGGACCCGTAAATGGCGCGATTGGGCACGCCGCGATGCGCCTCGATCGAGGTGATGTAGATGATCGACCCGCCGCTTCCCTGCGCACGCATGCGGCGGGCGGCCTGCTGGGTCGTATCCAGCACGTAGAAGAAATTCTGGCTGGCGACGGCCTGCCACCCCTTCGGCCGCGTTTCCAGCAAGGGCGCCACGAAGCCACCACCCGGCACGTTGACAAGGATGTCCACCCGGCCGAACTCGGCGTCGATGTCTTTGAAGAACCGATCCATGGCCTCGCTATCGCGCACGTCGGCGTGGCGCAAAAGCGTCTTCACCGGCATCGCCGCCATCTCCTCGGCGATGTTGTCCAGAGCGGACTGATCTCTGTCGCACACGGCGACTTGCACGCCCGCGCGCGCCAGATCGCGTGAGATCGGCCATCCCAGCCCGCCAGCGCCGCCGGTTACCACGGCCACCTTGCCGGCCAGATCGGCACGACCTTCCAGATAGCTCATGTCGCTGCACCGTTCATTTGAGCCATTCTTTCTGTCGCTATTATGGGGCCATGCTCGCCGCGCTCTCCCGACCGGTCAAGGCTCGTCCGGTGTGACCCTCGCAACTCCGAACACAGCGATCACATACGCAATCTTTGATCTCGTGCTCGCACGCGGATTGCGAGGCGGCTGCGCGTCGGCATAACGCAAGATGCAAAGGCTCAGGGAAACTGAGCGGGAGGATGTCCACGATGCCGCAGCCCCTGTTCGACCTGACCGGCAAAAGAGCGCTGATCACCGGCGCGACGAAAGGGATCGGCAGAGCCATCGCCGAGGCCTTCGTGGATCACGGCGCCACGGTCGCGATCACCAGCCGGGACGCTGGCGATGCGGCCGATGCGGCTCGCGCGATCGACGCGCGCGGAGGTCGGAAGGCGGCGATCGGTGTAGGCTGTGATCTCGACGATCTGAATGCCACTTTGGCGGCTTTCGACGAGGCGCTCGATCGGCTCGGTGCGATGGACGTGCTGGTCTGCAATGCCGCGGCCACGCCCTCCCGCTACGGTGCAGCCGCGGAACTCCCGATCGAAGAGTACGAGCACCTGCTGCAAACCAACATCGTGCACAATCTGGCGCTGATGAACCGCGCCGCCACCCACATGAAGGAACGCGGCGAAGGCGTGATCCTCGTGACCAGTTCGGGCGCGGGCATGCGCCCTGCTTACGGCATGTTGCCCTACGGCGTAGCCAAGGCAGGGCTGAACCATGCGGTACGCTCGCTCGGCGCCGAGCTTGCGCCTTTCAACATCCGGGTGAACGCCATCGCGCCCGGGATGACGCGCTCCTGGTCCCTGGAAGAGGAGACGAAGCGGAACCCGGAGGTTGTCGAAAGATACGCCCGCAGCATCCCGCTCGGCCGTATCATCGAACCCGAGGAGATTGCCGCTGGAATGGTGTTTCTGGCGTCGACGGGCGGGCGGAGCATCACAGGCCAGGTCATCGTGATCGATGGTGGAGAGCCGGGAGTAGGCCGTCCGTCCGCCGACTAGATACGAAGCAAGGATGAATGGTCTCGCGGCTTTTGTGGCAGGTCTTGATGTGCCACTGATGTTACAATAAGGTCGGCACGCCTAGCGACCCATCGATCGTCCGGTGGTCCAGGCAAACTGACATAAACTCACGGGAGAGTGTGAGTGAATAACAGCTTCACGGCCGATGCGGATACGCTCCTGGCAATCTTTCGACGTATGGCGCTGCTGAAGGCGAACGACGAACGCTCGCGCAAGCTCCTGACTAGCGGGCGGGTGGTCGCGCCTTACTACAGCTATCGCGGGCAGGAGGTCATACCCTCCGCGGTGTCTGCCGCGCTGAACGATGACGACACCATCTGCACCATTTATCGCGGCATACACGATATGCTCGCCAAGGGTCTGCCACTGCGCGAACTCTGGTCGGAAGTCGCCGGGCGCGAGACCGGCACCTGCAAGGGCAAGGGCGGCCCGATGCACCTTACCTATCCCGCCAAGGGGATCATGGTCACCACGGGCATCGTCGGCTCGTCTCTGCCCATCGCCAACGGTCTTGCCTGGGCCGCGCAGTTGGACGGCAGCAAGCGCGTGGCCGTCGCCTACTTCGGCGACGGCGCGTCGAACATCGGCGCGTTCCACGAAGCCTTGAACCTGGCCGCGGTCTGGAAACTGCCGGTCATCTTCGTGTGCCAGAACAACCGTTACGGAGAGCACACGGCTTATGCCAAGGCGACGGCCGCCAAGTGCATCGCCGATCGCGCGGTGGCCTACAACATCCCGGGCGTTCAGGTGGACGGCAACGATCCCGCCGCGATGTACGCCACCGCGGCAGAGGCGATCGCGCGCGCGCGCGACGGCGAAGGGCCTACCCTGATCGAAGCCATGACGTTTCGCTTCCACGGCCACGTCATGGGCGACGCCGACGCCTACATGGACAAGGCGGAAAAGCAGGAGGCCATCGCGGCTGATCCATACCCGCGCTTCCGTGCCGACCTGATCGCGCGCGGCATCGCTGACGAAGCCGCCCTCGCCAAGATCGAAGAGGATGTGGAGGCCGCGATCGACGATGCTGTCGAGTTCGCTCTCGCCGCCCCCTTCCCCGACATAGCCGAATTGCGGCAGGACGTCTTCGCCGACCCGAGCATCGTGCCTGAGGAGAGCTTCGCATGAACGCCACCGCCACACAGGAACAGACGCCCGCCGCCTCCGCGCCAGCGCGCATGCCCCTCCTCAAGGCACTCAATCTTGCCTTCGTCGATGCGATGGAAGCGAATCCCAAGGTCCTTCTTCTGGGCGAGGACGTGGCCGACCCTGAGGAGGGCGGCGTCATGGGGATCTCCAAGGGCCTCTCGACCCGGTTCGGCGAGCATCGCGTGCGGTCCACGCCCATTTCGGAACAAGCGATTATCGGCGCCGCGATCGGTGCCAGCCTTGCCGGCTACCGTCCCGTGGCCGAGATCATGCTGATGAACTTCTCGACGGTGGCGATGGACATGATCGTCAACCACGCCGCGAAGCT
>Ga0070665_100000188_pt1 | contig 110055 bp, 80 predicted proteins | sample KBSS13metaG_FD_65862 | JGI IMG/M metagenome (GOLD analysis project Ga0070665, IMG submission 65862) | Switchgrass rhizosphere microbial communities from Kellogg Biological Station, Michigan, USA - KBS S1-3 metaG | ecosystem: Host-associated > Plants > Roots > Rhizosphere > Soil ... | reverse complement strand
ATGGGCAAGGGCCAGATCGGCGCGGCCAGGGTCGCGCATCTCACCGGCACGGTGGCCTTCAAGCTGAATGACGCCCAGCGTGAAGAGCTTCGCGCTTTCGTGAAGGGCGGCGGCACCCTGATCATCGATAGCTGCGGAGGGTCGTCAGAATTTGCCACCGCCGCCGAAGGCGAACTCGCTCAACTGTTCCCCGACACAAAGCCTGAAGTCCTCCCGCCGGAACATCCGCTCTACGCTGCCGGCGGCACCGCGGCCGAACCGGTGAAGTTCCGCCAGTTTGCGATCAAAAAGCTCGGACAGGGCACGGCTCCACGATTGCAGGGCATTACCATCGGCGGGCGACTCGCAGTCATCTACAGCCGCGAAGATTTAAGCGAAGGCATGGTCGGCCAGGAGATCGACGGCGTGATCGGCTACGCCCCGGCGACGGCGACCAACCTCATGTCGCGGATTCTTATGTTTGCCAAGTGAACCGTCAGCGCAGCGAAAGGAATCCCGCAGCGCCAAGTGCGCCGCGGAACCTCTCGAGGACGTGAACTTCAATAGTCAGCAGATCGCACCGGACGGAATTGCCGGCCAGCGCGGGAGATGGGTCTTTCCACTTACCGGACAGACGCCGCAGCGTCAGAGCCTTCACTGGTGGGGAAGGTCGGCAGGTGGCTCGGCGCCTGGAGCTTCATCACCGTTTCCAGCCGTGGCATGAGGTACCGATCGACTACCCACGTGCCGGCCGACATCATTCCGGACAGCGTGAATGAAAAGAGAACGACCGTGATCAGCATCGAGGCGATCAACGACTTGGTGCAGAACTTGGTAGTGGTTTGTGGTCCTTCCGAAGTGGCAGCCGTGCCGGTATCGGTCGGGGTCATGTCAGAATTTTTCGAATCAACGTACGTCATAAGTCTCTCCAAACTACAAAAACAGCAACAACACGCCCGATGCTCAACGCATCGGCACCATCCATGGCGCCATGGGCGCGAGATTGGATTAGCGAAACGTGTGCCACGCCTGATTCATCGACTTCAGCGTCGCGAATCACCATTAGTTTTTGATTAGTAAGGAGTTACGAGTGTGCCAACGATCTCAAAATCGGGTCCGAGAGGCCGGTAGAACGTTTGGCCTCGTGTAAAAAGTTTTTGGAGACAGTGCCGATCGTCGGGCAACTTCTAGGCACGTAGCAGGTTTGTTGCGCAAGTTAGTAGTGCCACGCGATCGGACAACGCCGCTAAAACGACATGTAGATGAACGGCTGCAGGGGCAGGCCGATGCGATAGAGGCTGTAGTGAATGATCGCGCCGACGAACAGGCCGATGACCACTGACACTGTCCAGCGAAGTACAATTTTCATGCGGTCATCTCCATCTCATCATTCCGAAACATAGCCGAGCTGCTTGGCCAGCTTCTTGAGTTCAGGCGCGAGCGTGTCCGCCATCTTTGCACCGCCGCTGGGGGCAAAGTGGATGACGTCGAAGTAATCCTCGATTGAAAAATCAGCGCCGACGGTCAGGCAGTCGTACCCAGCCTCGTTCATGCGGCGAACGGTTCCCTGCAGACCGAGTTGCTGCTGCTGGGTTTCATCAGGCGTCAGATCTCGTCGATAGAACGGACTTTCGTAAGTCACAACAGCGAGCGTGCGCTTCCGCACTTCCGCAGGCATGGCCACTCGTGAAAGGTGCTCGAAGTCGGTCCAACTGCGGCTCGCCGAGTCCTCTTCCCATCGCCCGTCGGCTCCACGGCGCGTGAGCGCCATCGACCACTGCCGAATGAGGTTCATGTGCTCGTCGTATAATCGTGGCGGATTGCGGGCTTCGAGCGGTGTAGGCCTTTCCGGATCGGGGAAATCCTTCCTCGCCCAATAGAACTTATCTTTACTGAGCGGCTCCCAGACGGTGAAGAAATTGCGATATCCGACGGCCGTCCAGAGGTCGTTGAATCGCAGCGCGGCGTCGAGCCCGAACCCGAGCGGCATTTCCCGGCGCCGGCCACGCTCTGCGGCGGCGGCGAGAGCCTTTTTCGCTTCCTGTTCAGGATCGGCGTTCGGCTTATGGGCCGCATCGTCCTTCTTCGCGGGTTCAGAAAAGCTTGCGATCGCTTTCTGCACTTCGGCTTCACGGTCCGGGTCATCCAGCAGCAGATGCCGCGCTCGCGCTTCCCAGAACACGTGCGGGTGTGCCGCCTTGTCGAGCGGGTTCAAATGCCCGATGAAAAGGTGCGACACGAGCAGCACCTTCTCGTTTTGCTTGAGCAGTGCCTCCGCGACGACCGCGCCGCTGTCGGCGAACGCGGCACCGGGATACGCCATCACGACCACCTTGTATTTCGGCCCCAGCAGCTCCTGCAAATGATTGGTCCAGATTTGCCGCACCGGCTGGCCGCTGCCGAAGAGAATCGAGTCGCTGCCGATGATGACCAGCACTTGGTCCGGCTGGGCGTCGAGTTTTGCGGTCTCGATCATCTGCGAAACAGTGGGATAAAACTGGGTTTGCGGATTGATCCAATGGTGAAACCGCAGGAATCGCTTGAACGGTGTTTGGTGGCTTTCCACCCATCCGATGATGCAGCAGACAAGGAACCCGACCAGCACACTGATGAGAAAGACGTTGCCGATGATCAGGTGCTGAAAGATTCGCTCACCCGCGGGCGACGTTGGATTGGCCCGGTGCCCGGCAGAGTCCACCGCTGCCGGTGGCGCGGCCGTTTCAATGGCGGCGAGGGAAGGTGAGGTTGATTGGCTCATCGGTGTCCCGCAAACAAAAGCATAAACATCCGCCACGCGTCCTGGACGGGATAGAAAAACAGCAGCCAGCCGAACGTCACATACGTCAGCGTAACCGCCCAGGTGATCAGCCGGTTCACCGAGAGCCACCGGTGCAGCGTTCGCCCGACCGGCCCGAGCGCGGCGCGATACGTTGAAACGATCGCCAGCCCTACACCATGATAAACACCCCAGGCGATGAAGTTCCACGCCGCTCCGTGCCACAGGCCGACGAGCGCGAACGCGATCAGGCCGTTGCTTGCTTTTCGCATCAGCCCGTGCCTGCTGCCGCCGAGCGGGATGTAGACGTAATCGCGGATCCACGTACTGAGCGAGATGTGCCAGCGGTGCCAGAAATCCGCCAGGCTGTCGGCGAGGTACGGCCAGTTGAAGTTCTCAGGGATCCGAATGCTCATCATGCGGGCGAAGCCGATCGCCATGTCGCTGTAGCCGCTGAAATCCCACAGAATCCGGAGGCTGAGCATGCCGAGCATCATCCAGCGCTCCGGCAACGAAAATCCGGCGAACCGGGCGGCGTAACTCATATCCGGCGCGTTCACCGGGGCGGGAAGGCAGTACGCGAGATAAGCCGTAAGCCCGTCGGCGGCGGTTTTCTTGATGAAGCCGATGGTAACGCGGAAGAGGCCGTACGCGATCGAGTCGTAGTCGATCGACGTCGCTCCGGCGCCGTCGAGCATGGCCGGAACGAACTGCTCGTACCGCTTGATCGGCCCGGCGACGATGGACGGCCAGAAGATCGCAAAGTTCGCAAAGTGCAGGGGATTTTTCAGCGTCGGCGATCCACGGCGGATGTCGTAGAGGTAGTGGATGAACTCAAAAGCAAAAAAGCTGATCGCCAGCGGCGGGGCCGCCGGCATGCCGCGCTCTGCGAAGGCGAGTGCGGATTGACCGGCCGTGGGGCTGACCGATCCGATCACGTTCAGGCACAAGAACATCGCGTACTTGTAGAACAATAGCGCGCCGACGCTTACGGCGATGCCCAGTACGCAAAGCCGCCGCTGCCGCGTGAGGCCGATCAGGTAAGTGAGCACCGCGAGCACCACAATCGGGATCACGCCCGCCGGCCCGGCGAAATGGGCGTGAAAGACCACGCAAGTGACCAGCAGAAGAATCAGTCGCGCCGTCCGATGGCGGACGAGCCAGTACGCCGGCAGGGCGATCGCGGCGAAGACGTAAAACCAGTAGGTGAGAAATATCATTCGGACCGAGACCGCCAGAATACGGGAGTGGAAAAAAGACGCAAGAATCGGCGGAGATCAGAACATCGGCTCAGGCCGAACGGGGCGATCCGGTTCTTCCGGCTTGATCGCGGCGAGCACCGCCCGGTTGAAGTAATTGACTACCGGCGCGACGAGTTTGAAATGGTCAATGACCGTCTTGCGGAACGAAGGCTTGAGCGCTGCCGATGAATCGAGCGTGAGATCGAAGTAAAAGTTCTTCATCCGTAGATACTCGGCGGCGGCGTCTTCAGGATCGAAACCTTTTGGCACGCGTGCCAGCTTTTCCCCACGCAAGGGCCCCAGACGTCGAACGAGTTTTGCTTCGCTCGTCAGCGCAGCGAATGCCTTCGGCTTGCGGGCGATCTCGTCGCGAACCGCGGCCAGTTCCTCCGGCCCGGGCATGTAAATGCCGCCGGCGATTTCTACGCCGGTGTGAGAAACCGAAAAGTAAAAACCGCCCGCCCGGTTCTTCGGCAGTTTCTGATGCTGAAAGTGAGCCGCGATGTGCGTTTTGTACGGTGTCTTATCCTTGCTGAAACGCGTGTCGCGATAGATCCGATAAATGGCCTTGGCGGGATCGGCCGGCACGTAATCGATCGCAAACTTCCGCATGTCGGCCGCGATCTGCTCGACCAATTCGATCATCGGGAATCGGATCAACTCGTCGTACAACTCTTTCCGTGGCTGAAACCAATCGCGCTTGTTGTTCTTCGCGAGTTGGCGGAAGAAGGTGAGCGATTTGTTGGTGAATGATGCCATGACGCTACTCCCGCCCGATGATTTGCGCCGCCGCCCGGTAGCCGGTTTGGATCGCGCCGGCGACCGTGCCGATCAGGCCCGTGTGCGTGTGTTCGCCGGCGAAGTAGAGCGTTCGATTGATCGGCCTCGAAAGCTTCTTCGGAGCGGCCGCGCCGTTGACGGCGATGTAAGCGTACGCGCCTAGCGAATAGGGGTCGTGTCGCCAGTCGTGATAGTGAACGTCGAGGACTTGGTCGGCGATTCGGCGCTTGGACACGTTGAAAATGGCAGCAAGGCTCGCGATCGCGTCGCGCAGCACACTTTCTCGATCTGTCGTCCGATCCTCCGCCCGTGCGCCACCGATCCAACCAGTAAGCAGTGGCGTGCGGAGTGGATGCGTCGTCCACCATACGCTGACCGGTTGTTTCATCGCGTGAATGAACGAGACGTCGCGGTGGCCGATCTCTTCCCAGAACGCGGTGCGGCAGTGCAGGGTGAACTTGATCACCTGCCCCATGCAGAGCGATTCGCTCAGCAGCGATCGCGTCGGCAACTCCGGGACGAACCGGACACCCGCCTTCGCGCTGGCCGCCGCTTGCAGCACGCCCAGCGGCAGGGCGATGACCGCTCGCTTGGCCACGATCGTTCGCGGTCCCGCAGGCGTATCAGCGATCACCTTGACCAAGCCTTTGGACCAGTGCACTTCACGTACTGTGGTGTTCAGCTCGATTTTCGACGGCGCCTTGATGCTGTTCGCCAGTGCCCCCGCCAGCTGGTCGTACCCGCCGATGAGGCGGTGCTGATGCTCGCCTTCAATCCGTTCCTCTTCTTCGTTGGAAGCGATGATCGACTGCACGCTGATTTTTTCGTGGCGCGAGGCGTTGAATCCCTCGATGTATGTAATGGCCCTCGCTCGCGTGACGGCGTCGACGCCTTTTCCGTGGCGGTCGAGAAATTCCTTGAATGAGCAGTCCTTCTTCCCACATCGGTGCAGCCGCGCCAGCAGACGGTCGACCTTGTCCCACGCGTTGGGCTTCTCCACGAGCTTTCCGTCGAGCGACTCGAAGTGCCGGAATGAAAGGTCGTACGCGATGAGTCCGGATTTGGGCAGCAGATTAAGCGTCTCTTTCGGCCGGCCGTGGATGAACTCGGGACCAAGGTCGATGGGGAGCGGAAATCCGGCTGGCCGATGCGTGAGAATCCGCCCGCCGACCCGGTCGCGCCCTTCGAGAACGATCACGCGTTGCGACGCCGAAAGCTGCCGCGCCGCGGCGAGCCCGGCCACGCCGGCGCCGAGGACCAATACGTCAGCTTGTTCGGGCGAATTCGGCATGGCGAATCCTAGGCACGATGGATCAACGCGTCAGTTGTTACGACTACGGTTTGAGAATCTCGCGCGTCGGCGTGAGGTTCGGATCGAACACCATCGGCAGGCGCAGCGCGACGTCATTCGCCAGGCGCTCGGCGCTGAAACCCGCGGCCGTATTGTGTGCTCGCTCCGACATCTCGCGATTAGCAGGCGTGTCTTCCAGCGACTCCAGCATGGCCCGCGCCAGATCGGCATCGTCACCGGGAACGGCAAGCCGGCCGGTAACACCTTCGATGACGTACTCAAGCGGCCCGCCCGCCTTCGCGGCGATCACGCGCTTGCCGAGCGCCATTGCCTCGGCGATCACGGTGCCGAACGGTTCGGTTTTGCTCGAGCAGTGCACGAACACGTCGAACGATTGCATCCACAGCGGCACATTGGTCTGATGGCCGGCGAAACGCACGCAGTTTGCCAGTTGCAGTCGCTGCACCTGGGCTTCGAGTTCTTCCTTCACACCGGGCTCCAGTGCGTGCTCGCCGCCGACGACAACGAACTGCACATCAGGCCGAACCGCGTGCACGCGCGCGGCGGCGGCGATGAAGACGTGGATACCTTTCCACCGCTGCAGGCGCGCCACGATGCCGATGATCGGCCGATCCTGCGGCAGGCCGAACTCGGCGCGGGCCTCCGCCATCGACGGCAGCTTCTTCGGATCGAATCGATCGACATCGACCGCGCAGTACGACACGGTGGTCGGCCGCAGCGGCTTGCGATCGTGCTGCAGCTTGGCGGCGGCGATGGAGTCGGAAAAAATCAGCTTCGCCGGCATGCGCGTGATGAGGTTGAGCATTGGGCTGCCCGGATCAATGCTGTGCAGCCACCACGTCGACGGAATCCCCGCCAGGATCGCAGCCGGCGACGTGTAGAGGTGGGCCTTTTCCATGAACGCCAGAAACAGGTCGAGCTTTTCCTTCCGCGCCCAGCGCCACAATTTCCAAACCGTCCACAGGTACTTGTGAGGCTGCCGCAATCGCCCGGCCGGGATGAGCACCGTTCGATATCCCATCTCCTTCGCACTGGCCACCATCGGTCCGTCTTCGAGGAAGCAGACGCGAAAGTCGATCGCGTCGGTCTTGCGATTGGCCCGCAGCAAGTTGAGAAACATCGCCTCCGACCCGCCGAGGAAGAGTCCGAGCGGCATAACGATGCCGACGCGGTATTTCTTCGCGGGCGATGCAGTTGTCGTGTTGTGATCGTGAGCGGTGAGGGACATGTCTTCCTGCGTTGTTCGAGCATACTTGAAGAATTATATGACTGCCACTCGATCCTTGGTTTCGCAGATGCCGGCTAGCCGAACAGCGGCCAAGCCGCGTTCGAATCGAGCAGTTTGCGAAATCGCTCGCACTCGTCCGGGCCATTCGTCATGAGCGGCTCTCGATGACCGGGGCAGACGAACTGGATATCTCTCGCGAGGCACTGCTTCATTGACGTCCGAGCTTTTTCGAGGTCTTCGGTGACGGGTCTTGCCATGAATCGAAGTCGGCCGTCGATCACTGCCAACGCGTCGCCGGCGAATAGCGTTTTGCTGGGCGCGTGGTAATAGCTCACGTGCCCGCCGGTGTGGCCGGGTGTTTCGATCACTTCAAAATCACTGAGGATGCGTTCGCCATCAACGACGAAGTGCGTGGCTTGGACCGCCCGCTGCGGGGCGTTGCCGAGCAATCCCTTGAGCAGCACCATCGGGCCGGTTTCAGGCACCAGGCTGGAGATTGCGCCGCGGATGCCGGCAAATGCTTTTACCCGCGTGAGGTGCGGCGCTTCGATCGAGTGGTAGTACACCGGCGCGTGCGTCGCCTCGGCCAGTTCAGCGGCGCCGGCGGCGTGATCGTTGTGCCAGTGTGTGACGAGGATCGCCTTTACCTCCGTGGGCGATCGGCCGAGGTCGTGAAGCGCCGCCAGCACATCACCTCCGACGGATTTCATGCCCGCGTCGATCGCGACAATGCCTGCGGGCGATATCACGAGGTACGAGTTCGTAAAGTACGACCGCCGCATCACGCAGTACACGCCGTCCGTCACTTGAAACGTCTTGGGTCCGGCCATGTCGTCCTCCCTTTGATTCGTCGCCCGCCGCACGTCGGCCGGCGAATGAAACGAAGCGACCGATCCATCGGGACCGGTCGCTTCGGTTCAATTCAACGTCTGACGGCGAAAGACTACTTCAGCGAGTAGCCCTTCACGCCGGTCGCCTTGATCGCTGCGTGAGCAGCGGCCAAGCGAGCGATCGGCACGCGGTACGGCGAGCAGCTCACGTAGTTGAGGCCTGCCGTGTGGCAGAATTCGACCGAAGCGGGGTCGCCGCCGTGTTCGCCGCAGATGCCGCACTTCAGGTCCTTCTTCACGCCGCGTCCGAGCTTGACGGCCATGCTCATCAGCTTGCCTACGCCGCCGATGTCCAGGCTCTGGAACGGATCGCGCGGGAGGATTTCCTTGCGGACGTATTCCGGAAGGAAGCTGCCCGCGTCATCGCGGCTATAGCCGAACGTCATCTGCGTCAGGTCGTTCGTGCCGAAGCTGAAGAACTCCGCGGTCTGCGCGAGCTCGTCAGCGGTGATCGCTGCACGCGGCACTTCGATCATCGTGCCGTACATGTACTCGACCTTGATCTTCTGCTCTTTCATCACTGCATCAGCCACGGCCACCGTGTACTTCTTGAGGTAATCCAGCTCGGCCTTCGTGCCGGCCAGCGGGATCATGATCTCCGGCAGCACCACGATCTTTTTCTTCTTCGCTTCGCAGGCGGCTTCGATGATCGCCCGAACCTGCATCTCGAGAATTTCCGGATACGTGACAGCCAAGCGGTCGCCGCGATGGCCGAGCATCGGATTCGACTCGTGCAGCTGCTGCACGCGGTTCTTCACTTCGGCCAGCGTCTTGCCAAGGCTCTTGGCGAGTTCTTCCTGGTCCTTCTCGTTGTGCGGCAGGAACTCATGCAGCGGCGGATCGAGCAAGCGGATCGTGACCGGCAGTCCCTTCATTTCCTGGAACAGCCCGAGGAAATCTTCGCGCTGGTACGGGAGCAGCTTGGCGAGCGCCAGCTTGCGCGTCTCAACGTCGGTCGCGAGGATCATCTCACGCATGTGATGAATGCGCTGCGGATCGAAGAACATGTGCTCGGTGCGGCACAGGCCGATGCCTTCAGCGCCGAAGCCGCGGGCGATTTTCGCATCGGTCGGCGTGTCGCCGTTCGTGCGAACCTTCAGGGTGCGATACTTGTCGGCCCACAGCATGATCTGCTTGAACGCGCCGGCCAGGCTGGCTTCCTGCGTGGCGACTTGGCCTTCATAGACTTCGCCGGTTCCGCCATCGAGGCTGATCCAGTCTTCCGTGCCGTAGGTCTTGCCGTTCACGGTCATGGTCTTGGCTTTCGCGTCGATGCTCAGTGCACCGGCGCCAGCGACGCAAGGCGTGCCCATGCCGCGGGCAACCACTGCTGCGTGCGACGTCATGCCGCCCGTGCTCGTCAGGATGCCTTCCGACACGTGCATGCCGCCGATGTCCGCCGGCTCGGTTTCGCGACGAACGAGAATAATCTTCTCGCCGGCCGCCACGCGATGCTCGGCTTCTTCAGCCGTGAAGGCGATCTTCCCGACCGATGCGCCCGGCGAAGCAGGCAGGCCCTTGGCGATCGTCTTCTTCTCGGCCTTGGGGTTGAACGTCGGGTGCAGCAGCTGATCGAGGCTCGCCGGGTCGACTCGCAGGATCGCGGTCTTCTCGTCGATGAGTTTCTCCTTCACCATCTCAACGGCGATGCGAACAGCCGCCGGTGCGGTGCGCTTGCCGTTGCGGGTCTGCAGCATGTACAGCTTGCCCTTTTCGATCGTGAACTCGAAGTCCTGCACGTCTTTATATCGCTTCTCGAGCGTCTTCTTGACGGCCAGCAGTTCGTTCCAGCTCTTCTTGCTCCACTTGCCCATCTCGGATTTGCATTCGAGCGGCGTGCGGATGCCGGCCACCACGTCTTCGCCCTGGGCGTTGACGAGGAACTCGCCGTAAAATTCGTTGGCTCCGGTGCTCGGGTCGCGGGTGAACGCCACGCCGGTCGCACAGTCATCGCCCATGTTGCCGAACACCATCGCCTGCACGTTGACCGCGGTGCCACGCAGGCCGCGGATGTCGTTCAGTTCGCGGTAGCGAATGGCGCGATCGCCCATCCAGCTCTTGAAGACCGCTTCGATGGCGGCTTCAAGCTGCTCGAGGCCGTTGCTCGGGAAATCCTTGCCGACGTGCTTCTTGTAAACGTCCTTGTAGCGACGGACGACTTCTTTCAAGCCCTCAGCGTCCAGATCAGTATCGAGCTCGACGCCTTTTTCGCTCTTCACTGCAGACAATTCGTGCTCGAAGTGCTCGTGATCGACGCCCATCACGGTGTCGCCGAACATGTTGATGAGGCGGCGGTAGCTGTCGTAAGCAAAACGCTCGTTGCCGGTGAGCTTGGCCATGCCGGCGACGACTTCGTCGTTCAGGCCGATGTTGAGCACCGTGTCCATCATGCCGGGCATGGAGACTTTGGCGCCCGATCGACACGCGAGCAGCAGGGGGTTCTTCGCGTCGCCGAACTTCTTGCCGGTGGCCTTCTCGCACTTGATGATGTTGGCTTTTACTTCGTCCATGAGCCCCTTGGGGAGCTTCTGGCCGAGATCGTTGTAGTCGCCGCAGGTGTCGGTGGTGATGGTGAAGCCCGGGGGAACCGGGAGGGGAACGACGGTCATGTCGGCCAGGTTAGCGCCCTTGCCGCCGAGCAAGTCCTTCAGATGAGCGCCACCCTCGGCCTTGCCGTTGCCGAAAAAGTAAACGCGTTTGACTGATTTGCCCGGCTTCTTCGAGGGGGCAGCTTTCGTAGCCTTCTTAGCCATGATCCGTAACTCCTGTGTGTTCTTCTATGTGCGGGTGATGAATCGAACGAAATTTTTCGCGCTTCGTGATGCGCTCGATCAACCCTGCGTCTGCGCGAAAGAGGGCGGAGTATAGAAGTGGGGGTAAAGGGTGTCAATTTGCTGAGGGCGGTAGGGTGTGAAGCGCGATTTATTCGCCAATCGCGATTTCCATTCCCGTCGGCAAAGCCGACGGCTTAGCCGTCGGGCGATGCTCCGAAACCGTCAATGACAGTAATTTCGTCATAAGCACGCGTCATCCAGTCTCCTAACCGAGCTAACTCCCGGCCGGGCCGACAGTTTGGCCCGCATTCGACCCGCCAAATCTGGTGTCGTAAAGTGACGAAAAGTGACGTTTAGTGACGTCTAGTGAAGGAAAAAGGACGCGGTCGCGACATTTTTCATCGCCACCGAGATCCCCACCCAGCACGCCCGGCACAACTCCCGGCCGACCAACGAGTTGGCCTTCACTGACCGTGCTAACGGGACGTCCGTCTACGTACGTTTAGGTACGTTTACGTACCGCCCAGGTACGCTTAGGGACGCTCAAGTTCGCGTCGAACCGGTCTGGACGTCCCCATGACCCGTATTCACTTGTCAAAGAGCCTACCACCGGTCGGCCCATTGCCGACCACGCTGAATCCTACCCCCGCCGGGCGGCCGGTCAACAAAAATGTTAACTTTTTGTTTGGTACTCGATGATGCAGTTCCTGATGTGCTTTTCCAAATCTTCAAGCGGGTAGTCGAGGTGATAGCCCTGAATCAGAACGTGGCCTCCGAACATCCATTTCTTAAATCGCATCGATAATCGCTTGAAGAACGACCAAGGCCGCCCCGGTGGCGGGCGCAGGTTGAGGCCAAGGTATCTCTGTCCATGAACTTTTGTCCACGCGGTTTCGTCCAATTCGTCCCAACTGACGAACGTCGATCCTCCGAACGTGCGAATCAGAATGCCTGAACCGTCGATCACCATTGCAGGCTTCCTCGACATGAGCCGCCGCACATACAAACACGAGGCGATCGGGAAAATTACGCTGCCAGCTTGAGCGAGCACCTTGAGCTCATTGTGAGGTACGTTCCATCCACCAAAGCCGTAAACGGGACAAAAGACACTGGCCGCCAGGCTGCAGAGAAGCAGCGTCCACAGATTTTTTTGCGGCGTGAACAACTCAACTCGAGGATTGGTCGGTGAACCCGACATTCCAGGATACCCCTTTGTTCTGGTTCGTGCGCATTCATATTGTCCGAGTTGCAAGATGAGATTCAACTCATCAAAGCGACAGGGCGTTGCGTTGTAAGCACGCCGTGACGTTTGGCGGCCGTACGACGACGAGAAAAAGGGCCAGCGTCTCGAATACATACAAGACGTCTGGCCCTTTGTTCAGCTCACACGAAATCAAAGCCCAGTTTAGCGGGTCTTGGTCTCGCTCTGCTGGACGCTCTGGTCGCCGGTGATCGGGTTTTCACGCACGGTGGTTTCTTTGTGCGTCTGCGTGCCGGTGATCGGGTTGGTCTTGGTGCTCTCGCTGTGCGAGGTTTCGCAGCCCATCGAGCAGAAACCAACGGCCATCATCGACAGCAGGCTGAGGGAATAAATCGCTTTCATATCGTCTCCTTGGTCATGAGTTCGGCGGCTGACGCAACGTTCTTACTGGCACGCGCCGGATGAGAATGCGTCGGCAACCAAACCCTGCAACAAACAGTAGTCGAGCCCGCAACAATCGAACATCCGGCGGCTCAGGACGCTACATCAGGGGAAGTTGGCAGGCTCATCGAGGAATCCCCGATACGGCCGAGGCTGCATCGTTGCTCAAGTGGGGGCACCTAACCGGAGACCTCTATGTACAACATCATTGGACTGCTCGTTCTTGTGCTCGACATCATCGTCATCATGCAAATCTGGAGCGGCAGCGGTGACGGCGGGAAGAAGCTGCTTTGGACGATTATCGTGCTGATCCTGCCGCTGATCGGGCCGCTGCTGTGGTACCTGGTGGGTCGCGGCAACGCAGTGTAAGCGCCGCCGCAACTCAACTATTCGCTGTACTCGCACCAAGTTTTGGGTGTTTCCCACACGGTGACGCTGGCCAGCTTGCCGGCGCCTTCAAACCGCGGCTTGAGCAGTTGGAAGATCGTCATCGCGATATTTTCCACCGTGGGGATCAGGTTCTTAAACTCCGGCAGTTCTTCGTTCAAGTTCTTGTGATCAAACCGGTCGATGACGGCCGCGTTGACGGCGCGCTCCATGGCGGGCACGTCGACGAGCACGCCGCGCGAATCGGGCCGGCCGGCGAGGGTGACCTGCACTTCATAGTTGTGGCCGTGGCCGTGGGGGTTGTTGCACTTGCCGTAGGTCTGCACGTTCGCGTCGGCCGACAACGCCGGGTTGTGCAGGCGGTGGCTGGCGGAGAATTCGAATTTCTGGCTGAGGCGGACCATGGGGCACTCCGATCGATAGATGGACATCGTTTGGAACGGCGACAGGGCAAGCGTGACTGATTCGAATCTCTCACGCCATAGGTCGTAAAGCATGCTATGAAGGTGGTAAAGCACCTTCGGTACGGTGAGCGTCTCCGAATGGAACATCTCGACGACTTCAGACATGTAATCTCGAACCGCTTCGTCAATTTGCTTGATGTTGACGACGTAGTTGCTTTGAGGATTGAGATCGCCTGTGACGAGCGAGACTCGAATCGGCAGGAAATAACCAAATCCGGTAAGCGAGGGAAACCCACCAAAACTATTCGTCGGCTTCCCTGCAAGTTGGTCGTCCGGCGTGTCGTTGATGGCGAATCGCACTTCTCGAGTTAGGCGGAACATGCTTCTAGTATAGCGGAGATTTCACCACGGAAGCACGGAGACACGAGGCGGACTACTTCTTATATCCGTTCTTAAACCGCTTCATCTGCGCCTCGATCTCCGGCCGGCCCGGCTCGGCATCGAGGGCTCTTTGCTCGATCTTGATCGCCTCGTCGAAATGGCCGAGCTGGAAATGCACCTCGGCGAGCGTGTCGATGAAGGCGGCGTTGTTGGGATCGCCGGCCACCGCGTCGGTGGCGAGCTTCATTGCCTTGTCGAGCTTGCGGCCGCTGCGGGCGTAGAACCACGCGAGGGAGTTTTGCGCTTGGCCGCCGGGCTCCTGGGTGAGGCGATCATTCAATCGGGCTTCAATCGGGTTGAAGAGTTTGTCGGCGGTCGTCGTGTCGCCGGACTTGGTGAGGTACGCGACCATTTCCTGAACCACTTCCGAATCCTGTGGGTTGAGCGACTTGAGGATCTCGATACGCTTGCCGATCTCGGCCTGGTCGTTGCGCTCGACGGCGTCTTGCAGGTAGTGGCCATGCATTTCGGCCTGCATGTCGCGCTTGGCCTCTTCGCCGGAGATCGTGCGGCCGTCGCGCGTGCGGCTGAGGATGGCCTGCAGCGGCTCGAGAATCGTCAGACCTTGCTCGAGTTCCTTGGCGGCAAGCAGGTGCTCGTCGGCCGAGCCGTGGATGAGGCCGAGCATGAGGTGGGCGTTGGCGATGTCGGTTTTGCTGTCGATGGAATCATCCGGCTTGGTGAGCGCGAGGAACGCGCGAATTTCATCAACGGCGGGCTGTCGCCACAGGTTGGCCTGCAGGAACTCGCCCATGGTGCGGTGTTCGACCGCGTCATCACCGCTGCCGGCGAATGCGAGCTTGGCGAGCGCCTTGGCGCGGACGGGATTGCCGTTGCGCGTCTCGAGATAGCTCTGCGCGTAAAGCAGCGGCGGACGAAGTTGATACTCGGCGTACTGGCGGCAATCGTCGGCGTAACTGGGGAGCGGGCCGACCTTGGCGTGCAATGCGAACAGATCGCACACGGGTTCGGGCACGCCGGAAATGAGGTTGGGGTTGGGCCGCTCGGCTTTGATCCGAAGCAGGCCGGCGTATTCGTCGAAGCGTTTGGCGGTCCACAACGCGGACATGGCGGAGGAAAAGGCGAAGTCGATCTCGGCCTGGTCCTGGCCCGGCGCGGCGTTGGGATCAGCACACTGGGCGGCCCGCAGATAGAGCGTGAGGGAAAGGTCCGGTTTTTCGGTTTTCCACGTGGCGGCGACGAGGGCGAGAATGGGCGCGTCGTCGGCGGTGGTGTCGAGCGCTCGGATGGCATCGCGCCGGGCCGTCAGCATCTCTGCCGTGATCGCCGGGGACACCTTGCCGAAATTCGTCCGCATCACTCGCACGATCGACCAACGCATGTGAGCGTCGGTCTCTTCCTGCAGCAGCCGGAGGATCGCTTCAAGCCCCTGGTTGTTCGGAAGGTTCAGCAACTGCCCGATCATGCTCGGCCGCTGGTCGCGACCGAGGGTTTTGTAGCGGGCGAGCAATTGCTTCACCCGCGGCGGATCGCTCGGGCGATCCCACGGCCACGACCGCATGATCATGACGGCGCGGGCGGCGATCTCGGGGTCATCTGATTTGCTCGCTTCGAGCAGGGCCGCGCGTATGGCGGAGCCGCGCTCGATGAGCTGCTTGGTGGCGCTTTCACGAACAGATGAACGCAAGTCGCTTAAGTCGTTGATCAGCGCCTGCACCTGCGGCTCGACGGGCGTGGTCGGCTGCGTCGACGGCGCGTTGCCCGCCAGGCAAACGGCGGGCAACAACAGAACTAAAAGCGCACGTCGCATGAGTGATGATCGTACCCGCTTTGGTCAGGACGCAAAACGAATTCGCATTCGAACCGTGGTGAAAATTGTCAAGCACACGTGGTCAAAACGAGCACGTTTTGCGCGGGCCAAAATGACTCGAAATGCGCCCGTGTTAGGTAGTAATTGCACCAGAATTTGCGATAATAACCTGACTACCCAAAGGCGGCCTCGGCCATGGGTTTTTCAGGCGATTTTTGCACGATAATTCTGGAGCATCAATGTCCGATCAGAAGCCGACCGAACCGACCGAACCGACCGAACCGACCGAACCGAACGATCCCAACGTCCAAGCCTCATCCAAAGTGTCCGGCGAATACAACGCCTCCATGATCAAATCGCTCGACGACGTCGACCACGTTCGCACGCGCCCGGGCATGTACATCGGCGGCTACAACCCACGCGGACTGCACCACCTGGTGTACGAAATCGTCGACAACTCCATCGACGAAGCATTGGCCGGTCATGCGCAGCACGTGGAAGTGCGGATCAACCCCGATGGCAGTTGCACGGTGGCAGATGACGGCCGCGGCATTCCGGTGGATGTGCATCCGGATACAGGCTTGCCGGCGGTGGAAATGGTGTTTGCGTCGCTGGCCACGGGCGGCAAATTCGAGCACGACGACGACTCGGCCTACAAGACTTCAGGCGGACTGCACGGCGTGGGCGCTTCGGTCGTGAATTTCGTGTCGGAATGGCTCGAAGTGGAAGTCAGCCGCAATGGCAACGTCTATCACATGGAGTTCGAGCGCGGCCGAAAAAGCCAGGATCTGAAAGTCGCCGGAAAGGCGACCAAAACCGGCACGCGCGTCACGTTCAAGCCTGATCCGACGCTATTCCCTGATGTCAGCTTCGTTCACGAAACGCTGGCCCAGCGGTTGCGCGAGCTGGCATACCTGAACAAAGGCGTCGAGATCATTTTCGTCGACGAGCGCGTGAATAAGAACGACGTCTTCAAATTCGAAGACGGCCTGAAGGCGTACGTGCGCTACCTGAACGAGAGCAAGACGGCGATGCACGAGGTGATCTACTTCGAGAAGCAGGACACCGCCAGCCGGCTGCACGTGGAAATCGCGATGCAGTACAACGACGGCTACAACGAAACCGTTCTGACGTTCGCCAACAACATCAACAACCACGACGGCGGCACGCACCTGAGCGGGTTTAAGACGGCCCTCACCGGGACGATCAATCGCCGCGCCGAAGCGGCGGGGTGGATCAAAGACACACGTCCCAGCGGCGATGATTTGCGCGAAGGACTCATCGCAGTGCTGAGCGTCAAACTGTCTGAGCCGAGCTTTGAGAGTCAGACGAAAGACAAGCTGCTGAATCCGGAAGTGGAATCGTTCGTGTCGTCGGCGGTCAGCGAGCGGTTGGGTGCGTTCCTGGAAGAAAATCCCAAGGAAGCCCGCCTGATCTTCGAAAAGGGCATGCTCGCAGCTGAGGCCCGCGAGGCGGCCCGCAAGGCGCGCGAACTTACTCGTCGTAAGAACTCACTTGAAGGCGGCAGTCTCCCCGGCAAGCTGGCGGATTGCCGCAGCAAGTCGAACGAAGATACGGAGTTGTTCCTTGTAGAAGGTGACTCCGCAGGCGGCTCAGCCAAGCAGGGTCGCGACAGCAACGTGCAGGCGATCCTCGCGCTCCGCGGCAAGCTGCTGAACGTCGAAAAGGCTAATCTCGTTAAAATGCTCGGCCACGAGGAAATTCGCGCGATCATCAGCGCCCTTGGCTGCGGCATTCGCGAAGATTTTGATCTGGCCAAGCGTCGCTACGGCAAAATCATCATTATGACCGACGCCGACGTCGACGGATCGCACATTCGCACGCTGCTGCTGACGTTCTTCTTCCGGCACATGACGGAACTGATCCGGGCCGGGCGGATTTTCGTCGCCCAGCCACCGCTTTACATGGTGACGCGGAAGAAAAAGGACGAGTACGTGTTGAACGAGCGCTCGATGCGGCAGATCTACACGACGCTGGGACTCGACGGCACGAGCCTCGAAATCCGAGATGACGCCGACCACGTCGTCCGCACCTTGGCCGGCGATGAGCTGAAGACCGTCGTCGACCTGCTGGGACGCCTGGAAGAGCTGCTGACGGTCATCCGCCGGCGCGGCATCGACTTCGCCGAGTTCCTGAGCAAGCGCGATCACCAGGGCCACCTGCCCCGGTTCCACATCGTCATCGACGGCGAAGACTTCTTCCGCCACACCGCCGCCGACCGCGACGAACTGCTCCAGGAGCGGCAATTGTGGGTCGACACGTCGCCCACCGCCGAACTGCCTGCGGACGCTGCTGCGGCGACGAACGGATCGCCCGCGAAGAAGAAGGAATCAGGTCCGCGATTGCAGAAGAATCACGAGCTGCACGAAGTGAAGGACCTGGAAAAACTCTTCGCTCAACTCCTGCAGTACGACCTGTCGATCGACGACTACTTCCTCACGCAGGAAGAATCCGTCACCGGCGAAAAGTTGAAGACCAAGTACGCGCTCAAGCAGGAAAACACGACGCACGAAGTCGCGGGCGTGGCGCAGCTTCTCCCTGAAATTCACAAGCTCGGCAAGCATGGGATCGAAGTGAAACGATTCAAGGGTCTGGGCGAAATGAACGCCGAGCAGTTGTGGGAAACCACGCTCGACGCGAACAAGCGTGTCCTGCTCCGCGTCACGCTGCACGAAGCGGCCGAAGCGGAACGCATGTTCAGCGTGCTGATGGGTGAGGACGTGGAGCGGCGTCGACAGTTCATCGAAGATCACGCGCTCGAAGTAAAAAATCTTGACGTTTGATCGCTCGCCCTGTGACGGCAGGCCTACCATTCAGCAGAACGCTGACTTTTGGAGGCCGTATGAATTCGCCGGACGAACAACAGAGTGAAGTGCACGAATCCACTGCCGACGCATCCACCAGCCCCACGGCGGCGGGGGATGAAGCGGCCACACGTCAGGCCGGTTCGTCTTCGCAGCGCTCGATACATGTGCCGACCGACCAAATGCGCGTCCCGGAGCCGATGGCGGCTGGCACTCGCATCGTGAGTGATGAAACCGATTCCGGCGGACCGCTCGTGATCGTGTCGAACGATCCCGAGCTCAATCCGCCGCACGTCCCGAGCGACCCTTTCCCAACCGATGGCACGCCGCAAATCGATCCGCCGATCGCTCGCTAAAGCCGTTGCGCCAGCGTCGGCGAACTTCTCAAACCGTGCCGCCATCTGTATTTGCGCATCGGTATAGCAATCGATCCGTTCTGTAACCCCCGCTCCAAACCGATTGTCGATAGAATACTCCGCAAAGGGAGGTTCTTATGACAAACTACATGCTTTTGGCGGGCGATTTACCTGATTTTGGATTCCTCATGACACTCGGGGTCTGGGCGATCGTCGCGGTCGTCGCGCTGATCGTGCTCCAGTTCATGCTGGGGCTGCGATACATCTCCAACAACCGTGTGGGCATCGTCGAAAAACTGTGGTCGGGCAGCGGCTCGATCGCGGAAGGGCACATCCTGGCCCTCAACGGCGAAGCCGGCTACCAGGTCGATCTGCTCCGCGGCGGTATCCACATGTGGTACTGGCGGTGGCAGTACAAGATCCACACCGTGCCGCTGGTGACGGTGCCGCAGGGCAAAATCGGCTACGTCTACGCACGCGACGGCGATCCGCTTATCGCGGGGCAGACGCTCGGTCGCTCCGTGCCCTGCAATAACTTCCAAGATACTCGCGCGTTCTTCGGCCAGTCGAGCAAAACGCCGGGACACGGCGTCGGCCAGCGCGGTCGCCAGCGGGTGATCCTGCGTGAAGGCGTGTACGCGATCAACCTCGTCGCGTTCGTCGTCATCACCGAAGACTACGTCTACCGCCAGGAGATGGCCGGCAAGCAGGAACTGCTCACGCTTATGAGCTGGCAGACCGAACTGAAAGAGATGGGCGGGTTCGACCCGGTCGTCATCGGCGGGCTGATGAAAATCCCCGATCCGCTTAACCCCGGCAAGGACATGATCGTCGACTCGATCGGCATTGCCACCGTGCAGGACGGCCCGAGCCTCGCGCCAGGCGAAATCATCGCGCCGGCCGTGGGCAGCGACGCGAGCGACCCGAACTATCACAACAACTTCCAGGATCCGGAAAAATTCCTGGCCGGTGGCGGTCGTCGTGGCCGGCAGTACGTTCCCATCACCGACGGCACGTACTTCATCAACCGCTGGTTCGCCACGATCGAAATGGTGCCGAAAACCGTCGTTCCGATCGGCTACGTTGGCGTCGTCATCAGCTATCACGGGCCGGTGGGCACCGACATTTCCGGCGATAAGTTCCGCCACGGCGAGCGTGTCGCCCGCGGCGAACGCGGCGTGTGGGAAAAACCGCTCGGCCCGGGCAAGTACCCGTTCAACACCTACGCCGGGCACATCGTGCTCGTGCCGACGACCAACTTCGTACTGCACTGGATCACCGGCCGATCGGAATCGCACCGGTACGATGAAGGCCTCAAGAGCATCGACATCGTCACCAAGGACGCGTACGAGCCGATGCTGCCGCTCTCGGTCGTCGTGCATATCGACTACATGAAAGCTCCTTCGGTCATCCAGCGGTTCGGCGACGTGAAGCGGCTGATCACCCAAACGCTCGACCCGATGCTGAGTGCGTTCTTCCGCGACGTGGCCCATAAGCGCACGATGCTGGAACTGCTGCAGCAGCGTGACAGCATGCAGGCCGAGGCGAGCAGCGTGATGCGTACTCGATTCCTTGAGTTCGATATCGAGTGCGTCGACGTGCTGATCGGCAAACCGGAAACCGACGAGAAGTCCGGTAAGATTGAAACGCTGCTCGAACAGCTCCGCATGCGTCAGCTCGCGTTCGAACAGCTCGAAACCTTCGAACGTCAGCGCGCCGCCAGCGAGAAGCTTAAGAGCCTCAAGGAAGCCGAAGCCATCGCCGCCAAGCAGGCCGAGCTCACCAACTCGCAGGTGCAGATCCGAATCGCGGAAAACCAGGGTGATGCAGACTTGGCCCGCGCGAGGAAGCAGGCGCAGCAGAACATCGTGATGGCCGACGCGGAACTCGAGAAGAGCCGCCGCCAGGCCGAGCAGATGGTCGTGACCGCCAAGGCCGAGTCCGAGCAGCGTGTGCTCGCCGGTAAAGGTGAAGGCCAACGGCTCATGCAGGTCGGTCTCAGCGAGTCGGCCGTGCTGATGCGGAAGATCGCCAGCTATGGAGATCCCCGACTGTACGCGTTGGCGCTCGTAGCCGAGCACCTCAGCAAGAGCGCTCAACCGCTCGTGCCGGAGCGTGTCTTCATGGCTCCGAGCGGTGGCTCAAGCACCGGCAACGGAGACAGCATGGCGTCGGCCGGCTCGGGCATGCTGGGCACGCTGCTCAGCCTTCTGGTGGCGGAGAAATCCGGCTTCCAGATGACCGATTCGACCGAGGGCGCCGCGGTGAAAGAGTTCGCCGAGCGCATGAGCAAACAGATGATGGAATCGATGGACGCCGGCTCGTTGCCTGCGGCGATCGCCGCCCGCACGGGCGACGTCACGCCGGGTCAGAAGAAGAACGGTAACTGACGTCTGCGTTGCGACAACAAGAAAGGCCGGGATCGCGAATTGCGATCCCGGCTTTTGTTTTTGCGCGGGCGTTACCAGTCAGTGTCCCAATGTTCGAACGTGACGTGTCCGCCGGTCTTTGCGGCGAAGTACGCTTCGATCTTCACGCCGGGCTGGCTCTGGCGGATTTTCTCCGCGGCTTTGCGCAGGTCGATCTGCTGCTGCTCAACCACCGAGCGCCCGCCGAGCCACAGGTCGCGATAGAAGCCGCAGTCCTGGTGTGCGATGAGCACCACCCGGCGTAAGTCGTGCGCGGTGATGAGGAAGTTAAGCTGGCGGTCGAGTCCTTGCCGTTCGGTGAAGCAATTGCCGTGACCCGCCAGGCACGCGGCGCCGCCGGGGATCGCTACGCGATCGTAGCGGGGCAGGGCGAGCGACGTGTGGAGGAACTCGTCCATTTGCTCGCCGAATCGCCCGTCGCTGCAGTACACAGCGGCGGCGCCGATACGCTGATGTTCAAACGGGGTGCGACTACGGTAGACCGTTTTGGCGGCAGGCAATTCTGCGGGGGCGTCCATTGTTCCTCCCTTGTCAGCACGTTCACCGTACCGTCGCGGGAAGACAACTTCACATTATAAGTGCGCTAAGATTTTGTCAGACGCGAGCAAAATGTTCCACGGACACGCCCGCTACCTTTCCTCCACCACCTGTGGGCGCGTGCTTTCCAGGATCGACAGTAGTTCTTTCTGCTCCTCCGTTGCGACGCGCAGCGCATCGAGCGACGCTTTCATGTCGCCGATGGTGGCGTCGAACTCGGCGTTGGTGATCTTCAAACCCTTGTGGGCCTGCTGCATGTCCTGGCCGTCGTACTTGGCGGGACCGGCCATGGCGAGGGAGAGGAACTGGTTGAGGTGCTTCTTGAACTGGTCGACCTGCTCGGGCGTGGGTTTCCACTCGGCGGAGTCGCGGCCTACGCCTAGCACGCCGCCTTTTTTGATGCCCTTGCGGGTGAAATTCACGCGCGGGTCGGCCATTACGCGGGTGACGAAGTCGTCGACGATCACCGCGACGCCTTTCTCGCCGCCGACGCGGTCGTAGAGAGACGGTTTCACCTTCGGAGCGCCGGCGGAGTCAGAGCCTTCGCCGCGGATTTGCTGCACCTGGGCGATCCGCTGATCGGCGCGCTGGTCAGCATCGCGGCTGCCGGAGGTGTGGAAGTCGCGATCGGGCTGGTTTTCGCGAGCGCAGCCCGCGAGCAAACCGAGGGTGATCGATGTAAACAAGAGGATTGTCGATGAACGCATAAAAGCCTCGCTTTACTGGTCATTTCCTGGTGCGCCGGGGTCGGTCACCGAACCCGGTCCGAATTGTATGTCGCCCACGTCCGGGGCCGCTCCCTTAAGCTTGGGCAGGTATGCCCTGATGAAGGCGTTGCGGAGCACGTTGCCGACGGTGCGTAAAATGTCGGCCTGCGGGTTGTCGAAGCTGCCTCGAAGGGGAATTTCTGTGCCGAACTGGTCGCGCGGCGGATTGGTCAGTACCTTCGCCACTGAGCCGACCAGCGCCTCCCAGAACACGCCGACGACGTTGTCTTCTTCAATATCCTTCGGCCCGATGATCTGGAGGTTACGGAAGAGCGGGCGAACGTATCCTTCCACGCCGCCGGCCTTGGCGTCGAGTTCGACGACCAGATCAAACCAGCCTTTTTCGAAATCAAACTGCCCATACGCGCGGCTGAGGCTGTTGATCTTGCTCACATCGAGCCCGATCAGCCGCACCGCGAGTTGAAACGTGGGGCGGTACGCGTTGGGGTCGAGCTTCATCTTGTAGTCAAACTGCGCGTGATCCATCGCAAGCCCGTGCGCGCTTACCGTGGCCAGCAGCGGGGCGGTCGAGTTGGTGATGTTGGAGAGGTTTTCGATCGTCGCATCGAGGCTGCTGATGTAAACGTCCACCGGCGGATTGGTGTGGAAGGCGCGAAAGTGGACGGTGCCGTCGTGAATGCCTGCCGTGTTGATGTCGAACGGAAACAGGTCTTTCATGATCGCCAGCCACGGCGCGCCGGCGCCGGATTGCGAGCTGGATTCATCAGGCGCATCGACGAAATTCAGAATCGGCTGCTGCATATCGATCTGGCCGACCACGCGATGGCTGAGCAGTGCCCGCCACTGGATGGAGAAATCGACCCGCCGCGCGGCAAAGAACGGCACGGGGACGTTGCCGGTGGTTTTGCTGATGGCGATGTTGTCGATCGAGTACGCGCCGCGCCACAGTTGCAGGTGCACGTCGCCGATCGTGCCGATGAAATTGGGGCTGCGATCGATGGTGCGGTTGACGTACCATTTCACCGCGGAAGGAAGCATCAGGCGGCCGACAACGAGCGCGAGAACGAGGATCAGCAGCGTGTAGCGCACCCCGCGCCAAAGCCGCCAGTGCTTGGCAGGTTTGTCGGGCTTTTCCGCCGATTCGTGGGCCTTACGTCGCCAGAACAGATCGCCTCCTGAATGGGGCGATCTTAGATCAGTTGGGGCCGCTGGCGGATCGGGGGATTACTGAAGAATGAGCAATTTATTGGCAATCCGGAGGCGTTTTTGTCTTACCGATCCGCATCCGACAGCGTGCGGACGCGGATGACCTGGCCTAAGTGCGTGGACTTGAACTCGGTCAACTGGTTGTGCGGAAAGTATCTGCGGATGAGGTTCTTGTCGCCGCCGACGAAGATGGCATGGTCGATCTTGCTCAGGTCGGGCTTGCCGTCGAAATAGTCGTAGGCATTGGGGCGTCGGTTCTGATTGATCGACCAGACGTCGGGCTGGCCCTGCAGGTAAAACGAGAGCTCCGAGGCATTCTGGTAATTGCTGCAGACGACGGTGGATTCGTCGGCATCGCGTGCGCGATCGACCTCGGCCGCCAGGCTTCGCCAGCCGAAGACTTCGTTCGCAGCGGGGATACGAATGTGCAGCAGCAGTGCGACTTCGGGCACGTGCACGAACAGGCTAAACACCGCGGCGACGGCCATGGCTTGAACGACCTTGCGTCGCCGTTTGTGCAGATCACGGGCGGCCCAGATCAGCACCAGTACGACGGCTGGCGCGAACGCCATCGCCGGCCAGTTGCCTTCAACTTTTTTCTGAAACGACGAGTACCCGAACAACAGCAGCGGCAGCAGGGCGGCGAGCAGCACCAGACGGTCGCCGACGGCTTGTTCGCGGTACGCTCGGATCGCGGCAATTACCGCGTACGCGAAAAGAAGGCAGAAGAGCGGCGTCCACGTGAGCAGGACCGCGCCAAGAAAGCCCAGAAATCCTATCGGGCCGGGCACGTCGTCGTCGCCGAAGCCGTGCGTGAACTGGAACCGGAACGACGCCCAATCGTGCTGGCTGTTCCAGATGAAGATCGGCAGCACGATCAAACCCGCCACCGCGGCCGCCAGGTACATGCCGGGGCGGGCGAATTCACGCCAAGTGGCGCGCGACGTCAGCACGCCCACACCCACGGCTGCGGGTAACAGCACGCCGGTGTATTTTGAGAGCATCGCCAACCCGCAGCAGATGCCGAACAAGAGCCATCGCCCAAGGTGCTTCAGCAGGCTGATGTCAGGCGATTCAAACATCCGCACCGCCAGCGTCAGGCCGAGCATGACGAAGAACATCAGCGGCGTGTCGGGCGTCATCAGCGTGCCGGTCATGCTGACGATGGGGCTGAGGAGCAGTATCAGCGCCGCCAGCCACGTGGCTACGTCGCTGCGAGTGAGCCGGCGGACGAGCAGAGTGGCAAGCACCACCGTTCCCGAGGACAGCAGCGCCGCCGGGAATCGCACGCCGAACTCGGAGCTTCCAAGAAGCGCTGTCGACAGGCGGATAAGGTACGCCACCATCGGCGGGTGATCGAAATAGCTGAGGCTCAGGTGCCGGGACCAGACCCAGTAATAAGATTCGTCCGGCACCAGCTCGCGGATCGAGTTGTAGATCAGACGGAACAGCAGGGCCGACAGGAACAACACCGCCAGCTTCCACGCGAGCAGTTCGGAACGGTATTGCGTACGGGGAATGAGTTCAGGTTCGAGACTAACCACGCCATCCATAAGCGAACTTCCATCACGGCTGCCGGCACCGTTGAGGGCGCGATTGTAGCATTCGACCATGAACGGATGATGATCCGCGGCAAGGTCAAATATCGAGAGACATGCTAACGAATTATCGGCAAAGAGGTAGGGCGGAGCCTCGCCGTTGTTCTAAGTTTAGCGCACGCTTCAGGGCCCGAATCAGAAAATCGGCTTATTTGACGAGGAAAACCTTATTAATGGTGACCGGGTTTCGGCCGTCGTAGGTGATGATGAGCTTTCCTGTCCCGGACACTTCAACTGTCGCGGCAATGAGCTGGTTTCCTACATAGAAGTCGCTGGTGCCTGTCAGATCGAGATGCTGGCTGGGCATGTAGATCGTCCCCGACAACGTGATGCTGGTATTGCCGGCGAGGCTGATTCCGTTTTTAGCGTCGTAAGGCATGCTGCGATCGACGAAAAACAGGATGTCCTTGTAGGTTCCAGATGTAGGAGCCGACAGAGTCATCGCGCCCCCGAGCGAAATGTTGGCATAGGCCGATCCCGTGCCGGTCGTGAAATACATTGTCACTCCGGTACCGGTGACCGTCCCGCCTTTCACACTGAGCCCGTTGGGCCCGCCGAGAATATACATGCCCGGATTAAGCACGAGGTTCCCTTTTTTCACATCGATGCCGCCCGGGTAATACCCGGGATCGGCCGTGACCGTACCGGTGGTGTTGACGCTGAGCGTGCCCCGATTGATGTACGCGCCTTTGATCGGCGCGGGCAGGGCGGCCAACGGATCGGGGACGGCCTCGGTGTTGGTGAGCACTTCGTCAGGCAGCGTCGGATGGCCGCTGGTGCTCATACCGCCGGACATGCGAATCGAAGTCGCATCGATCTCGGCGGAGGTGCCTTTGACGGTCAAGGCCGACGTCGAGTTGGAGTTGATCTGAATACCGCCGGTGTTCACCTGGAGCGTGATGTTGCCGTTGGTAAGGCTCGGCCGCGTGGGATCGAGCGCGATCAGCCCGGCGTCGTAGGTTCCGCCAGCCATCGCGATCGCAATGCGCGACACGTTGGACGAGTTGATCCCAAACATTTTGCCAAAGAATAGGTTGACCGTTCGGCGGGCCGTCACCTGCACGGCGTTATACGGCGTTGTGTTGGCCGCGAACGTGGAGGTGCTGCGATTGTAATGGCCGCAGATCACGTCACTGGGGGCCAGTACCACGTTCTGCTTCGCTGCTTGGTTGGCGAGTCCGGTGCTCGTTGCATCGGCGACGGCGTTCACGGTGCTGTATTGGACCCGGGCCGCGCCCGCCAGCGCCGCGGCATCGGCGGCGTTCTGCAACTGGTGGCCCGTGTAGGTGACGTACCCACCGTCCACGGCCAAACCGGTCAGGCCGATCAGCGCCAGCATCACCACGGCCATGTACACCACCGCGATACCAGACTTCAGACGCGATCGACGGGGCAGTTTCACTTCGGTGTTGTGGCGTGGCATGAGCACTCCTTTGTGTTCAACAGTTCCTGTTCAACCCGGCCGCGTGGCACGGTACAGCGAAATAAACGCCGGTCCGGCCATCAGCAGAACCACTGCGGGGAAGATCGCGACCACCATCGGGAAGATCAGCTTGATCGCCATCTTCTCGGCCGCTTCCTGGGCGCGCTGGCTGCGGGTTTCACGCATGTAGGTGGCGTACGATTGCAGCCCTTCGCTGATGCTCGTGCCGAACCGCTCGGCCTGGAGCAGCATCGCGACCAGCGAACTGAGTTCTTCTGCGCCGGTGCGCTTGGCCATGTGACGCATGGCGTCGGTACGGGTGGCGCCGAGGTGGATTTCGAGGTTGGTCAGCGCCATTTCGTCGGCCAGCGTGCCGCAGACGGTGCGGACTTCGTCGGTGACGGCGTTCCACGCGGTATCCAGGCCCATGCCGGCTGAAGCGCAGATCTCGAGCAGGTCGATCGCGTCGGGCAGGTGCCGGCGAATCAGCCCGCAGCGTTTGCGCTTGTGCGACGCGACCACCATGTTCGGCAGGAAGAAGAGCGCCATCGCGATCGCGCCGATCAGTGTTAGTTTGTGCTGCTGCGTAAAGTTGGTCGGCAGAATAAGCGCCAGCGCCAGTCCTAGCCCGATCACGAGCAGAATGATCTTGGCGCCGATGTAAACTGACGCCGCATCCGCGCCGTGGTATCCCGCCTGGGTGAGTTGTTCCCGCAATGAGAGCGAGCTCTTGCTCGACGACACCGTCGCGCCGATGTTCTGAACGACGCCGGTGAGTCGGCCGGAGCTTCTACGGTCGGCGACGTAAGGGGTGGTGATTCGCCCGCCGATTTGCCCGAGGCGGGCTTCCAGCGGTGCCCGCTTCGCCACGCGGGCGAGCAGAAACGAACCGCCGATCGCGACGACCGAAAGGCCGCTGAGAATCGGGATAAGCAGTTGGGAGTCCATGACGTCTTTGTCCTATCGAAACGTTACGGCGTAATCTTCGAGAGCCAATTCATCATCAGCCATCCCACCAGCAGGCCGCACGCCGCGGCAACCATGATCATGGTGCCGGCGAAGGTCTCGTACAGCGGCTGCATGTAGGCACGGTTCACCACGTTCAGCAGCACGAAGATGAAGAACGGAAGCGCCAACAGCACGCGTTTGCTGAATTGCGTTTGCGAGGTCAGCACGCGCACACGACGGGTCAGCTTGTTTCGTTCGCGGATGACGTTCGCCAGCCGCATCATCATGTCGGCCAGGTTGCCGCCGCTGCGGAGCTGGATGACGACCGACGTAGCGAACAGCTTGAGATCATCAGACGTGTGCTTTTCGGCGATGGCGCGAAGCGCTTCGTCCATGCCCACGCCCAGGTCCTGCTGCTGGCAGACGCGGCCGAACAAGTCGCCGATCGGCGGAGGGACTTCCTCAGCGATCAGGTGAAACGCGCCCAGCAGCGGATGCCCCGCACGCAGCGAGCGGGCGGCCAGCTCAAGGGCGTCGATCAGGCTGCGTTCAAAATGCGTCGTCCGCCGGGCGATGCGCTGCGTGAGGTAGATCCAGAATGCGATCAAAACGACGATTCCGCCGCCAATGGCGATGAGGACTGACGAGGAAATGACATACGTCACAACGCCGACCATGAGCGTAATGCCCACCAGCCCCAAAATCATGGATGACAGCGGCGATGCCCAACCGGATTCGACGCGCAGCGATTCGAGCCACGCTCCAAAGCCGGTCGCGCGAAAATCGCCCGGTACGACGGTGGTGGCTTCCTTGCCATCGTGCCACAGCCGCAGCGTACGACCTTGCGTGACGCTGCCGTCGGACTGGATGGCCTTGAGTCGATCCTGCACGGCCCCCGTGCGCTTGGCGCGGCGCGACCACCAGAAAAGGACGCCCGCCATCCACACGCAGACCACCAGCCCGAAGGCGGCAATCTGGATGACCAGCGTGAGCTGCTGTTGAGCATTTTCAGGCACGCGGGGCTCCCTTCTTGGCAAAGCCCGGCAGAGCCGGCGGCGTGGCAGGGCCTGTGCTCAGCACGCGGCGGACGAACATGTTGTCAGGGACCTCAGCGCCGCGTTCGCGCAGGCGGTCGACGATCTTGGGCCGCACGCCGCAGGCTTCGAACTGGCCGCGGGCGTTGCCTTCAGCATCGAGCCCCATTTGGCGGAACATGAAGATGTCCTGGAGGAGAATGGCGTCGCCTTCCATGCCGGTGATTTCGGCGACGTTGAGAATCTTTCGGCGTCCGCCGGTCATTCGGCCGAGCTGAATGAGCAGCTCGATCGCGCTGGCGGTCTGTTGGCGGATGGCGGCGACCGGAAAATTCAGGCCAGCCATGCTCACCATGTTTTCGATTCGCCGCATCGCGTCGCGCGGCGTGTTGGCGTGAACGGTGGTCATCGAACCTTCGTGACCGGTGTTCATCGCCTGCAGCATGTCGAGCGCTTCGGCACCGCGGACTTCGCCGATGATGATGCGGTCGGGACGCATACGCAGCGTGTTACGCAGCAGGTCGCGCTGCGTGACTTCGCCTTTGCCTTCGATGTTCGGCGGGCGGGTTTCCAGTCGCACGACGTGCTTTCGCTGAAGCTGCAATTCGGCCGCGTCTTCGATTGTCACCACGCGCTCGCTGAGCGGGATCCATCGTGAGAGCACGTTGAGCAGCGTGGTTTTACCCGAGCCAGTGCCACCGGAGATGAGGATGTTGATCTTGGAGCGAACGCACGCTTCGAGGAACTGGCACATCTCGGGCGTGAACGCTTCGAGTTCGAGCAGGCGGTCAGAGCCGATCGGCACGGTGCCGAAGCGGCGGATCGACATCGCCGGGCCGTCCAGCGATAGCGGGGGGATGATCGCGTTCACGCGGCTGCCGTCGGCGAGGCGAGCGTCGAGCATCGGTGAGCTTTCGTCGATGCGGCGGCCGATGCTGGCGGCGATACGCTGGATCACTTGGATGAGCTGCGCGTCGTCGTGGAATTCAATGGCGGTTTCTTCGAGCCGGCCGTGGCGCTCGATGTAGACCTGCTTGGGGCCGTTCACCAGCACGTCGCTGACGGTCGGGTCGCGGAGGACTTCTTCGATCGGGCCGAGGCCGAAGATGTCGTCCATCACCTCGCGGAGGAGCTGGGCTTTTTCCGGTGCGGACAGGGGCGTGCGCTGCTCGTTCAGCAGCACGTCGACGCGGCGCGACACTTCGGCGTGCAGCTGCTCCACCGGCATGCGGCGGGCTTCGGTCAGGTCGATCTTCTCCAGCAGGCGGCGATGCACGTTACGCCGGATGGCAGCAGTAGGGCTGGCGCCGGGTCCGGCCGTGGCGGCGTTTCCATTGTTTCGCGAAATCAGGCTGTTGGCATTCGTGTACATGTGACGACCTTTTGCATTAAGCGTTGAACAGATTCGCCAATCCTCTTGCCATGCTGACCGGTGCGGGCATTGCCGCGAGGGTGCCTGCGAGTTTTTGCAGGTCGCGACGGAAATCCGACCGCGGCGCGGTTTGCACCAGCGGCTTGCCGAGATTCACCGCAGCGGTGACGGCGGCAAAATCGTTTGATAGCGTCGTGATTTGCTGCGTTGCGGGGAGGCCGAGCGCGCGGTGTGCCTCTTCCAGCGAAATGGACAGGCCGCGCTTCTTGTAACGTGTGGCGACAACGATCACTCGGTTGCTGGCCAAGCCTCGATCGCTCAGGCCCGTGATCATCTGCCTCGCCACCTGAATGTCTTTAACGGTGAGCTGCATCAGCAGCAGGGTGGCGTTGCTCTTCTTCACGAGCTCGGCGGCGCTGTCGAGCGGAATGCGCGGGGCGTCGATGACGGTCCAGCGATACGCGCGTCGGCAAGCTTCCACAGCTCGGCCGATCTTGGGGGCGTCGAACGGGACCACTTCGCCCAGCCGCCGGCGGGCGGTGCTGAGCAGGGCGTGCATGTTCGCCGAAGCGGCAAGGGCGGTGCTCTGGATGAGCTGCGCGTCGATGTTGTCGTTGCGGCGGAACAGGTCGAAGGCGCCGTACTCGCCGTCAAGACTCAGGTATGTGCCGACCGCGCCGTACGACGGATCGAGATCGACCACGAGCGTTGGCCCAGGTTCGGTGGGCTGCAGTTCTGCGGCGAGGTTGACGGCGATCGTCGTCGCCCCCGTACCGCCGCCGGCGGACAGCACGGTAACGGCGCCGCCGTGCATGGTGCCGGCCGAATCCGGGCACAGGCGGTGCAGAATGTTCGCCAGGTCCGCGGCGATCGCGTCTTTGAGCAGGAACTGGCGCACGCCCACTTGCATGGCTTCGAGCAGCAGGTCGTTGCGCATGATGCCGGACAAGGCGATGAATTTTGTCTCGATGAATTTGCGGATGACCGGCTCGATGACCTGCAGTACGCGCTCGCCGGTGGCGTCGATATCAAACAACACGGCGGGGATGTTCCCCTGCTCCAGCCGGCTGACGAGCTGCTCCAGATCACGGTAAATGTTGGAATTGGCCAGTTGACCGTTCGACGACAGCGCCAGCGACACGGCGTTGACGGTGTTCGAATCGGTGCTCAACAGCAGTACATCTCGGACAGCCATCGGTACTCCACTTGCCGGACAAACTCGTCGCAACACGGGCAGGGCGTCTTGATCGACGCCCGGCGATCATCGGCCGCCAAGGCTCATTTCGGGTTCAACCGGTGCGGCCTTGGGCATCGGGAACGACTTGGTTTCAGTGACCTCGCCGCGAATGACGGTGACTTGCCATTGCGGGCCCGCCGGTTCGGCCGGGCGGGTGGTTGGCGCGCCGTTGGCGAACGGGTCGGCCGGGTTTTTTGCAATGGGAATTTCGATGCCGAACGGCGCCAGATCCGTCAGCAGTCGCCGAACTGAGACCGACGCATTGTCTGCGTGCCCGGTATCCAGCGGATTACGCAGTGCCAGCGACAGCGTGCCGTGCTGCATTGCGAGCTGCAGCTTCTTGGCCTGCTGGGTATCGACCAGCAGCGTCACCCGGCGGGTGCTACCACGATTGATGCTCGAATCATCAGAGAGTGTCTTGCCCTGCGAGACGACGGTTTGCTTCTCAATGCCGAGCACCTGGATGTTTTCAAGCAGGGTGGCGGTGACGGCTTCGCTCCAGTCGCTGCCTTCAGGCTTGAAGGACGCCATAACGTCCACCGTGCTGCCGGGGAAGAGCATGCCTTCAAGGCCGGAGTAGTCTGTGACGGAAATGCCGACGGCGCGCTTGCCTTTAGGAATGGCGTCGGCGACTTGTCGCGGCGTGACGGAGTTTTCAGCAAAGTTGGCGGCGACGAAGGGCTGGCCTTCAACGACCGAGGCGGTGATCACCTTGCCGACGACTTCGCCCGGGCTGGCGATGTAGTTTTTCGGCACCAGGTTTTTGGGGTACATCTTGATGGTGACGTTGCCGGCGTCGATGACGGTCATCGCAGGGATGCCGGTCGTTGCGCAGAGCACCTGCACCTTTTCTTCGTCAGCGACCGGCTGCGTTGCCGGCGTGACCACAGTCGTCGGAATGCGTAGCGCATTGACCAGGAACGCGGCACAGAGCGCCGCCGCCACGCCCAGCAAGCACAAGAGAATAACTGCCCATTTCATAATCTACTCCAATGTCAAAAATCCGACGCCGGGCCGTTAAGCCGCGTGACGGCGGTTACTCTCCCTCTTTTTCCATGCTGACTGACGCGTGAACGGTGGCCGGCGTGGGGAAGATGCTCATCTTGGTGGCCGAGACTGCGGTGTACGGAACGGAGATGGTGACCGTCAGCAGGTTGCCCTTGCCGACCGTCGCCACGTTGGCCGGGGAGACGGTCAGCGTGTAATTGCTGGTGCCCTGCGGCAATCCGTAGGCGGTCATCATGTTGTTCGCGAGAGTGGTGACTTGTGCGGTAGTAGCGTCGACCGTTGCGCCCAGGCGTGCGGCCTGTCGGCAGGCGTTGCCTACCTGCTGGAACCGGTAGAACATCCACGCGTACTCGGCCATGCCGAACGTCAACAGGATGAGGATCATGCCCACCAGGGCCATCTCAACCAGAGCGGTTCCGCGGCGTCGCGAACGGTGTTGTCTACGAAGGCTCATGAGAAGTATCCCGTCCTCCACGCGAAGACTCCCGCCCCCGCCACGCACACGCCGACGAAGATCGAAAGTCCGTATGGCATCTTGAGCATCGAGTCCGGCCCGGGCATGACGTCTTGCGGACGGTTCCACTGGTGTTGGCCGCGGATCATTCCGAGCAGTCCAAGCACCATGGACCAAAGGTTCATCAAGACGTGACCGCCCCGGCGTTTGCTCGCCGCGTAGATCACGCCGATCAACGCGCCGGCAATCACAACACAGAGCAGGGCGACGATGCCGTTGCGTACGCCCAGCCAAACGCCGATCGCACCCATCAACTTCGCGTCACCCGCGCCGCCACCGAGCAGGAAGAGGAAAACAAACGGAGAAGCCAGAAGTAGACACCCCAGCAGCCCGTCACCCACTCCAACCCAGCTACAATACCACGCGTCCCAGACGATGCCGGCAAAAATCATTAAACCGGTAAGCCAGTTCGGAATACGGCGGGTGCGAACGTCCCATACAGCCGCTACAAGTGATCCACACAGCACGGCGATCCAGGGAAGGCCGGGGCTGGGTTGATCCCACAGAACGGTCAGCATGGGACGAACGCTCCCATCAAGTAGTACACATCAACGACCTGCGATGACGCGCTGCCGAAACAAACTGGCAAACGTGTCAACGCCGTATCCGCAGGCGAATCGCCGTGGCTTACCACCGCGCGGCAATTTAGTTCGTCGCGTTTTTCATCGCGGTGAACTTATTCAGCACGTTCGTGCCGAGACCGCTGATAACCGTCACCAGACCGGCGACGATCAGCGCAGCCAGAATTGCCCACTCAACGGTTTCCATGCCTTGTTCGTCGCGCATGAGCCGTGCCATTAACTTGAACGCTTTCATCGAAAGCTCCTTCCAGAAGCCGTACCTCGACCCGTGTCAGGGCGGTTGTCACACGACAACGCACATCAAGCACAAGTCCGAAGTTTTGATTCGCGCAGCACGCTCCGGCGAAGGCGGCGGCGCATTGATATGTGAAAACTGCTGAAAATCGGACTAATTCGTCGCGTTTTGCAACGCGGTGAACCGATTCAGAACGTTCGTACCCAGGCCGCTGATGACCGTTACCAGGCCGGCAACAATCAGAGCTGCGAGGATCGCCCATTCGACGGTTTCCATGCCCTGTTCATCACGAAGAAATGCAACAATCGCTTTACGCATTGACATAATTCTCCTCCTTAAGGAGCAGACCCGAAGAATTGGTAATCGCCCTTTCAAAAACTCACCCAAGAGCGGGCTATCGGATCTGATACATCAGCGGCGGAGTATCTCAGGAAGAGATGTGCGAACTCAAAAGAAAATGGGACGAAATAAGGATCGCCCCGATGGATGTGCGTTAAGATGGAAAAAGCAAATCGACTAGCGCGGGAATGCGGTGGATTGCTCCGAGAATAGCGATTTCACATTCTTGCGGTGTCAAGCGAACGCAGCGATTCTACTCTTCTTCGCCCGCCAGATGCACTCGCAGACTGCCGAGCACGCCGACGAAAAAGCTGAAAAGGATCAGCTGCAAGCTGATGGCCGTGAGCATCGCGCCGGGAATGGTCCAGCGGAAGGTCTGCTCGTAATCCAGGTTCTCAAAGTGAACCATGCTCCACTGTGCTACAACCACTGCGAGCATACCAAGGCCAACGACAAGCCCGATCAGCCCGGCAACCGTGCCTCGTTCAACGCTCATGTGCTTGTAGAACTGGTCGAGTCGCGGATCAGGCGGCTGAACGCCCATGCAGATCGCCAGCGTCTTCATCGCCACGGCGAACATCACCGCCTGGATGCCTGAAATCAGCGCCAGGCTCGAGTAGAGCAGCGTGTTCATGGCAAAGTGAACGCCATGAATCTTCACGCCCGGCAGCGAGAGTGCGTAGCCGATCAAGCCGAGGAACACGAGCACCAGGCCCGGACGGTAGAACAGCCACCGCGGGCTGCTGAGCAGGAAGAACCGCAGCGTGCGCCAGCCGTCGCGGATGGTGCGCAGGTGCGGCGGATGCGCGATGCGGCCGTCCTTGTGCAGCGTGATGGCGGCTTCGGCAATTCTGGCCTTGTAGCGGCTGGCCTTAATGATCATTTCCGTGGCGAATTCCATGCCCGGGCTGCGGAGATCGAGCTTGTCGTACAGCTCGCGGGTGAACCCGCGCATGCCGCAGTAGACGTCGTGGATTGGAATGCCGAACCACGTACGCGCCAGCCACGTGAGGCCGGGGTTGCCGATCCAGCGGTGAGTGATCGGCATGGCGCCGGGCATCACCTTTCCGCCGCCGACTGGCAGGCGGCATCCCTGCACGAGATCCGCGCCTTCGCGCAACTTCGTGACGAATTTTGAAATTTCGAGGTAGTCGTAGCTGTCGTCGGCGTCGCCCATGATGACGTACTTGCCGTACGACGCTTCAATGCCGCCTTGCAGTGCGCTCCCGTAGCCGCGGCGCTTCACGTCGACCAGGCGCGCGCCCATCTTCAGCGCGATCTCGCGCGAGCCGTCGGTGCTGCCGTTGTCGGCGATGACGATCTCGCCGTGAATGCCGCTCTCATCCAGCGCGCGCTGGGCCTTGCCAATGCAGGTGGCAAGCGTGTCGGCCTCATTCAGGCAAGGCATGACGATGGAGAGCTCGAAGGCGCCGGTGCTCGTGCTCGTCATGCGCGGGCGGCTCGAAACATCACTGACGCTGGGTGAAAGGTTCGCCATCGTCATAACATCATCCCCAATCCCGTGATTTTGCAAATCGATCATGGTCGCTCCATATCATCAGCGGCCTGTTCGACCGACTCAACCTTGGGTGAAGTGTAGACCGTCCACAACGTTGGCAACACCCGTGCGTTAGAATGTTTCATGCGGTTGGCAAAATTGAGGTTGTCTCCGATTCGGCTTGCCGGATCGACAAACCGATAGAAAAACACCTGCCACCACTTATCAAAGTCGTCAAACTGATATCCGCGGAACATCGCCGGATTGGAGTACGCAAAATTGTACTGATCCGCCCACGTCGGCGAAATATCCAACTGCCATTGAATGATTCCCTCAGCAAACGCTGGTAAAGCATCGGTCTTTGGAAGCGTGCTCTTCACTTTCGATGTCAGTTTACGCGCCGAGGCGACGCGATTGATTCGATCGCACCAATCCGGCACTTCGCTTTCAGCGATCGGCGCCTTGAACCGCTCGGCGGCATCACGGACGGCTTCGTAGCTGATCGGGAAAACGTGAACCGTGCAATCGATGAAGATGACATCACCGGCGTACGAATCCAAAAAACTCTTTCGCACGGGCGCGATGCTCTGGATCGGAATGCCGGTGTAGAACGTCAGCGTCAGATGATCGTTCGGCGAAGCGTAAATGCGCGTGCCCGGCTTGGTCTGCCAATTACGCATGTCGGCGACCAGCTCGCCCAGGCGTGCCTGGCCGACTTTATTCCGCTGCCACCAGTAACCGGCGCGGGTGTTCGCGTACGCGAATATGACGAAGCCTACGCACGCCACCGAAACCGCCACGCGTCCGCCGATTGCCCGGCCGAAACCGGCGAACAGCATCGCGCCAAAAATAATTCCGGGCCCGACCGCGCCGAGGTACAGCCGTTGAAAAAACAGGCTGGCGGCGGGGATCAGGAACATGAACATCAAAAAGCCCAGGATGATCCACGCTGACAGGAACAGAAACGCAGCCCGATCCTTCTGGAACGGCGCGAGAATCCGCTTGGGAATCCAGTGCGGCTTGAGCAGCACGATAACGACCCACGCCATGCCGCTGGAAAGCAGCAGTGAGATCTGCCAGTACCGCTGCGGCCAGGCGATGAGATCGTCAGGCAGCTTCATGGTGGCGACAGCCTTGGGGACCGATTGAGCCGCCCCGAGGAAACCGCTCATGATCAGCCACGGCAGCGTCAGCACCGTAATCACGCCGGCGAAGAGGAAGAGTTTGCGCCACGCCTTGTCGTGCTTCTTCAGAATCGCGGGAACCAGCGTTGCAACGGCTGCAGACGCGATCGCGAAGGTGAGAATGTGCGTGTGAAACATCATCGAAAAGACGATGCCGCCGAAGACAAAGTCGCGCCATCGGCCGCGCGAGAACATGCGCCAGCCCGCCAGGCAGCAACCGGCGGAGAGGGCGGCTGTCATCGAGTAGTAGCGTGCCTGTCGCGCGATGTTCACCATCGGTACGGCGACCGCGGCGCAAAGCAGCGCGGCCCAGCCGGCGTCGGGGCCGTACATTTCGCAGCCGGCTTTGTAGAGCAGGATGAGGAAGATCACGCCGCAGATCGCGGCCGGCACGCGCGCCGCCATGGTGCGCAAACGGATCGCGGCCTCGTCGTGAAGCGGAGTGACGTTGGTCGGATCGATGTCGGGCTCAACGCCGAATAATTTGAACGACATCGCCACCGAGTAAAGCGGCAACCATCCGTGATAGATCGCCAGTCCCTTTTTGGAGTAGCTGCTGTCGCGGAACTCGTACTCTTTACTTTCCGGCCATTTCTCGGTGAGAGTGTTTTCGAAAATCGGCAGGCCGAGGTAGTGCTCCACCGGCACGCCGTGCTCAAGAATCGTTAAAGAGTTGATGCTCGACTCGGCCTCGTCGCACCACATGATGGGTTGGTCGAGTTTCCAAATGCGTAGGCCAAACCCCACGGCAAGCACCAAAACCATGGCGATGCCTTTCCAAATCTTCGTTTGGTGCGAAGGCAGACTGAGAGCCAGAGGTTTTACAGCTATCGAAGTCATGCGGACAATCGGTCTAACCCAGTTAATCGGTCCATCCGGACGGAACCGTAACCTGAGTTAAAGATTCTCTTCGAAGAGACCAGAAGGGCTGGAGATGAGTCACCCTCAACTGTTTGTACCGGCTAATGTCGGCCCGAAAGAATACAGGTGCCCTTGCACTTGGAGCAACTTTAAACTGGCGAGCTCTGGATATTAAAAATAGAAGTATTATCGGAGCTTGTCCCACTTTTTATATATAGGTACCTGTCAGACAATCGTTTAAATAATTATGACCGTTCGATGACGTTCCATGTGGGATTGGGGGAATTATACCGTTCTTGCGGGCTGTGTGCACCCCTCGCAAACTCGATAGATGAGGCGTGCAGGCATAACCGTTCTGCACCGAGCTCTAGCGTACGGCCGGTACCGATCAGCCCGTTTAGCTTGTAAATCGGGTCACCAAGGATGGGGTATCCGAGCGTCCAAAGGTGGATACGGATCTGATTGGTTCGCCCGGTGAGCGGTTGCACCTCCAGCACCGCCGTTCCGTCAGAGAGTCGCTGGCGGACGCGGAATCGTGTTCGCGAGGGCGCGCCGTTGTCGTGAGGCAGTCGAGCACCCGCCTCGCCGGGCGCGGTGCTGAGCGGCACATTGCATTCAAACGTGTCGTCGATCGGATGGCCGTGCACGCGTGCGAGGTACGTCTTGTTCACCTGGCCGCTCTCAAACTGCTTTTGTAGATTCCGCGTGATCCCGCGCGTTTTGCCGAGCACTACTACGCCGGTGGTGTCCGCATCCAGGCGGTGCAGGGGACGCAATTTCAGCGGGTGATAGACCATGTCCAGAATGTACGTCAGCGTATTGCGGCTGAACCGTCCGCAAGGATGCATCGGCAGTGGCGCGGGCTTGTTGATGACGACGATGTTGTCATCTTCGTGAAGAACTTCAATGTCGACAGAAACGCCCGGCTCAACGGTGGCGGGCATCTTGTGGAAGAACCGCTCGCCGGAACGAACGATGCGACCGGGTCTCGCCGCTTCGCCGCGACAGACGAGCCGGCCCGACTCGGCCGCTTCCTGCCACAGCTGGCGCGACAGATGCGTTTTCATCGCGTCGAGAAAATCCAGAAGCTCCATGCCGTCCAGCCGAAGCGGCACGCTGATGGGGCGCACGTTGTCGTACGGAACGCTGCCGGGCAGCGGCGAAGTGACTTTGCGAATCGCCGCGTGTCGCCGTTCGATCAGCGAGGCCATTGCTTCAACGGGCGTTTGGTAGCAGCGGGGGCACGACTGACCCTCCACGTACTGCGGCGAAGCGTATTCTTCGGGCGACAGAACGGACTGGCAGACAAAGCATTGCCGCAGGCCGCCGGCGTTCAGCGACGCGTCGAGCGCGACGCGTTTGTCGAAGACGAAGCATTGCCCGTCGTAGTGTGCGCCGCCGCATTCTTCGAGGTATTTCAGGATGCCGCCATCGAGCTGGTAGACCTCGCGAAACCCCGCGCGCTCAAGGTACGGGGCCGCCTTCTCGCAGCGAATGCCGCCCGTGCAGAAGGTGACGACCGGCTGATCCTTTAACTGTTCCGGCAGCCGGCCGACCGCGGCGGGGAAATCGCGAAAGTCATCCACACCCGCCGCCACGGCGTTGCGGAATGTGCCGGCTTCGATCTCGAAGTTGTTGCGCGTGTCGAGCAGCGTGACGGGCTTTCCCGAATCCAGCCACTGCATCAGTTGTTTTGCAGGCAATCGCCGCGAGGTGTAACGGGCCGGGGCGATACCCTCTACGCCGAACGCGATGATCTCGTGTTTGATCTTCACCAGCATGCGGTTGAAGGGACGCTCGGCGCTGAAACTTTCCTTCGCGTGCAGATCCGCCAGTCCGTGCACGTTGCGAAGGCGTGTGAGAAGTCGGTCGATGTCGCGCCGCGTACCGGCCACGAACAGGTTAATGCCTTCAGGGCTGAGCAGGATCGTGCCGAGGAGTTCGTGAGCGAGGCACAGTTCGCGCAGCTCGTCCCGCAGGGGTCGCAGGTCGCTCAGATCCGCGAACTTGTAAGCAGCGATGTTGACGATCGGCAGCATGGAACTGAGATGATAACGCATCGAGCGTTCCGCGTCCCCGGTCCGGTCTTCTTCGGCCGGAGCAATCGGGAACAGCGGTGCGCGAAATACGTGTGCAGAATCGACAACGCCCGGCCCGGCCAGAGGTTACATGGCCGAGCCAAGGATTTTGATGATTTTCGACCGGCGATAGTCACATCCCGCGTGTTGCAAAGTCCATCGCAGTGAGCACGACCATGATGAGCAGCCAGAACAGCCCGGAAACCGCGATCAGCCGAGTGAGCGGTGAGCTGCGACGCAGGTCCATGAAGATCCAGCCGACGAGGAGCGCCTTGGCGACGGCGATCGCCAGGGCGGCGGTGGTGGCGGCGGCGCCCTGCAGCATTTTCGACGCGACCACGCTGAGCGCCAGCAACACCATTAGTGCGATCAGCGTGGCGAACAGCGTGGAAGTGGGGGTCTTGTGTTCAGTCATACGTCACGCGGTCAGGTAAAGGAGCGGGAAAAGGAAAATCCACACGACGTCGACAAAGTGCCAGTACAGGCCGAGCATTTCTACGGTTGTTTTCTTTTCGGAGGAGAAGTCGGGACGCCGCGTTTGCCAGGCGACGATAAGAATCACGCCAATGCCGGCCGTCATGTGGATGGCATGGAGGATCGTGAGGAAGAAGTAGAAGAAGAAAAACATCTGCGTCTGATCGGGATGGCTCAGGTGCTCCGGATGCCAGTTGAGCGAGGGGATCAGTCCTTCGTGCCAGTCGATGGTGTACTCAACGGCTTTGACGCAGATGAACGTCGCGCCGAGCAGGGCGGTAAGCAGGAGGTATCGAGCGATGTGCTTGCGGCGGCCTTGCGTCTCCGCTTCATGCACGGCCATCGCCATGGCGAAGCTACTGAGCAGCAGGACGGCGGTGTTGGCGGTGCCGATCCATGGCCAAAGTTCTTTGCCCCCCTCGGCGAACGCTTCGAGGTAGCGGTGGCGGTAGATGACAAAGCCGGTGAGCACGCCGCCGAAGAAGAGGATTTCGGTGGCGAGGAATGCCCACATCCCGAGCGCGGCCGCCTCGTGCTGCTGCTCGGCGTCGTCGAATTGCATGGCGACTTCAGACATGCTTTTTCTTGCCTTCCTGATGGATGGTCTCAGTGTCGTAGTCGTACGCCGGGCCGTCCACGGTCGGCGGTGTCTCAAAATTAAGCTCCGGCGGCGGGGAAGGCGATTTCCACTCAAGGCCTGTGGCGCCCCATGGGTTGTCTCCGGCGATCGGCTCGTACCGCAGCGACCAGAGCAGATAGCAAAGCGGAAGCAGGAATCCCACGCCCAGGATCGACGCGCCGGCCGTCGACAGCACATTGAGCACCTGAAACTGCGGATCGTAATCCGCCACGCGGCGCACCATGCCCATGTAGCCAAGGATGAACTGAGGGAAGAAAGTGAGGTTGAATCCGAAGAAGACCAGAACGGCGCTGAAGACGCCCCAGCCTTCAGGATACATGCGCCCCGTAATCTTCGGCCACCAGTAATGCACGCCGCCCAGGTACGCCATCATCGTGCCGCCGACCATGATGTAGTGGAAGTGCGCGATGACGAAGTACGTGTCGTGCACGTGCACGTCGACGGCGAGCGCGGCGAGGAACAGCCCCGTGAGCCCGCCAATCGTGAACAGGCCGATGAAGCCGAGCGCGTAGAGCAGCGGCGTCTTGAGCACCAGGCTTCCCTTGTGCAGCGTCATCGTCCAGTTAAACACTTTGATCGCCGACGGGACTGCGACGAGGAAACTCAGCACGGAAAAGACCATGCCCGCATACATGCTCTGTCCGCTCACGAACATGTGGTGGCCCCACACGAGGAAGCCCAGCACTGCGATCGCGATGCTCGAAAACGCGATAAACGTGTACCCGAACACGTGCTTGCGGCTGAACGTGGTGACCAGTTCGCTGATCACGCCCATCGAAGGGAGGATCATGATGTAAACGGCCGGGTGCGAGTAGAACCAGAACAGGTGTTGGTACAGCAGTGGATCGCCGCCGAGCTTGGGATCGAAAATGCCCACTTGGAACCAGTGTTCAGCCGCTACGAGCAGCAGCGTGATTGCCAGCACCGGCGTGGCCAGCACCAGGATGAGGCTCGTCGCGTACATCGACCACACGAACAACGGCAGCCGCGACCAGTACATGCCGGGGCAGCGCATGGTGTGCACGGTGACGATGAAGTTCAGGCCGGTGAAGATGGAGCTGAATCCTGCGACGAAAATGCCGAGGATCATCGGCGTCATCGCGCTGTTGCTGAACGTGGTGCTGTACGGCGTGTAAAACGTCCAGCCGGTGTCGACGCCGCCGTTGACGAGTGACACGAGGGCGAGAATCGCGCCCGCGAGGAAGAGGTAGTAACTCGCGAGGTTCATCCGCGGGAACGCCAGGTCGCGGGCGCCGATCATCATGGGCAGCAGGAAATTCCCCAGTGACGTGGGAATCGACGGCACGAGGAAGAAGAAGACCATTGTTACGCCGTGCATGGTGAACAGGCGGTTGTAGATTTCGCGGGTGACGAGGTTCGGCGCCGGCGTGAGCAGCTCCAGCCGGATCAAGATGGCCGGAAGGCTTCCGAGGAAGAAGAGGAACGTGATGGTGAGGAGGTACATCACGCCGATGCGCTTGTGATCGCGGGAGTTGATCCACGACCAGACCGACCAGTCGTGGTTGATGTAGTTCAGCCGCTGCAGGGGGAGCTCGGGTTGGACGATATTCTCGCTCATCGTTTGGGTTCGCTCTGTAAAGGCTGATTGCCGGACGGTTCGGTTGGCTGTGTTGCGTCGGCGGGCCAGCCGTCGCGGATCGACTTGATGAAATCGACCAGTTCATGCAGTTGCTGGTCGGTGATCTGCCCCTTGTACGCCGGCATGAGTGACGGCTGCACGTAACCGGCGGAGATTTTGGCGTTGGGGAACAGGATCGACTCGCGGAGGTATTCCTCGTCGGCGGTGGTGTTCTGCCCGTTCTGCAGTCGCACGGTTTGGTTGAAGATGCCGTCGAGGCGCGGCGCTCTCACGGAGGAGGTTGGCGTATGGCACGCGATGCAGCCGAGCTGGTTGAACGTGGTGCGGAGCTTCGTCGCCATCAGCGCGCCGTTGGTACCCGGCGTGCCGGCGATCGCGGCCGCTCCCTCGGGCGCGGCGGCCAGCCACTGCTGGTAATCCGCCTGCGACAATACCGTCACCCAGCCGACCATGCCGGCGTGATCGTTCCCGCAATATTGCGAGCACCGCAGCCGGTACTTGCCGGGCTTGGTCGCGGTGAACCAGAGCGTGGTGTACCGCGATGGAAGCACGTCCTGCTTCACGCGGAAATCAGGGATGAAGAAACTGTGGATCACGTCCATCGACGTCATCACAAGTTTCACGGGCTGGCCGACGGGCACGTGCAGCTCGTTGATCTCTTCGCGATGGTCGGGATAGCTGGCCTTCCACATCCACTGCTTGCCAACGACCCAGATGGTCATCGCGTCTTTCGGCGGTCGCGCGATATCGGCGTACACCTTGGCGGCCAGCACGAACAGCGTCAGGCCGATGACGGTGAACACGGTGACAATGAAGACCTCGAGGCGCGACGAGATCGGCGCCTCGGATTTACGATTGGCTGACGTGCCCCGGTGGTATTTAGCTACGAAGAAGAGCACCAGGAACATAATCACCAGCACCACCGTGCCGGAGAACGCGAGCAGCAGGTAGAAGATGTAGTCCACCTGCACGCCGGTGGTGCTGGCGGCCTGCGCGAGTGAGAAAATGGAATGCGGCGCAATCAAATCAGCGCCTCCGGTTTCTGGCGGTAGCGATAGCTCAGATATGCGATCGACGCGAACAACGCCGTCGCGGTGAGGCAGCCGGTGATGCGGAGGGCGCTTTGGATCGCGAATCCGTATCGGCCGGTCGCTGGGTCGTAATGGTAGCACCGCAGCAGCACCGCATTGGTTACGCCGCTGATCTTGCCTTGGGCGGCTTCGAGGATCGCCATCCGAAGATCCCACGATTGGAATGTCATGCCCAGTAGATACCGCGAGACGTGCCCGCTCGGCGTAAGCAGAATCAGCCCGGCCGGGTGCGAAAACTGCTGGCCAGGCAGCGTGGCGTAGCGATAGCCGACACTGGCGGTGAGGCGGTCGATGTTGTCCTTGTCGCCGGTCAGGCAGTGCCATCCGTCGGCGGAGTCAGGATGGCCGTACGCTTTAAAGAGTTCCGCCTTCTTGCTTGCGGACAGCGCCGGCGTTTCGGCCGGGTCGATGCTGAGCGTGATCACGTTGAACTCTTTGCCCGCGGTCATCGGAACGCGCTTGAGCGACGTGGCCATGTTCTGCAGCAGCGGATCGCAGAGCATCGGGCATTGGTAGAAACCGATCATGAGCACCGTCGGCCGATCTTGCAGTAAATCGGCCAGCTTCACCGATCGCCCGGTTTCGTCCTTGAACGTGGCGGCCGTGTCGATGAGCGCATCGGGCTTTTGCTCGAAGGCGACGCCGTCGAGATTCGTTTCCTGGGCGATGGCGCCGCCCGCAAGCAACAGACAGGCGATGAGCGCGGCAACTGTAACGAGCATCCATTTCATCGCGTCTCCTCCGCCGGCTTTGTGGTCGAGCCCGCGAGCAACTGCATCGCGCGGTCGATCGGAATGCGTACAACGCCGGTGTCTCGGTCGATCCAGCCGTAGCCTTCCAGCCTTTCAGACTCGCGGGCGCGGATCGTCTGCAACTCTACGCCCGGCTTCGCCCATCCGACCACGCGGTCGGGGATGTCGGCCACCTCCGGCGGGGCGTTGGATTCGTACCGGTCGGGTTGGGCCGATCGCTGCATCTTCATCTGCACGGCCGCCACCACGCCGGCCACGCCTACAAGTGCGAGTGTGAGCGCGGCGAAAATGAGGATGCCGCGCACCGACGTGCGGTCGTCTTCGTGTCCGGTGCCGGCGGGGCGCGCGTGGTGGCTCATGACGCGGCCTCCGGTGACTCAACCCGCGGTGAAAGCCATATCGTCCGCGGCAGCGTGAGCAACCCGATGGCCGCCGTGACGGCGATCATCACCAGCAGGGAAAGGCCGGTCTGCCACGCGTGCACGTCGTGCTCTGACAGACTCGGGATGACGAGCCACGCGGCCTCGATCCAGTTGGCGGCGAGCACGATGCTGGCCGTCGCGGCGAGGGAGTTGCGGTGTCGCTTCACTTTGCGGTTGAGCAACAGGCCGAGCGGCAGGAACAACTGCACGACGATCAGCAGGAGCCCGGTCGCGCCCCACGGGCCGCGCATGCGCTCGGCATACCAGCCGATTTCGCGCGGCAGGTTGCCGCTCCAGATGATGAGGAAGTGCGAGAACGCCAGGTAGCCGTGCACCATCACGAACGCAAGCAGCAGGTTGCCCCAGTCGGTCATGCGCTTGATAGGCGGCTGAGGTTCACGAGCGAGAACCGACAGGATCAAGATGCAAAGTGCCGTCAGGCCGAACGCGACGAGCACATAGAGGCCGAAGAGCGTCGAGTAGAACTCGGCCGAGAGCGTGGCAAGCCAGTCGAACTCGGCGAGGCTGCCGGTAATGATGAGCAGCAACAGGCTGACCGCCGCGCTGCCGACGGTGCGCCGGCCGAAATGGGCGATGAGCGTCCATGTCACGAAATACACCACGCTCCTGGCGATGAAAAAGCCGCTGGTCAGATACGCTTCGCGGAAGCGCGTGTCGGGCGTCGATTCGGCGTGATGGACGAGCCACGGATAAAGCCAGTGCATGCCGACGAGCACCGGCAGCGCAAGGGCCGCCATCTTCAGGATAGAAGTTGCACGCGGCGAGTCGTGATCGAGTAGGCCGACGCCCCAGTCGCCGCCGGTGAGGCGGTGGATGAGCGAAATCGCGAGCGTACCGATCGGACGGCCGAGCCAGAACGTCCACGCGGCAAGGTAGCCGAGCAGCAGCGCAGTCGGCCACTGCCAGAGCAGAAAGATCAGCGCGAGGAAGATGATGCCGACCATCGTGGCACGCGCGGGGCTGGCGAAGAGGCCTTTCCGTTGGGATGAGGATGGAAGCGGATCGCTCATCGCGTATTCGCTCCTTCCGGCGTCTGAGTCGTCAATGGCGGCTCGTGCGACTTGCTCGATTCACCAACTCCTGAAACGGGCGGGCCGCTTGGCGCTGCGCCCGTCGTCTCAAGCGCTTCGCGCGATTCCACGGGCACGTCGTCGATTCTCGCGTGCTGCGATCGCTGCAGCGCCCGCACGTACGACACGATCGCCCAGCGGTCGGCCGGTGCGATCTGGTCGGCGTACGGGGGCATCTTGCCGAGGCCGTTCGTGATGACGGTGTACAGGTGCTCGTCCGGCAGGCCACGCAGGCGGTCGCTGTGGAACGTCGGCGGCGTGGGGAAGCCGTGTTGCGCGACGATGCCCTGGCCGTAGCCGTCGGTGCCGTGGCACATGCCGCAGTAGATGGCGTAACGCTGCTGGCCGCGCTGCAGAAGGGCGAGTGTGCGCGGAGGTGGCGGCGGGGCGTCAACGTCGTCGACCGCCACGGTGTGCTCCACGCGCGGGCGGGCGGCCATTCCGTCGGCGAAGAAGTTGGACTTGGTCTGTGTGTCGTAGCGCGGCTGCTCGCGCATGGTCATCGCGTCCATCTGGGTTTGGCGGTCGTCGTTGTCGCAGCCGGTGGCAGCGAGCGCGAGGCAACATGCGGCAAGAATAGTCACGACGAACCGCGTCACTTCGGCACCTCGCTGACCGCCATCGGCGAGAGGGATTCGAGCAGCGTCCGCGCTGTCTCACGGTTGTACTTGGGATCGGCGCTCTCAATGGCCAGAAAGAAGCGGTCCCGCGACGCGCGCTCAAAGTTCGGCGTGTGCGAGATCGGGTGATAAAGCTGCGGGAACCGGTTGCGGATCAGCAGCGTCACCATGCCGGTGAGCGACGCGCCCAGGATGGTCAGTTCAAACGTCAGCGGCACGAACGACGGCCATGAGAAATTCGGGCGGCCGCCGATGTTCCAGGGGTAGTCGATGGTGGTTGCCCATGTCTGGAACGCGAACGCGCTCAGCCCGCCGATGATGCCGCCGATGCACATGGCGGTTGGCATTCGGGTGGGCGGCAGATGCAGCGCCTCGGGTAGATCTTCCAGCGGCAGCGGCGCATAGGCGCGGACTTCAGAATAGCCGTCGGCCGTCACGCGGGCGGCGGCGTCGATCAACCTTTCAGGCGTGTCGAACTCGGCCACTGTGCCGTACAAATCTTCCGGGCGGAGCAGCAGAACGGTCGGCAGATTCGAGCCGGGATCGTCCTTGTCGCATACCTCGTCCGACGGCGGCGCATGCGCGTGGTGCAGCAACTCGCGGATTTCAAACGCGCTGATCATCGGCAGCAGCTTGATAAACATCAGCACGCAGAACATGAAGAAAAACATCGTGCCGATGTAGAGCATCCAGTCCCATCGCGTGCCGGCGTACATGCCCCACGAACTGGGGAGGTAATCGCGGTGCAGGCTGGTGATGACGATCATGTACCGCTCGTACCACATGCCCACGTTGATGAACTGGCTGACGATAAAGAGCGTGATCGGGTTCATGCGAATCGACCGCACCCACAGCACCTGCGGCACGATGACGTTGCACAGTATCGCGCCCCAGAAGATGTACGCGTAAGGCCCGAACATGCGGTTGTTGGTCATGTACACTTCGGCCGTCTCGCCGCTGAAGTAGGCCATGAAAATGTCGCTCGCGTAGCCGTAACTCACGAACAATCCGGTGACGAGGATGATCTTGCCCATGTTGTCCAGGTGCCTGGGCGTGATCAGGTCCTCCATGCCGTAGATTTTGCGGATGGGGATGACGAGCGTGCTGACCATCGCAAACCCGGCGAACACAGCACCGGCCACAAAATACGGAGGAAAAATTGTGGAATGCCAGCCGGGGACGATGCCCGTGGCGAAGTCGAACGACACGATGCTGTGCACGCTGAGCACCAGCGGCGTTGCGAGCCCTGCAAAGATGAGATACAGCATCTGATGTCGCTGCCATTGGCGTGCTTCGCCGCGCCAGCCGAGGGCGAAGATGCCGGCCGTCAATCGCGACCAACGTTGCTTGGCCGAATCGCGAACGGTGGCCAGGTCCGGGATCAGGCCGATGTACCAGAACATCAGCGACACCGTGCCGTACGTGCTGACGGCAAACACGTCCCACAACAGCGGACTTCGCCATTGCGGCCAAATACCAGTCGTCGAAGGGTACGGAAACAGATAGTAGAAACGCTGAATGCGGCCGATGTGCAGCAACGGAAAGATCCCCGCGTTGGCGACGGCGAAGAGCGTCATCGCTTCGGCGAACCGGTTGATCGAGTTTCGCCACCGTTGCTTGGCCAGCAGCAGAATCGCCGAGATGAACGTGCCCGCGTGGCCGATGCCGATCCACCAGACGAAGTTGATGATCGCAAATCCCCAGCCGACCGGGATATTAATGCCCCACACGCCCACGCCCCAGTACACCAGCCAGAGGATGGCGGTGAGCATCATCATGGTGCCCGCCAGCGCGATGCCGATCAGCGCGAACCACACCCGCGTCGGCCGCTGTTGCGGCACGCCGATGATGCGGTCGGTGACGCTGGCGTAGGTCTGCCCGCGCGGCGTGAGGATGGCGGAGATGGAAGACGCGTCGCTCAAGCGTGCGACTCCTTGGTGGTCGGGCCGGGAATTTCCGGATTCGGATTGCGGACTTCGGCCAGGTACGTTGTCCGCGGCCGCGTGTTCAGTTCCTCGAGCAGCGCGTAATCGTGCGGGAGTGCCTTGAGCTTGCTGACGCGGCTCGAATCGTCGGCCACGTCGCCGAAGACGATCGCCTGCGTGGGGCACACCTGCTGGCAGGCGGTTTGGATCACGCCGTCGGCGACCGATTGGGTCGGGCGATCCGGATCGATATCCGCGTCGATCTGCGCGTTGCGGATACGCTGCACGCAATACGTGCACTTTTCGATCACGCCGCGGCTGCGGACGGTCACCTGCGGGTTGCGGCTGATCTTGCGGCTTTCAGTCTCGCGATCGGTGTACTGGAAGAAGTTGAACCGGCGGACCTTATACGGGCAGTTGTTCGAGCAGTACCGCGTGCCGATGCAGCGGTTGTAAACCATCTCGTTCAGGCCGTCCTGACTGTGCTGCGTGGCGCCCACGGGGCAGACCGGCTCGCACGGGGCCTGCTCGCAGTGCATGCAAGGAACGGGCTGGTGATGAATCGCGGGATCTTCAGGCTCGCCTTCAAAGTAACGGTCGATGCGAATCCAGTGCATCTCGCGGCCCATCTTCACTTCCTCTTTGCCCACGGTCGGAATGTTGTTCTCCGACTGGCACGCGATCGTGCACGCGTTGCAGCCGATGCACGAGGTGAGGTCGATCGACAGGCCCCATTGCTGCTTGGCCTGCAGGCGATCAGGGTACATTGAGAGGTGAACGACCTTCGGCTCCTTCTCGTGCGGCGTGTTGGCGACGAGCGTGCGGAAAATGTCGCGGCCTTCCATCGTCGAATGTTCCTGCGTGATCGCGAGGGGGAACGTGCGACCCGCGGGTTTCAGTTCGACGTCAAATGCCATCTCCTGATCGAACGCGTACGCGTTGAATCCCACGCCGCTCCCGACCGAGCCTGCCTTCGTGCGGCCGTAACCGAGCGGCAGGGTGACGGTGAACTCGGCTTGGCCGGGCACGATGATGACGGGCGCTTCCACGGTCGTCGATGCGATGCGGATGCGAACCACGTCGCCGGTGGTTACGTTGAAGTGGCGAGCGGTTTTTTCGCTCAGCCACGCCGCGTTGTCCCACGTGAGCTTCGTGATCGGGTCAGGCAACTCCTGCAGCCATGCGTTGTTGGCGTAGCGACCGTCGTACGTGCCGCTGCTGGGGCGGAAGACGGCGCAGAGCTGCTCATTGGTTCCCAACGTCTCTTGCCCCAGGCGCGTGGATTGCAGGCCTCGGATCGACGCCTGATCGAACGCAACGGGTGCGGCCGGTGCGGGCGTGGCCATCACCCCTTCGCGGAGCGAAGTGCGCCACCATGCGTCGAAGCTCGCCGGGCCGATCACACGCCGCCAGTAGTCGGAGACCAGGTCGTAATCGGTTTTGAGCGGTTCGCCTAGCGCGTTGGCGAGTACTTCCATCGCCGACTTGCCGCCGTAAAGCGGCGCGATCAGCGGCTGAATGGCACTGACCGTACCGTCGAATGCGGTCGCGTCGCCCCAGCTTTCGAGCGTGTGCGCCATCGGCACGTGCCACGTGGCTTTAGCGGCCGTCTCGTCGTTGTACAGGCCGACGTGTGCGATCCATGGGATGTTCGCCAGCGCCGTAGTAATCGCCGGCGCGTCGTACACCGGATTGGTGTCGAGGATAATCAGCGATTCCACTTTGTGGGCGTTCACATCCGTGATCAGCGATGCGAGATCAATGCTCGGCGGCGCGTTGCTCGGGCGGAAGCTCACCGTCTTGCCAATGTTGCCCAGCGCCGCGTTCATCTGCACCACCCAGTGATGCGCCGCGACCGCCCAGCCGGTGCCGGCGACAATCAGCGAATGCCCCGCGTTCGCCTCCAAGTCTTTCGCGACGGCGTTGAGCCATGCGTCGTCTTTGAGCGTGTCGACTGCGCCCGTGATGCCGAGCCTGGCGGCGAGCGACTCGATCAGCCCTGCCAGTTCAGTCGGCCGGGCGATGCGGCGATGGTCGGCCTTGCTGCCGGTGATCGTCGGCGACGGCTCGGCCACGTACAGGCGGTTGACCGACGAGTAGCCGTGCGTATAGCGCCGGCCGTTGGCGAAATCGCGGGCGTATCGCACGCTGCCGGGGATGCCGAAGAACAAATCGCAATCGAAGCTGACGATGACGCGGGCCGCGGCGAGATCGAACGATGGCTGCACGTCTTGCTTGAACATCGAGCGAAGGGCGATGGCCGCTTTCTCGCCGGTGGGGTCGTGCACGTACCACTTCATGCCCGGATTCTTCGCCATGAGGCGGGTGATCTGGTCGAGCATCGATGGCGATGTGATCGGGCCGGTGAGCAGGTGCGCCGTCGAGGGAATGGTTTGGGCTTGCTGGTTTCGCGAGAGTCGCTGCTGCAGTTCCCGGCTGAACGCGTCCCATGTCGCCACTTGGCCGTTGTGCAGGACGGCCTGCGATCGGTCGGGGTCGCACAGGCCGAGCACTTCGGCCTGCGCGAACGTGTCAGTCGCTCCAAGGCTCGCCGGATGTTTCGGGTTGCCTTCGATTTTCGTCGGCCGGCCCTCGTTGCTGGTCACGATCACGCCGATCGACTCGCGGCCGCGGGTCAGCGTCGTCGCAAAGTGTTGCGGCCTGGCGGGTGTGCGTCCCGCCGGCGTGTGGACGTACGGCACCAGTTCCTGCTCCGGTGCCCGGCTGCATGATGCGAGCGACGCCAGCACGAAGCTCGCCGCCGCCAACTTCAGCATCTCGCGACGGCTCGCTCCCATCTCTGCGCGCGTCTTCTTCTCGAACATCTCCGGCGCGAATTCGTCGCCGGCCCACGCCTTAAACTGCGGCGTGCCGACGAGTTCATCGAGGCTTCGCCAGAACGGACGGGATGGAGGTGCGTTGTTGCCCATTTAATGTTACCGATGACACGTGGAACAGTCGGTCAAGCCAATCGGGTGAATCCGGTACGACTCCATCAGCGCCGCCTGCTGCGCCTTGCGCTTGTCTTTCGACGCCGGCGGCTGCCACTCCATCGAGAACACTTGGTCGGCGGGGCGGAGGTGCTTGGCCGGGTCGCGGTGACAATCGAGGCACCACTGCATCGTTAGCGGCTGAGCGGCATACATCAGCGGCATCTGATCGACGCGGCCGTGGCATTCCACGCAGCCGATTCCCTTGTTCACGTGAATCGAGTGATTGAAAAAGACAAAGTCCGGCAGGCGATTCACGCGCTGCCAGATGAGCGGCTTGTTCGTCTGCCAACTGGTTCGCACGGGCTCGAGGACTTTCGCCTCGGTCCATATCTGCTGGTGGCAGTTCATGCAGGTCGACGTCGGCGGGATTCCAGCGAACGCGCTTTTCTCAACGGAAGTGTGACAGTAGCGGCAATCGAGACCGATCGATCCAACGTGATGCTGATGGCTGAACGGAACGGTCTGCTGAACAAACAGATTTTGATGGGTGGAATAACTTGAGCGGTCCCAGCCGTAAGTAGCCAGTGCGACGGCGGCGATAGACCCTACCAACCCGGCGATCGCCAGTCGGGCAAAGAGGTTCGCGCGAGGTGTGAACAGGGCCGCCATGTCCTTTAGCAGCGACAGCGATTTACTTCGCCGTCTCCTTCCCGAGTATGTGCGCGTCGGTTCCTATCGCGGTTCGGCTCGATACTAGGCCGGTCAGATTTTTACGTCAAAAGAAAATTAAAAACGGTGCGGTGCGGAACTTGGGTTCGCCGGATGGGCGAGTGGCGGGCGGATGCCGATGAGCAGTTCAGCCAGTTGCTTGACGAGTAGTTTCGACTCGACCGGCTTGCGGAAGAAATGGGTCGCGCCGACATGTGACAGGGAGTTGATTACTTCCATTGAACTGTCGCCGCTCAAAATAATGAGTGGAACGGCGGGGCCGAGCAAGTCGCGGAGTTTTTGCGACAGAATCAGCCCGTGAATGTCCGGCAGGTGGATGTCCAGAATAACGACGAGCGGGGCGTGCTCGGCGGCGTACTTGAGGCCGGCAGAACCGGTATTCGCGACAACCGTTGCGTACCCCTCACTCTTCAGCAACGCCGCGAGGGCGCCACTAAGAGACGGATCGTCCTCGACGACGAGAATCGTCGGTTTTGTCAAACCCTCTGGCATCCGTTTCCTCCGCGGGAAATCTATTATACACCCGTCGCCAATGAAAAAAGGGGGCGGAAATCATCTAACCAGAATTCTGCGTCATTTATGGCGAGCTACATGCCTGCAAGTGTTATGATGCGCACGAGTTGAGATCGATGCAGGGGGAGTGCGCTTTTTATTCTGGCGTCGGAGCGAGTCGGGAAAATGAAACACGAGCCAAACGAACCGATCCCGCCCGCCGCTGAGCAACAAGATGAACCGGATCGCCAGGCCCAGCCCGCTGATGACGAGCAGTCGCCGCGGCTTTCATTCCCCGTCGTAGGCATCGGCGCGTCGGCCGGCGGACTCGAAGCGTTCACTCGTTTTTTCAAATCGATGCGGGCCGATAGTGGGATGGCGTTCGTTCTCATCCAGCACCTGCCGCCCGACCGCGAGAGCATGATGGTCGACATCTTGGGACGGGCAACGTCCATGCCCGTCGCGCAGGTCGACGACGGGATGGAAATCTATCCCAACAACGTCTACATCATTCGCCCCGGCCACACGCTCACGATTAAAGATGGCCGCCTTCATTTGGGCGAGCGCGTCGACAAGCCGCAGCACAGCCGGCCGGTGGATGACTTCTTCAAGTCGCTGGCCGAGGAGCAGCAGCAGCGGGCGATCTGCATCATCATGTCGGGCATGGGCAGCAATGGCTCGGCCGGCAGCCAGGCGGTAAAAGCCGTGGGCGGGCTCGTCATCGCGCAGGAACCGGAGTCGGCGGAGTTCCCGTCGATGCCCAAGCACCTCATCGAAGCCGGCTACGCCGACTACATCCTGCGGCCCGAGGATATGCCCGACACGCTGCTCGGCTACGCGGGCCATCCGTACGCGTCGGGCGAGCTGAAAGCAGAACTCGCGCAGCAACGCGATCAGCAGGCCTATCGCGAGATCCTCGCCATCGTGCGCACCCGTACCGGCCATGATTTTTCCGGCTACAAAAAGCCCACGATTCTCCGCCGCATCCTGCGCCGCATGGGCATGGCACGGCTGACCAAGATCGTCGACTACGCCAAGGCGCTGCGGCAGAGTTCCACCGAGGCCGGCTCACTGGCAGACGACGTGCTCATCCACGTGACCGGATTTTTCCGCGATCCCGACGCGTGGGAGGAACTCCGCAAGAACGTCGTCGTCCCGCTGATCGCCGGCCGCGAGGTGGCCGACTCGGTGCGCTGCTGGGTCACCGCCTGCTCCAGCGGCGAAGAGGCGTATACGCTCGCCATGCTCCTCTTCGAGGAGGCGGAGCGCGCCAACAAGCACCTGGACCTGAAAGTCTTCGCGACCGACATGGCCGAGCGGACGCTAAAGAACGCCCGCAACGGCACGTATGCCGGCGGCATCGAATCCGAAATCTCCCCGGAGCGCCTGAACCGGTTCTTCATCAAGGAAGACGCCATCTACCGCGTTCGGCCGGAGTTGAGGGAGATGGTCGTTTTCGCGCCGCAGAACCTGCTGCACGATCCGCCGTTCAGTCGCATCGACATCGTCACCTGCCGCAACCTGCTGATCTACCTGGAGCCGGACGTGCAGAAGCGCGTCCTCTCGCTGCTGCACTTCGGCCTGCGCGAGGGCGGTACGCTCTTCCTTGGCACGAGTGAGACGATTGCGGGCGTGGAAGAGCTGTTCGTGCCGATCGACAAGAAGCTACGGATTTACCGTCGCATCGGTCCGACGCGACACGGCTCGGTGCAGTTCGCCAGCCATTTCGCCCGCGGCGCCGAGGGGGTTCGCTTTTCGAAAGAGGGTCGAGCCATGCCCCGCGCATCGGTATCGCAATTGACCCACAAGGCGCTGCTCGATCACCACACGCCGGCCGCCGTCACTGTCGACCGCGATTTCCGCATCGTCTATTTTCATGGAGACACCAGCCCGTTCCTCGATCAGCCGCGCGGCGAAGTCACGCGCGATTTAATGGTGCTGGCAAGGGAACACGTTCGCGGCGCGGTTCGCACCGCCCTCCGCAAGGCGGTGGCGGAAAACATCACCGTCCGCGAGACCGACGGCTGGATCCAGACCGCCGCCGGCGACCGGGCACGGATTGTTGTCACCGCGTCGCCGCTGGATCTGAAGAGCGCACCAGACTACTTCGTCGTCAGCTTCGAGGAGCGGCCGGATCTGGTCTCCGCGTCGCCGCAAACGCCCGTCGATGAAATTGACGCCACAACTGCTGAAATGTCCGACGAGCTGCAGCGCGTCCGCGCCGAGCTGCAGAGCACGATCGAGGAACTCCAGTCGAGCAACGAAGAGCACAAGGCCTCCACCGAGGAGGTCATGAGCATGAACGAGGAGCTCCAGAGCACCAACGAGGAACTGGAGACGAGCAAAGAGGAGATGCAGTCGCTCAACGAAGAGCTGACGACCGTGAACGCGCAGCTCCAGTCCAAGATGGACGAGCTGCAGGCCACCACCAGCGATTTGAGCAGCCTGCTCACGAGCACGAATCTCGCGGTGGTGTTCCTCGACACACAGATGCGCATCCGCAGGTTTACGCCGCCGGCCCGCGAGCTGATCGAGTTGATCGCCACCGACGTCGGCCGGCCCATGAATGACCTGGCGATGAAATTTACCGACCCGGACTTGATCGCTGATTCCGAGGCCGTGCTGACGCGGCTTGTGCCGATTCAGCGGGAGGTTGCCGCCGGGGATGGACAGTGGTTCCTGCGTCGCACCACGCCGTACCGCACTGCCGACAACCGGATCGATGGCGTGGTCATCACGTTTGTGAATATCACCGGCCACCGCAAGATGGAGGACGCGCTCCGGGAAAGTCAGCGCCGGCTGGGGATCGAGCTGAGTTCCATGGCGGATCTGCGCGAGCTGACGCACAAGTTGCTGGCGATGTCGGACGTGCGTGTCGCGCTCAACGAGGTGCTGGTCGCGCTCATGGCGCTGCACCGGGCCGACATGGGCATGGTGCAGGTCGCCGACCCGACTACGGGCGTGCTGGTGCTGATTGCGCAGCGAGGATTCAACGAGGAATACCTGCGCGAGTTCGAGTGCGTCGATACCAATCACGAATCGACCGAGGGCATGGCGCTGCGAATGGGCACCCGTGTGGTGGCAAAGGACGTAGCGTCCGATCGCAGCTTCGAGCGCGACCGCATCGCCGCCGCCGGGTATCGCGCGGCCCAGAGCACGCCGCTGATGACGCACGCCGGCGAACTGCTCGGCATGCTTTCGACCTACTTCCGCGGGTCGTTCACGCTGTCGGAGCACGATATGCGGATGACCGACCTGTACGCCAGCCAGGCCGCTCAACTGGTCGAGCGAATGCGTGCAGAGGAAGCAGTCCGGCGGTCGCAGGAGCGATTCCGCTCCGTTGTCGACCTCGTGCCCGATCTGCTCTGGGAGAGCGACGAGCACGGCGCACTCCAATGGTGCAACCGGCGGTGGCTCGATTACACGGGACAAACGCTCGAGCAATTGCAGGGCACCGGCTGGTTCGACGTCATCCATCCCGAAGACCTCGAGCGATCGCAAGCCCAGATTCAAGCGGCGATCGAATCCGGCGAGCCGCTGCAGCAGGAGCACCGCGTGCGCGGCTCGGGCGGGGCGTACCGGTGGTTTCTGGCGCGGGCGATGCCTCGTCACAACGCGGCCGGTCGAATCGTGCAGTGGATTGGCGCGGCGACCGACATTCAGGAGCAGCGTGCGGCGCTCGAGGCGCTAGCGGAGAGTGAAGAGCGGTTCCGCCTGGTGCTGGAAAGCGCCCGCGACTTCGCCATCTTCATGTGCGATCCGCAAGGCAAAGTCACTATGTGGAGCGTGGGGGCTGAGCGGATGACCGGGTACACGCCGCAGGAAGCGCTCGGCAACGCGGTCGACATGATCTTCACGCTCGAAGACCGGGCCGCCAACGCCCCGGAAAAGGAGATGGCCCGCGCAACGGTCGACGGCCGCGCCGCCGACATCCGCTGGCACCTTCGCAAGGACGGGACGCAATTCTGGGCCAACGGCGTGCTGCACGCGGTGCGTGATGCGAAAGGCGTCGTCCGCGGGTTCGTGAAGGTGCTGCGCGACGAAACCGCCCGCAAGGTTGCCGAAGACGCGCTCCAGCAAGCCAAGGACGCCGCCGAGAGCGCCAACCGCGTGAAGGACGAATTCCTCGCGACTCTCTCCCATGAACTGCGTACACCGCTTTCAGCCATCCTCATCTGGACCAAGCTGCTGCAGGCCCGGCCCGAAGACCGCGCGCAGCTGCAGGAAGGCCTCGACGCCATTCGCAGCAGCGCCGAGGCGCAGAAGCAGTTGATCGAAGATCTGCTCGACACGTCGCGCATCACCGCCGGCACCTTACGGCTGCAGCTCCGCGAAACGCTGCTGACACCGATGGTGCTTGAGTCAGTCGCCGCGATCGAACCGACCGCTACCGCCAAGGGCGTTACGCTGGAATTTGATCAGTGCGAAGACGTGGGGCAGGTTCTGGCGGATCCGGATCGGCTGAGGCAGGTGGTGTGGAACCTGCTGACCAACGCGGTGAAGTTCACGCCCGAGACGGGGAAGGTGACCGTAGAACTGCGCCGCAAGGGGCAGTCGGTGGAACTGAAGGTGAGCGACACCGGCCGCGGCATTAGTCCGGAGTTTCTCCCGCATGTGTTCGAGCGTTTCCGCCAGGCCGAGGCCACGACTACCCGCACGACCGGAGGGCTGGGCCTGGGGCTGACGATCGTCAAGCAACTGGTCGAACGCCATGGCGGGACGATTGTCGCCGAAAGCGAAGGGATCGATCAGGGGGCGACGTTCATCGTCACGTTGCCACTGCCGCGCGTGAAAGGCACCGTGTCCTCGCTGTCGGATGCACCCAAAGCGGCGGCAATGGAAACCCTCAAGCCACTGATGGGCGTGGATATTCTCATTGTTGAAGACCAGCCAGACACGCGCGGAGCGTTGATCGGGTTGTTCGCCAGCGCCGGCGCTAAGGCGTCTACTGCTGACTCGGTGGAGAAGGCGTTCAAGGCGCTCGACGCGAGTCGGCCGCACGTGCTGATCAGCGATATCGGCCTGCCCGGCGAAGACGGTTACTCGCTGCTACGCAAGCTCCGCGCCCGCGAAGCCGCCGCCGGGGCCAAGCCGCTGCCAGCCATCGCGCTGACCGCGTTCGCCCGCGACATCGACCAGAAAAAAGCGATCGACGCGGGGTTCAATCTCTACCTGTCCAAACCGGTAGACGCGGTGCGGCTGCTCGAAGCGGTCCGTTCGATCGTCAACGCGTAGGCAGTCTGTCCTCAGTTTAAATCGTGATGCAATTTGACGAGGCGAGGGAAGCCCTCGCATTACACCGCAACGCTCTGCACGCGCGGGCTCAGATAAACGTGCCCGTCCATGACGGCGCGGATCGCGGCCACCAGGTCTTCAAATACCGAGTCTTTCAGAACGTAACCCGAAGCGCCGGCCCGTAGCATCTCGCTGGCGGAGTGGGAGTCCGCCATCGCTGATAGGGCGATGATTTTAACGCCTTGATGGCTGGCTAAAATCTGCTGAGTCGCTTCAACACCGCTGATGTCGGTCATCTTCACGTCCATGATGACGACATGCGGCGCAAGATCGTGGCACATCTGAACGCCGGACCGACCGTCGCCGGCCTCGCCGACAACGGCGAGCCATGGTTCGAGGTCGAGCAACGCGCGAACACCCTGGCGTATGACGCGGTGATCGTCGACCAATACAACATTGACGGTCATTAAGCCTGCTTCTGTAGATTCGTTTGCCGACTAATGATTATACTTTTGATTCCCAATCGCCAAAGTAAAATCTTTACCGCCCGCGCGGGTGGCACTACCTCGATCCGGGGGACGATTGGAAATGCGCGTCAATTGCGTATTTCTTGTGGGTAGCGATCACAACTGCCTAGAATGAAGCAGCACGGCGGTCTGTCAAACCAAGGCGATTCTAATGAGCACCAAAACCGGTCTGATGGTGGTGTCACTCGCGCTCAGCATCGTGATCGGTGTTGTCATCAGTAAGACCGGCGCCAACGCCGGCGAGTCCGTCCACGCGGGCGGCGGGCCGTTGGTCATTGGGCTTTCGCTCGACACGCTCAAAGAAGCGAGGTGGCAGGAAGATTCAAAACTCTTTCAGGCGCGGTGCGCCGAACTGGGCGCGAAGGTGCTCGTGCAGGCAGCCAACAGCGACGACACGCGACAGATTAACGATTGCCAGTCGCTCCTCACAAGCAAGGTCGACGTGCTCGTGATCGTGTCACACGATTCTGACGCGATGGCCAAGGCGGTGGAGATGGCGCACAAAGAGAACACGCCGGTCATCGCTTACGACCGCATTATCAACAACTCTGATCTGGATATTTACCTCTCCTTCGACAACGTGAAAGTCGGCCGGCTGCAGGCGCAGTGGCTGATGGACCATCTGCCCACGCCGGGCAAGGGGCGGATCGTCCGCATCTATGGCAGCAAGACGGATCACAACGCGGTGCTCTTCAAGCAGGGGCAGGACGAGGTGCTCAAGCCGTACATCGACCGCGGCGACGTGAAAGTGGTGTGGGAAGACTGGGCCGACGACTGGCGCGTGGATAACGCCAAACGCATCGTGAACGCGGCGATCACCAACGGCGGCAAGGGCAAAATCGACGGAATCCTGGCGAGCAACGACGGCACCGCATCCGGCGCGATCCAGTGTTTGTCTGAAAACGGGCTGGCCGGCAAGGTGCTGGTAACGGGGCAGGACGCAGACCTGGTCGCCTGCCAGAGCATTGTGAACGGCACGCAGTCGATGACCGTTTACAAGCCGCTGAAAAAGCTCGCGACGCTCGCGGCCGAGGTGGCGGTGAAGATGGCGGGCCGCAAGGTGGTCGTCGCGCCGCAGACGGTGAACAACGGGAAGCTCGACGTGCCGTCCATCCTCGGCGAGATCGTGGCGGTCGATAAGTCGAACATGATGCAAACCGTGGTGGCCGACGGGTTGCACACCAAGGAAGAAATCTATGGTGCAGGCAAGTGACGCGCCGGCACGCGGCGCCAGGCCCGTGCTGGAGGCACTGAACCTCGTCAAACGATTCCCCGGCGTCGTCGCGCTCAAGGGCGTGAGCTTCGATCTCGCGCCCGGCGAAGTGCACGCCCTTTGCGGCGAAAACGGCGCGGGCAAGAGCACCCTGATCAAAACCCTTTCCGGCGTTCACCCGGCCGGCAGCTACGAGGGGCAGATTCTCGTCGACGGGCAGGTCGTCAACTTTGCCAGCACCAAGGACGCACAGCGGGCGGGCATCGCCGTGATTTACCAGGAGCTGGCGCTCGTTCCTGAAATGACAGTCGCAGAAAACATTTTCCTCGGCTCCGAGCCGCGGCGCCTTGGCGGCCTGGCGATCGACTGGGAACGTGTTTACAGCCAGAGCCAGGTATTGCTCGAACAATTCAAGCTGAGCATCGACCCGACGGCGAAGGTGCAATACCTCGGCATCGGCCACCGGCAATTGGTGGAGATCGCCAAGGCGCTGTCGAAGAAGACCAAGGTGCTGATCCTCGACGAACCGACGGCCGCCCTCACCGAACAGGAAGTGGCGGTGCTGCTCGGCATCATTCGCGACCTGCGATCGCGGGGCATCTCGCTGATCTACATCAGTCACAAGCTCGATGAAGTGTTCGCCATCGCCGACCGCATCACCGTGCTGCGCGACGGCCAAAGCATCGTGACACTGGACGCAAAGAAGACCAACCAAAACGAAGTCATCAAGCACATGGTCGGCCGAGAGATCACCGATCTGTTCCCGCGACGGCAGGGCACGCTGGGCGACGATCGACTTGTGGTGAAGGGTCTGACGGTGAAAGACGCCGACGGCCAGGAGATTCTCTCCGACATCAGCTTCCACGTGCGATCCGGCGAGGTGCTCGGCATTGGCGGCCTGATGGGTGCGGGGCGGACCGAACTGCTCATGCACCTCTTCGGTGCGCTCGGCAAACGTGTGGCGGGCGAGGTGATCCTCGACGGCAAACCACTGCGCGCCGGCACAAAACCTTCCGAAAGCGTCCGCCGCGGGCTGGTGCTCGTGAGCGAAGACCGCAAGCGGTACGGTTTGGTGCTCGACCAGAGCATCGGCTTCAACCTCTCCCTTTCCTCGCTCGGCCCCGTGAGCCGCGGCCACCGCGTGATGGGGATGATCGACGCTCGCCACGAAACCAGACGTAATCGAGAGCTATTCGACTCCCTCCGCGTGAAGGCCCCGACGATGGAAACGAGAGTCGGCACCCTCAGCGGCGGTAACCAGCAGAAAATCGTCCTCGGCAAGGCGCTGATGACCGGCCCGAAGGTCGTCTTCCTCGACGAACCCACCCGAGGCATCGACGTAGGCGCCAAGCTCGAAGTCTACGAGCTGATCAACCGCTTGACGGCCGAGGGCATGGCGGTCGTGCTGGTCAGCAGCGAGATGCCCGAACTGATGGGCATGAGCGACCGCATCTTGATCCTCGCCGAAGGCCGAGTCGGCGGCGAGTTCGAGAAGTCCGAGGCGACGCAGGAAAAACTCCTGGCCGCCGCGATGGGGCGAGCGAAAGTGCGCGCGGGCGAGGCGGCTGAACACTAAGAGGGCGACACCATGACGACCACATCCATCGGCCAAACACTTCCGCCGCAAAACCCGGGCGCGGTGGCAGTCGATCCTTCAGCCATCAAAGTGTCGCGCGGCCAGGCCATTAGCGCCATGGTCATGCCCATCGCGCTGTTGCTGATTGTCGGATTTTTTGCAGTCGCCAGCAGCGGCAACTATCTCTCGGCGCAAAACCTGTCACAGCTCGCGATTGAACTGTCGATCACCGCCGTGCTGGCGCTCGGCATGCTGCTGGTGATTCTCCCCGGCCACATTGATCTGTCGGCCGGCAGCGGAGTCGGCCTCATCGGCGGAATCGCCGCGGTGCTGATCACCTCGCACGGCTGGCCCGCGTGGGCGGCGATGGCCGCCGGAACGGCTGCGGGACTGCTCATCTGGTGGGGCATGGGTATGATCATCATTAAAGAGCGCGTGCCGGCGTTCATCATCACCCTCAGCGGCCTGCTGATTTTTCGCGGCTTGCATCTGCTCGTGATCAAAAACTCCACCGTGCCCATCGTTCCCGGCGGACAATCGAACATTTACTCGCTGCTCACCACGTACCGCCTGTCGCCCATGGTCGGACTGATTCTGACGGCAGTCATCGGCGTGATCCTCATCACCGTCGCGATTGCTCAGCGTCGATCTTCGGGAACGCCGGGACACGGCGAGACGATGCTCATGCGAGCCATCGTCATCTCCCAGTGTGTGCTGCTGCTCGTGCTCATCTGCAACGGCAACGGCGGCCTGCCTCTGCCCGTGGTGATTCTGGGAACCGTCACCGTCGCGACGTGGTTTCTCACCCGGCATACGCCGTTCGGCCGCTACCTGTATGCGATCGGCGGCAACGAAGAAGCGGCGATCGTCAGTGGTCTGCCCGTGCATGCCATCACCGTCGGCGCGTTTGCCATCATGGGTCTTCTCACCGCGCTCACGGGCTTCCTGCAGACGGCCTACACCGGTTCAAGCACCACCACCATCGGCAACCTGATGGAGCTCGACGCGGTGGCCGCATGCGTCATTGGCGGCACGAGCCTCCGCGGCGGCCGCGGAACCGTCGGCGGTGTGCTGCTCGGATCACTCATTATCGCCGCGCTGCTGAACGGCATGGGATTGCTCGGCGTGTCGCCGGAGAAAAAACTTATTGCGCGGGGAACGGTCCTGGCGCTAGCGGTGTGGGCGGATGTGCGATTGCGGAAGCAGTAGGACCATTACTTCACTTTCAACTCGTACTTCGACTGTTTCTTCTCGTCGCAAACTTCCACCTCAAACGGTAATCCTACGGTCTTGTTGTTCGAAAACGTCACTTCGGTGGCCGTGTATTTTCCCCACCCAAGCTTTACCGCCGGAAATGGCCCCGCGCCCTCAGCGGCGGTCAGCCAGTTTTCGTACGCCTTCACATTCTTAGCCGAGCCGTACCGGTTGCCGATCCAGAAGAACGGCCGGTTCGAAAGCACTTTGTTGAGACGAAACTCGCCGCCGTTGTCGGAGCCGCCGACGTAGAACGCGTAGGCCTCGCCGGTGGCTGGGTCGGCGTGACGGTCGTCGATGGTGATCTCGTTCCCCCATACAAAATTCTGCCCGCCGCCCACGCTCATGAAGACGGCGTAGGACATCGACATGAAACCCTTGCTTGCCTGCGGGTACGCCATGCCGGTGATGGTGATCGTGTTGAGGTAGATTTTGTTATTGATGCACCCCTTGGCGCTGCCGGCCGGCTCGTTGTAATCGCCGATGCGGATGGCGTTGGTCGAGTAATCCGTCTCGCTGTACTCGTTGCTCGGCGGGGCCGACGTAATGGTGAACGTGTTGTCGTACACCTCGCAGTCGCGGTGGCGATAGATATACAGGCCGGACCCCGTCCGCGGCTCAAAGCGGTTGTTGTAAATCTTCAACCCGTTCGCGTCGGCTCCCACGCTGTAGTGATTGGTGACGGTCTGGGCGTTCACGAACAGGTTGTGATGGATGAGCGAGTTGTCGCCGCTAATGGCGAGGTTTCCTTGCCCGCCGATGAACTCGCAATGGTCAATCTCCGACGGTTTGCTGCCGTGGATGACGGCCGGCATGTCATGCACGTGGCGGTTGATGATAAACGGCGTTTCGATTTCGACCCGGCAGTTGTGCATCTGCACGGCGCCGTCCGATCGGAGGCCGTTGGTGTTAATGCCCGCGGCGACAAATTTCACATTCTCCACGACGAGATTCGTGCCGGCCGATGAGCAGAGCAGGCCGGTCGATTGGGCGCCTTCGAATCCGCTTGCGATCACGCCATTCTTCACCGTCACCGTGCCGCCGGTGACGACGGGGATTTCTTTTCGCGGCGTAGTCGAGAGCTTCATCGGATCAGTGCTGTAATCGAAGAAGGACGGCAGCTCGCCGTCATACAGCCCCTTGCCGTACCCGTACGGCCTGATCTTGCCGACGATCCCCACGCCCGAGTCCATGGCGGGGCGGATGTCGACACAATCGATGATCGCGTCGCCGTCGATCGCCTTCACGCAGATTCGATATTTCCTCGCCGGTCGACCGCTGAAAAGTCCGATCACGCCGCCGCCGCCGAGGCGGGGTGATGCGGTGACAGGCACGCCCTCGCGCGTCTCGCTACCAAGGGTGTATTTCACGTCGAGGTCTTTGCCCTGCGCGTCCTGCACGCGAATCTGCACCTTCATCTTGTCGCTGGCCACCAGCGCGATTGCGTAATACGCTCGGTCGGCCACCGGCAGCGTGATGTACGGACTGACGATCTCCTGTCCTTTCGGCAGCACGCACACGTGATCACCGTCCATCGGATGCAGCCATCGCATGTCGACCGATTTCGCGCCGGCCGCGTGCGACACGTCCCAACCCTTCAGGCCGTCTTCAAAACTGTAGTTGGGAACGTGCTGATACTTCGCGTCGGCGTAGCGAAGGGTGAAACCGTTGAGATCGAGCGTGACATCGGCCCCGAGGAAAATCGCCGAGGCGGGGGCGGAGACGTCGCTGGTCAGCACGTAGGTTTTGCCGGCGACGTCGTACACGCCCGGTGCGGTGACGACGATCTCACCGGGGAGCGGCTTGCGATGTGTGGACGGCACGTACTCGCCGTTCGCGACGACGGCCGCCAGCAACAGCGTGAGAATGAACGAGCGTTTGAACATGCAAGTCATAAAGCCTTGTCATCCTGAGTGTACTCACGAAGGATCTGCGTCAACCGTCGATCGATGCCAGATCCTTCGTGAGTACACTCAGGATGACGTCTTGGGATGTTCTCTGACACTCGTTGACGATGACGAGCCTGGCTACGCCGTTATTCCACGCGAATGCGCCGTCGCACGCCGGTGAGTTTCTTCTTGCTGGCCTGGCCCTCGAGGCCGCGGATGTACTGCGAGATCAGGTGATCGGTCAGGCCGTCGAGGAAGCTCTTGCCGCGGGTGGCGATTGCCCGGGCCACCGCGTGCGCCCGCCAGGGTTGGATGTCGGCATCCTCCAGAAGTTCTCCGTCCATGTCGATGTAGACCATCGTCTTCACGTGCCCGTAACACGGGGACCGCTCGGCCAGCTTTTTGAGCTTGGCGAGCACGATGCCCTTGGTGAATCGCGGCTTGGCCGGCAGCAACCGTTTCATCGACGCGAGCGGCATCTCCGGAACGATGTCGAGCCGGTTGACGACGCGATAGGTCGGCAGCGCGTAGCTGTCGCAAAAGGCGATATCGCCCACCCGCGGCGAACCGTATGTGTAGATAGCCACCGGCGGCCGGCCGTTTTTCGCCAGCCGGCAGCCGCTCAGCACCGCCAGCGCGCCGCCCATCGAATGGCCGGTGAGGAAGAGCGGCTTGTCCTGCACCTCCGCGAGCACTTTTTCGATCTTGTTCCAGTTGCGGCGAAGGGCCGAGCTGAATCCGAGATGCACGCGGCCGTCGTACTCGGCGTGATCCACCAGCCGCACGACCGCGTCGGTCAACCAGTTCGGCAGCGTGACGGGATCTGACCCGCGAAAGGCCAACACCGCGTGCGTGTCGCAGACGCCGAGGAACCCGCGCGTGCGGGTGATCTTGCAGCGAAACGGAATCGCGGTGAGCCCCAGACGCTCCATCGCCGCCGCGGCCGGTGCGCGGTTGTAGGCGACGTCGGACGCATGCGCGAGGTAAAGCGCATTGGCGCGGTTGAAGGCGGGGTCGTCGGGATGGAACGGGAGCGACATCTCCCGCATTGCAACCGGCGGCGGGGTTTGGATCAACTACGGTGTTGGTGAACTTGTCTTTCCTACAGCTCTTACGAAGTGCCGACGAGTCCCAAGCTCGTCATCCTGAGCGTACTCGCGAAGGATCTGGCCCGATCGCCGCAAAACGCAGATCCTTCGCGGGTACGCTCAGGATGACATCGCCCCGCAGGTCGCGGACGATTAACTTCCTAGACTCGCTCCCACTGTGACAAGCCTTGGCCTCGGCGACTTCGGAGGTCAGGCGTATCGGGAGCGGGACCGTGCCGCAAAATGCACGCCTGGCGCGACACGCGCAAAATGGAAAATCCGGAAAAATAATCGCGATTATTCGCGGGCCGTGAGGGATTTGGTCGTCGGCGGTGCGCGGCCGCCTCGTCAAACGCGCACCGCCGCCTGGGGTTATAGATGAGGGTCCTTGCGCCCGCATCGATCGTTGCGCGCTGTTTGGCGTGACGGTCGCTCTTTGACAAGTGAATAGTCCGTGAAAGGGCCCGATGGTCGGACCTGTCCCGTCCCTTTTCCGTCCCTAAACGACCCTAAACGTCCCTGGACGGACCTATGGTTTTCCGGCCAACGCTCGGCTGGGCCGAGGCTTATGTGGCCGGGACGACGGCCGAGTGATTTTCTTCCGTAGGGTGGGGTTCATCCCCACCATCGAATGGAAGACGGTGGGGATGAACCCCACCCTACAAGATCATTCGGTCGGCCGGAATCAGCGCACCTTTAGTGCGCGATTTGCGCACCTAGGCGCACCTTTTCGCACCTTTGCGCACCTGGTGGAAAATCGCCAATGCCCGGCCCGGCCAACGGTTACGTGGCCGCATGGTCGATCGGGATGATTTTTCGGCCGACGGCGCGTGTGACGCGGAATCAGTTCTAGCCGACCCAGTGGCGGATCAGCGCATCGACGTGCGGCGCGGCGGTCGCGCTGAGCGAGTAGACCCACAGCGCACACACGATGCCCGTGAAGACGTCCATCGTGTAGTGGGCGCGGAGGAGCAGGACGGTGATCGCTTCGAAGAACGCGATCGCCAGGCCCAGCGCTAAACCGGCTGGGCCCCAGTGGCCGGCGAGGGTGGCGGCGCCGTACACCGCGATAGCGGTGTGGCCGGAGAAAAAGAGGTCGTTGGCCGTGCCGTAGGTGACGAGGATCGCGGGGATGCCGGGGTAGCGCCACACCATGCCATCGGGCGCGGGAAGGGGGCAGAGCATCTGGCAGATTTGGCGGAGCGCGAAGACCATCACCAGCCCCAGGAACGGTCGGAAGGATTCGCCGAAGATGGCGGTGGCCATCAGGTAAGCGCCGAGAATATCGATCACCAGCGAGGAGATGATCAGCAGGCGATTGCCGGCACGTACGTTGGTGGCGTAACGCTTGTGGAAGCGGGCGGTCAGCACGTGAATGCCGTCGGTCAGCGGGATTTCGTACGCGACCTTCGGCACGCGCTTGGCGAGGACGGCCTGCGACCAGTACCAGATGACGATGCAGACGGCGACGAATCCGACGCGTACGCCGACGACGGGCCAGGGGACGACCGGAGCCAGTTGGAGGGTGAACTCGTGCACCTCTACAATTGAAGTGGCGGCTGCGAGGTTGATCACGCGTGAGCCTCCGGGGGAAGGCCGAGCATCGTGCGGAGTTGGGACTCGATGGCGGTCATCAGCGGGTCGGCTTCGCCTCGGGCCTCTCGGCCCGTGCTGACTTCGATCGCGTCGCCGACGGTGATTTTCGCCTCCACCGGGCCGTGCACGGTGACTTTGCCGGTGAGGTCTTCTTCCATGCGTTCGATGGTTTCGATGATGCGGGCCTTGGGGGCGTTGTCGGTCACGTAATCGGGCGGATAGTGGTAAAGCTGCTGGGCGAGATTGGCGTCTTCCAGCAATCGCCAACGGCGGGCTTTTTCGGATTCGTCGAGATCGCCCTTGATCATGTCCGGCAGGATCGCGGAGCGGAGGCGCTTCACACGGGCAACGACGTGGCCGTCGGCGTTGCCGTTGGTCCATTCGGTTTCGAGCGGCGTGAGTAGGGCGTCGATGAGCTTCGTCACGCGCTCGGGGATCGTGCCTTCTTGGGTGTGGCCGAGGTACTGCAGTTCTTTGAGTGCGAGCAGGCCGGCGCCGACTTTGCGGATCCGCTGGTGGATCGGCAACTCTCGACTCGGGCGCCAGGTGAGACGAGCCTCGATCTCGTCGAGCATCTTGGCAGCGGCGGTATTGACGTCGAACGGAAAGGAGTATCGCACTGCGATCGGATGCACGACGACTTTCTTGTTGTCCTTGGCGCGCTTCTTGGCGGCCTGCCGGGCGATAAGGGCGGTGCCTTCGAGCATGGGCGTCAGGCGATCGTTCGTTCGCGAGATATGGCCTTCAGGGAAAATCACCAGCGGCCGCTCGGCGGTTTCCAGGATTTCGATCGACGTCTGCACGGCCTGCTTATCCATGCCCTCGCGATAAATCGAAAACGCCCCGGCCCGACGAAGGAGAAACGACTGGAGCTTGCTGCCCATGAACAAATGAGCGCTCGCGACGACGAACACGGGCTGGCCCACTTCACGGGCGAGCGCGCTCAGGATGAACGGGTCTTCATCGCGGCAGTGGTTGGGCGCGATAAGTACGCCATGCCCGGCAGCGATCGACGCGCGGAGCTTTTCGGCGCCGATGATCTCCACCTTGCTCGTCCCGTACCGGCGACGCAGGTAGCGAGGAAAATATGAGTTCAGCGCACGCGGCCAAAGTGTGCCGTGATAGGGAGGGACCGGAACGTACGGTTTGTCCGAAACAACAGGATTCATGTGTCGAATATCTTGAATGAAGGGAGGCGATAAAGCCAGTCGAGTCCGCTATTCGCGTTCTGCCGTTGTCATCAATTTGCGGGTGCGATCGCTTGGGTCGTGGTGGCGTGGGCGATCACGTGCTGGGGCGCATCCATGTCGATGTTGGTTGCGTCGAGCACTTTGATGCCGGTGTAAAACGTGCGGAGTCCTTCGGGGCCTTTATGGTCATTGCGTCGCACGAGGTCGGCCAGGAACCAGATCGCTTGGTAGCCGCATTGATAGCGGTCCTGCAGGATGGACGAGAAGACTGTTCCGTTCTTGATGCCCGCGCGGGTTTCGTCCATGTCATCAAAGCCGATGATTTTCACCTGTCCGAGTTTGCCGGTGGCGGTGAGGGCTTTCAGTGCTTCGGGCGCGCTGTAACCGTACAGGCCGACGATGCATTTCACATCGGGATGGGCTTTGATCGCCTCGATGAGCGCCGGCCCGGCTTTGGCGACGTCATTTTCATGCGTGACGGTGGCCACGATCGAGTAACGCTTGCCTTTCGGCGATGCGTCGACCGGCTCGATGGGACTGTTCCGATTGAAGCCGCGGTCGAGCAGGTTATCCATCACGCCGTGGCGGCGCTCGCGGCCGGTGCCGATGTCGACGCTGCCGACGGTGATCATCACCTCGCCGCCATCGGGCACGGCTTGCCGCACCTGTTGTGCCGCCCATAGGCCGGCGGTGTAGTCATCGGTGCCGACGAAGAGGGTCCGCTTGGAATTGGGCGCGTCGGATTCGAGCGTCATCAGGATCGTCCGGTCGGCCGTCTGGTTCAGCGCGCCGGCCTGTGCGACGGGATCGCGCGGGCTGATGGCGATGCCCTGGGCGCCGCGCGACATTACGTCTTCAATCTGCAGCGACTGCGCGATCGGCCCGGGCAGCGAGCGGAAGACGATGAGGTTAACGTCGAGATGAACAGCCGCGTCGTTCGCGCCTTTGATGATCGAATCCCAGTAGGGGTCGCTGTTGTTCGAGATAATCGCGAGGGTGATCCGTGGCGTGCGGCTGTATTCGTAGGCAACGTTCGCAGCGATCGCACCGGCCACCAGCAAGGCGAGGATGCCAAAGACGAGACGTCGTGTGCGGCGGGCGGGTAGCTCATCTGGCATACAACTCTCCCATACGCGGGTTGATCATCGGCTCTGCGGAAATGGCGATCGCCAGGCTAACCGATCGCCGCCTGTAGTTAACTTGCTGAGTGTCCCCAAAGACGCGCGATACTGTCGAGATCACTCTCATGCGTGGTGCGACAACTGCCTGCTCAAAGATCGGAAACGGCGATAACTTATTGGGCAAAAACGTAACGCCCGGTCGGTGCACCAGCTCCGCCTAAAGCTCGATGCCCTACAACTAAAGAGCATCGGACAATGACCAGCAATCGTCAAGGATACTCAGGATTAGTTACAGTCAACTACACACAGTGCTATTGGCGTTTGACCAGACGCCTCGAAAGCGAGGTCTCCAATGAGCAGGAACTCGAAGGAGAAGCATGATGACGTCCCAGTCGTTCAGAACAATAGTAAAGCGCTGCCGTCATAGAGGGTTCTGACGTCCATTCGTTGGGTTGGAAATGGGAGCGATGTATGCACTGGATTGACTGGGCGATCATGATCCTTCCGATCGTCGCATGTGGTTTTATCGCGATTTACGCGCGGCGCTTTGTGCGAAGTGTTAGCGACTTCATGGCCAACGGCCGGGCGGGGGGGATGTCGGATGTCTATTGCCTGGTTTAGTTCCGGAGATGCACCGGGAGGAAAAATTCTCAGGGCCGCGCTAATCCGTTTGTTCTGTTGTCGCGGTGTCAGCTTTTCATTACCTCCAAGCCCAGTTCGCGCGGTGCACTCTAGGGCAACAGATTCGCAAAATGATGCAACTGTTGCATTCCGCAGGCGGGAGAATAAAATGTGGTGCCTATTGGCGGCGGCTTGGCCTTGTAAACTCAACTGAAACGCGACGACTGATGATTAAACCGTGTTGCTGCGCATTGCTGGTGCTGATCTGCTGGACCACTTCGGCTCGAGCCGCAACGCCGGCGCAGATCGACCAAGCGTTGACCAACGCCAAAAAATGGCTTTACGCGCAGCAGCAAGCCAACGGGACGTGGGAAGAAGCGCAGCCGTCCGAGGTTGCACCTGAAAAGAGTCCGTCGGCGGGCCAGTCCACAGGTCGTACCGCGTTAGCCGTACTGGCGCTGCTTTATAGCGGCGAGAGCAATCAAGACCCGCGGATTAAAAAGGCGATCGATTATCTGCAGAAAACTCCCACCGCAGGCGTGTACGCGCTAGGGCTGCGGTGCCAGCTTTGGCTTCTGCTTCCTTCCACAGACGATACCCGCAAGGCGATGCTGCGCGATTCCAAAATCCTTCTCAATTCCGTCAAGCAAACGGGCAACGCCAAAGGCATGTACGACTACATCTACAGCACAGGTAACGACTACAGCCACAGCCGATCGCAGTACGCGGTGCTGGGGATGTGGGCCGCCCAGCAAAGCGGCGTGGAAGTGCCCGACGCGTACTGGAAGTTGGTGGAAGACGGCTGGAAGCGAAATCAGGACAAAAGCGGTGGCTGGACCTATACCCACCCGTCTGACAATTCCCGAAAAATCGCAGTCACGCCCGGTATGACGACAGTCGGCGTGGCGAGCCTTTACCTTACCCAGGAATTTCTTCGCGGCCAGGAAGGGGTTTCGTGCAAAGGGAATCAGTCTAACGCTGCAATTGAGCACGGACTTGAGTGGCTGGGCGCGAACATGAGTTTGTTTGCCAGTGACACGCCATATCCGCGAGATTTTCCGTACCTCACGCTCTACGCCTACGAGCGAGTGGGCACCGCGAGCGGGCGGCGATATTTCGGAGGGATTGATTGGTTTGAAAAAGGCTCGACCTGGGCGGTCAAAAAGCAGGGGGCCAGTGGAGGCTGGACCGACAATGCGGTAGGGAGTTTCGTGCCGATGGTGAACACCGCGTTCACGATGCTCTTTTTGAGCAAGGGTCGGGCGCCGGTGGTCATCAGCAAATTGGAATATACCGACGCTTCAGGGAAGCCGGCCAAGTGGAACCAACGCGGGAACGACACTACCAACCTCGTTCACTGGATGTCCCGGACGCTCGAGCGCGAACTCTCTTACCAGATCGTGGACTTTAAGGCATCGCTTTCGGACATGCTCGAAACGCCGCTGCTTTACATTGCGGGCAGCGAAGCGGTGAATTTGAGCGACGAAAATAAGGCCAAGCTCAAGGGCTACATCGAAGGCGGCGGCATTGTGGTCGCGAATGCGGACTGCGGCGGTGCGGCGTTCACCACTTCGATCAAGAACCTGGCCAAAGAACTCTTCCCCGATTCCGAATTCACCGAGCTTCCGCCGGAGGATCCAATCTATACCAGCAACTTCCCGCGGCGTAAGTGGAAGTCTAAGCCGGGTGTGCTGTCGCTGAATAACGGCGCACGACAACAGATTATTCTCATTCCGCAGTCGGATCCGGCGAAATCATGGCAGCTCGAAGACAAAAAGGGCAAGCCGGAGATGTTCGAGCTTGGAGCGGATCTGCTCCTGTATGCGGTGGATCGACAGAACCTGCGCTATCGTGGCGATCGCTATTACGAACCTGGCGACGCCAATATAAAGGCCGATCGCACGATCGAAATTGCGCGGCTGCAGTATCCAGGCTTCTGGGATCCCGAGCCGGGCGGTTGGCGGCGATTGAATAACCTGCTTCGCCGGACGGAATCGACGGAGCTCGCGGTCAAGACCGTAGAACTAGGGAAAGCTGCGATCGGCGATACGAAAATCGCGCACCTCACTGGCACGTCCGACTACAAATTCAAAGACGCCGAGCTCGCCGAGATGCAGAAATTCGCGAAGGGGGGCGGTACGCTCGTGATCGACGTGGCCGGAGGGAATCCCAAGTTCGCCATCACTGTAGAAGCGGCGATCGCTGCAATGTTTCCCAATAACAAGCTCGATGTCTTGCCGCCGGACCATCCGCTTTACACGGCCGGTGGGGGTGAGCCGGATGAAATCAGCTATCGCAACTTTGCCGTGCGTAATGGCGTGGGCAAAGTCCGCACGCCTCGGCTGCAGGGGCTTACGCTCGATGGGAAACTCGCAGTGATCTACAGCCGCGAAGACTTGAGCGTGGGCTTGGTTGGACAGGCTGTCGACGGAATCAACGGCTATTCAGCAGAGACCGCAACAAATTTAATGACCCGAATCATCAATTTTGTAGACGGCCGCCCTGTGCCCAAACCAAAAGCGACTGCTCGACCAGGGAGTCAGTCGGCGACGCAGCCGTCCGAAAAAAATAAGAAGCCGTAACGGGGAATGATCGGGATATTCGACGGTTCGGCGGCGCGTGCCCTTCGCGTGAATAGTATAAAAGAACATTCAAAAGAGTGTTTTTCTAAGAGATTCTGTCAATGCCCTTCCGTCAATTCCCGTCGTGGCCGGATTGGATTCGCTTTCGATAAATGGCTGGCGACTCTCCGATGTGCCGTCTGAACAGGGCGCTGAACCGCAGGGCGTCGCGGTAGCCGACCAGCCGCGCGATTTCCTTCACGCTTAGGGACGTTCCGGCCAAGAGCTGTCTTGCGGTTGATAGTCGACTTTTGATCACATACTCAATCGGCGCAACACCTATCGTTGATGAAAATACATAATGAAAACGGGTGGGAGACAACTGCACCAAGTCGGCCAGGAAGTCGCGGGAAAGAGTCTGGTCTAAATGCTCGTTGATGTATCGCATCACGACCTGCACTCTCGGGTCTACAGGCGGTGGAACTACAATTTTACTACGAGCACCGGAGAACAATAGGCGTCCCACGTCGATAAGCCTCTGCTGATGCGCGAGAACTGAAGCGATTGTCACATGCGTGTCGGTGTCCTGAGTGAGGCACTCGATCATTCGTGCCGTGTCGGCGGCCGACAATACCCAAGGCCTCGCTATCTCTCGCGCAAGATCCCGGCCCAAAATGTCGCGGATAGAGATCATCCAATACCTTGTTTGCGACGCGATTCGGTTCACGTAAGTTAACTTGTGAGAATGCTCCGAAGGAACGACGAATCCCCGGCCGGCCGGTGCGACTAGATGCAATCCATCGTTGGCGTCAATCTGCCAGGTGCCCGCTTGCGCGACCTCAAAAAGTAGACTGGGAAGCCGCCGTAGTTGGGTCGAGTAACCCGGGGCACGGTATCCGCCACCCGCGCGCTCCACTTTTACGATGATTGATGGATACGCGTCCTGCAAGGTGCGCATCGATTTAGATTACAGTACATCCAGAGAGGTGAACAGTATAAAAAAACATATCTGTGAAATGCTCTGCGAAGGTACGATGTGCTGCGAAACGGTGATCCAAAATATGCTTTCATTCAACGAAAAACCCGGTCAGCTTTCGATCCTCAGTTCCGAAAATGGATCGCCGCTCGTGGTGCAAAATGCAGCGTCTACCGCGCGGCCCTATCTCCACCCGATGCTGGCGCCCGACGGCGTGGGTGTTGCGACACAAGACGCTCCACTAACTCACCCGTGGCAGCATGGGCTGTATTTCGGCCTGAACAAGGTAAACGGAGTCGGGTTCTGGACAGAGGGTTTGCGCGAAAAGAGCCGGATGATGGACGGAAAGGTGGTCAGCACCCGACTCGTGCCCGTTTCGATCGGTGCATCGGCGCGGTGGACAGTCGACGCCTCTTGGCATGGTTTGGCAGGCGAGCCATTGCTTGTTGACTCGACCGATTGGACGCTCAGCATCGGCCATGATTGCTACTGGCTCGACGCCGCGTGGCGGCTGACCGCGGTGGTGGACACCGAGTTCGGCCAGTCTGCGTATGGCGGCATGTTTTTACGTATGCCGGTTCACGATGGTGCGGACCCGCGACTCCTATCCAGCGAAGGCGCGACGTCGCCCGACGCCGCGGAAGGTCAGCGGGCAAAATGGTTGGCCGTCGCGATCAGGCTGGCGGAGCGATCCTCGCTGCCGGCGGATCGTCAGCACGTCTGCATGACCTTGATGGACCATCCCTCGAATCCGGAACATCCAGTGCCGTGGCGGGCAGATACCAAATTCGGCATTGGCCCGAGTCGTTGCGTCGCCGGGGCGTGGCGGTTGAGCGCCGGCCAGAGCGCGACGTTTCGTCACCGCATCCTCGTGTCCATTGGCGTCCCGACCCGCGAGATGATCGAGCCATCGTATCAGGCGTTTTCAGGAAATACTCCATGACTACTGCGATCGTCGTAACAAACGGATTTGACGGCACATGGCCTTTTGCGGCCGACTACGCACGCGCACGGTGGAGTAAGGAATCGAATCTCACCTTTTTTCGTTTGCCGCCAGGACAAGCGTGCGACATCGCCAAGCTCGGCTTGCCTGCCGATGTCTCCCGTCTACTGTTACTCGGGTGCGAGCTGCCGGTTGATTGCCTGCCGGAATTTCCAAAACTGCGCGAAGTGGGCTTTGCGACCCGTGTCGTCCCTGACTCGCCGCTGGCGATCGCGGCGCGCGAAAGAAACATTCAGCTTTATGGCCGGCTGAGCGAGGGGTATTGGGGACAGTCGCTCGCCGAATTTGCGCTCGGACTGACGATCTGCGGCTTGCGTCGGATTCCACAGCTACATCATGCGATCCTGTCGTCGATTCAACCGTGGGACTTCTCTCCGCCGGCAGGCGTTGCCACGCCCGGCGCGCGCGGTGCTCAATTCGGCGACGACGTGAACTTTGCGAACGGAACCATTGCCGGCAAGCGAGTTCGAATTGCCGGCCTTGGAAATATCGGCTCCCGCTATGCTGCGTTCTGTAACTTCCTGGGCGCCAACGTCGCGGCGTGGGATCCGATCGCGCAAGAGTCTGTCTTCCACCGCACTGGCGCGCATCGGGTTTCGCGATTGATTGATCTGGCCCGCGACGCCGACATCTTTGTCCCGATGATGCCTCTTCTGGATGCCACTCGCGGAGTCATCTCCCGCGAGGTGATCGACGCTTTACCCAAGGGCGCCTTAATGGTGGTGACGACCCGGATGAAGATTTGCGACCCCGACGCAATCCGCCGACGTGTTCTTGCGGATGAAATCGCATTGGCGGCGGATGTGTTTGATGTTGAACCGCTCCCGCTTTACGACGAGTTGCTCGGCCGCCATAACGTAGTGCATACGCCCCACAACGCCGGTCGCACTATTCACGCCAACCATTCGCTGATTGATATGATTTTGGATCAGTTCGAGAAAACCGATCCTGCCGCCGCTCTTGTTTGAAGTGTCGCGCAAGTCTGTAAAATGTTGCGATGAAGGGGAACCTCGCGGAGCCCACAGAAGTCGCAACTGAGGCTAAGCATTCAATGAGCGAATTAGACGCGCACTATTACGGGGCAGAGGGAATAGCTCGGCCGGGGCGGCAGCTCAAGCTGGAGAACCTTGTCTTCAAATGGCTGCACTATCCCAGCAACATCGTCTCAACCATCTATGAACCCGCGCCAGGCAAGGATTATGACTCGGTCGGGATTCAGCGCGCCATCGACAAGGCCCACGCAAGCGGCGGGGGAACGGTAAGCGTCCCGGCGGGGGACTATCTGATCGGTCCGATCGAACTCCGCAGCCGGGTCAATCTGCACCTTGAGCCGGGCTGCCGCCTGTGGGCGAGTCCGAACCTGGCGGACTATCAGCCGACTTCAGCCCTCCCATCAACCGCATTTCCGTTTAATCCCGCTGCGGCAAAAGTCGTGGTGACAAGCCCGCGGCGCCTCATCTCTGCCGTGGAGGCCGAAGACGTTTCGATCACCGGATTCGGACAGATTTGCGCCCAGTCGCCAAACTGGGTCATCCCGTGGTTAAATTCCAAACCTAGCACCCTCGATATTTCACGGCCAAGCCACACCATACTCTTCTCGCGCTGCCAGAACGTTCGAATCGAGGGAATCCGCATCGTCGACGCCCCGTCATGGGGGCTCGTGTTCGACAGCTGCCGTCAAGTTCAGATTCGCGGCGTGCAAATCCGCGGCTTTGACATGATCAACTGTGATGGCATTGACCTCGTCAACACCAGCGATGTCACGATTTCCGACTGCAACCTCTGGGTCACCGATGACGGAATTGTCCTGAAGAATTTCATTGCCGGCCAGACGATGCGGAATATCGTCGTGACGAATTGCGTCATTCGAACGCTCTGCAACGGCCTGAAGATCGGCACGGAGACGGTTGGCAACGTCGAGGACGTTACATTCAGTAATGTCGTCGTGCATAATCCTGACGATGACATGAAAGGTGCGGAAGGGGGCGTTAACGTCTGCGCCATGGACGGCGGGCTGATTCGCAATATCAACGTCAGTAACATCGTGACGCGAAACGTCGACTGCCCGGTTTACCTCGTCAGCGGACATCGGGCGTCGAGGCAGCAGACCTTTCGTGCCGCCCAGTCAGGACGAATGGAGCGGATTTTTGTGAGCAATATCAGGTCCGACGGCGCACGTTACACGTCGTTCATTGTCGGGCAACCCGATCAGCCGATCGACTACGTTGTTCTGGACAGCATCCACGTCCGCAAAAAGGCAGACTTCTATCGACAACTGCCGCAGAAACCGGTGCCGGAGCGTCCGGAAGAGTACCCCACACCATTTATGTTCGGCAGTCGCGGTACGGGTGACCAACTTCCGGCGCATGGCCTGTATCTTCGACATGTGCAGCGAGCATCGATCCGCGACCTTCGCGTCGATTGCATTGAGCCTGACGTGCGGCCATTGTGTGCGCAGGAAAATTGCAAGGACGTTCGCATCGATGGCGCGAGCTCATAAACGCTGCCAAGTGTAAGTGAGAAGAATTAATGATGTGGCTTGCCGACCGAAAATTATTCGAGAGATTTCAGGCGCGAATCGACTCCTACGACCCCGCCGCGATGCCGATCGCTGCGAAGCTGCGGGAGAATGCGCAGCGGTTGTGTGAGCAATCAATCCCTGCCGTAACGGATAAACGTCCGACTCCTCAAAGTCCCTCGTCCGATCCGCACGACTACGTAAGTGTCGGAACCTACTGGTGGCCAAATCCCGATACCGCCGACGGACTTCCATACGTAAAGCGCGACGGACTATTGAGTCCGGATTTTGCCCTGTACGACCGCCCTCGCTGGGATGCGGCAGCCGACGCGATGGTGCAGACGATGCGGGCGGCCTTCCTGCTGCGGGATCGTGCCTTTGCCCACAACGCGGTGCAACGCCTCCGCACATGGTTTCTCAACCCCGACACGCGGATGAATCCGCACTTGAATCACGCGCAGTTCATTCCCGGCCGGCACGCCGGAGGCCCGCCAGGGATCATCGACTTTGCGCTCTATCTTCCGGTGGTGCTGGATCACATTGAACTGCTGAACAGCTTTTCCCCGTCGCCGTGGACCGCGCAGGACCAGGAGGGGTTGGTCACATGGTGCCGCGCGCTCACGACTTGGCTGGAGACGAGTCCGCTCGCGTTGCGTGAACAGCAAGCCGAGAACAACCACGGAACCTACTACGATCGATTTCTCATCACGCTCCGGCTGTTCACTGGCACGCGAACAGCGGCGACGGAGTTGGCGGGGCGGGTGCGAGACCGGGTGATTCATCAGATTGAGCCCGATGGTCGAGCGCCACGCGAACTGAAGAGAACGTGCAGTTTCGGCTACAGCTTGATGAACGCTCAGGGGCTGCTCGATATCGCGTACATCGCGAGGCGGTTGGGTGACGATCTGTGGAACTGGTCCGCACCCAACGGCGGTAGTATTCCGGCGGCCGTGCGATTTATGTTTGATTACGCCTGTTCCCGGGACGAGTGGCCGTTCGAACAGATCGAACCCATCGACTGGCGGATGGTGGCTTTGATGGCGCAAAAAGCAAACTCAATGGATCCCAGTCATTTCGACGTAGCCGAAATGGCCCACCGGCTGCCAGCCAATTTTGATCCCATCGCCTTTTCGGTTGTGGCGCCGCTGCATCCATTCGGCGCGGAACGCGCACCGGCTACCGCCCGCGGATGAGTCGACCGTATCTACGACCGCTGACGTCACCAATGGCTCATCGCTCGCCCGAGCATGCTCATTTACTTGCGGATTTAGCTTCTTGCAGGCGTCTGCAGACGTTCGAACGATCGCGGTTCAACGAGCCGACGATCATTCGCTGACGTGTAAACGGCTTCCACGGCGGCCAGGTCGTCGCGGCCTTGCGCGGCAGACATATGCGGAGGCTGATTGGCGCGGATACGGTCGATGAACATCACGTTCTGATTGTAAGGATTGCTGACATCGTCGAACTTCGGCGCTGGCGCGGGAAATGAGGCAACGGTGTTCGCCAACTCGTAGTTGAAGTTCACCGCGGCGTTAAACGGTTGGTCGAGGCGTAGCTCCACGCGGCGGCCCTCGCGATTGGCCCAAAAGCGGATCCAGCCGCGGGTGCCGTACAGTTCGCGCAGATTTCCGTCACTGGCGTACCCGCTGTCGAACACGCCGAGCGTGCCGTCGGAAAACTCGATCGCCGCCGCAGTGCAGTCGTCGCCGCCGACGGCCTTGCAGAGGCGATTGGTCGAGATGGCGGTAACGGCTTCAACGCCGGCGTTCAGCCACCAGCGCATCAGATTCAGGCCGTGGATGCTCAACTGCACAAAGCTTCCGCCGCCGGTTAAGTCGCGACTCGAGCGCCAAGCCTCAGGATTCAAATTCAGTCCGCCGGTGTGAGCGTCGCGAGCGCGAACGGATTGGATAGTTCCGAGGAGCCCTGCATCGAGGATCGCCTTGATCGCCCAGACGGCCGGATCGTCGTAGCTGCTCATGTACATCGCGGCCCATACTCCGTGCCGTTGCTGCGCCTCGGCGGCGGCGGCGACGATGCGATCGGCGGCGTCGAGCGTGTTGGCGATCGGCTTCTGAAGCAGAACATGCTTCCCGGCAGTCAACGCAGCGACTGCCTGGTCGGCGTGCAGATGATTTGGCGTGGAGATGACGACTGCATCGATGTCGTCAGCCAGCGCATCCTCGAACGCGCCGGAACACCGCTCGGCGCCTTCGGCCTGGCAGGCATCGAGTGCTTGTTGGTTCGGATCGATCGCGGCAACCCACCGCACGCCCGGCATCCGCGCGTAGACCGTTCGATACTGCTTGGCCATTCCGCCACAACCAACCATCGCCACTCGAATTTCTTGATCGTTCATATCACTTCTCAAATACCAGGTACGGCCACTTTCGAGGCATCTCATCGCTGTTGCTGAGGGATTTTTTGTCCTTCAAATAACTCAGTCGGCAGGTGATTCGCGATCCCACTTTGGGTTCGGTGAATCCTTTGAGGAACGAGACTGGAATCGCCAATTCGCCCACCCAACCGTCGCCGGCGGGCTGGACGGCCCACTTGAGCCCCGAGGGATCCGAATCCTTCTTCACCTCGACCGGTTTGCCGGTGTTAGTAGAGCCCTCGATTGTTAGCTTCGAGCTATTGGCGCCATCGGGCTGGATCGAAAGTACGCGGTCGTACCGCGACGGCGTGTCCTGCTGGCGCGACGGCATTGCGCTCAGGCCGACCTTGAACACCCCAGATGCGGACGGCGCTTTCATCGCCACGTAAATAAAGCGGTCGTCCCACCGTAAGATCCCTTGAGCTTTCCCCAACTCCGCGGCGCCCGCGAGGTCAACGGGTGCATCTTGACCCCATTCGTCCAGCTTGCCGTCGATCTGCATCGATTCGGCGTGGTGCATCGAGAATGAAGGGGTTCGCTCGGTCCACAGGTCGGAGTTCAACTCCCGGTCCGGCGGGATCACTCGCGCGGCTAAAGACGGATTCACGCCGACGAGGTAGATCACGCTTCCGTCAAGCTTGCAGGTGAGCTTACCGTCGGCGGTCTTTATCTTTTTCTCGCCGCCCATGAGATCGACGACGGTCACTTCCGGTACGGCTACGTCGATCGCGACGTCCTTCGGGGTTTCGAGCGTCCACAGCGCAAGTGTGTGCGTGCCTCCACGCTCAAACAACATGGCGCCAATCCCGGGGCCGAGCCAGAGGTCGCCGACGAAGCGGCTGCCATCGATCATCCGCGCACAGTTGGCGTGAGCAATAAGCACCGGCTTGGGTTGGCCGCTCAGACGGAAGAAGCCGAACCAGTTTTCGCGGTCGGTGATGTCATACTCACGGTCGGCCAGCCAGTGCGGGATGAGCGCCTTCACGTCTTCGGCGTACATCATGATCGACTGACGCGCCGTGCGCTCGGCCTGAAGCGCTTCAGAGACGCTGTGCTTTCGGCTGTCCTCGGGCGCGGTCGGCCAGCCGTATTCGGTCACGTAGATGTCCAGGCTTTTTCCGGTACGTTCGCGGACCATATCGCGCAGGTTGCGAAGCAGCGGCCGGACACGATGTTCGGGGAGGGGGGTAAAGCAGTAGGGGTGGCAGTAAATGATGTCCATTCCCTTCATGCCGTCGTGCTCGAGGAACGTACTGGCGAACGCTCCTCTTCCACCCGGGTCGGCCCCGATTTTGGCGTTCGGGCGAACTTCTTTTACCACCTCGCGCACCATCTGCGCCCATTCGGCGAATTCCTCGGCGGACATTTCGTCCCAGACTTCATTGCCGATCTCAAAGATGTTCTGTTCGACTGGGATCTTGGCGATCTCACCCTTGAGCCACGCCTGATAGGGTTCTTTTTTGGGCACCGAGCACCGGGCCCAACTCTTGTTTTTGTGCTTCGCTTTCCACGCATCGACCGTTCCGTAACGATCGACGTCATAGCAGGCTTCGGGGAATCCTTCGATTTTCAGAACGACATTCATTGGATACTTCGTCACGAGATCTATGGTCGCCATCACGCCGGGCTCGGCGCTCGTTCCCTGGTTAAACTGGTAGCGCGTCCACTGCAGGCCGAGCTTGGCGGTGGCGTCGACAAAGGTGGGGACGTTGTAGGTGATGTCTTTTCGCCACCACACCCCGGGAGAGCCGATGGAAAACATTTTCAGCCCGAACCGCGAACCGCTCTGCAGCGCATCGGCCGCAGTACGGTCGACGAGATGGACAACACCGAAGCTGAACGGATCGGTTCCGACGACCTTGACGTTGCCGGGGTTCTTGATGCGGTTGACGTAGGTTGTGGCGTCGGCCTTCACTTCTTTGCCGGCCGCGTCGTGCAGAGTGAGACTGACCTTCAAATCGTAATAGCCGGGCTCCGGCGTACCCAAGTCAATTTTGAGATTAGTTGCTTCGCCGGCGTTACTTGAAACCGGGATCACGATTGACTTAGTTTGGCCGAAAAAATCAGTAGTTGTGGCGATCGCTTCGCCCGTGCCGGTGGGTAGTCCTGTCACCACTGCGTCGAATACCACCGGCGAACCTGCGGGAAACAGATTGCACGCCTTATTGCGCTGGAGCGTGATTTTGGGCTCCGCAGAAACCTTCGCCGTCAGCGTTGAGCACGCAATCGCGAACGCGAAAAGAAAAGATCGCATGTTGATGAGCATAGTGGTTCCGTTTCGTCGCCTTGAGTTGCGCCGCGGTATCCGACCCCGGTTACGGGCGATGGGGCTCGGCGCCGGTGCTGTCTCGCCATACCATTTCACCTTCAACCAGAATCTCACGCGGCACGGCGGAAGGCTTTTCGATTTGTTCGGTCAATACGTCGAGCACCTTGCGAACGAGCGTGTCTTCTGAGCGGCGGATGCTGGTCAGCCGTGGTTGCGTTTGCTGGCAGATCCATAGATCGTCGTGCCCCATGACGCATACGTCCTGTGGGATGCGAACGCCGCGGCGTTGCAGTTCGTCCATCGCGCCTACAGCGACCCAGTCATTCTCGCAGAGGACGGCGGTGGGCAAGCGGCCACGCTGCATCAACTCGCGTATGCCTACGCGTCCGCCCGAAAGGTCGTCCTTGAGATCTGATACCAGCCATTGCTCATTCGGCTCGATTCCCATCGACTTGAGCGAGGCCGCATAGCTCTGATATTTCGCCTGGGCGGTGGAGTAATACATATGCTTCATCAGCAAGCCGATCTGACGATGGCCTTTCGCGACGAGATTCACAATCGCGTCGTGTACCGCCTGTGTCGGATCGGATCTGACACAACTAATGCCGATCCGCTGGATCGAATCGTTAATCGCTACCGCGGGCATGCCCAGTGCGCGAATTTTTGCAACGAGCCCTGCCGACGGCGATCCAACCAACACTACGCCATCGACTCGATTTTGTTTAATCAGCTCGGGCACGTCGATAGTTTCCGTCGAAGAATCTTCGACAAAACTGACGAGGTTCATGTGGAGATGACGTTCACTCAGCACGCGCTGCGCAAGCCACGCGATACGTTCCTGGAACTGATCTTCCAGCACACCCGGCTGGTGGACCCGAAAGAGCAGGCCAATGGATTGGGTTGATTTAGATCGCAAAGGTTTTGGGCGGTAGCCGACGCGTTCGGCCAGGCCGCGGATCATCTGGGCTCGCTCATCGTTGATGCGCGCGTCGTGGTTCAGCGCGCGCGAGATGGTGCTGGCATCCACGAGGGCTAGCTTCGCCAGTTCGCGTATGCCGATCCTTCCACGTACGGGTAATGGCTTCAGTTTCTCATGCACGGCAAATCACTCTCCAACGTATCAAGCATCGATCAGCTACATCTCGTGTCAGTCGATCGCGTCAGAACCCTTCGATTCAGCGTAATAGAGCTGCGTCCATTCTTTGGCGCCGGTGTTGAAATAAATGCGCTGCCCGTCGGCGCTGAAGACCGGATGCGGATGCGGCCGTCGCCACGACTTCGCTCCGCCGGCCATACTGAAGCGATGCAGCACGAAGTAGTTGTCGCCATTGAGATCCGCGACGACGACGCCCCATTCGGATTCCTTGCCATCAAATTTGTGCGCGTCGGTCAGATACAGTTGGCCGTCGCGACTAACCGAAGGATGACTGCCGCTGAAGTGGGGCAAGCCCGGGATTTTCTCAACACGTCCCGTCTCCAGATCAACTTTTACGTTCATGACTTCTACGAGCGTTCTGGAATCCGGACACCACGACGGATGTCCCCAGAAATCGAGTTGTCGAATCAGTCGGCCTTTTTCGAGGTCGTAGACGACCATGCCTTCTCGGGTACTGGCAGTGGCGGATGTCGGATCCCCTGAAACGACCGCCGACATTTTGAAGAAAACGCGTTTGCCGTTGGGGCTCAAGATCGGGAAGAAAATCGAGGTGGGCGCCGACTTGAAGGACTTCGCAATGTACTCGGGATATTCCTTGCGAACGGCGGCGTTCGTGACAGCCGTCGTAATTTCCCCCGTCGCCACATTGGCGAATTCCAAGTCACGATGTTCGCCAGGATTCCAGTGAGGACCGTAGAGGGGGACCAGGTCACCAGTCGGTTGACCGAACCCGACAAGACGTCCGCGCGCGAGAACGCGCTGCTCGCCGGATTCCACGTCCACCACCGCGGTTAGCCATTGGCCGTCGCGTTCGTCCTGAAACGCCACCCGTTTGCCGTTTGAAACCCATTGTTGTGCCGCGACCCGGTGGGCGTCTTCGGTATGAACATCTTTAACCAGAATGCGTTCCTTGCCGGTCGCCCGTTCCAGAATGCAGATGTCTCCAAATTGGCCGTCGGCTGCCAGAGAGCGGAAGAAGAGGACGTAACGCCCATCGGGACTTTCTGGACAGGTATTAAAGTAGGTATGAATCGTGTGGCCGTCGCGATCCGGCGAAACGGGATGGACTTTCACGCCGTTTTTCCATCGAGAAACAAGATCAGTTGCGGTGTTATTCATCGAGGAAAGGTGTTGGAGTGTACTGCTTCGCTTGTCGATACTTCCACGTTCCGTAAAAACCTCTATAGCACGATTGACAATCATGCGCCTAAATCGATACCCATTAGCGTCGCTTTCCGATGGAATGGACCGATTACCGTTTTGACTGACACTGGGTCACCGGAAATTCTGGATACACGGTGTAATAAAACCGTTCCACCGGTACGAGGTGCGTCGCTTATTTCTGGTAGCTAGTAGCAAAGACGCCAGGGGCCGCCGGATTCGACTGGGGATTGGTCCAAACGTCGTGATAGACCAAGGCAGCACGGCGCATGGTGCGCCACGCCATATCGGGTCGGTACACATTCCCGTAGGTATCGCTAGGTGCGTTAGGTGAGCCAACAGCCTGACCACACTGCGGATACTGTGTGTTGTTAAAATGTGGGTGCAACGTGGAACTGAACCATCCCACGCTACCGTCCAGCGTCAGGATGTTGAAACCTTGATCGGAGTGCAATTCATGTGGGTCGAATGTCTGGCTAACGTTAATACCGCCATATCCGTTGCGAGCACCACAAAAGACCAGGCCGTCGTCAGGGTACTTGATCGTCGTTATCTGTTGTGAAGAGTATCCCCAAAAAGCGACACCGGAGACGACTGATGGCGGCTGGTACATGCCGATGCGATACCAATAGGTCGTGAATCGATCGGAAGTGCCTTTTTCGAAACTAATGCCAAGGGTGCCGTAGGGGACTTTTCGGTGAGTGCTGGGACACGCGAGAGCATCCGACGATGGCAACAGACCGCACTTGTAAAGCAACCCGAGACCGGTGTAATGGTTGGGCCAACTGTATGCAGAGTACCAGTTCGCTGCGTTTCGATAGACCATATCGCCATACTGGTCATTAAACGGAAGCCAGCCGCGGTTAGCGCCCACGTACACTAAAATGGCCTGCCCGATTTGTCGTTGATTGCTGGCGCAATGCACGTTTTCGGCCTGGCGTCGCACAGCGTACATCGCAGGCAGAAGCATCGCGACCAGCACCGAGATGATGGCGACCACGACGAGCAACTCGATCATGGTGAACGCATGTATCGCCTTGCGGGTCGCATGCGATTCTGATCGAGCTTGTAGCCAGGGCATGATGACCTCTTCTTCTACGTGCAACGATACAAACCTTGAGATCGCCTTATAGATGAACAGCTTTTTGACCGCCAATCGTTAGCATACCGAGAAAAATGCATTTTGCAAGTGATGTTATTTTTTTATGCATCTCTTGTATTTTGACCGGAATTTCTACGTCCTCACGGCTTTTCACAAAATAACCCTACCCTCGGCGGGACAAACAATTGTATCCGCATTCCAAATATGGTATAATTACTACAATAGTTGGAATTAAAGGTGCATGATGTCATCCTCCAGAGCCGGTCAGGTTTTAAAAGGGCGTCGGGTCAAGGTCGCCTTACGGGACCTGGCTAAATTAGCATCGGTCGATATCAGCACGGTTTCCCGGGCGCTCAACAACGATCCACGGGTCAATCCCGAGCGGGCGAACCAGATCCGTAAGCTCGCCGAGGAAGTCGGCTATCGCCCGCGGCCGCTTCGATCGAAGCTCGCGCGCTCGATCGGCGTGCTGATGTGCTCATCTCCGTCATCCCCCTTGGTCGTCAATAATTTTCTTGAACGAATCGCCTGGTTGGCACAGCGGTCGCTCGCGGATCGCCGCCTGCATGTGAATCTGGAATGTGTCCCGCGCTCATTACCGGCAAAACTTCCTGCGGTGGTGCAGCAGAATCGTGTCGATGGTGTATTGATTGGCGGGCACCCGCCCGTTGAACTGGTGGCCGAGATCCGTGCGCTGGGCATGCCGGCCGTCGCAATTAACGATTCGGTGGCGCGGCTGAATATCAGCTGTGTGAGGTCCAATCCTCAACCGGCGATGCGACAGGCCGTTCTTCACCTTGCCGCGCGAGGGCATCAAAGTTTTGCCCTTCTAACCAGTAGTATGGAGTATCCGACAGTTCTTGCCCGCCATCATAGTTATGAGGTGGCGTTGCGGGAGATCGGGATTGAGCCGAAGCCGGAGTGGCTGGCGTCAAACTTGCCGGCCGAGATTACCGGTGGACGTGAAGGTATTCGGCAACTCCGCGCCCGCGGCGAACTGCCGACGGCGATCCTCTGCGAAAACGACTGGATGGCAATGGGCGTGATGCAGGAGCTTCAGCACCACGGCCTGCGCGTCCCGCAGGATGTGAGCGTCATAGGCCACGACGATCTGTGGATCTGTGAGCAGCTCGAGCCGCAATTAACAAGCATTCATCGCGCCGAGGAAGAACTGGTCACCAAGGCGATCGACCTGCTGATGGAGCAGATCGATGGCGTTGCCACCCCGTCGCCTAGAGAAATCCTCGTGGACGGCGAAATGATCTGGCGCCAAAGTGCCGGCCCGGCCCCTGATCGACTGAAAGTACGCACTGACGCAGAGCGGACCACCAAGTCCTCAGACGCGACTGACTCAGGCATGGCGACGACCTAGCGTTCCCCTCTTTTTCGATAGTCATTCAACAGTTGCATTACAGAAACGTACTGCAACGCGGCTAGTACACCCGTGAGCGAGGCGCTATACCGTTGGCCGCAATGCAGATTGTGCAAGTGTTGTTTCATTGACATCGTTTTAAGGGAAAGACGCAAATGACGACAAAACTGACGAAACGCGCGATGCTCGTCATTCTCCTATTCATCTTCATCGTCCAGGCTGACGCGATGTCGGCACCTCGGATCGTTTTGCCACGGTCGAAGCCCTGTAATCTTTTTGAGTCCGGCCAACCCATTCGATTGAACGCTAATTTGGAGGGATTCGAGTCCGGGGCGGGTCAGGTCACCGCTAAGGCTGTCGACTACTTCGGCAATGATGTCTGGCACAAGGAGATCGCCTTCATCGCGGTTCCGGGAAAGGCGACGACGGTGACGCTCGACATCGGTGACGTCTCGCCCGGGTATTACGCGCTGGAACTTCGTGTCGATGCGCCGTCCGGAAAAGTGTCACAGACGGCAAGCTTTGGATCCGCGCCGTTCATCCACCGCACGGCCAAGCAAGTCCGCGACGGAGGCTATCGGTTCGGTCTAAAGAAGTGGAATTTTAAATCGTGGTCCACAGAAGATGCGGTCGCGGCGTGCTGTAATCTCGGCCTGCAGTGGACGCGCGAAATGTTCAATCAGCGGGGCGATCTCGGATTGATCGACATGGTCAACAAGTACCCGATGAACGCCGTGATGAAGGTCGAGCGATTTCCTAAAGAACTCTACGACGAAGCGCGCTACGGCCCGATGAAAGACTGGGAAGCAAAGTATGGCAGGGGCGCGTGGACACTTAAGACGTTGCCGATGAAGGCGCCGTACCAGAAGTGGCTGCGCGATGAGATCGAAAAAATTCCGGCCGAACAGAACGTCTTCGAAATATGGAATGAGGCTTGGGACAAGATGTCGCCGGAGGATTTCGCGCAGATTTGCAATTGGGCCAGCGAGGTCATTCTGACGGCGCGACCGAACGCCATCATCGGTCCGAACTTTCTCGGCTCGATCAGCCCATACGAGTTTGACGCTCGCGTGATCAAGGCGGGCGGAATGAAGGGGATGAAGATGGTGGCGCTGCATCCTTACGGTACCTCGGAGGACCGTGCTTGGCTTCGCGCGTATCGCAAATGGGTGGAGGAGCAAGTCGGACATCCCGTCGAAATTCATGTGACGGAGTTCGGCAGCCATTCGACGCCCGAGGGACCCGCCAAGCGGTCTGAGCGCGAGCAGGCGCAGCGTGTCGTCCGCCAGGCACTGGCGCTGTATGCGGAGGACGTCAAAACGCTTTCGCCGCACTGGATGGGACAATCCGAAGCGAATCCGACGTACATCGAAGATTGGTTCGGATTCTTCCGGCTGAACCAGCAGCCCAAGCCCGTGTTGATGGCGTACGCTAACGCGGCCCGAATGATCGACGGCAGCCGCTACGTCGGCGACCTCTGGCTCGGCACCGGTAGTGACGCGATGCTCTTCGAGCGAAATGGCGTTTACACGCTGGCGCTCGGCACGCGGGGCGAACCGGCTCACGTCGAAATTGATCCCGGCGTTCCTGACGTCACCGTCGTCGATATGGTCGGCGCGGAAAAAAAACAACCCGTAACCGACGGCAATGTGCGACTCGACCTCGGCCCGGACTGGATCTACCTGGTAGGCGTCAACCCGTCGCTCGAGAAGCAGGCGAGCAAAGAGCTTCGTCCTGATCGCTGGCCCGCGCCGGCAAAACCGCCGCGCATTACTCGCACGATGCACAAGCTCACCGGTACCTTCGTCGCCGACGGAAAACTCGACGAATGGAAGGGTGCCACTCAGCTCGCGATGCTGAACCCGAAAGTTAACGGCGATGACGCCAGCGGCATGTCCTATCTTGCGTGGGACGCGACGTACCTTTATCTCGCCGTCGAGATGCGTGACAACGAGATGCTGAACAATAAGCCGCGTGCCAAACTGTATCTGAACGACAGTGTTGAGTTCCTGGTCAGCACCGAGCCGCGCGAGCAGAACCCCGGTTACGGGCCGCACGATCATCAGTTCTTTATCACGCCCACCTCCGGCGAAGGAAAACCGATCGCCGCAGAGGTAACCGACCGTGAAGCGGGAACGCTTACCGACCTCAAGGACGCCAATTTCTTCGGCAGCAAGGCGGCCAAGGGGTGGGTTGTCGAAATCGCAATCCCGTGGAAGACGCTCGGCGGGTTCACGCCACAGGTGGGGGCGACGCTCGCGATGGAAATCCGAGTAAACGACGCTGACACTTCGCACGAACGGTTCAAAATCGACCCGTCGGACGTCAGCGGGTTTCGACCGGAGAACCCTATCAGCTGGTCATTAATGCTGCTAGAGCGATAGGACGACCAACCTAGGTGATCTCCGTTTGCGTTGGCGGTGGACTTGCCAACGTATGACGGGACTATCGGGCCATTACGAGTAAGCAAACTGAGCATTATTTGAGATTCAGCGGTGGTGACGGGGTTTCTTTGGAGATGCGGCAGAAAAGTCGCCGCGGTGCAAACGAAATCTGTTGACAAACATCTGATTCGCATTATTATTACAACTGTTGCATTATACATTGCAACAGTTTCGGGCAGGATCGCCAGCGGGCAGGCGACCTGCCTTGAAGGTCATGCAGAATGACCGTTATTGATCGACTAATCGAACGATAGCTGGAGCAAGGGGCGTCAGGCAGATAGCGGTCGGCTCAAACCCACCGCCGCACGCAGCAACGCCGGGATATCAGAGCGGAGAAATGCAATGGCGTGGAACAACTCAGTACGCGGGACGAGGACTCAATTGAAAACATCGAGCAAGCGCCCGCATGCGACTCGCGGCAAGAAACCGTTGTGCCTGGGATTCGCCGCGGCTGCTGGTTTGGCGCCGGTCGTCAGCGGGATCATCGCGACGTTTTCCGGGACGCGCGCGAATGCGGCGAATGTCGTTTATCGACTTACATCTACGGGCTCAACCAACCTTAGTGCGGCGCCCACTGCAAACTGGACGATCAGCGGCGTTGCGAGTCCCGCGCCCAACACAGGTTCGGCGGGCAACATTCTGCTTTACAACAACAGTAATACCGCCGCTACGCTTACGCTCGATTCAAGTCTAACAATTGGTGCGATCAACCAAGGCAACAACGGCGGCCTTACAATAAACGGCGGGGGAGGCACGCTCACCCTCGATGGGACGGGTCTCTCGGCCGCAAATTCTTTGACGGGCACCAGCGGCAATGTCGCCTATATCGGATACAACAGCGGAAGTGGCGGTCCGATCACGATTAATAGCTCGTTTGTGATGGCGACGGATCTGGACATCGGTGTGGTGGCCTTTAGTTCATCCTATCCCATCAGTATTACCGGCAACATCACGGCGGCCCCCATTACCCCCGGCGCGACTCTCAATCTCACTTACCGTTCATCCAGTACAAGCAACAATAATAACGGTGTGGTGATCACGGATTCCGGAAGCATCGGCATTTCCGGAGGTAACATCGCCATTTCCAATCTGAGCGTGAGCACGAGGCCAAATACGCTCACTTTGAGCGGCAATCTGGGTGCATCCGTTATAAGCGTGACTCAAAATAGTACCACCACTCAACTCACCCTGTCCGGCAATAACAGTGCATTCGCGGGACCGATCAATCTGGTGGCGGGTGCCTTAGGGATCGGCAACGCAAACGCCCTCGGCGGCACCGGTGCAGGTGGCAATATCACGATCGCCGGTGGGAGCACGATAAGTAACAGCAGCGGCTCGTCGTTGACCTTGCTGTCAACTGGAAATCAGACGTGGAACGGGAACTTTACCTTTAGTTCCACGAACGGACTGAACCTGGGTACTGGCGCGGTGACGTTGGGCGCAAATGTCACGATCACCACCGTCACTTCCGCCCTCACGGTCGGCGGCAATATCTCCGGCTCAGGCGTGGGATTGTCAAAGTTGGGCTCAACGAACTTATTTCTGACCGGAAATAGCACTTATTCAGGCGTAACGAACGTGGGCACCGCCGGTTCGTTAACAAACGTCGGCAATCTCACCGTTGGCGGCACGAACGGCTCACTTTCCGGCACCTCGGCGATCAATGTCACCGGCGGCAGCTTTGTGAGTACCACTACCAACGTGAACGGTAACGGCGTCTTCTCTTCCAGCAAGCTGATTCTCGATAACACGGCCGGAAATCTAAGCCGCATTAACGATGCTGCCGACGTCACACTATCACTCAACGCAGAGTTGTTAGTCATTAATAACGCGTCGGCGAAGACGGTCGAATCCATGGGCACGCTCACGTTCGGCACGGGCGCTTCTACTGTGACGATGCAAGGCAACGGAACGCTGAACGAACTCGCAATCGGCAACCTATCGCGAAGTGACCATGGTGTAGGCTTGATTCGCGGCACCACCTATAGCCAGTCAAAAACGAATGGGAATCGCATCACGATCTCGGGCGACATCTCAAGCATCCTGGTCGGCGGGAACACCAGCACTTTGGGCATTGGTGCGACCGGAACCGACACGAAACTCAAGATCGTCCCTTTCCTTTACGGCACGAACTCAACGACCGGCACGGGTGGCTTAGGTTTTCTGACGTACGACGGAAACGCAACGCTTGGTGGTCTCCGGTTGCTTACCGCGGGTGAAATGGTAACAGCGGGCTCGACGACTTCGCTTTCGCCCGGCGACAATGTGGGCACGGCCGGAACGACCAACGGTCTTGGGACGCGGGTTTTTAATTCGCTCTACGGCACTGCGGCCTTTACGCTGAATCCGAACTCCGGCACAGACACCCTCACGATTAACAGCGGCGCCATCTTGGCTACCGCGACGAGTACGATCGGAACGTTCGCCAACCTGACCCTCGGCAACGGCGAAGGCATCATTTTCGTGACGGGTGCGACGTCTCCTCTGACCATCAACACCTCGGTCGCCGTAACGAACGGCGGCGGGCTGACCAAAGCAGGTCCGGGCGGATTGGTTCTCGCCAAGACCAATTTGTACACCGGAGTCACGACAGTCATAGAAGGAAACCTCACGCTCGGTGATGGCACTTCTGGCGGAATGGCAGCCGGCAGCGGGGCGATTAGGTTCATCGGGACAGGTCAGACGTTCTTCATCAACATGGGAAATAACACTGTTCTGGCGAACGATATCGTCACCACGGGCCCCATCACCAGGTCTGGTGCTAACACTGTGAACACGTTGTCGGGAAATATTTCCGGCTCGCCATCGAGTACGACATCGATGTCGCTGACCACCGGCACGACGATTTTGACCGGCAATAACACCTATACGGGCTTAACAACGGCTAGTGGCGCCACCGCGAAGTTGATTGTCAATAACACGACGGGATCAGGAACCGGTACGAACACGGTCCGGGCCCAGTCCGGGGCAGCGCTCGGCGGTAACGGCACTATCAGCGGTGTGGTGACTATCGCCGACGATTCATCCCTGCGTCCGGGCGCTGACTTGAATTACGGGACAATCGGTATCTTGAGGACTGGTAGCCTCACTCTCGGTGGCGCCACGACGCTTTCAATCGACGCAGATCTTTCGACGCTGGGAAATACAACAAACAGCAGCCTGACCCACGGCGAAAAACTGTCCGATACGATTAAAGTAACCGGCAACGTTACCCTAAGCGGCGGCAAGTTGGAGCTTTATCTGGTCGGCAGTCCGGTTGGGACGAACACGAGTACGATCGTGCTGATCGAAAATGACGGGGCAGATGCGGTGCTCGGTACCGGCACGTTTTCGACCTTCACGCCCACTAACCCGCTCCCCAATTTCGCGTACACGATTACCTACGACTACGATACGGCCACGGGTAGCTTTCATGGCGGAAACGACGTCGCGATTCAATTCTCACAAGTTCCCGAACCGACGTCGCTTTCGTTCCTAGGATTGGGCGTTGGCGGTCTGCTAGCCCGGCGCCGGCGGGCGCGTCGCCGGCCCTAATCCTGCTCGCCAATCTGACGTATGAAAAATTACACTGCCATTTTTAAGGCCACAATAGCGTGCCTTCTACTGGCCGCTGCGGAGTCGCAGGCGACCGTTGTACTGCCCGCACCTTTCAGCAGCTCGATGGTCGTGCAGCAGCACAAGCCCGTGCTGATCTGGGGCAAAGCCGACGCCGGCGAGACCGTGACCGCAACGTTCTGCGAGAAGTCTGCCACCACGCGCGCCACCGAGGCCGGCACATTTCGGATCGAACTCCCAGCCTTGGACGCAAAATCGAATCCCGGCCCGCACGAATTGTCGGTGATCGGCTCGAACACAATTGTGCTGAAGGACGTTTTACTCGGCGAAGTATGGCTGTGCGGCGGACAATCCAACATGCGGCTCACGGTGAAGGAAGCCGCGCATGGCGACAAGGAATCGTCCGAAGCGAACTATCCGCAGATCCGGCTCCTCTACGTTCCCGGACTCTCCAGCGCCAAGCCTGAATTTACATTCGCGGGTAAATGGGCGCCCTGCAAACCCGGGACGGTCGCGGGCTTCTCAGCAGCCGCGTACTACTTCGGACGTGAACTGCATCAAACGCTCGGCGTGCCCGTCGGACTGATTGATTGCTCGCAAGGTTGGTCGCCGGCCGAAGCGTGGCTGCCACTTAGTGTGCTGTCGTCTGATCCGATCACCAAGCCCATCGTCGACCGCCAATTGAAACTTGCAGCCGAGAAGGATCTAGACGTGCGCGACAAGGAATACCGCGCCGAGCTGGCCGTATGGAAAGCCGCGCAAGCCAAAGCCAAAGTGGGCGGGGCGGATAAGTCGTCCTCCACGCAGCCTGACGCGCCGCGGCCGAAGAAACCCTTCGGTGTTGATCCTCGGTTGCGTGCCGAGGCGTTGTTCAACTCGATGCTTGCCCCGCTCCGGCCTATGCCGCTCGCGGGCGTCATCTGGTACCAAGGTGAATCCAACTCCGATCGCGCGCGGCAATATCGCACGCTCTTGCCGATGGTGATCAAGACCTGGCGGCAGGAGTTTCAATCGCCGGAACTGCCGTTCGGCATTGTGCAGCTCCCGCAGCATGTCAACAAAGAACGTCCTGTTGACGGCACGTGGGCGGAACTGCGCGACGCACAGCTTCGCACGCACCGGGCCATACCGAACACCGGTTTGATTGTCACCACCGACATCGGCGAGCCATTCGATATTCACCCGAGAAACAAGCAGGACGTCGGCAAACGCCTCGCCGGGTGGGCGCTATCCAGCGTTTACGGCCAGGCGAAAATTCCGTCCTGTCCGCTTTACAAATCGGTCGCGATCGAAGGGTCTCGAGCCAAGGTGGAATTCGACGGAAACTTTACGGGTCTTACCGTCAAGGGCGACGCCCTCAACGACATTTTTATCGCCGGCGATGACAAAAAATTCGTTCCCGCCAAGGCTGAAATCCAGGGGAATGCCGTGGTCGTCTGGAGTGACGAGGTCAAGGCGCCGGTCGCTGTGCGTTACGCGTGGTCGGACAACCCTAAATGCAACCTCTTCAGCACTGACGGCCTGCCTGCCTCCCCCTTTCGAACCGACGATTGGCCCGGCATTACCGACGGTGTACTAACCACTGATTGGCAGTAGTGCCGCTCTCCAAATGCCGCCCGCCGCGAAGTCGCCAGCAGTCCAACCTCTGATAGTGCAGTCCCGGAACACGTTGTGCCTGATGTAAATCGACGGCGTGGTTCCCGCTACAAACAAGCCGGAATTTTCAGAACAAAAACGCCCGCAACCGGTCGTTGCGGGCGTTTCAATTGACAAGGAAACGGAACGGAGAGGGCGGGACACTAATCGGGCAAAAACATAAGGCCCGGTCCGTGCACCACTTCCGTCTACAAGCTCGATGCGCTACACAACTTAAGAGCATCGGACAGTCACCAGCAATCGTCAAGGATACTCAGGATTAGTCACAGTCAATGGCACACTGTGCCATTGCGTTTGGCCACGACGCCTCGTTAGCGAGGTGTCCATTGAGCAGAAACTCCAAGGGGAAGCATGAAGACTTCCCAGTCGTTCAAATGATCAGTAACGCACTCCCGTCTGACGCGGGAAATGCAATTTTGGTGCCGGCCGACTTTCAGTCAAAGGTTGGCGTTGACCCCAGTGTGCTTCTTGCCGAAGAGACGATTCTCCGTTCGGACCTGGTAACCCGGTATTTCGATTCGGAGGAAGGCCGGCTGAATGCCGGCGACCCGCCGCTCAGCCGGAAGGACAAGAGTGCCCGTAAGGGTCTGCCGACACGCGAGAATCTTGAAAAGCTCGCGTCGGCGTGGCTTGTCCATAATCACAAGCTGTGGCCGGCCTTGGCTCAAGCGGGTGTCATTCCCCCTAACAATGACCAGACGGTGCGCCGCCTGGCTGTGGAATTCCAGAATCGCTTCCTGGCGGTGACGGTGCAGCCTTTCGTTGCCGGCCCCGAGCGGATGCCTTGGAAGGCGCCGGCCTCCATTTATCTGCGGTACAGCTGCGACAACTCCAATCCGCGGTCGCTGGATGATCAGCTTGGCAAGGCACTGTTCCGTGCTCACCAGGACGGTCGCTATGTCCCTTGGGAGTACGTATTTGCTGATGCCAGTGTATCCGGTCGAACTCACCTGCGTCGTGGTTACCGCCTGGCAAAAGAGGCCATCGGCAAGTGCAAGGACAACGGCATCGACACGTTATACATCGACGATTTTGGCCGCGCGACCCGCGATGCTCTGGAGTCGTACCGCCTCGCCAAGATGATCGAACGGTTGCGGATGCGATTGATCGGCGTGTCCGACAACTTCGACCTGAGCAATCCACAGGCTCAGGTCCAGTTGATGGCAACGGCCATGTACAATGAGATGTTCGTTCGCCAGCTGCGCGAGAAGGTGATGCGCGGCATGAAGGGTGCTGCTGCTCGCGGAACATCCGTTGGTAAGGTTCGCATCGGTTATCGGCTTGTGCCGATGAAGGATAAGGCCGGCAACACGGTCATGAATGAAGGCAAGGGCAAGCCGGTGATGATCGCCGAGATCGATCCGGATTACATGCTACACGTGATCGAGGCCGCGACGCTTTTTGGCGAACAGTTCAAGAGCTACAAGTGGATTGCCCGTCAGTTCAACGCTCGCAAGGTCGGCGGTAATGACCACTGGACCGGATCCCAAATCCGCAGCATGCTCGCTTGCCCGTTGTACATCGGGGTAGCGATTTATAATCGAACATGCACGCTATTCGACTCGGAAACCGGCGAGTTTCGGGTCGAATCCAATCCACGCAAAGACTGGATCATTACAGTCGTGCCGCACTTGCGCGGTTGGCCCGATGAACTTTGGAAGAAAGTTCGGCGCCGGGCCGCATACGTGCGCCTTCATGCGCCGAACACGGGAAGGACGTACCGGGCGCGCGAAATCTCTCCCGCGGCGTTGCTCCTGGGGATTTTATATTGCGAAGACTGCGGCGCGGAAATGAACCTTATTCGCTCGACCGAAAAGTATAAGCAGTACGGCTGCCCCAATGGCACTAAGCACGTCGGCAAGTGCAGGATGACCAGCAGCAAAAGTTCCAAGATCTGCGAGGACACCGTCGTGCGGTGGCTGATGGAAAAGGCGTTGACGCGCGAAAGGATGATGGAATTGGTCACCAAAGCCAACGCGTTCCTGACCGAAGAAGCCAGTCGCCCCAAATTGCCGACGGCGCCATTGCGGGCCACGTTAAGCGAGGCGGTGGCGCAAGAAAAGAAGTTGATGGCGTTTGTCCTGAAGCACGAAACTGATCACGACATGAGTTCTTATCTGAAGAAGGGAGACGAACTTCGGAAATTCATCGCAGAACAGCAGGCGGAGCTGATAAAACTCGAGGCCGTCAACGCTGCTCCGCCCCCGCCGTTAGACTTGGAGCAGGTGATGGGGCACCTGCAGGACCTCCGGGGACTGCTGAACCAAAGCGTGGAAAAGTCGTGCTCCATGATCCGTGCGTTGACCGGCAAGATCTTGGTCAGCGAGGTCGCTCAGCCGCCCAAGAAGCGCAAGCTGTGGATTGCGAAGATTCGCGGTGATCTGGTGAAATTCTTCGCCGCTGCGGCGACGGATAGCGGTTATCCATCTCGGGCTACTTGGGAGTACCTATATAGCCGGGGATGGACAATGCGGGTCAATGGAACGATTTCACTCGAAAACGTGCCGAAATACGAAAAACTGGCCAAAAGCGAGGCGTTCGTCAAGGCGGTCGCGAGCGGCAAGATTCCGTACGTCCTCTCGAACACATCTGGATTGAGCTACAAGCTGGCAGCCGACGCGACTAGATTCTTGAAGACCGGCCTGCGGCCGAAGTGGTCGCCGCAGAAACCGAAAAAGAAAACGCCGCGCGACTGAGATTTCCACGCCTGCCCGAAAGTTTGACGGGATTGCGGCACGGGTGGCGGAGATGAAATACTTCGCTGGCCTTAGTTACCGCGAGATCAGCAAGATACTTTGCGGATCGGAATCTACGGCGATACGGGCTTACCGGCACTTTTACAACAAAGGAGCGGTGTAGCTGGCTGGGTTCCCGTAATTTTGAGGCCCCGTGGTTTCTCCCTACGGAGCCTTGTGAGCGTGGCTCAGGTTCCATCCGACGGCGAGGTCATCACGAAATCACTCACGTACTAGGGAATCATCACACGCCGGACCAAATAGTGCCGCAGATCGCTAATAAACAAGGCAAATATTGCGTAATTTAATGAAAACAGGGCAGAAAATATAAATTTAGTTGAACTTGAGGCAAAATGCTATATATTTACTCACGCATGAGAGTATATCTCGATCGCGGAATTGCGCGGGTGAAACCAGACGGATCAATTGATCAGTAGTAAAGATGAACGGGGCACGGAGATCAGGGCGGCTTTATGCCGTCCGCGGAGGAGTGAAGATGCATTCGAACGTCAGCACGGGCAAACAGGTTTCTGGCGGCATAGCGAAGGACGAAATTCAGCGGAATCGGAAGCGGAAACGGAAAATACTCACCATATTTGTTGCCACTGCTGCAGCGAGCGCATTTGCCCAGTGGGCGCCGCAATCCGCCCAGGCAACAGACGGCACGTGGAATGTGAACGCCAACGGCACGTGGAGCACTGCCGGCAACTGGCTGGGTAATAGCATTCCGGACGGCGTCGGCGCCATCGGGAATCTCACTTTTAACCTGGCGACGAGTGGCAAGACCGTTACGCTCGACGGGAATCGCACGTTAGGAACGCTAAATATCGGTGACCCCACATCCTCCTTCCAATCGTACACGCTCGCTCAGTCGGGCGGCTCCTTTTTAACGCTGAATAACAATGGTGCTGGCGCAGTCATTTCCAAGGCATTCGGCACCGCGGCTGATACCATTTCCGCGCCGATCATCATCAACGACAGTCTGACGATCGTTGCCACGCCGGGCACGCTCAATATTACCGGTGGCATTACCAGCACCGGCGGAACGCGCAACCTTACGCTTTCGAGCAACTCGACGGGCACGGTGACGATCGCCTCAATGGTCGATATTTCGGGCAATATCACCAACAACGGCAACGGCACGAACACCACCACCATCACCGGTGGCGTTAGCGGGAGTGTGACGTCGATCAACCAGAACAGCACGACGTCGGCCCTTACCATCAGCGGCGGCGGACTGGCGGTCAACGCGGGCGGAACAACACTACTTAATACGGCAGGTACCAAGGCGCTTACCATTTCTTCGGACGTGAGCGGAACCGGCAACCTCACCGCGAGCGTCGGTTCGAATCTGACCGGTGGAAATATCGCCCTCAGCGGCAACGTGAGCAATACGGGGTACGTGATCAGCTCCGGCAGCGGAAATCAATCGGTGGTGATCAGCGGCAACATCACCTCGAGTGTTCTGGGCGTGATTCAGAACGGCGCGGCATCCACGCTGGTGCTAGGCGGAAATAACACCTTCTCGGGGAACGTCGCGATTAATGCGGGCACCGTGTATTCCAGCAGTACATTGGGCTTGGGTGCAGGTACCACTTACATCGGCGAAACCGGCAGCAGCGCAGATGCGGCGCTCCTCGGCTTGGCCGGCAATATCACCGTGCCGATTATCGTGCAATCCGGCCCGGGGGCACGCACGCTCGGCAATAACGGGAGCAGCGCATCGGTCTTCTCCGGGCTGGTCACTCTGAACGGCAATTTGACAATCGCCTCGTCCGGAACAGGCACGGTGAATTTAAACGGCGGCGTTGTAGGCGCTGCCCTGGCCGGTTCAAAAGACATCACGATCACCTCCGCCACGCCGGCGGCGACCAACGTAACCTTGGGTGGCAACAACTCGGGCTTCACGGGCAGCGTCAAGATTAGCTCCGGCAGCCTCAAGATGGGCAGTGTGACGGCACTGAGTTCAGTCAATACGGTGTCCATCAACGCGGGCGCGACGTTTGATCTGAGCCAGAATAGCGTAACGATCGCCGGATTGAACGACATCACCGGCTTCACTGCCGGCAATGTGACCAATACGGGCGCGAACGTGCGTGTTCTGACGCTCGGGGGAAGCGGGATCTATTCATTCAGTGGAAACATCAGCCCTGCCACCGCCACTCGGGTTGGGCTAAACATCGCGCTGACCGGCAGTGGTCAGCAGACGCTTTCAAACAGCAACACTTATGCAGGTGGAACCACCGTCACCACGGGCACGTTGAATTTGACGGCCAACGGCGCGATGGGTGGCGGCGGCTTTCTTTCTGTTATCGATGGAACGCTCAACCTCAACTCAACCACCCAGACGGCAACGACTGTGACCGTCTCTGGAAGTGGATCGATCCTAGGTGGCGCGACCAGTCAACTTACCGGCACGTCCTTCACGTTCAGCAATCCCAGCGGAACATCGACTGCCACTGCCGTCTTGGCTGGTACAGGCGCCACGCTCAGTAAGTCGGGTGCAGGAACGACCATCCTTTCTGGCGCAAACACCTACACAGGCGCGTCGACCCTTAGCGCTGGCACTGTCGTTCTCGGAAATAAGACTGCGTTGGGCATCGGCGGCACAATCTCATTCGGAAGCATGACCACGACTGCCAGTACCGATTTGAGCGGCAGCAACGCGATTGTAAATTCGTTCACCACGACAACCGGGACGGCTTTTGCAGGAACCAACAGTTTAGAATTGAGCGCCGCGTATTCCGTTAACGGCGCGAGTCGCGTCATTACGAATAATATCACGGTCGGAAACCTTACCCTGTCGGGCAACCAGGTGATCGACAACGCGGCCAGAAGCATCACTTACAGTGGTGCCGGGAATTTAATCGTCAGTGGCAACATCACCGCTTCAGCTGGCGGTGGATTAGTTATCTACAACAGCGACAGTCTAAGCACGCTTTTACTCTCGGGGTTAGGCAATAACTTCGCGGGCACATCAGGATTGACGGTCGATTCAGGCACCGTCCGGATTACCGGTTTAAATACGTCAACAGCGCCGATCGTGAGAATGGACGGCGGCAACACCATCCTTGATATGACCGGAACGGGTACCTCCCGTTGGAGCTCGACCATGCTCCCAACGATGGCCGGTGGAACCCTGACAGTGCGTGGAAATACAAGCGGCACGTCAGCTCAATCGATGGGGAATGTCACCTATGATGGCGGGCACTCGACCATTATTGTCGACTCCAATGGCGGGGCCGGCACGACGCTGACGACGGGTAACTTCACTCGCACGAATAGCGGCACGATGCTGATCGATCTGTCATCCGCCAACTCGGCAATGGCCGTGACGGCGACTCCGACCCTCAATAACTCTCTGATTTTAGCCGGTACCGTGACCGTCAAAGACTCCGGCGGGTACGGATTTGCGACGGTCAGTAGTGGCAACGTCATCAAATATACGGGAGCGACTCAGCTGACATCGGGCGTCGCTGCCACGAATCTGGACGGCAACACCAACTACTACCTTGATGCGGCTGCGTCAGGCAACCTGACCCTGTCGGGGTCCAATTCGACGCAAGCGATCAATACGCTCGACATCCGGGCCGGCAGTTCGGGACCTCACACGTTGGACCTGGGCGGCAAGGCGTTGTTTAACGCCACCGGGGCACAAGCGATCTTGATGACGGGCTCGAGCGATTTCACCATCACCAACGGCGCGCTTGGCATACCAAGCACCGACTTCCTCCTCTACCAGTACGGAACTGGAATTCTGACGCTCTCCGTCAACTCCGTCAGCGGCGGCGCGTCGTCCGGCTCGGTCACCAAGATGGGGTCGGGAACCGTCATTATGAGCGGGACGAACGTGTACTCTTCGCCGACGAGGATCCGAGAAGGTGTGCTCGAAGCCATTGACGGCGTCTCATTGCCCAGCACGTCGGGGCTTTACCTTTCCGGCGGCGTTCTCCAGAGCAATGGCACGCTCACTCGTAGTCTGAGCACGTCCGGCGGCGGACTTCGTTTCGGTGAGCTTGTTGCTTACGAGGCCGGAAATGGTGCCGGTTTCTCGGCGCGGGGTGGAAATTTCACCATTCAGATCAACAACGGAACGGCGAGTTTGGCATGGGGCATAACCAATTTCATTCGCGACGGTAAAGCACTCATGTTCGGCTCGAACACCGCCGACAGCATGGTGGATTTCCAGAACGGACTGGGCTTGGGTGGTCTCCGACGTGAAATCAATGTCGTCGACAACGCGTCCGTTACCACAGATTTCGCGCGCCTGTCGGGCGTTCTCAGCTCGACCTCGAACGGCGGTAGCACGGCCGGAGGGCTGCTCAAGACGGGCAACGGTACCCTGCAAATTACCGGTAACAGCAACACCTACGCCGGCAACACCGATATCTTCGCCGGACGGTTACTGGTGGATAACACGTCCGGCTCCGCATTGGGTACCGGTGACGTGACGCTCGCCGCCGGCGCCACTATCGGCGGGAGCGGATCATTCACGGGTAAGCTCACTACAGCTGGTACGACGGCCGTCATCTCGCCCGGGAGTTCTCCGGGTAACCTGACGATGGGCTCGCTCGACGCCTCGGCAGGCGCCCGCATGAAGTTTGAACTGGGCAACGCAGATTCCGCAGTTTCCGACCACCTGATTATCACTGGCGCAATGACCGGAAGCACTTCGGCTGGCGGGCTTGTGATGGACATCGGCGCCTGGGGATTCGGCGTCAACGGTCCACAGACGGGCGTCACCTACACGCTGGTATCGTTCGACATAGACACGGATCTGAACGACTCTGATTTCACCGCGGTTATGGGCTATGGCCTAACTCTCAGCACCTCGTTTGGCGGGTCCGACGGGTTCCTCATCAACCACGATTCGACGGTTGGCAGCGGCGTAGGCAGTATCCAGATCCAGTTCTCCGCCGTGCCAGAACCGACGTCACTTTCGCTGCTCGGGATGGGCGCAGGCGGACTATTGGCCCGACGGCGTAGAAAACGATCAGTGTCAGCTAGGCAACAGATTAGTTAATGCGGATATCATTGCTTTTTTGTATATCGCAAAAGGAGCAAAAGTCGGGAGTTCAGTCGCATGCAGTCGCGATTGTTAACGAGATTGGCACAGATGATAGTTCTGCTCGGCACCACAATTGCTCGTGCCGATCAACAGCCTACAACGCAGCCGATCCTTGACCCTGTTTCTGGTTACTACACTGTCACACTCGAGTCGGATTTCCAGTCTCGGCCAACAGTGGTGCAAATTCTCTTGCCCGACACGCTTCAACCTGAAAAAAAGTACCCCGTCCTCTACATTCTGCCGGTTGGCGGAAATGGCAAGGAATTCGGCGACGGCCTCGACGAAGCCAAGAAGGCCCAGTTGGCCAACAAGCTCGGTGTGATCTGTGTGACGCCATATTTTGCGACTACCCCGTGGTACGGCAATCACGCGACTGACCCAAAGATTCGCCAAGAGGACTACCTTATCGAAACGGTAGTGCCGTTTATTGACCGGACCTATCCCACGCAAGCACACGCCGATGGGCGATGGCTAATCGGCTTCAGCAAGTCCGGGTGGGGTGCGTTCACATTGTTGATGCGGCACCGAGACGTATTTGGATACGCCGCCGCGTGGGACGCCCCGTTCATGATCGATGGCAAGGCGAAAAATTGGGGTCCCATGGGCCTTTCGAAGGTTATGGGCACCTCGGAACAGATGCAGCAGTTCTTGCCTACCAAACTCGCAGCCGACCACGCAGCCGAATTGAAAGGCCGTACGCGGCTGGTCGTCGGGGTCGGCGAGTTCTGGAGGCCACAGTGCATCGCCATGCACGACCTGCTGACAAGTCTCAAGGTCCCACACACATATCGGCCGGACCTTGTCTTCAAACACCGCTGGGATACCGGATGGTTCGTTCCGATGGCTGATGAGCTAGCGAAGATTGCCAGGGCGGAGGAACAGGATAAATAACGTGTGCGACGCCACGGTTCTGGAATCGTCCCGCAAGGCGCACGAATGACTTGAAACATCCCAATGGCGAGGGCAAGTCTCTCGCCGCACTTGTTGCCGTGGTCGAAAGAGGTGTCATATCGCCAAGAGTAAGTTTCAATTTTCATTTGACCTGGTTTCTCGACGGATTCAGGCGGGCGACTATCGCTGTCAACCTTTTCCTCATCTGCGAGAACTATCTTTGGAATTGGGGATTAGCTTCTCGACCGCACGAAAGGTGATCAACCGACTGATTGAAAAAGGGATGCTTCGCAGACATGGAAAAGGCCGGACAATGGTCAGCATTGGCAAGCTACGCGGTGGTTTGGTGGTGAGGCCACAGTTCGCGGTGTTGGCGCGAACTGGCGAATCCGAAGAGGCTATGAAGTGGGTGGATACTATTGGAAAGGTATGCAGCCGATTTAGCAGCTCTTTTCGGCTTGTTTACTACGACCACTGGGAAGATCCGGTGCTTCTCGCGTCTATAGATCAGTTTGACGGCGGATTTTTCATATCTCCGACTGGTACGCCTCCAAAATCGTTTCTATCCGCACTCACAAAAGACGGTCGACGGTTTGTCGCGTTGGAGCGGGATTGGACGCACATGGGTGTTCCGTCCGTGAGATTGTTCCCGCCGGTATTCCTCGACAGGCTTTTGGATCACATGGTTTCATTGGGATACGCTCGGATTGATTGCCTGAGCGTAGAAGTGAGTAGTGCGAAGGCCGAACCGCTCATCGCCCAATGGAACTCATGGCGGAAGTCACGTGGGCTAGGCGGAAAGCGGATCGATGAACCCATGACGAGTCACACTGAAGCGATAATGGCCGCTTACCAGCTCATGATGCGTCACATGCGAATCTCCCCAATGGATGGCTCTGCACTGTTTTGCACCTGTGAGGCGGAGGCGGTGGGCGCAATGCGGGCCTTGTCCGATCATGGACTTATTCCTGGCCGCGATGTTGCTGTCTGCACGTTTGACGGTAGAGATCGGGCTGCATATACGAGTCCGTCTCTGACCTCTCTACAGACGCAGAACGCCGAGCGCTACCTCGTGTTGTGTATGGAGTGGATGCGGGCGAACGAAAATCATCCGTGGCAAGGACCCTTATTGTTAGAACCGGAAGTCGCCGAGGTATCAATTCGCGAATCAACAGTACCACGCCACTGCACGAACACAATCCGCGCTCTTAGAACGGCAATGGCTGTTTGAACGCCCTGTCTGCCATTCCAATTTGTTGTATCTTTTTGGAAGGATCGATCCTACAGCAGCTCATTCGCTGAGATTCATGTATCAGGAAGCTTGGAGCAGAACGTCGAAATGATCGCGTCGTTCCCGTTCAACGTGTTCAGCGCCGTATTGCCACAACCGAAAAACATGCTTTTTGGCTACAGAAGCGGCGAGCGATTCGGGCGGCGTGGGTGGCATTGCGCCGGTGAAAGAGACGTTCGTCTTCACGCCGCGTACGCCGCCGCTCAGTCACTCAACTGATTAAGTGCGAGGATCGCTTGCTTCAACGGAGCGAACTTGCCCGCTCGCTTTGCCAGCGCGTTTTCCAGCAGTGGCTGCACTTTCTTTCTTGGGCCGCTGTAGATGCCCATGCGGCCGAGGTATTGGGCGTAATCATCGGGAGCGGCGGCGAGCAGGCGGACCATGTCGTCCTCGCTGCCTTGGGCGCCGCGTGCGACGAGAGCGAGCGCCGCCTCGCCGCTGACCAGCGGGTGTTCGTCCGTCAGGGCGGACCGCAACGCCGTCGTTGCACTGTCATCCGCGTTCTGCCGAAGTGACACGACCGTCCACCATCGCACCATGGGCTCGGGGTCCTTCAGCCTGGCGATCAGCGTGGCGGTTGCGGTGATTCCGACCGCGTCGGCAGCGTCGATAATCGCATTGATCGGCAATTCCTTGTCCAGATCTGTCAGCGGTCGGCCTCGGCCTCGGGCGGTTAGTTCAGGCTCGGGGACAATGCATAGATCACGAATCTCTTTCATTTCCACGATCAGCCGGCGGCGCATTTCACCGAGCCGCGTGGCGTGAGCGGGGTGGGCCGCCAGGTTGTTTGACTCCCACGGGTCGGTCTGCAGGTCGTACAACTCTTCGACCGCCTTCGGCGCGAACAGGCTTGCCGTCGCCGGTGGCAGCTTGCCGGCGCGATGCATCGCCCACAATTCCTCGGCCGATTCGGCGCCGCGCCAGAAGTTGTTCTGTTGCACGTGGGGCACATGCGGCATGAAGTTGCGCAGGTAGCGATAGCGCTTGTCACGGATGGTGCGCTGAATGTCGTACGTTTCGTCCAGCCGATCGCGCGCGCCGAAAACCACGTCGCGCGCCGGCGTGGCGTTCAGTGGCATGAACGGCCTGCCCTGCATCGTTTGAGGGACCGCTGCGCCCGCCATCGCGATTAGTGACGGGCCGAAGTCGACGAAGCTCACCAGCCGATCGGTGCTGCCGCCCGGATCGATGTCTAGCAAGTGACGGTATTTGCTGGGGACATGTATCAGCAGCGGAGTCCGCAGGCCGGTATCCAACGCGGTCTGCTTGTAGTGCGGCAGTCCGGTGCCATGGTCGGAAAAGAAAAAGACGATCGTGTCGTCCGCCAGGCCGTCCTCTTCGAGCTCCTTGAGTGTCGTCCCGATTCGCTTATCCATCAAAGTCGCGCAGTCGTAGTAACGGGCGACCGTGCGGCGCATCACCTCAGTATCGGGCATCCACGGCGGAACGGGCGCCTTGACCGGATCGTGGATTTCATCGGGCGACAGATGGCTCTGGATCTCTTTCTGAAATCTCGCGTAAGCGTTGACCATGCCGAAGGAGGCGTGAGTCTCGCCGTAGTTGATGACGCTGAGAAAAGGCTTGGTCGTGTCTTTCGGACGGTCGCGCCAGGTGCCGGAACTGTCCCAGCAGTCTTGCGCAACCTCTTTTACGCTGGCGGTGTTGTAATCCGTCTTTTTACAATTGGCGGTCCAATAGCCGGCGTCGCGGAGATAGGCGGAGTAGCCGCGAATATGCGGATCGGTAACGGGCCGCGAGCGATGGTTGTTGGCGCCCATGGTCCCAGCCGCCCGGCCGTACAGAAGCCCGGTACGGGCCGGCGAACAGACCGGTGCCGGTGCAAACGTATGATCAAACCGCACGGCTGACTTGGCGAATGCGTCGAGGTGCGGTGTGCGGGCGTAGGCGTCGCCATAGCAGCCGAGAATCGGACTAAGATCTTCGCAGGTGAGCCACAAGAAGTTGGGTCGCCCCAGCACCGGTCGGGTGGATGCGTCCTGCGCAGCCGCGGTGATTTTCGAGGCGGCGACGGCCACGGCACCCAATACTGCCAGACGCAGAACTTGACGACGACTCACGGGGTCTTCAAGGCAGCCCCACTTGATCATCACGGAATCCCTCGTCGCAACATTGAAACATCACAGTTTTGACGCAAATAGTGCGAAAGATTAGCACGATCACAATGCAGATGTCACCTGATTAGATGCAAATATTGCAAAAAATATGATTTTACTTGAATATAAGGCAAAATGCTATATATTCGCTCGCGTATGAGAAAGCTTCGAGGCAAGTATCTCGCGGTGGCCGAGCGTATATCGAACCGCATTCGCAGCGGTGACTACCACGTTCAGGGTGTTCCCGCAGAGCGAGAACTCGCCACCCAAGTAGGCGTAAGCTACACGACCGTTCGCAAAGCCACGCAGCACCTACTTGATGCCGGCCTACTGTATCGACTCCCCAATGGCAGGCTTGCCGTCAACAATGCCGCTGAGCCTGGTGCCGGCCAGAAGCAGGTGGCGCTGCTCGCGCCAGCGTCGACAGGGGAGTCGAACGAGGCCGGACTCTGGAATATTGCCTTGGCGAACCTTCGGTCGCGCTTCGATTTCGGTTCACGCATCGTCCACTACGTCCATTGGGATGACCCAACGATCCTTAGCACTGTTCAACAGTTCGACGCGACGTTCCTGTTGCCGCCTCACGCCCCGGATGAATTTGCACAAGCGCTGAAAAACACAGGCAAGCCGGTCGTCGTGCTTAACCGCGACTGGAGCGATCTGGGATTCCGGTCATTGCGGATGTTTCCGCCGCATTTCATTCACAAACTGCTGGATCATCTGGCGTCGCTGGGGCACCGGCGGATCGACTGTGTTAACACGCAGCGAAGTGGCCCGGTCATGCGCGAGTGGATTGCGCAGTGGCAGCTATGGCGGACCGCCAACGCCGTCGAGGGCGAGCTAGTCGAAGAGCCCCACGACGCATCGGTCGATCCGTTGATCGCCGCATACAACGTGTTATCGCGGCGTATCGAAAACGGTGGCCTGAAGTGCACGGGCATACTCTGCCTGACAGAGGCGGTCGCCATCGGCGCCACGCGGGCATTGCTCGATCACGGACTGCGGCCTGGACACGACGTGGGGCTGGTTACTATCGGCTCACACCGTTGCGAGTACCTTTCCCCAACGCTGACGACGCTCGAAGAGCCGGACCCGGCGCCCTATCTGGCCGCGTGCATAGAGTGGGCCCTGTCGCACCCTCGTGAGGGCTGGCATGGTCCGATGCTGGTCCAGCCGGCTGATCTGAAAGTAGTGGTACGCGAGTCAACCGTACCAGGGATTGAAAAGACCGAGGTGCCGCTTCGGCAGCTACGGGCACAATCGCTCCTTTGAGTGGACTGCGCAGTACCTGACACTTGAACCCGACGGGATGCTCGCTCGGCGGCGCCGCTCCGACAATGCGGTCAGCGCCGGTTGGGAAGCGAATTGGAGGTCACGATGAATCCGCTCAAGTCGACTCGACGGGCGTTCACACTTGTTGAGTTACTGGTCGTGGTTGCGATCATTTCGGTGCTGGTGGCGTTGCTGCTTCCGGTCGCAAAAAAGGTTCGTGCCGCGGCCCGAGCCGCTGTGTGCATGAGCAATCTCCGACAGTGCGGCCTTGGCTTGACGGCTTATGCCGTCGACAACCGGATGACGATCAGCGGCCGGTCGGCTGTCTTTGGTAGCAATTCGCATCCGTGGTACTACATGCTCGACGGTCGAAATGCCGCAGGCAAAGTCTACTTGTCCGCACCTACGGACTACACCAAGACGAACACCCCAGTCGCCTTTCGCTGCCCGGAGATGGATAGCCCCAACATGTGGCCCAGCAGCGCGTGGGTCCACAGCACTTACGCGATCATTGACGACCCATACGACTCGGCCATCGACACACTCAATGCTACCGATCCGTCGGGCAGCGCGGTCGTGTTCTACACCATTCACCTGAATCGAATTAAAACCCCTACGACGTTTCCAATTCTCTTCGACAGCTCGGGAATGGACGACTACCGCTGGAGGCTCGGTTCAAAAACATGGGATCCAGAAGGAATTGGCGCGGCCAACCACAATGGCTCGGCAACCGACAACCAGGTGAATAGCATTTGGCTTGCCCACAACGAAAAAGCAAACGGTCTTTACACGGATGGTCACGTGGAAGCATCCGACTACAACAATTTTCGAAATGCTTCCAACTACAATCGCTACACTTCAACCAAATCCGGCATCCGACGGTGGAAAAATGGAGACGGTTCATTGTCTCCTCTGCTGACGTGGTGACAACGGTGTCGTGAAACAGTTGAGTGAGGCGATTCTCCCACACAAATGCAGCGCAGAACAACGACCGGTCGCGGTTCAACCTCGTGAAGAACTCATTGCAGCTAAGTGGCTCTCCCGCTAGTTGCACGCCGAGTGAAATGCCATGAATGAACATGAATGCGGCTCCAGTTCGGTGGAAACAAGTCGCCGAAAATTTCTGCAGTCGATAGGCGCGCTCACCTTCGCCGGCGCGACGGCCGGACTGCTGCCAGCGCTGACGCGCGGGCAGGCACCCAAAAGTAAGCAGCCGCCGAATGTCATTATCATTCTTTCCGACGACCTGGGTTGGGGCGACTTGGGTTGCTACGGGCAGACGAAAATCAAGACGCCGGTTCTGGATCGCATGGCTGCGGAGGGAATGCGGTTTACCGACGCATATGCCGGCAGCGCTGTGTGCGCCCCGTCACGGTCCTGTCTGCTCACCGGCCAGCACACGGGGCATACGCCGATCCGGGCCAATCCCGAATCCGCACCGGCATGGGACCGCAAGTCGTTCGGCGATGTCGCGCTGCCCGAAGGCACGCTCACCATCGCCGCGAGCGGAAAGGCCGCTGGCTACGCCACCGCCTGCATCGGCAAGTGGGGCATGGGCCGCCCGCCCACCAGTGGCAATCCGCTCAAGCAGGGTTTCGACTACCACTTCGGCTATCTCGATCACCTTGCCGCGCACAACTACTATCCCGAATTCCTCTGGCGAAATAACGAGAAGGTTCCACTCGCGAAAGGTCAGTATAGCCACGACGTGATCTGGGACGACGCGATGCGATGGGTGCGCGATCAGGGGCAGAAACCCTTCTTCCTCTACCTCACGCCCACGATTCCGCACTCAAAGCTCAATCCGCCGAGCGTCGAGCCGTACGCAGACACGGACTGGAAGCAGCCCGACAAGAGCTACGCTGCGATGGTCACGCGGATGGACAAGGACATCGGCCGGCTGCTTGATCTGTTGCGTGAAATGAAGATCGACCAGAACACGCTGGTGCTGTTCACGAGTGACAACGGCACGCACAGCGCCGGTCGAAGCCCCAAGTTCCTGCAAAGCAGCGGCCCGCTGCACGGAGAAAAACGCGATCTATATGAAGGCGGCGTGCGAGTCCCGCTGATCGTGCGGTGGCCGGACAGGCTCAAGCCCGGCACGACGAGTGACCTCGTCACCGCCAATTGGGATTTCTTCGCGACCTTCAACGACCTCCTCGGCGCGGCCCCTCCCGCGAATACCGACGGCGTCTCCATCCTACCCACCCTTGAAGGCCGGCCGCAGGACCAAAAGCAGCATGAATATCTGTATTGGGAGTTCTACGAGCAGGGCGGTAAGCAAGCCGTTCGTCTGGGCAAATACAAAGGCGTTCGGCTTAACGTCTCTCGGAATGCCGACGCGCCCATCGAGTTGTACGACCTGTCGCAAGATCTCGGCGAAACCAGGAACATCGCCGCGGACCACGCAGACATTGTCGCCCGCATCAACCAGATCATGAAGACAGCGCGCGTTCCAGCACGGCTCTTCCCGCTGCTCCCCGCGGAACAGCCGACGGGCAAGCCCGCCACAACCGAGTCCGCACCGGCAGGTGACTAAACGAACTACACTATGAACAAACGCAACACCCTCCTTGTCGCCGTCGTCCTTCTGCTCCTGCCCGCGATGGCGGGCGCCAAGACGCTTCGCCTCTTCGTGCTCTCGGGCCAGTCCAATATGAAGGGCGTTGATCCCGACGCGTCCTTCACCCCTGCGGTAAAGGCCGCCTTCCCAGACGATGAGTGCATCGTCGTGCACAGCGCATACAGCGGGCAGCTCATCCGAACCTGGTACAAGGATTGGAAACTTCCTGAAGGCGCCGACCCCACTCCGATCCGCGGCAAGAACGGCGCCCACTAT